>Ga0209536_100001723_pt1 | contig 35809 bp, 26 predicted proteins | sample DeeMarSeWOR28_12_FD_187461 | JGI IMG/M metagenome (GOLD analysis project Ga0209536, IMG submission 187461) | Marine sediment microbial communities from White Oak River estuary, North Carolina - WOR-2-8_12 (SPAdes) (version 2) | ecosystem: Environmental > Aquatic > Marine > Intertidal zone >...
ACCAGAAAACCCATGCCACCGGCGGACGATCCTCCCGGGGCCATTCTTTCAGCCCCCTTACCTCGCCATCCAGTTCATGGGTAAGAATCAAACTGGATAGCTTGGGGATTTCAAGGGAATATTTGGTTCGTTCCTCGTCTTGATCTGGCCATCCGAACAGCTTTAACGGCGCCCCCCGCTGGGTTTCCCAGAGACCTTCCATGGCAGCCACTTTGGCCGGTTGATGCGCCAGCGTGTTGAGTCCGTGCAGATCCCCGATGATGGGCTGAAGGGGTGCAACGAATATCGCCATGATCATGGCCATGCCGAACATCACCCGGGCATGTCTGACGTGCTGTTTGCGCCAGAGGTAATACGCCCCGATGCCGCCGACCACAAAGGCCGTGGTCAGGTAAGCGGCAACCACCATGTGTGCGAATCGGTAGGGAAAAGACGGATTGAAGATAACCTGCAACCAGCTCGTTGGATAGAAAAGTCCGTATTCTCCCACCCGATACCCCTGGGGTGTTTGCATCCAGCTGTTGGCCGCCAGGATCCAGAAAGAGGACAGCAGGGTCCCAAAGGCGACGATAACGGTGGATGCAAAATGCATTTTAGGACTCACCCGATTCCAGCCGAACAGCATGACACCTAGAAAAGACGCTTCCAGGAAAAAAGCGGTTAAAACCTCATAACCGAGCAAAGGGCCCAGTACATTGCCCACCTTATCGGAAAACACCGACCAATTGGTGCCGAACTGATAGGACATGACCACACCCGAAACGACCCCCATGCCAAACGTGACGGCGAATATTTTCACCCACATGCGGTAGACTTCCTGGTAGACGTTTTTGCCGGTTTTCAGGTAACGCCATTCGACCACCGCCAGCCAGCTGGCCAGACCGATGGTAAATGCCGGAAAAATGATGTGAAAACTGATGGTGAACGCAAATTGAATCCGCGCCAGCAATACCGGATCTAAGTTTGCTAACATAACGTTTCCTATTTTTTTAACCGATAGTGTGAAACAATCCATTCCCGGCCGTCACGGTAATTCCACAATTCCGCGCAAGCCATAAAGAACATCCGCCAGCGCTGCAGCCAGCGGCTTGCATCCGCCAGGCCGTAAACATCCTGAAAGACCGGCATGATGCGCGCACGATTTCGATCCAGATTCTCGAGCCATGCCTCAGCCGTTCGGCCGTAGTGCTTCCCGTTGACCCGCCAGTGTTTCTCAACCCTTAAATGGCCCTGAAGCTGGAACAGCAGGTCATCAGAGGGCATTATCCCGCCGCTGAAAAAGTGGCGTCCCATCCAGTTGTCGTCACCGTGGACCTCGAAGGGGTAGGCGAATTTTCGATGGGTAAAAACATGGATAAATAATCTGGCCTCAGGCTTCATCCAGCGGCTGATACGCTCCAGCAGCAGCGGCCAGTTGCGCATGTGCTCGAACATTTCCACCGAGACGACCCGGTCGAATTGCTGGTCGATGCTAAAGTCATTCATGTCGGCGGTGATCACTCTCAGGTTATGCAGCCTGCGCCTTGCCAGCTTGCCTTCAATGAATTTTTTTTGAGAGGCGGAGTTGGAAACAGCCGTTATCCGGCTGTCGGGATAATGTTGCGCCATCCACAGCGACAGCGAGCCCCAGCCGCAACCCAGCTCAAGAATGTCCATGCCGTTGGACAAGTCCGCCCGGTTACAGGTCAGACCCAGCATCTGCGCTTCGGCCTGATCCAGATTTTGAGTCCCTTCAGGCCAGTAGCAGCTGCTGTATTTCAAACGCCGGCCGAGAACCTGTTCAAAAAAGGCTGCCGGAACCTCATAATGCTGCTCATTGGCGCTGCGGGTTTTAATGGCGACAGGACTTTGACGCATTTCGGCGATAAACTGTTCGCGGCGACCGTGCGGTTGATCGTGATGGGCTTGATCTTCTTCCTGCAGGCGCCTTTTATCCAGCCGGCGGATACCAAAGCGGATCAGACCATCCGGCAGCAATCTGGTTTCTGCCATATCGATCAGCAAGCTCATTTTTCCTCCTTTGCCGGCAGCCAGGGCACAAAGGCGCTGGTGCGCTTGATGTATTCGCTGTATCCGGGACGTCTTCTGACCAGTTCCCGTTCGGTTAATGGAATGCCGGTCATCTTCAAAAGTACCGCCGTAACGATGATGGGGCTTAGTATCGTCCACCAGCCGTTGGGCGTTGCCAGGGTGATCAGATAGATTCCCCACCAGATGAGAAATTCACCAAAATAATTCGGGTGGCGCGAATAAGCCCACAACCCCCGGTCCATGACACGGCCTTTATTGGCCGGGTCCGATTTAAATCGTGCCAGTTGCCAGTCACTCAGGGACTCGAATCCAAAACCGATCGCCCAGACAATGATTCCCGCAATATCCAGCCATGTAAGCGCGTCTGGCGTTGCCGCCAGTTGACCGACCTGCACGACGAGCGCAATAACCCATAAAAACAGCGCCTGGAGGATAAATACCTTGAACAGACTGACCCACCAGAACCGGTCACCGCTCTTTGTCCGCCAGAGGCCGTAGCGGGGGTCTTCACCCTTACCCCAATTGCGCCATGACAGATAGGCGCTCAACCGTAATCCCCACAGGGTTACCAGAACGGCGATCAGCATTTTTCTTGTCCAGAATCCATCCGACAAAGTAAACGTCAGCCAGGCGATCAGGACAAACCCCATACCCCACAGGCTATCGACGATGGTCACATTGCGCCGGGCGGTGCTGATCAACCAGCCGCCGATCATCATGGCTGTCACGGCAGCCAGATTCCAGCCCCAGACTGTCACTGCATCCTGCATGACTTTCCTCCTACAATCCTAAACCAGCTTTTGGGCCGGTTTTAGCGGATTTACAGCCGTCAGGCCGGCCTGTCGCCGCGCAATGGCCTCGCGAATATCGACATGAATACGATTGCTGATGGGATAGGCGCAGGCGATAACGATGGCCACCAGGTTGCAAAGAGACGGGACCAGGGCATACAAAATGCGCAGCGTCATCTGGACCTCGGCGGACTGTTGCACATTGGGTGTGTAGCCCACCAGCCCCAGGATCGAAAGACCGGTGCCGATTCCCACGGCAGCCGCAAATTTCTTGGCGATCGACCACAGCCCAATGTACTGGCCCTCGCGCCTCTCGCCGGTCAGAAGCTCATCATAATCGATCACATCAGCTTGAATCGCAGACGGGATGGCCAGGGTGGCGCCGAAACCGATTCCGGATATAAATACCAGAACGCCGTAAACAGCCGCATCACCCGGTCCAAGGAAAAATACGCCTGCAAATGCGCCTGTGTTAATGACCATTGAGGCGAGCCAGGCCGCCTTTTTCCCGGTTCGACGCGATATGAAAATCCAGCCCGGTAAAAATGCAATCCCGGTCAAAAAATACAGCATTAAAAAGAAATCAGCCATTTGCGATTCGAGCACATACTCTACGTAATACAGGATCAGTGTTGCCGGCAGGTTGTTGCCGACGGCACTCACGGTATAGGCGATCAACAAAATGACAAACGGGCGATTGCGGCCAACCTGGGCCAGGCCATGCCAGAGATTCAATGGTTGCTTGTGGTCGGCAAGTTGCCTTTCCCGTATGCTATACACACACCACCAGCTGGTTCCAATAAGCAGCGGCGCATACACGACGGCGATCCAGAAAAACTTAGCACGCTCCCCGCTTGCATCCGCGGACAAGGTGAACAACCAACCAATCAGCGCCGGCGAGCTGGCCGCTGCCAGGGTACCGGCTATCAGAAATCCATCGCGCAAGCCAAACAGCGACGTCCGCTCATTGTAATCATAGGTAATTTCCGGACCCAACGATTCGAACGGGACCACAACTGCCGTCCAAAAAAGAAACAGCAGGTAGATGGACAGTCCGAACCAGACCGTATTCAGGGTTGACGTGATTGCCGGCGGGTTAAACAGCATGATCATGGCACCGGCCAGCAGAATTGAGCCCAGCGCCAGATAAGGGCGCCGTCGACCGTAGCGGGTCCGGGTCCGGTCAGAAATGTAACCGATAGCCGGATCGGTAACCGCATCAAACAATCGAACGCTCAGCATGATATAGCCCAGTACCGCAATGTCAATGCCGACCACATCGGTGTAGAATTTGGGAATGTACACGTAAACAGGAATCCCCACCACGGCCAGGGCGAAAGCTGGAGCGGCATAAGCAATCTTGTCCAGCATGCTCACCCGATGTTCTTCTGCGGATGCCATTGCGGAACTTACCTCTCAGCCGACCGGTTGCGCACGAAGGAAAGTCGCCGCCTGGTCAGAGCCGGTTTGAGCAGGTAAACTCTATCTGCAATCACGTAAACAGCTGTCATTGACATAAACAAGATTACCTCGATAGCATTGTCAACCATTTTTTCCTACCTTTTCCAAGCATTCATATTTCATGTTCATAGGTACATTATTAACATCCAGCCTGACAAATCAATGGGAGAAAAAATTGGGCGTACTGATAGTAAAAACCTATTAAGACAATTCCGTTGGTTCGACCGCATCGGGCTTGATATTTCTCAACAGATACTTAACTTTTTCTGCAATCAATCGAATTCCTTTGCTCATGAAAATCTAAGCATCCCAACATCACCCTAAACCTCAAGGAGAGTGCTCATTATGGACAAAAAAAATATTTTCGTCGTTGGGGGCAGCTCCGGTATCGGTCTTGAAATCGTAAAAAAGCTGAGGATTGATCAGAACGAAATCTATGTTGCGTCGCGAACCAGCGAATTCCTGAGCGATTATCCGGATATCCACCATCTCTCAACCGATATAACCGAGGAAATACCCGAACTAGACGGGCTGCCCGATGTTGTCCATGGACTTGTTTACTGTCCCGGAACCATTGTTTTAAAACCCTTTCAGCGATTGACAATGGCTGACTTTCGCAATGATCTCGAAATTAATCTTCTGGGAGCAGTCAAAATAATCCAGTCCTGCCTGAAGAGATTAAAGAAATCCCCAACCGGTGCATCGATTCTCTTGTTCAGCACGGTTGCAGTAAAGGTTGGCATGCCTTTTCATGCCTCGGTAGCCAGCGCTAAAGCGGCTGTCGAGGGTTTAACCAGATCGCTGGCCGCTGAATTTGCACCCCGCATCCGGGTCAACGCCATTGCCCCATCCCTGACCAACACGCCGTTGGCTGAATCACTCCTGTCAAATGAGGAAAGACAGAAGGCGTCTGCGGAGCGTCATCCGCTCAAACGGATTGGCGACCCGCACGAAATAGCGGGTTTCGCACAACACCTTTTAAGCGATGAGGGATCATGGATTACCGGGCAGATCTTTTACATCGACGGCGGAATGTCATCCATCAGGACATTTAAATGATTTTTACTGCCCCATGCTAGAGATATGCGCACACACCAGTGTGCGGAAATCCAAACCGATACAAACCTATCAGCGCAAAAAATTCGACGCTGCTTTGGCTGGATGCCTCTCTGATTCATCCACCGAACACGGCGGCGCCAAAGTTGTATTCTAAGATGAATAAAATGATTGTTTTCGCTGGTAAAAAAAATTATTGTGTGGTGAGCTAAAAATTAGTTGCCGGTGAATCTGACAGTTTTAACTTTCAAAGGGGAATAACAATGAAGAGTTGCGAAAAGTGCCGATTCAGAGGAATCTATGATAAAAACCCAAAATCCCTTTTAGGCCGGATATGGAAGTGGCATATCGGCTGGTGTCCGGGTTGGAAATCATACCTGAAATCCCTATCCGATGAGGAAAGAGATCGGTTGGTAAAAAGATACCATTAAAACCCGCAAATGGTGCCGGATTCGGATACGTGCCTTTGGATCAAGATCGCAGTGTGGCATGGAGGATATAGATGTTTATAGACGCGGCTGGCGATAAATTGATTGCTGATAATTTCGAAAATGAAGCCCAACCCGGGCAAAACAAGCGCTTTCGGCAGCAAATCGAATTCATACTCGAAGTGGACAAACTCAAACAGGTGCTGCGGCAGACCATTTTGATGGATAAGTCGCGGCAGGAAAATTCGGCCGAACACTCCTGGCACATTGCACTGACGGTGATGGTGTTGTCCGAGTATGCCCGGGATGCGGATATTGACTTTTCCCGGGTGATGAAGATTCTGCTGGTTCACGATCTGATTGAAATCGATGCCGGTGATACGTATTGTTATGACGATAAGGGCCGCAAAGATCAGGCGGCCAGAGAAAAACTGGCGGCCGACCGCATTTTCAACATCCTGCCGCCGGATCAGGCCCGGCTATTTCATAATCTCTGGGTTGAATTCGAAGAGAGAAAAACACCGGAATCACGGTTTGCCAATGCCCTGGATCGGGTGCAACCCTTCCTGCATAACTATTTTACCCGGGGGCAGATCTGGCAGGAAAACGACATCAAAAGCGAGCAGGTAAAGGCGCGCATGCAACCGGTTGATGAGGGCGCCCCGGTGTTGTGGAAATATGTTTCCAGTTTGATAGATGATGCCGTCAAAAAAGGATTTCTCGCCGATTAGTCCGGGGCATCATTATGTGCGATCGAACATTTCGGGTGACACTATGAAATTGTTCCTTTTCCTAGGTGCTTTATTTTGCTTTTTGGGAGTTCTTGCCGGAGCCCTGGGTTCCCATGGCCTCAAAGAATTTCTGCTTCAGTCCAACAGCCTCAATAATTTCAATCTGGCCACTGATTACATGTTCTATCACGGGATGGGACTGCTTTTCGTGGCCGTTGCCCGGGATCGATATCCAGCGCTATCGTTTCATTACGTCGGCTGGCTGTTTATAGCCGGTACGCTGTTGTTTCAGGGTAATCTTTTTCTGATCACCTTAACCGGTAACCGTATGCTGGGCATGCTAACGCCGGTTGGCGGTCTTTGTTTGATGGCCGGCTGGTTAACGTTTGCATTGCAGGCCTTTAGAATTCCTAAATCAACGCATTAGGACCCGTCAAATACGATGCATTCGATCCCAACTGAAAAACTGATCGATGCCAAACATCTCACTCGAATCTATGCTCTGGGTGACACGGAAGTCATTGGCATCAGCGCCGTTCATCTTCAGATCAAGGCGGGTGAACTGGTGGTTTTGAAGGGCAACAGCGGTTCCGGAAAAAGCACCCTGTTGTCGCTGCTGGCCGCACTGGACCGGCCTACCCGGGGCGAGCTGACGGTGGCCGGAAAGGATCTTGTCAGCGCCAGTCCCGCCGAGCTCACCCATTTCCGGCGCGAAGTCGTCGGGATGGTATTTCAGTCTTTTAACCTGATGCCGACGTTAAATGTATTCGAAAATGCCTGTCTGCCCGGGCTGCTGGCCGGTAAAAATCCTGCAAAGATAAAAACCAGGGCCAATGACTTATTGAGCTGGCTTGGTCTCAGTCAACGGTTCAATCACCTTCCGGCGCAGCTTTCCGGTGGTGAAATGCAGCGGACCGCCATTGCCCGGGCGCTGATCAACGATCCAAAAGTTATCCTTGCCGATGAACCCACCGGAAACCTGGACAGCCACAACGGAAAGATTGTCATGGAGTTGCTGGCCGAACTGAATCGCGAATTCAAGCGCACGGTTGTAATTGCCACCCACAGCAACCTTGCGGATTCACTGGCGACGATGAGGTTTGAATTGCAGGACGGGGCCATTGTGGACAACGCCTTGTAAATTAACAAAATTCAAATTTATTTAGTGTTTGGTATTTTGTATTTAGGGTTTAGTTGCGTTGGGAGAAATAACCCCGAACAATTACCAAACACTAAACACGAAATACTAAACACTTGCCCTTACATATAAACTGCCATTTTCTTCAGAATGCAGCCGCTATGCAACGCGTATTATTTCACCTCCAATTTTTCGTCTGGTTCAGTCTGCGCAACATGCGCAAACACCCGGTCCGGGCGCTGACCGTTCTCTTCGGAATTGCCCTGGGAGCCGCGGTCTTTGCCAGCGTGAGGCTGTCCGTCCATGCCTCCCTGGATGCCTTCTCCAAAAGCATGGATCTGGTTACCGGCAATGCTGAAATGGTGGTGGTCCAGCCGGGCGGACGCGTGCCGGAGCACTTGATCGCCGAACTGCTGCGACACCCGGCGATCCGGAATGCCTCGCCGCTGCTTACAACCTATGTCAGGACTGCAGATGAAAATGGCCATCCGGTTTTACTGATCGGGCTCGATCCGATTTTGGATCGCTCCATGCGTACCTGGCAAATAAACGAATCGAAAGAGCCGCAGACAGGCAGCTGGTTGGATTTGCTTGGCGATCCGTATACCATCATCATCAGCCAGCCGCTGGCCGCTAAATATCAATGGCAACGCGGTGACCGCATAACCCTTGAACACGCCCACCAGACGGCCTCATTTCATATCGCCGCTGTGCTGACATCCAAGGGCCTGGCATTGGTGGAAGGTGGACGGGTGGCGATCACCGACATTGCCACCTTCCAGGAATTCACCGGCACATACGGAAGGGTGGATCGGATCGATCTATTGCTCAGCTCCGGCACCGCCGACCGGGACCTGGCCGCCCTCCGCGACATACTGCCTGAGAGTGTTCTATTGAACGCCCCGTCAGCCGCGAGGGAAAGCGGCCGGGCCATGATTCGGGCCTATCAGCTGAATCTTTCCATTTTAAGTTTTGCGTCGTTGTTCGTGGGGATGTTTCTGGTATACAGCCTGGTCGCATTGAACGCTGCCGCCCGCCGCCACGAGTTGGCGGTCCTGCGCGCCACCGGCGCGTCGGCCGGATTGCTTTTTGGGGTATTTCTGGCCGAAGGGGCCCTTTTGGGTCTGGCAGGCTGGGTAGCGGCGATACCGATCAGCGGCGTTTTGGTCAGGTATTTGCTGCAGGGCGTCAGTCAGACCATTACAACCCTTTTTGTGCGTGTCGAGGTGTCGGCGCTTTCCCTCACTATCTGGGAAATTCTGCTCAGTTTTGCCCTAACCGTGTTCGTTTCCGTTGTCGCAGCCTTGCAGCCTGCCCGGGAGGCGATGCTGGTGGCGCCCAAAGAAGCCCTCGAGGTTTCGCAGCACGGCATGCCGATGAAAAAATCGCCTCAAAAACTGGCCCTGGGCGGTTTAATCTGCATTGCGGTGGTATTGCCGCTGGCCCGGCTGCCCGGCGTAATGCAGGTGCCATTGCCGGGTTATTTTGCCATTTTAATGATATTTGTCGGCTTTGCCTTGCTGGCCCCCTGGTGTTTGACCCGGCTGGGCAGCTACCTGTCGCCGCTTTTGCTGCGGGCGGCAGGTATACCTGCCTTTCTAGCCGGACGCTATATCCGGGACAGCGGCACCCGAACGGCTGTTTCCGTCGGGGCCCTGATTACGGCTGTCGCCCTGTTTGCCTCTCTGGTCATCATGATCTTCAGCTTTCGCAAAACGGTTGAAATCTGGACTTATCAGACCATCAGCGGTGATCTGTTTCTGACCCCCAAGCTAAACGAAGTAAACGACTTTCGTCATCCCATCTCCGCCGAAGCCGCCGCCTGGTTCGAGACGCTGGACCCACGGGTGGAAATGGTTCCCAACCGCCGCTATTTTTTGAGGTATGATAATTTCCCCTATGAATTTGAAGTTCTGGATCTGGACGTTTTTTTTCGCTATGCGGACTTTTTCTGGATGAAGGAAGACCCTGACACCATCCGCCCCCGATTGAGGCGCGGTGAAGGCGTGGCAATATCCGAGGTCTTTTCCAACCGCACGGGGTTAACCGTTGGGGATACCTTCCAGGCCCGTATCGAAGACTCGCTGGTCCAGCTGCCGGTTCTGGCACTGGTGCGGGACTACCGGACCCGGGGCGGGGTGGTCTTTTATTCCCTGAAGCACTTTAAAGCCCGCTATCATGACTCCCACTGGAGCGGGATACGTTTTTACTTCCGGGATCGATCCCAGAATCTGGACCATGCCGTGGCTGATCTGCGCCAAAAAATTATCCAACGCTGGGGCGACTACCTGGAAATGATCAGCGGACGGGACTTGCGCGAAGGAATCCTTAAGGTCTTCGACGAGACCTTCGCCATTACCACCGTTTTGCTGTTGATTGCCCTGGTGATCGCGGCCCTGGGGATCGCCACCACCCTGACCGTTATGGTTCTGGAACGTTCGCGGCAGATGAACACCCTGTTTGCCATTGGGGCCAGCTTCGGGCAGATCCGTAAAATGATATTATGGGAAGCCGCCTTCCTGATTGCCGTCGGGGAGGCGGCCGGGATTGTCTGCGGCTTTTTGCTGTCCTACATACTGGTGTTTGTGATTAACCTGCACTCTTTTGGCTGGACCTTTTTGTATAGAGTTGATTGGCAGGCCCTGATAATGTCCTGGCCGCTGATCATCCTCACAGCGCTGGCCGCGGCCATCCCGGCCATGAGAGTGGTGTTCAGGCAGCCGCCGGCGACCCTGCTCAGAGAGTAGGGTCCCAATTGATATGGAATCAATTGGGAGTTAATGGTTATTTGTTATCCGTTATTAGCTTGCGGATCACTTCAGAATGCAAATATCTACAGCTAAAAAGGATCTTGCTGAGGAACTGCGCCTTGCATTCCGCCCACGCATAGCTATCTGGGCTATGAGGCCAGGGGGAGCAATATACAATTAAGAAAATTAGGGCATGGCTCTGTCATGCTATTCTAAGAACCAATAACAAATAACGACAGGTTGGTTCGTTATGAAAAATGTCATTATTTGCATGATCATAATTGTTGCATCTACATACAACTATACCCAAGTAAATGCCTCAGAACCAACCGGATACCTTTCGGTCACGGGTCCCTGCAATCTGGAATTTCCGAAAGACCATGGCCCCCATCCCGGCTACCGTACCGAGTGGTGGTATTACACGGGCAACCTGCAGGCGCCATCCGGTCAGAAATACGGATTTCAACTGACATTTTTTCGCAGCCAAATACGCCCGCTGGCTGACCGCCAAAAATGGCCGCAGCCGGCATCGGCCTGGCGCACCCAGCAAATATATCTGGCGCATAGCGCCATTTCCAATCTGACCGCGAAAAAACACCTGCAGGCCGAACGGGTATCGCGCGAAGCGCTCAACATGGCCGGTACCCGGCAGGTCGGCGATACCACCACCGTATTCCTAAAAAGCTGGTCGGCGCATATCAGTCCCGACCGGCATCTGCTCAAGGTGAACGCGGACGGGTTTTCCTATGAGCTGACGCTGGTACCACAGAAACCGCCTGTGTTGCATGGCGATGCCGGTTACAGCCGCAGAGGATCAACACCGGAACGGGCCAGTTGCTATTATTCCTTCAGCCGGTTTGCTGCCGAAGGCAGGTTGTTCATTGATGGCGATATGGCCTCGGTAAAGGGTCAGGCCTGGATGGACCATGAATACAGCACCGCACCATTAGAACCTGGCATCCAGGGGTGGGACTGGTTTTCTTTGCAGCTTACCGATCAGACCGAAATTATGGCCTTTGTGTTAAGAACCAAGGAGACAGGCGGGATTGGTTCAGTATCCAGTGCAACCATTATCGACAAACTGGGCAAAGGCCGCCCTATAAAAAATAACGAATTGGCGGTGTCCGTGAGGTCTACCTGGAAGAGCCCGCGTTCCAGAGCGGTATATCCATCCGGCTGGCGCCTTCAAATTCTTCCCGGTTCAATTGATTTAATCATTACACCCAACCTGGCGGATCAGGAAATGATGACCAATGGGAGCACCGGCACCATATATTGGGAAGGCAGCGTATCCGTTGCGGGCACAAAGGGCGGCAGACCGATTACCGGAGTGGGATATGTTGAATTAACCGGGTACGCGAAACCCTTCAGTGCACCGATGTGAATATCAAACGACGCCCCTTAATTCAACGTACCTCAAATCAGGACTCTCCGTGTGCCGCTGCATATATTGATTTTTAATCCTGGATTTGCTACGCTTGCGGTAACCGAAGCCCGGTTAAAAGGAGCTTTTACATGCGACGGATGAAAAGAGTCAAAAACAGCGTCAGTATCCTGATGGCCCTGCTAGTATGGATGATCAGCACACCGACCGGTTCGGTTTTTGCCGTCATGGTCGGTACAGGTGCAATTGTGAGCAGCCCTGACACAGCCGGTGCCCGTGACCAGCTTAGATCTTTTTTAGATCGCCAAGATGTTCAGTCCGCCCTGACAGCCCGCGGAATTGATCCAGCCGAGGCCAAAGCCCGGGTGGACAGTCTGTCGGATGCCGAGGTTATGCAAATAGCCGAAAAAATTGACGGACTTCCCGCAGGGGGTGACTTCTGGGGAACCTTTTTCTTCGTCGTGATTGTCGTTTTTCTTACCCTGCTGGTATTGGAAATATTGGGGTATACGGATTTAATATAATCGAAGGTTCCCAAAAAAGGTTCCGAGGTACACCCGCACTCCAGAGACGTGCATAAACCTGTGCGGCACCGATGGCGATCACGGTTCAGGGTTCACCGTTCAGCGTCAAAGATTTAAAATGCTCTTCGGCACAAATTATCAACCTCTGAACGCTGAACCCCGAACTTTTGAACCGATCGGTTTTGGCACCTGAAACCTTCAACTTGTTTAAGTAGCTTGCCTGAAAAACTGTATTAAGTGTTATTGCGAAAATATGCCTTCCGCCCGAACTTACCATCATTGGTCCTGCCCGTTGCTTTTGCTGGGGCTTATCGTCTGTTTGATGACCGCTTGCGCAGGCCTTAAAACGACCGAACTGCCGGCTGGGTCGGAAAACCTCCCGCCTGTCCTTGAAATCGAAGCGGTCCCTTTTTTTCCCCAGAGCAAATATCAGTGCGGTCCCTCTGCTCTCGCCATGGCGTTGACCTACAGCGGTTTGCCGATTACGCCCGAGGCACTCCAAAGCCAGGTCTATACTCCCTCGCGCAAAGGGAGTCTGCAGATGGCCATGATCGGGGCCACCCGCCGCCACGGTCGAATTGCGTATACTATCGAGAATTTCAATTTGATCTGGCCGGAAGTGGCGGCCGGTCACCCCGTGATTATATTACAAAATCTTGGTCTGTCATGGATTCCGGTGTGGCATTACGCCGTCGTCGTCGGCTATGATTTTGTAGAGCAGACGGTTATCCTGCGTTCAGGAACAACCGAGCGCAAACTAATGTCCCTGAAAATTTTCGAAAAAACCTGGTCCCGAAGCAACTATTGGGGGCTGATTGTACTCAAGCCCGACCAGCTGCCGGCAATTGCCACCGAGAAGGACTATCTGACAGCCGTGCTCGGGCTTGAAAAAGCCCGTCAATTTCATGCCGCGGTTGAAGGGTATAATGCCGCATTGGCAAGATGGCCACGGAGCCTGGTCGCTTGCATGGGGTTGGGCAACAGCCTGTATGCACTGGGAGACCTGCCGGGCGCTGAAAACGCCTTTCGAAGGGCCGTAAACAACCATCCGCTAGCGGCCGGAGCGTATAACAATCTTGCCCAGGTACTTTATGAACAGGGCCGCCAACAAGAAGCACTTGAGGCCGCTAAAAGGGCGGTTGCCATCGGGGGGCCGATGAGTGAGATATATGAGTCAACCCTTGAATCAATTCAACCGCAGAACTAGAAGTTATTGCGTAAATAGTATTAGATCATTAAGCGAATTTTTGCTATAAGTCATAACAGATACTTGGACTGAAGAGATATTGACTATAAATTCCGATACGGTTTATTCCCCTGCATACCCTCAACACTAGCTGCATATCGGAGGCTTATTCATGCGCATCAGAACGTTGCCGCTCATTTTGGGTTTTGTTGTGATGGTACTGGCCGCCTGCATGCCCATGCCGCTTTACAATGAAGCGCAAACCGAGTTGGAGCGATGTCGCAAACAGAGAGATGAAGCCTTGAATGAGCTTGCGAGCCTTAATGTCGAGCATAAGCAGACCGTGGCGCGGTATCAAACGATGCAGCAACAGCTCAGCGTTTCAGAGGCCGCCAGAAGCCAGCTAACCAGGGATTTGAAAAGGCTTGAAGCCCAAAACGCCTACCTGAAAAATATCAACCAGCAGCAACAAACCAATATCAACACCCTTAAACTGGAACTGGAAAAGAGAAAATCAGTTATTCAGCTGCAGGGGAAAGTCATCCAGCTGCTCGATGATACCAAGAAAACGATCGAAACCAGCCTGAAAGACCAGATTGCCTCCCAGGAGATTGAAGTCGTTGAAGCGGACGATAAACTAAAGGTAATATTTGTGGATAAGATTCTTTTCGATTCTGGAAGTGTGGAGATTAACCCCAGAGGAAAAGAGTTGCTGATGATTATGGCCGGTTCGCTGAAGGACAGTGAAGATCAGAATATCGTTGTAGAGGGTCACACGGACAACGTACCGTTAAGTGAGGCGTTACGCAAACGTTTTCCCAGCAACTGGGAGCTCTCGACGGCCCGGGCAGCAACTGTGGCCCGCTTCTTTCAGGAGGCGGGAGGGATTCCGGCGGAAAAACTCTCAGCCCGCGGTTACAGCTTCTACAGACCAGTGGCCTCCAATGAAACGGCAGAAGGCCGCCATCAAAATAGACGTATCGAAATTATTTTAAGCCCCGTAAAAGAATGATGAATTCGAAAAAGTCAAATTCATCATGTGTTTGGTGTTTCGTGTTTAGTATTTGGTACGCGATGGTTCTGCTCCACCGGTTTCTATAAACACTAAACACCAAATACTAAACACCGGGCTAAGAAGCTAATTTTTCTGGATTCATTCGAAATCAAAAGATTTCGTCAATTTTCAAGAACCTCACGTAATTTATGCGATAACTGCACAATGTCGAAGGGCTTTTGTATGAATCCGTTACAGCCCTGGTCCATTAATTCCTCGATTTGTTTGTTGAGACTGTATCCGCTTACCAGAAGCACCTTAACCTTCGGATTTATTCTCTTCAACGCGTCGTAGGTTTCCTTGCCGTTCATCTCGGGCATGATCATATCCAGTGCTACCAGGTCAAGATAAGGCATTTTTTCCTTGTACAGCTCGATAGCCTGCCGGCCGCTTAATGCGGGAATCACCTGATAGCCCAACTCCTTGAGCATCAGCTCCTCAACCTGGATGGTGCCCTCTTCGTCATCTACCAAAAGAATTGCCTCATGGCCTTTTACCATATCGGTTTTGACTTCGACGTCCGTGACGTCTTCGGTTTCCAGATCCGAGGCCGGCAGATAGATGTTGAATGTCGTCCCATGATTTTTTTCACTGTAAACCCGGATGATGCCGTTATGATTTTTTATGATACCGTAAGCCGAGGCCAGGCCGAGGCCAGTTCCCTTGCCCACGTCTTTGGTGGTGAAAAAGGGCTCGAAAATCCTTTCGATAATATCCCGATCGATGCCCTCGCCGGTATCGGTTACCGATACTTTCACATAATTTCCACCCGGTACTTCGAAGGGCTTGCAGTATTCATCACTTAGATAGACATTTTCAGTCCCGATATAAATTTCGCCGCCGTCAGTCATGGCGTGCCAGGCATTGAGGTAAAGATTTATCAGTACTTGCTCTATTTGACCCGGATCCACCTTAGCACTCCAGAGTTTATCCTGGAGCTTTTTGTGGGTGACAATCTCTTTGCGGGTTCGGGTAAACATTTTGGTACTGCTTTCAACGATGGTGTTCAAAGATGTTTGTCTGAGGGTATACTTTCCCTTTCTGGCAAAGCCCAACAGCTGATTGGTGAGATTGGCGGCATTGTTGACAGCGGTTTCGATGCCCTGGATGTATTCACCATTGGGATCGTCAGGATCTGTTTGCAGCCTCATCAGAGAAATATAACCCTGGATGCCCATTAGCAGGTTGTTGAAGTCATGGGCGATCCCCCCGGCAAGGGTGCCGACGGCCTCCATTTTCTGAGATTGGATCAGCTGACTTTCCAGATATCTTTTTTCCTTTTCGGCTTCGATGCGTGCGGCGATATCACGGGCCACATTGAGGATAACCTTGCGTCCCCGGTAGGAAATCGCGCGGGAGTGGATTTCCACCGGCAGCGGGACTCCATCGATTTTGGCGTGAGTCGTTTCGATCGTCATTTTTGGCGGGTTTTGGGCGTCTCTTTGTTCCCTGAGTTGGTCGATGATTAAAGCGGCATCCGCTGCGGGAACAATGTCGGTTAGGTTGAGGTCGAAAAATTGCTCGGGCGTATATCCCAGTTGGGCGTAAGCGGCCTCATTGGCTTCCAGCACCTTGCCTTTTCGATCAAGGATGTAAACGGCATCATCCACGTTTTCAAGCAGTTCCTTGTAACGAGATTGTTCTTCGGCATCTTTTAAATTGGCCAGCATAAAGTTAAATGCCTGTGACAGCTGGTTGAATTCCCAGTAATTATTGGCATTGTTCTCAAACTGAAGATCTTTCTCTCCTTCTGAGATCTGGATGGCTTTTCGGGTCATCTGGCGCAAGGGCGCCACCATTTTTTTCCCCAGATAAATGGACATAATGATCGAAAGCGTCAAAATAATTATGGAAATCAGGCCGATCCACAAACTGATCCGAGCCTTGGCTGAGCTCAGGGCCTCCAGCGATGAGTGGAAGTAAAGGTTATCAAAGCCATCTATTTTGGATAAAATGATCGAGTTGCCCAGGGGAAGAAGCTCCAGTCTTCTGGCAATGTTGTGGCGCATCTCCTCGTCGAGCGAAATCGACGTTTTAGAGATCAGGCTGTAAAGCCGGTCGGATTTAACAATGGACACATCCCCGCTGACCGTTTGATTTACGACTGAAATCAGCTTGTAATCCCGGGTCATGTCATACAGGGCATAGGCCGTTCCCATGAGCTGGGTCTGGTGCATGATCGGCGTCGAAAACCACCACAGCAAGCGTGTCTCGCCATTTTCTTCGATCACTTCGCCGTAAGGATAACTCTCCTTGGCAAAACGGATCAACTCTTGGCTTAAATTAGGATAACTATCCGGGATAACTTCATTTTCACTTTGTTTCCTGACAAAGAAAAAGACCCCTTCGCGAGAGGGATAAAATTCGGAGACCCGATCTTCCAACTGAGATTGGCCGTCGAGCATCACGGTTACCCGAATAATGTTGTCGGACCCAAGGTCCTTCAGCATGCCACTGATGCTCGAGATGCGGTTGTTGAGAATGATTTCAACCTGACCTTTTTCAGCCAATACCTTTTTGCGAAATTCCGACTCGACCTGTTTGCCGAAATAGCCATACAGGGCGACCAGAATGACAAAAACGGCCAGGGTGGCGAGCACGACAAAAGTCGTTACGAGGTAGGTTGAAAACCGCTTCTGGTCCCTGAAATTAAGGATTTTCTTCAGAAAACCGGTGTTTTTGAGTTGGGAGAAACGGTGTGAAACTATGTTTTTTATCTCTGTTGACACGGTGGATATTCCAAATATCTTTAGCGAGCCATTTTCCCCGTTGCCGACAGCAGCCACAGCTCATGCGGGCTGCCTGTTTGGCCGGGATTCAGCTAATGCGGAAGGAATAGGTCCGATAAGCTTATATTTATATAAAAAATTTGGTAGGTTGTCAAAATAAAAGGCGGCTGATCAAGCGCTTCTGAGATTTTGATTGCACTCGCAGCGAAATTTGGTACAATGCCCCGCAACTACCGATGGACAACTCCCAAACCACAACCGGTACGCATTCCAGACGACCTTGGTCTGATAAGAATCCCCATCCAGATACTGTCTCTCGATCGATCACGATACAATCGGTTATCCTTTTGTTCGTTTTCGCATTCGCAATGCGGATGATTTACGTCATTCAATCCACTGCCAATCCCCTTTTTGGTGTATCCGTCGTTGATGCTGTCGTATATGCCCAGTGGGCCCAAAAAATGGTTGATGGGGTATGGCTGTGGGATCGGGTCGATAATTATCTGCCGATTTATCCGGCCTTTCTGGCAGTGCAGCAGATTATCTTCGGGCCCAATCCATTTGTAAATAAGGTTTTGCAGGGCATCCTGGGTGCATTTACAGCGGTTCTGATGGCCCAGGTTGCCGCCCGGGCCTGGAATCGACAGGTGGGTTTGATAACCGGCTATCTATTGGCAACTTACTGGATGCTGGTAATTTTCGGGGCTGAGAAGTATGCCGAAACCTTTAGCATATTCTTTCAGAGTTTGACCCTCTGGCTCCTGGTTCGATATTCGCCGCGCTGTTGGGCCCTCATTGCAGCTGGCATTGCGTATGCCCTTTCTGCCGGCGTTAGGGCCAATTTGTTTCTATTGCTTCCTGTTGTTATGGTCTGGCTGGTTTGGCAAACCTGGCCTCAGCGGAATAGGGCGTTAAAGGCGGCTGTTTTGTTTTCTCTTGGAACGATTTTAATTATCGGTCCCATAGTTGTGCGCAATTACCACATAACCGGCGCTCCTATGGTAAGGGCCCAGGCAAGCTGGAGTCTGTATTCCGGCCTTTCCCCGGAATTTGAAGGGCTGCACCCTCCGGTTGGAATTCTATTTCTCAAATATATGCGCATGCCCGATCAGGTTGGCGCATTCAAGGCAGAGGAAGTCGAACAATATTGGTACCAGCAGCTAAAAAGGGTTTTGCGGGAGAATCCTGCAGGTGTTGCCCTGAATTTTTTGCGGCGCCTGGTCATTTTTGCAAACGCACGGGAATGGAGTCAGGAATTTGATGTCTATGCCTACCGCAATTACGCCAGTGTCCTCTCAATGCCCTGGACCGGTTTTTGGCTGATCGGTCCTCTCGGGCTGCTGGGCCTGACATTCACCAGGCGCCCATCAAAAAACCAGCTGCTGGTGATACTCTTTACCACCATTGGAATCTTATCCATCTTACCGTTTAAAGCGTCCGACCGCTACCGTCTGCCATCGGCGGTTTTGTTGGCCATCTTTGCTGCACTATCGTTGTGGCATTTTTATCAGTTGGTTAAAACGAGAAATATGCCGGCACTGTCTAAAAGCGTTGCGCTGCTGGCCTTTTTCTGCCTGTTATCTTGGCCGGACTGGCAAAATTTAGAGGCTCGCAAATCCGCGCGGCATGATTATTTTATCGGTAAGCACTATGAAAACAGCGGCCGGATGGATGCCGCAATCCGGTCCTTTCAAAAGTCCATGTATGATTTTCCCTGGGATCCGGATTCACCCCACCGCATCGGGCGTATCCTGATCGAGCAAAAGAGGCTTGATCAAGCGATGCGATATCTTCAGGAAGCTTTACGCAGGGAGCCCCAATTTCCGGAGGTGATGAATGCCATTGCCTACATCCATCTGCTGGACGGGGATTTGAATGCTGCTGAAAAAAAATTGATCAAGAGCCTCGGACTGGCACCTGCCAATCAGGAGGCGTTGATGCTAATGGCCAACATTCAGCGCCGTAGGGGTCAATTTGATGCTGAAATAGCACTATTAAAGGAAGCGTTGGTCAATACCGGGGGGCAGCGACCGGCCATGCTCTTGGCCCGACGATACCGTGAATCGGGCAACTTTAAACAGGCCTTAGAGCTATACGACCGTGTGATGACGTCCCGCGATGTGGCGAAACGAATCAAGCTTACGGCGGCCATGCAAGCCGGTATGTTACATGCCAGGCTTAATAATGACGCTGCCCGGGCCGGGCACTACTGGCAATTGATCGAGAGAGATTTCCGCGAGTTTAAATTCTTCGCATCACAGGCTTCTTTTCTCCTGGGAAATTTGGATGAAAATAGTTTCAGGAAGTTGATGGGTGATTCACCCGAAGGGCAGGCTACCGCCGAATATATCATCGGTCTTCATCACCGGCTCAATGGAAATAGACCATCCGCTATCCGGTCTTATCAGCGCTGTTTGCAAATCGATACCGGAGAATCTTCCCTTGGACGGGACACTCCGCGAGCCTGGGCTCGAGAAGATCTTCGACGACTGATGGAAAAGGGGCCTGACTGAAAAAGCCGTTTCCGATATTGCCGATTCAAACAACATGCATTTGTTGGCAATGAACGATTTCCGCTACCCGACCTTTTCTGATTGGAGGAAGCTATGGAACTAAATAGTGGTGACATCATCGGCCAGGTATTGCGCCGGCAGGGTGTGCAGTTTCTATTTACCCTTTGCGGGGGTCACATTTCACCGATTCTGATCGGAGCCAAAAAAGAGGGGATTCGGGTGGTTGATGTCAGAGATGAAGTAAACGCCGTCTTTGCGGCCGATGCCGTCGGACGGATCACCGGCGTTCCCGGTGTTGCCGCCGTCACTGCCGGGCCGGGCGTCACCAACTCGCTCACGGCGCTTAAAAATGCCCAGATGGCCCAAACACCGCTGGTTCTGCTGGGCGGGGCGGCACCGACGGTGCTCAGAAACAGGGGGGCCCTGCAGGACATCGACCAGCTGGCCCTGCTGAAATCAATCGCAAAAATGGCCGTTACCGTTCGGCGCAACTGCGATGTCATTCCCGTGTTGGAAAAGGCTTTTGACGTTTGCCGTTCAGGTGTTCCCGGCCCCGTATTCGTCGAATGTCCGATTGATATTCTTTACAGCGAATCCCTGGTGCGGCAATGGTACGGTGCCAGGCCGGATCCCGAACCCAAAAGCGGCCTCAGGAGCAAATTGCTGGACTTCTATCTGCAGCGGCATGTCGATCAGATGTTTGCCTGTGAATTGGAGGAAATGAAACCCGGCGAATACAAGGTGAGCTCACCGGATATTGACCGCGGTTCCATATCCAAAGCCGCAGAACTAGTCGCCGAGTCCCGAAGGCCCGTGATGATTGTGGGCAGCCAGGCCATGCTGCAGCCCGGTAAGCTCGATATGCTGGCCGGGGCCATTGGATCAATGGGGGTACCTGTATATTTGACCGGGATGGCCCGGGGGCTTTTGGGAAGATCGCACCCCATGCAGATGCGCCATCAAAGAAAAAAGGCCTTGCAAAAAGCGGATCTGGTCATCATCGCAGGCATGCCCTGTGATTTCCGGCTGAATTATGGCCGCGCCATCGGTTCCGGCGCCAAAATCATTGCGGTCAATCGAAGTAAGACGGATTTGAAATTGAATTGCCGTCCTAACTTGGCGGTTCTGTCGGACCCCTTTCTGTTTCTATGTGCCCTGGCGGATGAGTTTACGCCCGAACCTTACGCCTGGGCGTCATGGATACAGGAACTCCAGGAGAATGACAGCGAGCGAGAAGCTTTTATCGCCCAAACCGCTGGCCAAGACACTGAGTTCGTCAATCCCCTTGCCATGCTGCAGAAATTGGATAAGGCCATCGATGACGATGGCATCATCGTTGCCGATGGTGGCGATTTCGTGGCCACCGCATCTTATATCTTGCAGCCGTCTGGACCGCTGAAATGGCTGGATCCGGGTGTCTTCGGAACCCTCGGTGTCGGCGCCGGCTTTGCCCTGGGATCAAAACTGGTCCACCCCCAGTCCGAAGTATGGCTGATTTATGGCGACGGTGCGGCCGGATTCAGTTTGCAGGAATTTGACACTTTCGTGCGACATCGGCTGCCGGTTATCGCCGTGGTCGGCAACGACGGCGGTTGGACCCAAATCGCCCGCGACCAGATTGCCCTTTTCGGCGACGATGTGGCCACCAAGCTGCACAGGACTGACTACCAGGTCGTCGCCGAGGGATTCGGCGCGAAAGGCTTTTTATTGGATAAAAATGAGGACTGTGAAACCATATTTCAACAGGCCAAACAGGCAGCCAGGGACGGTCAACCGGTATTGATCAATGCCCAAATAGGCTTGACTGATTTCCGGCAGGGGTCGATTTCGATGTGAAGACTTTTTTGGCGGATTAGGACCTCACTTTAAATTCTTGAAATACTGATGTATTCTCACACTTAAAAGATCAGTCCCGCCGCGATCTTGAAGCAAACTTCTAGCTACATTGCCGATCGGCAACATACAGCTATCGAAGCGCTCCAGCATGGTGGCCGGTGCTGCGGGTTTTTCACAAGCAGGCTTCGGCACTAAAGCCGCCGCAGCCCCAGCCGCCCAAACAAGATCAGCAGTTGTGTAAGGCGTTTGTGCAAAAAGAAAAAAATATTAGAGCGTTTGCATCCGCCCATATCAGACGCAAGCGACAAACCCAACCCAACATGCTACCGCTATCGCAATGTTATTTTGACAAACGCTCTACCGCTGCTGAATTTCTCTTTCGCTGATTCCCATCAAATACAAAAGCCCGTCTAGACCTATACTGGAAATCGACTGCTCGGAGTTTTCTCTGACAATTGGTTTGGCATGAAAAGCGATGCCGAGGCCGGCGATGCTGATCATCGGCAAGTCGTTGGCGCCGTCACCCACGGCAATTGTCTGCTGCAGACTGATGTTTTCCACCGTCGCAATGGTTTTCAGGAGTTCAGCTTTTTTGGGACCGTCGATGATGTCCCCCCTGATGTTCCCGGATATCCTGCCGTTTTCGACCTCGAGCACATTGGCAAAAACATAATCCAGACCCAATTTGCTTTGCAGGTATTCACCGAAAAAGTCAAAGCCCCCCGATATGATGCCGATCTTGTAGCCAAGCTTTTTTAACGTTTCGATGACGCGCTCGGCACCTTCGGTCAGCACCAGATTCCGGGCGGTTTCCTTCAGTACTTCGGCATCCAGGCCCTTGAGCAGGGCAACGCGGCGGCTGAAACTTTCTTTGAAATCCATTTCACCGTTCATGGCCGATGCGGTTATCCGGGCCACCTCATCGCTCACACCGGCCCGCTCGGCCAGGACATTGATTACCTCGCCCTGGATCAGGGTGGAGTCCATGTCAAAAACCACCAGTCGGCGGGCATGACGATAGATGTCGTCCACGTGGAAGGAAATGTCGATTCCGGTTTTTTTGGAAATTTCAAGCAGGCTGCCACGCAATTTCCCAGGGCTGTCAGGGGTGCCCGAAACGGTCAGCTGCACGCAGGCTTTCGGTAATGACTCCGGGGCATCCAAGAAAACGCGCCCCGAGAGCCTGGTGATGACGTCGATATTTAACTGGTGCTCTGCGATGGCCCCCGTGACCTTTGACAGCTGGGCCGCCGTCAGCTTGCGGCCGAGCAGGGTGATGATGCGTCGTTCCTGGCCATATCCCGCGGCCCATCCGGTATAGCTGTCCTCGTCGATCGCGGAAAACCGGATCTGAATACCCAGTTTATGCGCTTTGAACAACAGGTCCTTTAGGATGGAAGACGATGCGTGCGCCGATGGTATCTCCACCAAGATGCCCAGCGAAAGGTAATCGTGGATAACCGCCTGCCCGATGTCCAGGATGTCGACCTCATATTGGGCCAGGATGTTGGTTAGACTCGATGTTAGGCCCGGCTTGTCTTTGCCGGTAATGTTGATCAGAATGATTTCCCTCATGAGTGGTTACCCCATGTTACAGAGATCCCCCCTCGCCGTAAGGGCTTCAGGGGACAGGCAGAGGTCAGACCTCAGAAGACAGGTGGTAAATCAGCATTCTCAGTTCTATTTGTCAACCCTTTTCGCTGGGCTAGAGAACCGGTCGTCTGATTTCTTTGCGCTGATATATGATTCTCAGCTTATATCATCTGTCCTCTGACCTCTGACCTCTGTTCTCTATTTTTTCAGAAATTCCAGCACGAGTTCCTCAAACAGGCGGGGGGCTTCGGCCGGTATACTGTGGCCGATTCCTGAAAGGTGCTCATGGTGTGCTTTACATAGATCCGCCAGCCGTTGGGCATCCTCTGAAGGGACGAGAGGATCTTCCGCCCCGGTGAGGATCAGGATAGGCCGGTCGAAGCCGACCGGCACCGCTTCCAATGGTGGATACTGTAAAAGAGCGTCAAGCTGTGCAAGCAGGGCCTTTTTGCGGTTGCGCTTAACGACTGCTTTGACAATCATATCCAAGCTATTTTCGTGCTGCTTTAAAAAATTTTCTCCGAACACAGCCGGCAGGGCGGCCCAGGCCATGGCTTCCAAACCCGATATACGCAGCAACTGAAGCCAAGACTGAACTGTAATTCGGGAGCGCTGACTGGTGTGGGCGCCCAGGCTGCACAGAACCAAACGCGCGACCCTATCCGGGTTTTCAATCGCCAGTGCCAGAGCCACCCGGGCACCATGACTGATGCCTACCAGGTTGGCTTTTTCAATACCCAGTTGCGTCATCAAGAACTTCAGGTCGGCAACATGCAACTTCAGACTGATGGGGTTCGCACCGAGATCGCTTTGCCCCTGTGCCCTGGCATCATAGTAGATCAACCTGAAGCGTTTTGAAAAAGCCGGAACGGTCGCACCCCAGTAAAGGGTGGTCTGGGTGGTGCCGTTTAAAAAAATAATAACCCTTGTGGCGGTATCACTGCCCTGTGTCGTGTAGTAAATATTGCAGCCGTCTTCGGTCGTTAAAAAAGGCATGTTTCTCGTCGTGCTTAATTATGGTTCCGTCGTCATATAAAAGCGCTTTGCAAGCTTCTTCTCGTTGTTCATACATTTATTAGCTCATAGCTGGTAGCTGACAGTCTAAAGGATTGAAATCCTTTTTACTATGAGCTATGAGCTCCAGGCTATGAGCTATTTTTTTATGTAAATCCGCGGCACCCGGGCGGTAATGGTCGATACGATTTCATAATTGATCGTGTTGAGCGTTGAGGCAATCGTATCAGCTGAGACAGACCCATTGCGGTGTGGCCCGAAAACAATCACTTCGTCTTCAACCGCCACACCGGACACCCGGCCGACATCTAGCATGGTCAGGTCCATACACACCCGGCCGACGATCGGCACCTGTTGACCGTGGACCAGCATGTGCCCTTTATTGGACAGCAGACGATTGAAGCCATCGGCGTAGCCAACCGGTACCGTGGCAATGGTAGTGGGTTTTTTAGTCCGGTACGTGATTCCGTAACTGATGTTAAAACCGGCCGGCACTTGTTTTAACTGAATGATTCTGCTTTTCAGGGTCATGGCCGGCTTCAGGTCGACCTTGCTTTTATCCACCTCATCGGAAGGGTACAGGCCATAAGTGGCAATGCCGGGGCGTACCAGGTCCAGATGGGATTCGGGCAAGTCTATCAGCGCCCCGCTGTTGGCGGCATGTTTAATAGGCGGTTCGAGACCGCTGCGCCCCAGCCAGCCAATGAAGTCCGTGAAGGTTTCAAGCTGTCGGTTGGCATATGATTTATCCGCACTGTCCGCTGTGGCAAAATGGGTGAAAATGCCCTCAATGGTAAGGCCGGAAAGCCGGCTGATCGACTCAACCGCAGCGATCGCGCTCTTAAACGGCTGGTTGCGGGCATCGCCGCTGGCACCCGAACCCAGGAGCACCCCGAGTCTTCCCATTCCGCTGTCGACTTTGATATGCACCCGAATCTTGGTGCCGTTCCGCAGAGCGTACTCCGATAAAACCCTGGCGGCCCGATAGGAATAAACGGTCTGGGTAAGATCATATTTAATGATGGTTTCAGCCAGTTCCGGCGGGGTATACCCAAAAATCAATATCGGGATTTCCAGGCCGGCGGCGCGTAATTCAACGGCCTCATTGATTCTGGCAACTCCCAGGTATTCAGCGCCGTTGTCTAAAGCCGCCCGGCCGATTTCAACGGCGCCGTGACCGTACCCGTTGGCTTTTACCACGGCCATGAAGCGGGCACCGTTGCGGGTGATGCGTCTGAGCTCTGAAATATTGTGAGCGTAAGCATTCAGGTCGATTTCTGCCCAGGTCAAATGGTTGCTCAAAGTTGTACCCCATCCATATGTAATTTGATCTGTTGTTACCGCGCCGGGATCGCCAAGTATTGGCAAAACCCGAAATTTGAATTTCGAACTACGAAACAAATCCCAATGAAAGAATAACCGAAATTCAAAACAAGGTTTAAAAATTCGATTTTCGAATTTGTTTCGGATTTCGGTATTCGTGCTTCGGATTTTATAATCTGCTTTATTGTACTTAAATTGTGGTTATCTCTCAATAAATAATTAAGCCTTTACCGTTTGAAATAACTCCTTGGCATGATAAGAGCTGCGCACAAACGGTCCGCTGGCGACCTGAGCGAAGCCCATCGCAAGGCCCTTTTTGCGCCAGGCTTCAAATTCTTCCGGCGGGATGAAACGTTCCACCGCCAGATGGTTTTTTGAAGGCTGCAGATATTGACCCAGGGTGAGGATGCGGCAACCGGCCTGGCGCATGTCCTCGAGGGTCTGAGTGATTTCCGCCGCGGTCTCTCCCAGTCCAAGCATGAGACCGGACTTGGTCGGCAAGTCGGGGTTGCAGGTGTGGGCCCGCTGGATCAACTGGAGGGAGGTGCGGTAATTCGCCTGGGGGCGCACCCGGGGGTAAAGACGGGCAACGGTTTCAACATTGTGATTCAAGACATCCGGTTTGGCCCGCAAGACCGTCAGAAGCGCCTCTTGACTTCCCTGAAAATCCGGAATCAGAACCTCCACGCATACCGCCGGGATCTGATGGCGAGTTTCTACAATTGTTTCGGCAAAGATCGCAGCGCCCCCGTCAGCAAGATCATCCCGGGTGACAGAGGTGATAACCACGTAGTTTAACCCCATTTCCCGGGCAACCCGGGCGACCCGCTTGGGCTCGTCCGGATCAGGCGGTTCAAGGCCCCCTTCCGGAACGGAGCAGAACCGGCAACTGCGCGAACAGCGCGAGCCCATTATTAAAAACGTGGCGGTCCTGTGTGAAAAACACTCCCAAATATTCGGGCACTTGGCTTCTTGACAGACGGTATGCAGACGATCCCGCCCAATCATCCCCTTGACTTTTTCAAAAGCCGGGCCGGTGGGCAGGCGCCGCTTCAGCCAGTCGGGCTTTTGGACGGTTACGGTGGCTTTTGATGTTCGCTTCATAACGATAGATTCAAGGCAGGGGTTTCGCCCCAATTGGGATGCTGGAAAAATGGTCTCCGAGAAACTGGGGATAAATAAATGGTTCACCCAAGTTGAACCACCAAATTAACAATGGCGGCGATCCTTCCAAAAACCCACAATTCCATTATGCCATCCTGCATCAATAATTTGGATATCGTGAAGAATCTCCATATTTTCGTAAGTCTATAAGGATTTTGTTTCGTTTGTCAGCCGCTGCTGCAAATCAGCATAACTGATCTCCTGCAAATCCAGTTTTAAGACGGTTTTGAAATTCTTTTTTAATTCGCGCGCAGCGACGGCCATTGAAATTCCTTTGCCAAGTTCCTGCTTCACGGATGTCATTGACACGCCCGCCAGGCCACAGGGCTGAATCCAGCAAAAGGGAGTCAAATCCACGTTGACATTCAAGGACAGGCCGTGAAAACTGACCCCCTTTCGCAGGGCGATACCGATGCTGCCCATCTTATGGTTACCCGTCCAGATCCCGGCATTAGCGCTATTGCGTTGCGCGTTCAATCCCCACGACTTGACGGTTAACAGCATGATTTCTTCCAGCGCCGCCACATAATCGGTTACGCCTATTCGGCGGGCCTCCAAATCAATAATGGGGTATACCACCAGCTGGCCGGGGCCGTGATAGGTAATATAGCCCCCGCGTTCCACCTGGACCAGGGAGATGCCGGCCTGCTGCAGAAAGGATTCCCCAACCTGCAGGTAGTCGCGGCCGCCCCTGCGGCCAAGGGTGAAGACCGAAGGGTGCTCCAAAAAAAGGACGATGTCCTTCTCAATGGTTCCGTTTACTTTGGCGGCCACAATTTCGGATTGAAGTTCCCAGGCCCGGTTGTATTCCACCAAACCCAGGTTAACAGCCCAACAAATGTTGGGGCCCGTTGTCGGTTGCCTGTTGTCCGTTGTATTGGGTCTGCCGGTTTCTTCTTCCATGCCGCCTTGGGTGGAATTAATTTTTATAGCTGTATTCACCATTATCTAACCATAATCACTCAACGGACCAAGGACAACTGACAACGGACAGCCTAACCCGTCAGGCAGGGCTTCCGGGCGGCGGCCGTTTCATCCAGCCTTCTCCGGCGGCACCGGGTTGGGGCTTCGGTCAGAAGCTGCGGATTTTCGGACGCTTCCCGGGAAATAGCCTTGAGCGATTGCACAAATAGATCGATGTCCTCTTTGGATTCTGTTTCGGTCGGCTCGATCATGATTGCCCCCGGCACCACCAGCGGGAAGTAAATCGTCGGGGGGTGAAATCCATAATCCATCAGTCTTTTGACCATATCCAGCGTGGTGACTTTGTGGGCTTGCTGCCGTTTGTCTGAAAACACGCATTCATGCATGCAGGGCCGGTCATAGGCCAGTTCGAAGGTGTCCTTTAATTGCTCCTTGATATAATTGGCATTCAAGACCGCCAGCTGGCTGACCTTTTTGAGGTTTTCCGCCCCCAGACTCCGTATGTAGCTGTAGGCTTTTACCAGAACACCGACATTGCCGTTGAAGGCATGCAGCTTCCCGATGGATTCTGGAAAATTTTCTGAAAGCAGATAACGGTCCCCCTGTTGGATGACGCGGGGTACCGGTAAGAACGGCTCCAGATGTTTCAGGACGCAAACCGGTCCGGATCCTGGCCCGCCGCCGCCGTGGGGGGTGGAAAACGTTTTGTGGAGATTTAAATGCAGCACATCGATGCCGATTGCCCCCATGTCGGTCACTCCCATGATCGCATTCATGTTGGCCCCGTCGCCGTAGACGAGCCCGCCTTTGGCATGGACGATGTCGGAAATTTTTTTGATGTTTTCTTCAAAAAGCCCCAAAGTGTTGGGATTGGTTACCATGATACCGGCGGTTTGCTCGTCCATGACAGCAGCCACATCGTCGGGAGCCAGGATGCCGCTTGCGCTGGATTTTAAAGGGGTCGGTTTATAACCGCACAGGGCGGCACTGGCAGGATTGGTACCGTGAGCCGTGTCCGGCACGATGATTTTAGACCGGGGCGACCCCTTGCTCTGATGGTAGGCGTAAAACAGCAGCATGCCCGCCAGTTCCCCGTGCGCTCCGGCCGCCGGTTGAAGAGAGGCGGCATCCATGCCGGTGATCTCTACCAGGTACTGCTCAAGATCATACATCAGCTGCAGAATACCCTGGGAAAGATCCGGGTGAAGCATGGGATGGGCGGCGGCAAACCCAGGCTGGGCGGCCTGCCGTTCGTTGGTTTTGGGGTTATACTTCATCGTACAGGAACCCAGTGGATACATGCCGCTGTCCACTGCAAAGTTCCACTGGGACAGACGCGTGTAATGGCGAACGACATCGACTTCACTCAGATCGGGGAATTCCGGACCGTCACCGATGAGACCTTCATTCACTGGAAAGGAATCAACATCCCGTTGCGGCATGGAAAAGCCGCAGCGCCCCCGTTTTCCCTTTTCCCAAAGCAGTGGCTCGTTCAGTATCAGACCGGTGGTACCTGGATATTCTTTCATTTTCCCTTCTCCTCCTCCGGACCAACTGCGTTCAATTGAAATACTTCAGTAACCTTTGGTCGTCCGGTAAATTCGAAATCCGAAACACGAAATCCGAAACAAATCCTAAATCCGAATTTTTTAATGATTTAAACATGTACGGAATTTTCTGAAATTTCTGTGGCTATCGTGTTTGTTTTTTTAAATTTTGGTCATTCGAATTTGTTTCGAAATTCGAATTTCGAGATTCGTGTTTTAGCATATGGATCGAAAATTGACTTACCTTCTCAATTGCGTTTCAATGCTAAGTCATTTAAGCTTTTGAACCAACATATCCATATCCTGTTTGCTGATCGTTTCGGTGACGCACAGTAAATAGTGATTGGCCAATTCAGGATAGTAGCATTCCAGGGGCAGTCCGGCGATAATTTTCTCAGCTGTCAGGCGTTGGTAGGTCTTATCGAAACCGTCTTTGAATTCAACGACAAATTCGTTGAACGTCGATTGTGAAAAAGGTATGGCAAAACCTGCCTTTCGCAAAGCGCCTTTGAGATATTCACTTTTATCGTAATTCAAGCGAGCGAGATCTCTAATGCCGGTTCCGCCGAGGGAAGCCATGTAAATGGCCGCTGCCAGTGCGCAAAGACTGTGATTGGTGCAGATATTGGAGGTGGCCTTTTCACGCCGAATATGTTGTTCCCGGGTGGCAAGGGTCAAGACAAACCCGCGTTCACCGTCAACATCTGTGGTTTGTCCCACCAGCCGCCCCGGCATGTTGCGCACATATTTCATCAGGGTTGCAAACATGCCCAGGGCCGGTCCGCCAAAGGATCGCGGAATTCCCAGGCTCTGTCCTTCCCCGCAAGCAATGTCGGCTCCCTGGCTGCCGGGGCTCTGATACATTCCATAGGCCAGCGGTTCGCTGAACCCGACAACGAGCAGTGTCTTTCCGGTCCGGGTCTTAGCGCCGATGGTTTTTACATTCTCAACGCATCCAAAGAAATTGGGCGATTGCACGATCACAGCTGCCAGTTCATCCAGATTTTCCAGGGGCGCAAGATCGGTCGTCCCATCGGGCAGGTACGGCAGCTCGACAATTTCATAATCCGTGGGGGCCAGATAGGTTGCGAGTACCCTGCGATAATGCGGATGGACCAATCTGGACACCGCCACTTTTTTGCGGCGGGTTGTCCTTACGGCCATCAGGGCGGCCTCGGCCAGGGCCGAGGCTCCGTCGTATTGCGAGGCATTGGCGACTTCCATACCGAGCAGTCGGGCCGTCAGGGTCTGATACTCAAAGATAGCCTGGAGCGTGCCCTGGCTCATTTCCGGCTGGTAGGGTGTGTAGGAGGTAACAAATTCGGAGCGGCTCAACAGGTGGCGGACAGAGGCCGGGATATAGTGCGCATAGCTGCCGGCTCCCATAAACACCCTAAATTCGGGGGAAACAGCCATGGTTCCGCCTAGCTCGTCGATATGGTTATCCAACTCCCACTCGGTTAATGCCTCCGGCAGGTTGAGTTCGTTGCGGCGTCGGCATTCGTCCGGGATTGTGGCGAAGAGATCATCCAGTGAGTCAACCCCCACCGTTGTCAGCATCTCGGTGATGTCTTCTGGTGTGTGCGGAAAATAGCGCATCGATCTTATCCTTTCAGAGTTGATAGATAGGCATCCTTGTCCATTAAAGCGTTCATTTCAGATGAATCATCGAGCTTGACCTCGATCATCCAGCCATCGGAATAGGGCGTGTTGTTGACCAGCTCGGGGGCATCTTCCAGCGCCTCGTTGATGGCGACAATCTCGCCACTGACGGGCATATAAAGCTCGGAAACGGCCTTAACAGATTCGACCGTGCCGAATTCAGCCCCTTTCTCAAAGGTTTCACCTACGTCGGGCAATTCCACAAAAACAATGTCTCCCAGCTGGTCCTGGGCATAGTCGGTGATTCCCAGCCTGGCGGTTTCACCTGCAGCTTCAATCCATTCATGGCTTTCTGAATAGCGGACATTTTCCGGAAAATTCAGCTCAGCGATTTCTTTCATGGCTCCTCCTTAATTTGGATTGGATTTTGAATTTCGGTGCTTGATGCCTTTTATATGACAACATGTTGCTAACAGATGACAGAAGACAGATAACAGAAGCCAGAATGCCAATCTGAATCTTGCGCTCTTTGACCTCTGTCCTCTGTCATCTGTCCCCCTCTGTCATCTGAAACCTAATCAATCACATACGGAATTTTCAAATTGTAGCTTTTATATACCACAAAAGTTTCCACAGATTGAACATCTTCCAATTTCGACACTTCTTCGGTGTAAAATTCCAGCAGGCCGAAACCGGTTTTCAGCAAAACCACCAGGATCAGGTCAAATCGGCCGGTGACGACACTAACGGATATAACCCCTTTTAATTTGCTGAATTCCTCTCCCTTTTTAACAAGGTCCATGGTTTTTAGCTTGACGCCCACCATGACGATCCGGTGACCGCTGATGGCTTCCGGGTCCACCAAACCGGTGATTTCTAAAATGCCGCCGTCCATCAGATTTTGAACCCGGTTGCGAACCGTGTTTTCGGATACAGACAGCTTTTCGGCTATCTTTTTGTATGATTTTCTGCCGCTGCGAAGTTGCTTGATGATGGAGAGGTTGATTTGATCGATGTCCATAGGATTTGCTTTAGAATAAAACTGGAGAATGTGTCAATAACTAATTTGTTTTTTAATGATATCATCAAAATAAGCAGAAAAAATTTCGATTAACCCAAAAACAATCGGCTTGCGCTTAATTCTTGAGTATCATTTCGACCGGGGATTTTTATTAATCCGGGCCGACAAGCCGTCATCGGCGGTGGATGCGGTACGAAAGATTTCTCCTCTTCGATGGATAGACATTGAAAAATTTTTCGTGCTATGTTACATGGCCAGTCGTTTTACTATCTATTCGGTTTTGTTCTTTCAAATGTATGTCAACTTTTTCAACCACAGCTAAAAAGGAGGCTAAAGATGCGGACCAAACTATTTACAGTGGCAGTCGTTTCATGTTTCATAGTGGCATTGGTTTTCTTTGCCTGCGGTCCCAAGGGACCGGAAACCATCAAGATCGGTATAAACGCACCCTTGACCGGCGACATCCCCAAAGTCGGGGAGGGCACCAAATTTGCCGCCCAAATGTGGCTGGAAGACATTAACGCGGCCGGTGGGATTGAGGTCGGCGGCAAGAAATATCAGGTAGAGCTGGTCATCGAGGACAATGAGTCCAAAGCTGAATCAGCGGTCAAAGCCAATACCAAGTTGATCACCGAAGACGAGGTCTTGGCCATTGTCGGTCCCCAGTCTTCCAAACAAGCTGTGCCGGCCGGAGGCAAAGCCAACGAACTCGGCACCCCCATGGTCAGCCCCTGGTCGACCAATCCCAATACGACCAAAGATCGTCCGTTCGTCTTCCGCGGGTGCTTCCTGGATCCCTTTCAGGGGCCGGTTATCGCCAAGTTTGCCAAGAACGAATTCGGTTTTACCAAAGCGGCCGTCCTTTACGACGTGGCCAGCGACTATCCCAAAGGCCTGGCAGAATTCTTCAAATCTGCCTGGGAAGAGCTCAATGGTCCCGGTTCGGTGGTGGCGTATGAAAGCTTTACCACCAAGGACACAGATTTCAGCTCCCAGCTTACCAAGATTAACAACTCCGATGCCGAGTTTATCTTTACCCCCCAGTACTACAACGAGGTGGCCCTGATCGTTCAGCAGGCCCATCAGCTCGGATGGGACAAGCCGATCGTGGGAAGCGACAGCTGGGGCTCGGCTGAAACCGTCTCGCTGTGCGGCAAAGACTGCTATGGTCTTTTCTTCAGCACCCACTATGCCGCGGCGGGCGCCAAAGGCGCAACCAAGGAATTCATCGACCGCTACAAAGCCAAACACGGCTATGTTCCGGACGATGTGGGCGCTTTGACCTGGGATGCCATGCGCATCGTTCAAAGGGCCATCGAGGGCGCCGGACAGCTTACCGGTGATATCAAAAAAGACCGCAAAGCCGTTCGGGATGCCCTGGCAACCATCAAGGACTTTGACGGCATTACCGGCGCCATGACCTTTACCGAAGAAGGCGATCCGCAAAAATGCGCCGTCATCGTGCGCATCAGCGACGCCGGTGAATTCGAGTTCTATCAGTCCGTTTGCCCGTAAAGAGATAGAATCCTTCCTAAACCTTAACCGCTAAAGGGTTCGGCGAAAGCAAATCCACTTGCCCGCCGGGTCCGGTGGTGGTTATCGAATGAATATAGACCTGACAAAAAGGCGGGCCGGGGCCTATCGCCCCGGGCCCGGCTTTCAGAAGCTATATTAAGAGATGCCTTTAGACCGAAGATCCTATTTTTGAGATGATTTCCAGTATTTAAAAAACCGACCTTCCAGTCTGGATATCGGGGACAAGGAGATCCGCAATGGTTTTTTTTCAAAACCTGATTAATGCCTTGCAGTGGGGTAGCTTTTACGCCTTAATTGCCTTGGGGTATTCCATGGTGTACAGCATTTTGATGCTTTTTAACTTTGCCCATGGCGATATTTTCATGGTCGGTGCCTACATCGGTTTTGGTGTTTCATCGGCCTTGATTGCCTTGACCGCCATGGGAGCCCTTCCGCTGCCCGGCTGGTTTATTCTTGTATTGACGATCATCTTTTCCATGTTTCTGACATCCTTTGTGGGCATGATTGTGGAACGTGTGGGCTACCGGCCTTTGCGGGAAGCTCCCCGGGCATCGGCCGCCATTACCGGCCTGATGATCGGCATCATACTGGAAACCGGCAACCTGGCCCTGCTGGGTGCCGAACGGGTTAAATTTCCATCTTTAATCGAAACCACCACCTATCATCTCGGCGGGGTGGTGGTGACCAATAAAAAAATAATGATCGTCCTGGTTTCCATCGCCCTGGCCTTTGCCCTGCATCAGTTTATCCGCAGAACGCGCTATGGCATGGCAATGAGGGCCATGGCTTTTGATTATGTCGTGGTACCCCTGATGGGGGTGCCTTTAAACCGAATGGCAACGCTAACCTTTGCGCTTGGCTCGGCCCTGGCGGCGGCTGCCGGGATCCTGTTCGGTGTGGCCTATCCGGTGCTGGATCCCTACATGGGTATTCTGATCGGCTGGAAAGCGTTTGTGGCCGCCATCCTTGGTGGCAGGGGGTCGGTGGTTGGCGCCACTCTGGCGGGGTTTTTGCTGGGGTTTATCGAGATGTTCGTACCGATGATCTTCCCATCGACCCTGCGCGATTTAATCGCCTACTCCATTGTTTTGCTGATTCTGGTTTTCCGGCCCCATGGGTTCTTTGGCGAAGCCTACAGTGCCCGTTTGAGGCTCTAACCGAATTGGGCGATTCCCAATGAGACTCGAGGATTTGATATGGATGTGACAAGTGACAAGTTGACGGCCGGCAAGAAATCGCTGGCGAGCAGATGGCGGGCGTTCAGTTCCGGAGTGCCTCTGCTCGGGTGGCTCTTGGGCGCCCTGGTAGCGGTTTTGCTGGAACAGTTCATCGGGACCCCCCTCGCCCGGGGGATGTGGCTGCCCAAGGTACCGGTTCTCTTTGGCGCTGTCATCATGCTCAAAAAGCCCTTTTTGATTCCCAGTGCGATGGCTTATGTGCTGTTGATTTATGTGTTGCCCATCGGGATGATAGCCCGGCTGAGTGCCGCCTTTATGAACCGGCTGGCGGCTAAACTGCTCGATGGCGGGATGATCCTTTCCGTTCTTGTTCACATATTTTTGCTCTACGCGATTCTTCATATCTGGTCCGGGATGAGTGATTATCGTCTGCTGGTACTCAAGCTGACGCTGATCGCCGTCATGCTGACCCTGAGTTTAAATGTTATCAATGGTTATATGGGAGAGTTTTCCTGTTCCCATCCGGGATTTATGGCCCTGGGGGCGTATGCGGCTTCAGCGTTCACGGTGCTGCTTTTTACCAATGACCGGCTCTTTGGCGAGGCCTTGCTGCCCCAGGTCATTGGGCCGTTTTTTTTTCCGATTGCATTGATTTTGGGGGGGCTGGTGGCGGCATTGGGTGCTCTGGTGGTGGCCATACCGTCGTTTCGGACCCGGGGGGATTATCTGGCTATTATTTCCCTGGCTTTTATGTTTATTGTCAAAAGTTTAATCGAGAATCTGGAGGTAGTGGGCGGACCCCGCGGCTTGGGCCAGCAGCCTGATTGGGCCAATTTGCCCGTGGTGTTTGGAACCGCCGTGCTGTGCATCTGGATCATCAATAATTTTGTGCGCTCCACCATGGGCAAAGCGCTCAATGCGGTGCGGGACAACGAAATGGCAGCCGATGCAATGACCGTCAATACCCGGCGAACGAAAATGCTGGCCTTTTTGTTCGGTGCTTTCTGGGCCGGCGTTGCCGGCGGACTGTTTGCCCATGTGCTTCGCTATGTCAATCCCGGAACCTTCGGCCTTCAAAAATTGGCCGAGGTTCTGGCCATGGTCTATTTTGGCGGACTAAACTCCGTATACGGCTCGATCGTCGGTGCCTGCGGCATCAGCTTGCTGGGTGAAGCCCTACGGCCGCTGGAGCTTTATAAATGGATTATCATTCCGCTATTGCTCATTCTGGTGATGATTTTCCGCCCGACCGGACTGATCGCCTTCAAGGAGTTTGATGTCAAAAAATTGATCCA
>Ga0209536_100001724_pt1 | contig 35808 bp, 33 predicted proteins | sample DeeMarSeWOR28_12_FD_187461 | JGI IMG/M metagenome (GOLD analysis project Ga0209536, IMG submission 187461) | Marine sediment microbial communities from White Oak River estuary, North Carolina - WOR-2-8_12 (SPAdes) (version 2) | ecosystem: Environmental > Aquatic > Marine > Intertidal zone >...
GGTGCTGAACGTCGAAGTGATCGGCGAGGGATTCAACGCTCCGATTTCCAGACACGACCCGACTGCGCATGCGGAGATTCGTGCGATGCGAGCGGCCGCAAGGCAGATCGGCAACTATCGCCTGACCGGCGCCAGCCTGTATGTCACCCTCGAACCCTGTGCGATGTGCGCGGGCGCGATGCTGCACGCACGCATTTCCCGCGTGGTCTATGGTGCGCCAGACCCCAAGACGGGCGCCTGCGGCAGCGTTGTAAACCTGTTTGCGCAATCGCAGCTCAATCACCATGCGCAGGCCTTCGGCGGCGTGCTTGCCGACCAGTGCGCCGGTGTGCTGCGGGAGTTTTTCAGGGCGCGGCGCTGAGGTGAATTCGATACTCGTCAACATCGCCCGCCAACGCCTGGAACTGCGCGATGCTTCCGGCGCGCTGATCGGTGACTATCCGGTGTCGACGGCGAAGAACGGCGTGGGGGAGCGCAACGGCAGTTTTTGCACGCCGCGCGGACGTCATGTCGTGCGCGCCCGGGTCGGGGCGGGACTTCCATTGAACACGGTTTTCGTCGGCCGGCGCCCGACCGGAGAAACCTATACGCCGCAACTCGGCAAGCAATTCCCGGGGCGCGACTGGATGCTGACGCGCATTCTGTGGCTTTCCGGTTGCGAACCGGGGTTCAACCGGCTCGGTGAGGTCGACACGATGCGACGTTACATATACATCCACGGCAGCCCGGATAGTGTCGAAATGGGCGTGCCCGGATCCATTGGCTGTATACGGATGAGGAACAGCGACATCGTCGAGTTGTTCGATCGCGTTGAAGCAGGAACACCGGTCGATATCGTTGAGACTTGAACCGCAGAAACGTGCCTGGTGAGCGTGCAGGCACAAGGCACCGGTCCGGGTGATTGACTGATACACATTAAACAGCGAGGAGGCAGGCACGATGAGGTTGCAGGACAAGGTATCGATTATTACCGGCTCTGGCCGGGGAATTGGGCGTGCGACCGCGCTCAAATTCGCCGCCGAAGGCGCCAGGACGGTGGTCTGCGACCTCGACACCAATTCAGTTGATGCGGTTGTCGGCGAGATAAAGGCGCTGGGAGGCGAGGCGGCTGGCTACGTCGTGGACGTGACCGAGCGCAGCAGCATTGATGCGATGGTGGCGGCGGTAAAGGCAGCCTACGGGCGCATCGATACACTGGTGAACAACGCCGGTGTCGTTCAGGACGCGCGGATGGTGAACATGACCGACGAGCAGTTCGACAAAGTGATCGACGTCAACCTCAAGGGCACCTATAACTGCGCGAAATCGGTCATCGATACCATGCTTGCGCAGCAATCCGGCGTCATCCTGAACGCCTCATCGATCGTCGGCATTTACGGCAATTTCGGGCAGACCAATTATGCGGCCAGCAAGTTCGGCGTCATCGGCATGGCAAAGACCTGGGCACGTGAATTCGGGCGCAAGGGCATTCGCGCCAACGCGGTCTGTCCGGGCTTTGTGGAAACGGACATTATCAAGGGCATCCCGGACAACGTTCTGCAGGCCATGATTGACAAGGTGCCGATGGGCCGCTTGGGGAAACCCGAGGAAATCGCCAACACCTATGCCTTTCTGGCCTCGGATGAGGCGAGCTTCATCAATGGCGCAGTCATCGAGGTCGGAGGCGGAGGAACCATCTAGCCTTCACCGACGGACGACTGCGGCGCCAATGGCGGCAGCGCAGGCGATGGTTCCGGCTTCCATCCTTTCTTGCGGTGCTCGGCGATGACCGTCGTGAAAATTCCGCCGCGCACGTTGAATCTGGCCGTCAGCCGCATGAACCGGGGTTTCGTGGCGGCAACCAGATCGTCGAGGATGCGGTTCGTCACGGCTTCGTGGAACGCGCCCTGATCCCGGTAAGACCAGATGTAGAGTTTCAGGCTCTTGAGCTCGACGCAGCGGCGATCGGCGATGTAGTCCAGGTACAGCGTCGCGAAATCCGGCTGGCCGGTCTTCGGGCACAGACAGGTAAACTCCGGGATCTGCATGCGGATCAGGAAGTCCCGTTTCGGATTCGGATTGGGAAAGGTTTCCAGAAAAGTGTCGGGTTTGTGCGACATTTATTTGCGTGCTCTATCAGCTAGAATATCGGCCTTGGAAAGTTGCGGCCTTGGACATCGTCGCGCCCGGACTCCCGGGCGCTTGTTATTCCGGTAAACGAAGCATTATAAGCACTTAATACGGACCGACTTTGCGACTCACTCATATCAAGCTTGCTGGTTTCAAATCATTCGTCGATCCGGTGCACATTCCCGTGCCGGGTCAGCTGGTCGGGGTCGTCGGGCCGAATGGCTGCGGCAAATCCAACGTCATCGACGCCGTGCGCTGGGTTCTGGGCGAATCCTCTGCCAAGCAGTTGCGCGGCGAAAACATGCAGGACGTCATCTTCAACGGATCGATCGAACGCAAGCCGGTGTCGCGTGCCAGTGTCGAGCTGATCTTCGATAACAGTATGGGCAAGCTGAGCGGGCCCTGGTCGCAGTACAACGAGATCTCGGTCAAGCGCGTCCTCGAGCGAAATGACGTTTCCTCCTATTACATCAATAACCAGCATGTTCGCAAACGCGACGTGTCGGACATCTTCCTGGGCACGGGCCTGGGAGGGCGTGGCTACGCGATCATCGAACAGGGGATGATTTCCCGCATTATCGAAGCTCGCCCCGAAGATCTGCGCAATTTCCTGGAGGAAGCCGCGGGCGTTTCCAAGTACAAGGAGCGCAGGCGTGAGACCGAACTCAGGCTTGAGGACACACGGGAGAACCTGTTACGGGTCGACGACATCAGGCAGGAGCTGGACAAACAGCACAGCCACCTCGAAATGCAAGCCGAACAGGCGGCGCGTTACCGCGAGCTGGACGATCGGCTGCGTACCGCGCAGCAAACCTTATGGATGACCCGCAAGCGCGACGCCGCAAGCCAGCGCGAGAAGATTCAGCAAGACATTGATAAGAATCTGGTCGCGATCGAGGCGCGGACCGCAGAGATGCGCGCGGCGGAAACGCAGGCCGAAGCCTTTCGGGCAGAGCATTACACGACTTCCGACCAGGTTCATGCGGCCCAGGGGCAGCTATACGAATCGAATTCCGAGGTTGCGCGTCTTGAGCAGCAAATCCAGCATCAGCGCGATACGCGGCGACGCTCCGAGCAGCGGCTTGCCGACGTGCATGCCCAGGAGCGCGAGTTGCGCGACAGTCTGGATCGTGCCGAAACCAGCCTGGCCAGCAATCGTTATGAGTATGTCGGTTCCGCTGTAAGCCTTGACCGGCTGGCCCGGGAGCTGACGGTGGCGCAGGAGGCCCTGCCGGCGGCCGAGAATGCTTACCGGAGCGCGCGGGAGCAGGCTGACAGTGCGCAGAAACAACTGGCACAGGCAGAGCAGCAACTGGAAGTCGAGCGGACCCGGCGCGCGCACACCGACCGCATTCTCGGTCAATTGGCGGCGCGCAGCGCCCGTCTGGAAGATGAACGCGAGAAGCTCGAGTTGCCCGAGCCCGGTGAGTTGGTCAGGCTGGACCGGGAACTGGCGGACGTCGCCAGCGCACTGTCCGAACGGCGCGAGGCGCTGGGCATGGATGAGTCCGAGTTGCCAGGACTTGAGCAGGCGCTTGGGGAAGCCGATGACGTAGCCGAGTCAGCCCAGCAACGGCTCCATCAACTCGATGCGCGACTCACGGCGCTTCAGCAGCTTCAGGAGCAGGTTTCACGAGCTGGCGAGATGGAACCCTGGCTCGAGCGCAATGGACTGGTCGGGAATTCCAGGCTGTGGCAGGGGATTCGTATTCGCGAGGGCTGGGAAGATGCGCTCGAGTCCGTTCTGCGCGAGCGGTTGAACAGTATCGCCCTCGACGACCTGTCATCGATCCACAGCCTGTTCGCTGACGCACCTCCCGGCAAAGTGTCCTTCCACCGACTGTCGCCCGCATCGGAGGCCAAGCCGGAAACAAGCGGCGGGTTGGACCGGTTGGCTGACTACGTGACCTGTACCGACGAGCGTCTGGCGAGCGTGCTGGCTGACTGGCTCGATGGTGTCTACGTCATCAACGATCCGAAAGAGGGTGTCGAGGCGGCTCGGCGCTTGCGGCAGGGAGAAATACTGGTGAGCGCGCAGGGGCACGTATTCAGTGCGTCCAGCGCGAGTTTCTACGCTGCCGACACTGAAATTCACGGGATTTTGTCGCGCCAGCGCGAGATTGAATCGTTGTTCGAGGAACGCAATGCCGTCGACGAGCAGGCGCGCGAAGCACTCGAATCCGCGGAAAATGCGCGCTTACTGATGAGTGAAGTCAGGGCACGCGTTGAGCGCACGCGCGCAGAGGTGGCGCAACTGCAGGACTCTCATCACCAGCTAAAGGTCGATCACGTCCGTCTTTCGCAACTGGCTGAGCGAATCACCACCCGCGGCTCACAAATCGTCTCCGAACTGGAGGAAATCAGCGAGGAAGTGGCACGCGAGACGGCGCAAATGCAGCAAGCTGCCGAGGCGCTCGAAGCTTTGACGGGGCGGCTGGAGGTGCTGCGCTCAACCCTGAGTGACACGGTCAACGCGCTTGGGGAAGCGGAGTCGCGGTTGACGGCGACCCGTGACGATGTGGCAAAGGTCACCCGCGCGCATCAGGAGGCGGTGTTCAGCCTGTCAACAATAAAAAATAAAATCAATGAATTAGAGTCAGATCTTAGGAAGTCACATAAAGAGCGATTGCGGCTCGACGGGGACGCTGCGCGCTTGCTTGCCGAAATTGAGCAAGCTGGCGAGTCGTCCCTCCAGGAGCAGCTGCAGGTTCAGCTCGGCATCAAGGCCGAACGCGAAAAGACCCTGGCTGGCAAACGCGATGCGATGGAGGCGGCTGAGGCATCTCTTCGCCACGCCGAACAGGAACGCCTCGAAATCGAACAAAGCCTGGAGCCGCTGCGCGAGCGCACCAACGAGCTGCGCCTGAAGGAGCAGGAGGCGCGCCTCTCGCAGGAGAATTTCGCGCAGCAATTGGCGGACGCCGGTGCCGACGAGCACGCGCTCGAAGCGGAACTGGTTAAGGGCGTGCGCGCCAGTGTGCTGCAAGCCGAAATCAGCCGCCTCAGCTCGGATATCCAGGCGCTTGGCGCGGTAAATCTTGCCGCGCTTGACGAGTTAACGACGGCGCGCGAGCGCAAGGCGTATCTTGATTCGCAGTCGGAGGACCTGGTTGAGGCGGTTACCACTCTCGAGAACGCTATCCGGCGTATCGACCGCGAAACGCGTGAACGGTTACAGGATACGTTTGACCAGGTCAGCGCGAAATTCTCCGAAATGTTTCCGGCCCTGTTCGGGGGCGGGGAAGCGAAACTGCTGTTGACCGGTGAGGAAATACTGGACGCGGGCGTGCAGGTCATCGCCCGTCCGCCGGGAAAGCGCAATTCCTCGATCCACCTGCTGTCCGGCGGTGAAAAAGCACTTACGGCGTTGTCGCTCGTGTTCTCGCTGTTCCAGTTGAACCCGGCGCCGTTTTGCCTGCTCGACGAGGTCGATGCGCCCCTCGACGACAATAATACGACGCGTTATTGTGACCTCGTCAAGAAAATGTCGGAATCCACCCAGTTTCTTTTCATTACGCATAACAAGATCACAATGGAAATTGCCGAGCAGTTGGTGGGCGTTACCATGCAGGAGCAGGGTGTTTCGCGGGTTGTGTCCGTTGACATAGAGGAAGCGATCAGGCTTCGGGAAGAAGCGGCATAGCGCTGCCGCGACCAGGAGATGGGATTGAAAAGGTGCCGGCAAACAGGGGACATTCATGAGTGACCTGCAGATCGGGTTGTTGATTCTCGGCCTGTTGGTCATTGGTGGCGTGGTGGGGTTTAACTGGCTTCAGGAAAAGAGGTTCCGTCAGCGTGCGGAACATGGATTCCAGCGCCCGGATGCCGATGTGTTGCTCGGGGGGGATGATTCACATGCCTTCCCCTCCGAAAAAAAGTGGGAAACGCGTATCGATCCGCATCTTGAGCCCAGATTCCGGGATACTGCACCGGAACAACCGGTAACGGCTCCCGAAACACAGGAACCTGCTCCCGAGAAAAAGGCAACTGTCCCCGAGAAGAAGGCAACTGCCCCGGGGAAAGAGGCAACGGCTCCCGAAACAAGGTCAACTGCCCCGGCGCCGTCCGCACAGGTGGCACGCGGTGTCTCGCGTGTGGAATCCATGCCCGATGTTGCCATCCACTATGTGGCCGAAATTCGGGCGGGCGAGGTGATTCCTGCCGGCACCATCGAAACCCTTGAGGGACAACTGCAGCAAACAGGCTGCAAGTGCCAGCTGTTCGGCTACAACTACCACACGCGGGCATGGGAGCGTATTGCCGGTCCCGAGAACTGGTATACGTCGATCAAGTTGTTTGTCCAGCTGGTTGACCGTGGCGGCTCGGTGACCGCCGATCAGGTTGAAAATATCGCCATGCTGATGCGTAGCCAGGCGGACGAGATCTCCGGCATTTGCGAGGCACCCACGACCGATGAAGTCATGACCCGGGCTCTGTCGCTGGAGGATTTCTGCCTCGATGTGGACATCATCGTCGGGCTGAGTGTTGCCGCCCGGCCGGGTCAGGTGCTGCACGGCACGCAGTTGCGTGCACTGGCGGAGTCCAGTGGATTACAGCTGGGGTCCAATGGCGTATTCGTGATGCCGGACGAACATGGCGGCGCGCTGTTCACAATGGACAATCAGGAATCCAACCCATTCGATGCCGCCGAGCTGAAGAGTCTGACCACGCGGGGCGTGACTTTTCTGCTCGACGTTCCGCGCACCGCCAACGGCGTCAAGGTCCTGAACAGGATGATTGGTGTCTGCAAGCAGTTTGCCGAGTCACTCGACGCGGTGCTGTGCGACGATAATCGCCAGCCGTTGAATGATTCCGGACTCGAGAAGATTCGAAATCAGTTGAGATCGACCTACGAAGCGATGGACGGGCGCGGAATACCCGCCGGAAGTGCGACGGCGCGCCAGCTCTTTTCCTGATGCCGAACATCCCGTCTGGCGCACGGGCGCGGGTAAGGAAGCTTCGTGAGCAAATCGGGCAGGCGAACTATGCGTACTACGCGGAGGACGCGCCAGACATGTCCGATGCCGAGTACGATCGCCTGTTCCGTGAGCTGCAGCAGCTCGAAGCAGAGTACCCGGACCTCGTTTCTGCGGATTCCCCGACCCAGCGCGTCGGCAGCCCGCCGTTGCCTCACTTTGAGTCAGTGCAGCATGCCACGCCGATGCTCTCGCTCAACAATGCTTTTTCGCAGGATGAGGTAATCGCATTCGACCGCCGTGTGCGTGAAGCTCTCGAACGCGACGTTGACATCCAATACGCGGTGGAGCCAAAGTTCGACGGACTTGCCGTCACGCTTACCTACCGTGCCGGCGGGCTGGCCCTGGGTGCCACGAGAGGTGACGGATACTCCGGCGAGAACGTAACGGAGAACCTGCGGACTATCCGGGCCATACCCCTGCAACTGACCGGCGATGCGCCGGAACTGCTCGAAGTGCGCGGTGAAGTGCTGATGCTGCGCCGAGACTTCGAAACCTTGAACCGGGAACAGACCGAACGCGGCGAAAAGCAGTTTGCGAATCCGCGCAATGCTGCCGCCGGCTCGTTACGACAACTCGACTCCGCCATTACCGCCTCGCGGCGCCTGGCATTCTTTGCTTACGGCATCGGTGCCGTGGACGGTGGCCGCGTTCCCGACGATACCCACAGCCGGCAGCTCGATTACCTGCAGTCGCTGTTGTTCCCGGTCGCGCGGCAGCGCGACGTAGTTAAAGGGGTGGAGGGGCTGCTCGGCTACTATCAGGAAATCGGCAAGCAACGTGCATCGTTGCCGTATGACATTGACGGTGTGGTCTACAAGGTCGACTCTCTGCGCGCACAGCAGGAGCTGGGTTTTGTTTCGAGGGCGCCTCGCTTTGCCCTTGCCCACAAGTTTCCGGCGCAGGAAGAAATCACCGAATTGCTCGGCATTGACGTTCAGGTTGGACGAACCGGAGCCCTGACGCCTGTTGCGCGCCTGGCGCCGGTGAGGGTGGGTGGCGTGACCGTGACCAATGCGACTCTGCATAACGAGGACGAGATTCGCCGCAAGGACGTGCGCATTGGCGATTACGTCATCGTTCGCCGCGCCGGGGATGTGATTCCCGAAGTCGTCGGGGTCGTAACGCAACGCCGGCCGAAGAATGCGCGCAAGTTCGTGATGCCGACACAATGCCCGGTTTGCGGGTCCGGCGTGGAGCGCCCGGAAGGAGAGGCCGTTACCCGGTGCACCGCCGGTTTGTTCTGTCCGGCGCAGCGGAAGCAGGCCTTGTGGCATTTCGCCTCACGGCGCGCAATGGATATTGACGGACTCGGCGAGAAGCTGATTGACCAGCTGGTTGACAACGGACTGCTGAAAACCACTGCTGACCTGTATGGATTGTCAGCGCAGACTCTGGCCGGCCTCGAGCGTATGGCCGAGAAGTCGGCGACCAATGTGGTTTCGGCTGTCGCGGCGAGCAAGAACACTACACTCGCGCGTTTCATCTACGCGTTGGGGATACGTAATGTCGGGGAGCAAACGGCGAAGGACCTCGCTGCCCACTTCGGCGACCTTTCCCCGCTGATGCAAGCCGACGAAGATGTTCTCCAGAACGTGCCCGAGGTCGGTCCGGTCGTTGCTGCGAGCGTGTACCGGTTTTTCCACGAACCGCACAACCAGGAAGTCATTGCGAGACTGATTGACGCGGGCGTGCGCTGGAAGAAACATACCCCTTCGACGCCCGACGGCGGCGCGTTGTCAGGCAAGACCTTCGTGCTGACTGGTACATTAGCGGGCATGACACGCGATGAAGCCAAAAGCAGAATTGAGTCTTGCGGAGGGAAGGTCACCGGCAGCGTTTCGAAGAAAACCGATTACGTGGTGGCCGGTGACGAGCCGGGCAGCAAGCTCGACAAAGCAGTGAATCTGGGTGTCAGCGTCATCGATGAGCCAGCGTTGTTAGAATTGCTTAAAGAGGAACCGAAGGAGCGGGCACGTTGAACAAGATTACCAAAGCAGTATTTCCGGTCGCGGGTCTCGGATCCCGCTTCCTTCCCGTTACCAAGGCGACGCCGAAGGAAATGCTGCCGATCGTTGACAAGCCGCTGATCCAGTTCGCGGTGGAAGAGGCAATGGCCGCCGGGATTACCGACATGATCTTTGTAACCGGCAGGAACAAGCGGCCGATCGAAGACCATTTCGACAAAGCTTATGAACTGGAAACCGAACTCGAAATCCGCGGCAAGAAAGCGCTGCTCGAGTTGGCGCGCGACGTGATCCCATCGCACGTGAATTGTATCTACGTGCGCCAGCCGGAAGCGCTGGGGCTTGGCCATGCGGTGCTGTGCGCACGCCCCGTCGTCGGTGCCGACGCCTTTGCCGTCGTACTGGCGGACGACCTTATCGATTCCAAACCGGGCGCGCTGAGCGAAATGGTGAAGATCTACGAGCGCGAGTCATGTTCGGTCATCGCGGTTGAGAACGTTGCGCCTGAAGATACTTCCTCATACGGCATTGTGGATTGTGGTGGCGCCGGCGGTGAGGAACGTCCGATCATGGCGATCGTAGAGAAGCCCGACCCGGCGGTCGCTCCATCGACGCTGGCGGTTGTGGGACGCTATTTGCTCACACCCGCAATTTTCGACGAACTGGTGCGGGTGAAACGCGGTGCGGGCGGAGAGATACAACTCACTGACGGCATTGCTGCCCTGCTCAAGAAACAGAAAGCGCTGGCCTATACATTCAAGGGCACCCGCTATGACTGCGGTTCCAAGCTCGGGTATCTTCAGGCCAATGTGCAATACGGTTTGCATCATCCCGAAGTGGCGGAAGAGTTCCGTGCGTTTCTGCAGACGTTGAGCCAGAATAGCCAGGGACGGGTGAATTGATGCTGGACGCGACCGACACCTGGAGGGTGCTGGATGAAGCGGAACTCGTTTGTGACGCTTCAGCGGTCGATGCCGCAGTGAAGCGTGTGGCCGAAGAGGTCACGCGCAAAGTGGGTAACAGTGTGCCGCTCGTGCTCAGCGTCATGGGTGGCGGTGTCGTTTTTACCGGCCAGCTATTACCGTTGCTCCGGTTTCCCCTTGAATTCGATTACGTGCATGTAACGCGTTACCGAGGTGCAACGACAGGGGGGGAGATCGAATGGATCGTCAAGCCCCGCACCGACGTCTCGGGGCGTACCGTGCTTGTCATCGATGACATCCTCGACGAGGGCCACACGCTGGCGGAAATTCGCGCATGGTTGCTGGAGAACGGCGCGAGGAGTGTATACACCGCCGTGTTCGCCGACAAGGATCTCAAGATGGCCAAACCGGTGACCGCGGATTTTGTGGGAGTCACTGTGCCGGACAGCTATGTCTTCGGCTTTGGCATGGATGTGCATGACGCGTGGCGCAATTTGCCGGCAGTCTATGCGCTCAAGCAATAGCGACGGGAATTTCAGGGTAAAAACATGATCGGGATTATTGGTGGCAGCGGCCTTACCCAGTTGTCGAATCTGAAGATCACGCGGCGAGAGGTGGTACGCACTCCGTACGGTGAACCCTCGGGTGCATTGACGTTCGGATCGCTAAACGGCCAGGAAGTGGTGTTCCTTGCGAGACACGGCTACGGGCATACCATTCCGCCCCAAGGCGTCAATTACCGGGCGAACATCTGGGCGATGCACGCGCAGGGTGTCTCCGCTCTGGCGTCGGTGGCTTCCGTCGGCGGTATCCGGGCCGATTTCGAGCCCGGCGTGCTGGCGGTACCCGACCAGATCATTGATTACACCTACGCGCGCATGCATACGTTCTTCGACGGGCCCGAGCAACCGGTGACGCACATCGACTTTACGCGCCCGTATTGTGAAGAGTTGCGCCAGGAGTTGATCCGGTCAGCGGCCGAAAAGGGTGTGCCGCTCATTGATGGCGGTGTTTACGCCGCGACACAGGGGCCGCGACTGGAGACCGCCGCCGAGATCAACCGGCTGGAGCGTGACGGTGCGGACATGGTGGGCATGACCGGGATGCCGGAAGCTGCGCTGGCCCGGGAGATGGGGCTTTGCTATGCGAGTATCGCCGTTGTTGCAAACTGGGCAGCGGGCCGCAGCGATAGCGCTGAAGGCATCGACCTGGAAGTCATTCGAAGTGTGCTCGACGAGGCCATGAAGAAGGTGCGGATTCTGCTGGCAGCACTGGTCGACAGACATGCCGGCTAGGCCAGTCTTGCGCATGGGCAACCCGGTGCTGCTGCAGCGGGCACAGACGGTCGAGGCATTCGACACGCCGGAACTGCATAGCCTCATCGACGACATGCGAGACACGATGGAAGCGATGAGCGGCGCCGGCATTGCCGCTCCGCAGATCGGCGTATCGCTGCGGGTGGTGATATTCGGTGTCGCGGCCTCGCCGCGATATCCCGATGCACCGTCGGTGCCTTCCACGGTGCTTGTCAATCCGGTGGTCGAACCGCTGGGAGACGAGATGGAAGACGGCTGGGAGGGATGTCTGTCGGTTCCGGGAATGCGCGGCGTGGTGCCACGCTACACGCGGGTGCGCTATCACGGCTCCGATCAGTTCGGCAACCCGATCGACCGTTCGGTTGATGGTTTCCATGCCCGCGTGGTGCAGCACGAGTGCGACCACCTGGATGGGATTCTTTACCCGATGCGCATCCGGAATCTCCGGCAATTCGGTTTCAATGCGGAGTTGTTCCCGGATCAGCAGTTCCCGGACGAAACCTAGCGCGACTTGACGTCCCCCGCGGGCGGAAACAGTCGGGCCTCGGGACAGAGTCAGATTTTCGCTTGCAGCGCCTGCACGAGTGCGGACTCGAGGCTTACGACGCTGCGGGCATTCGTCAACGACTCTCCTTGCACCAGCAGCATGTCTTCCGCCCGTTCGCCAAGCGTGTTGATCTTTGCCATGTAGATGCTGACCTGGTAACTGGCGAGAACCAGTGCGATGCTGTAGAGCAAGCCGGGCCGGTCACCGGCCACGATGCTCAGGTAGTAATACTGCGCACGGTCGTCCGGGCGGATGACCACTTTCGGAGAAATGGGAAAATTCCTCAGTTGCCGGGACAATCGCGCCTTGGTGGGAGCGGGCATGTCGGTGCGCTTGAGCCACACCGGCAGTTCGTGCTCGACGTAGCGAATCATGTCGCGGTAATGCACGTCGAGATCGCCAGTCGTCATTACCTGAAAAGTGTCGAGCGCGTAATTGTGGCGGGTGGTGTAAATTTTCGCTTCGACAATATCGAAGTTGGTTTTTTCGAAGAACCCGCAGATCTTCGCGAACATGAGGTTCTCGTCGGGAGCGTAGATCATCACCTGCAAGCCTTCGCCCGCGGGAGAAAGGCGTGCCTTGACGATCGGCGAGGCCGTGTCATGGCGATAGCATAGAACCCGTGTATGCCAGACGATATCCTGTTCCTCGTGCCGGAGGAAATAGCTTTCGTCCAGTTTCTTCCACAACGACTCGTGCGCATCCTCGGCAATGGCGTAGGCACGCAAGCGTTCCAGCACGCGTTGATGCTTGGAAGCCAGGACGCGGTCGTGTGACACGGCACCATGCGCCAGGTAGCGGCGGGTGGTGTGGAACAGGTCTTCGAGAAGTTTGGCCTTCCACGCGTTCCAGACCTTCGGGCTGGTGCCGCGAACATCCGCGACCGTGAGCAGGTACAGGGCGATGAGGCGGCGTTCGGTCTTGACCTCAGCCGCAAATGCGGCAATCACCGCCGGATCAGAGAGGTCGTTTTTCTGCGCTACTGAAGACATGTACAAGTGTTTCTCGACCAGCCAGACGACAAGCCGGGTGTCTGCCTTGTCAATGTCATGTCGCTGGCAAAAGCGTTCCGCGTCCCTCATTCCCAGCAACGAGTGATCACCCCCCCGTCCTTTGGCAATGTCGTGATAAAGGCCGGCGATATACAACAGTTCGGGTCTGTCGAATTCGGCAATCAGGCGGCTGCACAACGGGTACTCATGCGCCATTTCCGGCACTGCAAACCGGCGCAGGTTGCGCACCACCATCAGGATGTGTTCGTCGACCGTGTAGACGTGAAACAGGTCATGCTGCATTTGTCCGACAATGCGGCCGAATTCGGGCAAATAACGGCCGAGAACGCCATACTGGTTCATCCGGCGCAAGGTGTGGGTCAGTCCCGATGGCAAACGGAGTATTTCCATGAACAGCGCGCGGTGCTTCTTGCTGCGCCGGAAACCCGAGTCAATGAGGTCACGCGCATGCCATAGTGCTCGCATGGTTGGCGCACTCAGACCCTTCGCCTCCGGATGCGTTTCCCATAGCAGAAAAACTTCGAGAATGGCGGAGGGTTGCCGCTGAAACACGCCAGCACCGCGCGTCTCCATCACTTCCCCCCTGACCTGAAACTCCTTGTTGATCGCGACGGGGGGTCTTGGCACCTGGGGAAATACCCGCGCACGCAGATTCTGCAAAATGATGTTGTTGAGCAGGGTGACTGACTTGGCCGTGGTATAGAACTGCTGCATCAGTTGCTCGCTGGCGCGTTTCCCGGATGTGCCTGTCAGCCCATATTCATCGGCGAGAACACTTTGGAAATCGAACAGCAGGCGGTCTTCGCGGCGTTTGGCCAGATAGTGCAGTCTCACGCGCAGTTCGGCCAGCACTCGCTCGTTGCGCCGCAGCTGGCGCGCCTCGGCCTGGGTCAGGATGCGTTGCTTCGTCAGTTCATTCCAGTTGGTGCCAAGCCCCGCTGCGCTCGAAATCCACAGGATGTTCTGAAGGTCGCGCAGCCCGCCCGGGCTCTCCTTGATGTTGGGTTCCAGATTCTGCGCGGTGTCGTTGAAACGTGTATGGCGCTGTTGCTGTTCCAGCAACTTGCCCTCGACGAACCGACCGGTGTTCAGTGAGGCCTCGACCAGTTTGCGGAACCGGTTGTAGGTACGCCGGCTGCCGGCGATGAGTCGCGATTCGAGCATCGTCGTTTGAACCGTAATGTCCTGGCTTGCCTCCTCCAGGCACTGTTCGACGGTTCGCGTGCTATGACCGATTTCAAGCCCGGCGTCCCACAGGTTTCCTATTAGCGTTTCGACGCGGCTGCGAGTCATCTGGTCGGCGTCGCCCGGCAACAGGATCAGAACGTCGACGTCGGAATAGGGGTAGAGCAGTCCCCGGCCGTAGCCGCCCACCGCGATCAGGCAGCAGGCACCGGATTGCCCGGTTGCCCGCCAGATCGTGCGCAGGGTTTCGTCAACGGCCTGGGAGTGCGCTTCCAGTACCTTGAACGGTTTCCCGCGAGCGTAGAAATCTGCGCGTATGCGCTCCCGCCGCGATTGCAGATCTTCTCGCCACGCGGTGCACTCATCTGTCACCGCGAGCACGCTGGTGTGCTGCGCGCGAGCCATTATCTAGGCGACGAAAGCCGGTGGTGCAGGTGCGTCGGAAGACAGAGTCAGAACTTCGTAGCCGCTGTCCGTGACCAGGATCGTATGCTCCCATTGGGCAGAAAGTGCGTGGTCCTTGGTGACAACCGTCCAACCGTCGCCGAGCTGGCGAATACCCGGCTTGCCGGCGTTGATCATCGGCTCGATGGTGAATGTCATACCGGGTTTCAGCTCCATGCCCGTGCCCTTGCGGCCGTAATGCAATATCTGGGGCTCCTCGTGAAACTTGTGCCCGATGCCATGGCCGCAGAATTCACGTACTACGCTGTAGCCGTTCTCCTCGGCGTAGCTCTGGATACTGTGGCCGATATCGCCAAGATGTGCCCCGGGCCTTACCTCGATGATGCCGCGCCACATGCACTCGTAGGTAATCTCGCAAAGCCTTCTGGCCTGGATCGACGGTTCACCGACAAAGAACATCCGGCTGGTATCGCCATGGAAGCCATCCTTGATGACGGTGATGTCGATATTGATCACATCACCCTGCTTCAGTTTCTTGGGGCCGGGAACCCCGTGACAGACAACATGGTTTACGGAGGTGCAGATCGACTTCGGATAGGGCTGATACCCGGGCGGGGCGTAATTCAGCGGCGCCGGTATGGTCCCCTGCTGATTGACCATGAAGTCATGACAGAGTCTGTCGAGCTCCTCTGTCGTCACGTTGGCCTTGACGTGGGGGGCAATGAAATCGAGTACTTCGCTGGCAAGCCTGCCGGCTGTACGCATGCGGTCGATTTCTTCCGGGGTTTTGATGCTGACGGACATGTCGTTTACGGGTGAACGCATGCCGTGAATCATAGCATTGCAAGGGGGGTAATCGAGCGCTGGCCTGGTGCGGAAACGAGCCGGCGCACGTGGCCGGGGCCGCGGGTAAGCGCCACCAGGCACCTTGCCGGGCGAAAATGGTTCATGGCGGAATAGAAGCTCAACCCGATACCGCCGCGAGCGAATCACACTCGCGACGGTTTGTCTGGCTCCCCGAGCTGGGCTCGAACCAGCGACCCACTGATTAACAGTCAGTTGCTCTACCGACTGAGCTATCGGGGAATAAAGAGCCGCGTATGATAGTGACTCACCCGAGCCGGGTCAACCAGCGGCGCATCCTCGCCTGGCGGCCTGCCGGGCCGCCAGCGCCTGCCCGCACGAGCCGGCAAGGACGAAACCGCAAGAGACCGGACGCGCGCAACGCTGGCCCGCCGCGTTTGCCTAGCCGATGACCTGCGAGATGGCGTCGGCGACGTAGTCGATGTTCTTCGAGTTCAATGCCGCAACGCAGATGCGACCGCTATCGATCGCATAGACGGAATATTCCTCGCGCAGGCGTCTTACCTGTTCCTTGCTCAGCCCGGAATAGGAAAACATGCCGCGCTGTTGTTTCACGAAGCCGAAATCGGCACCGGGTACGCGCTGCTTGATACCGCCGGCCAGAGCATCACGCATCTGGCGGATGCGCTCGCGCATCGCGGCCAATTCGGTTTCCCACAGAGCACGCAGTTTGTCGTCATTGAGTATCGTTGCGACGATTTGTCCACCATGGGTAGGGGGATTCGAGTAATTGGTGCGGACGATACGTTTGAGCTGGCTGAGTATCCGGCCGGACTCATCGGCGTCCTGGGTCACGACCGACAATCCGCCGACACGCTCGCCATACAGCGAAAACGACTTGGAAAACGAATTCGCCACGAATACCGGAGACACCTCTCCGGAAAACAGCCGCACTGCGTAGGCGTCGGCCTCGGTCGAGTCGCCGAATCCCTGATAGGCGATATCCATGAACGGGATCAGATTGCGTTGCTTGACGATTGCCGCAATCTGCGCCCACTGTTCGCGCGACAGATCAACCCCGGTGGGGTTGTGGCAGCAGGCATGCAACACAACGATAGAACCGGCCGGCAGCCCGTTGAGGCAATCCGCCATGCCCTTGAAGTCGATGCCGTGAGTGGAAGCGTCGTAATAAGGGTAGTTGTTGACGGTGAATCCGGCGTTTTCGAACAGGCCCCGATGGTTCTCCCAACTGGGGTTCGATATCCAGACTTGCGCATCGGGGCAGATGCGTCGCAGGAAATCGGCACCAACCTTGAGCCCGCCGGTGCCACCGAGCGTTTGCAGCGTCACTATCCTGCCGTCCTTGATCAGTGGCGACTGCGCGCCAAATACCAGTTGCGCGACCGCCTTGTCGTAGGCGGGCAGGCCGTCGATGGGCAGGTAAGCACGCGGACTCGCCGCGGCAACCAGTTGCTGTTCGGCGCGGCTGACGCACTCGAGCAGCGGGACCTTGCCATTGTCGTCGTAGTAAACCCCGACACCCAGGTTGACCTTGGAAGGGCGGGTGTCGGCAACATAAAGCTCGGTCAGGCCCAGTATCGGGTCGCGGGGCGCCAGTTCGACACCGGCAAGAGGAGAATTAGGCATGGTTGTGAGTAGGTAACGGCTTTCTGGAGAATTCGGTATGCCTTGGACGGCGGCTGGTTTCGCCGCCCGCAGCCACAAAACAGGTTGGGAATTCTACCGTACCCGCGCTCTTGCCAGTACAACCGAAGCGCCGATGCAACGGCAACTTCCAGGGTGTGGCATGGGCAGTGAGGAACGGCCGCTGCTGGCCAGCCCGATCGATGTCGTGGGAAACTATGCGTTCTTTACTTGTCGAACAACGCGATGAACCAGCCGCAGTCCATGCAAGTTCTTACGTTTCCAAACAGCCCCTATCGCCTGCATCAGCCGTTTGATCCGGCCGGTGACCAACCGACGGCGATTGCCCGCCTGATAGAGGGCCTTGACGACGGCTTGCAGTATCAGACGCTGCTGGGGGTTACCGGGTCCGGGAAGACGTTCACAATGGCAAATGTCATTGCGAGGACGGGTCGGCCAGCGATCGTCATTGCGCCGAACAAGACGCTTGCCGCCCAGTTGTACGCCGAGTTTCGCGAGTTCTTCCCGGAGAATGCCGTCGAATATTTTGTTTCTTATTACGATTACTACCAGCCAGAGGCGTACGTTCCATCGCGCGACCTGTTCATCGAAAAGGACTCGAGCATCAACGAGCATATCGAACAGATGCGCCTCTCCGCGACCAAATCCCTGCTCGAACGCGAAGACGCGGTGATCGTCGCGACGGTTTCCTGTATTTACGGTATTGGCGATCCCGTCGACTATCACGGCATGATTCTTCATTTGCGCACGCACGAGCGAATCGGGCAACGCGGCATCATCTCGCGGTTGACGGAGATGCAATACCAGCGCAATGAGTTCGATTTTCGCCGGGGCACCTTCCGGGTGAGGGGAGACGTGATCGACGTATTTCCGGCGGAGAATTCCGAGCTGGCCGTGCGCGTATCGTTGTTCGATGACGAGGTGGAAAGCCTGTCGGTTTTCGACCCGCTGACGGGGCAGGTGCTTCAGAAGTTACCGCGCTTTACCGTGTATCCATCGAGCCATTACGTGACGCCGCGCTCTACCGTGCTGCGCGCGATCGAGGCGATCAAACTGGAACTGACCGGGCGCATTGCGCTGTTTCAGCGCGAAGGCAGGCTGGTGGAGGCGCAGCGCATCGAGCAACGAACGCGGTTCGACCTGGAAATGCTGAACGAGCTCGGTTTCTGCAAGGGGATCGAGAATTACTCGCGCCACCTGTCCGGACGCAACGAGGGGGACCCACCTCCAACGTTGATCGATTACCTGCCGCCGACCGCGCTGATGTTCATTGACGAGTCGCATGTGACGATGCCGCAGGTTGGCGGCATGTATCGTGGTGACCGGGCGCGCAAGGAAAACCTCGTGGAGTACGGTTTCCGTTTGCCCTCGGCGCTGGACAACCGGCCGCTACGGTTTGACGAGTTCGAGGCGATGATGCCGCAAACGGTTTTTGTGTCGGCCACGCCTGCCCAGTACGAGCAGGATCACCAAGGGCAGGTGGTGGAGCAGGTGGTCCGGCCGACCGGACTGGTCGATCCGGAAATTCTGGTCCGGCCTGCATCAACCCAGGTCGATGACTTGCTCTCCGAGATCAACGCGCGCGTTGACTGCAGCGAAAGAGTGCTGGTGACAACCCTGACCAAACGCATGGCCGAGGATCTCACCGACTATCTTGCGGAGCATGGCGTGCGCGTGCGCTACCTTCACTCCGATATTGATACGGTTGAACGCGTCGAAATCATTCGCGACCTGCGCATCGGTGAGTTTGACGTGCTGGTGGGCATCAATCTGCTGCGCGAGGGTCTGGATTTGCCGGAGGTTTCACTCGTCGCCATTCTTGATGCAGACAAGGAGGGCTTTCTCCGTTCGGAACGCTCCCTGATCCAGACGGTTGGCCGGGCCGCAAGGCATCTGCACGGAACTGCGATCATGTACGGGGACAAAGTAACGCAGTCGATGCAGAAGGCAATCGACGAGACCGAACGGCGCCGGAAGAAGCAGGTCAAGCACAACGCGTTGCACGGAATTACGCCCAAAGGCGTTATCAAGAAAGTCAATGATCTGATCGACGGGGTATATCAATCCGATGCCGGGCAGGAAGCGCTCAAGGCTGCGCAGTCGCTGAATTCTTATCGCGGCATGAACGAAAAGGAATTGTCCCGCGAGTTCAAGCGCATTGAACGCGATATGCATGAGGCAGCACGCAATCTCGAGTTCGAGCAGGCGGCCGAGTTGAGAGACAAACTCAAGCAGCTGCGAACACAGCTTTTCGGTGTCAACGAGGAAGACCGGATCGATGGCGAAGCAACTTACCCGACCGATGCCGTGGCCCCGGCACATGGGCACCCGCCCGTGACGGAGTCAGCGCGGCGGAGGCCGGCGAAACGTGCCCAATGACTGATCCGGCCTCGCCGCATACGCCGCTACGGGTGCTGTTTGTCTGTACGGGTAACATCTGTCGCTCGCCAACGGCGGAGGGCGTATTTCGCCATCTGGTCACGAGTGAAGGGCTTGACGACCGCGTGCTCGCCGATTCCGCGGGAACGCACGGCTATCACGTCGGAAACAAGCCCGATCGGCGCAGCATGCTCGCGGCAGCGCGCCGTGGTTACGACCTTTCCGCGTTGCGGGCGCGCGAAATCGCGAGCACGGACTTTGCCGAGTTCGATTACCTGCTGGCGATGGACCGGGACCACTTGAGGATACTGCACAGCAGCGCGCCTCATGAGCACAGAGAGAAAATCGCGATGCTGCTGGATTTCAGCCGCCGCTATGGCGGGAACGAAGTCCCGGATCCGTATTACGGTGGCCCGCAAGGCTTCGAGCACGTACTCGATTTGATCGAGGATGGTGTCGAAGGGCTGCTCGCGGACGTCAAGAGGAAGCTCGGTTTCTGAACCGCGCCTCCCCCTGATTGGATTCAGACCGGCACGCTAGACGTTTTCGACGTTATCCGATGACCGGGATTCCCCGGTTCCGATCTGAGCTGTTTCGATTTGGACCAGTGGTTCTTCCGTAACCGGTTCCCGGGGTTCCTTGCGCGCACGCCGCACACGTTGCGGCTGAGCCTCGATATCGGATTCAGCAACGATGTTTACCGCATCGTGTCTTGTTTCCACCATCTCCATCTCCGCCGGCAGTCCGATCGGCTCCATTTTCCAGCTTCCGGCCCGTTTCTCATCCGGCGATTCAGGTTGTGCAGTCGTTGGCTGGCTTGCAATGGCTTCGCCGCCTTCTTGCGCCGAACCGTGCCCGTAAAGAGGCGCCTGGTCCGACGTGGCCACGGTGTCAGCCGCCTCCATCGCGTCTGCTGGCTCGCGGCGTTCGAGGTCGAGCGCCACGTCCATTCCCCCGGATGAGGTGTCCGCCGCGACTGGCGTGCGACCGGATTCCACCGGTGCCTCGTCGGCGACCGCCTCGGCAAGCGGGGCAGGGGCGGCAAGTTGCTGTTCTGCCGTTGCTCCGGTCGCCTCGGTGGGCGCATCGTGTTCCTGCATCGGTGTCCCGGTTGGGGCCGAACGGGAGACCTCCGCCGGCATCGCCGTTTCCTGATTCCCGATGTCAGCGAAGGCGGCCGTTTCGGTCGCTGCAGAAGTTTCGACTTGCGATGCCTGCTGCGTTGTCGTGTCCACCTCTTGCTCACCGGCAGTCAGTTCGGTCACCGGAGAATCGGTGGCGGCGGTAACCTGTGCTTCCGCGCGGCGCTCGCCGCCACGGCCCCTGCGGCGGCGCCGGCGACCGCTTTTCGCCTCGCCCTCAGCCTCGGGTTTGGCATCGGGTTTGGCGTTGGGTGAGCGCTGCTCGATGGCAGCACTCTCGCCCTTGTCCGGACGTGTTTTCTGGGCTTGCCGCTGAGAGCCACGCCGTGCCGGTTTCTTGCCTTCGGCGGATTTTTGCGGCTGGCGAGCGTCGTCGGCGTGGGACTCGTGCTGTTCAGCAGCGTCTGCCGCCCCGCGGCCACGGCCCCGCCGTTTGTCGCGCTGGTCGGACCCGTCGCGGCGCCCGCGGCGTCTGCTATTGCCACGGTCTTCACGCGAGGTGCGCGAACCCCGGTCCGAGCGACTCTTCGTCTTGTCCTGATCCCTGGACGTTTCCGTATCGCTGCCGCTGCCCGTCAGCCAGGCGACGAAACGCTTGAGAAGCGAAGTGTCCTTCGATCCGGCTGATACCTGTTGAAGCGGCGCGGGCTGGCTTGGTGTAACGCCCTGAACAGCCGCCTGGATTCGCTCGGCTTCCGGTTTTTGGCCGGGCAGCCGCACCTCCGCCTGTTCCAGCGGGACTTCGCTCAACGCGTAGCTCGGGGTAGTGATGTCGTTCTGATTCAATTCATCGTGGCGCAAGCGCGTAATGGTGTAATTTGGCGTTTGCAGATGAATGTTGGGAATCAGCAGGCAGTTTATTTTCATGCGCTGCTCGACGACGTGGATCTCATTGCGTTTCTCGTTCAGCAGGTAGGTCGCGACATCGACCGGCACCTGGACATGAATCGCCGCCGTGTTTTCCTTCATTGCTTCTTCCTGCAGAATTCTCAGGATGTGAAGCGCAGTGGATTCGATCGAGCGGATGTGGCCCGTTCCACTGCAGCGCGGGCATGCAATGTGGCTGGTTTCCCCCAGGGATGTTTGCAGGCGCTGGCGTGAGAGTTCCAGCAGGCCGAAGCGCGAAATCTTTCCGGTCTGTACACGCGCCCGGTCATATTTCAGTGCGTCTCGCAAGCGCAACTCTACCTCACGCTGATTCTTGCTGATTTCCATGTCGATGAAATCGATCACGACCAAGCCGCCGAGGTCGCGCAATCGCAGCTGCCGCGCGATTTCATCGGCTGCCTCGAGGTTGGTGCGCAGCGCGGTTTCCTCGATGTCGCTGCCTTTTGTTGCGCGTGCGGAATTGACGTCAACCGCGACCATTGCTTCCGTGTGATCGATGACCACCGACCCGCCGGAGGGCAGTCCGACCTGGCGCGAATAGGCCGTTTCGATTTGATGTTCGATCTGGAATCGCGAGAACAGGGGAACGTCATCCTTGTACAGCTTTACGCGGTTGACGTTCTGGGGCATGACATGCCCCATGAACTGCTGCGCCTGCTCGAAAATGCTTTCCGTGTCGATCAGGATCTCGCCGATGTCCTGGTGAAAGTAGTCGCGAATAGCGCGAATCACCAGACTTGCGTCCTGGTAAATGAGAAAAGCACCGCTTTGCTGGTTTGCGGCATTCTCGATGGCGTGCCAAAGCTGCAGCAGATAAGTCAGGTCCCACTGCAATTCCTCGACTGATCTGCCGATTCCGGCGGTGCGGGCGATGGTGCTCATGCCCTGCGGAATTTCGAGCTGGGCGATGGTTTCGCGAAGCTCGTTGCGTTCCTCACCCTCGATGCGGCGGGATACGCCACCGCCACGCGGGTTGTTGGGCATCAGAACGAGATAGCGCCCGGCCAGGCTGATGAAAGTCGTCAGCGCAGCGCCTTTGGTGCCACGCTCGTCCTTGTCGACCTGGACGATGACTTCCTTTCCTTCGGAGAGGACGTCCTGGATGCGTGCTCGCGCAGGGTCTGCGTCAGGCTTCTTGAAATAGGCGCGGCTTATTTCCTTGAACGGCAGAAAGCCGTGGCGTTCCGCGCCATAGTCGACGAATGCCGCCTCGAGACTGGGCTCGATTCGGGTAATAATGCCTTTGTAGATGTTGCTCTTGCGTTGTTCCTTGCCGGTTGTTTCGATATCGAGGTCGAGGAGTTTTTGCCCATCGACGATTGCAACCCGCAGTTCTTCTGCGTGGGTTGCGTTAAACAGCATGCGCTTCATTTTTTGTTCTCCCGCGCTCGCAGCGTGAGGGAGGACAAACCAATAGCATGCCCGTTATTTCAGCACGGGTTGTGTCTGCCTTGTGCTAACAGTTCATAAACACGAATGTTTGAGAATGAATGATGTCAGTCTGATGGTTTGTCGTCTTCGTCCTGCGAAATCATTTGAGCGCAGGACGCGGAAATCCACTGCGATGTTGAGAGCGCGTAAGTCAATTACTATCGCTACTTTTCCGGGTGAGCGAAGTTAACCCGATGACGAGCGGTCAGGGTATTTTTTGCCAGTTGGCAGTGTTTCCCCGGAAGCGCTTTGGCTAGCCGGGTACTCCTCGTCTGGAGCCGCCCTCGTCCGGAGGAGTATAAGCAAAATGAATAGCTTAAGCAAAGGCCACGCCTCCTGGCTGGAGATCGATGAATCCGCCGACGGGCAGAGAATCGACAATTTCCTCGCCAAGACCCTGAAAGGGGTGCCGCGCAGCCATGTCTACCGTATTTTGCGTAGCGGGGAGGTGCGGGTGAACAGCGGCCGGATCAGTGCCGGATATCGGCTGCAAAAGGGCGACAAGGTGCGCGTTCCGCCGGTAAGGCTGCCGGCGGCACCGGGCTACCGGCCCAGCCGGGGCGCGCCGATCGGGGAGAACCCGCTGTATGAGGACGACTGGCTGCTGGCGATTGACAAGCCGGCCGGGGTCGCCGTGCATGGCGGCAGCGGGATTTCGATGGGGGTCATCGAACGCTTGCGCGATGAGCGTCCGGAACAGCCTTTTCTTGAACTGGTGCACCGCCTGGACCGCGAGACGTCCGGCGTCCTGCTTCTCGCAAAACGGCGCAGTGCGCTGACGAACGTCCATGCCCAACTGCGCGAGGGCATGGTCGAGAAACGTTATCAGGCACTGGTGCTGGGGAATTGGACCAACAAACGCCAGAGTGTCCGGTTGCCGTTGCGAAAGACCCTCAGCGCTGGTGGAGAGCGCAGGGTGCTTGTGGACGAAGAGGACGGGGCGGTTGCGCTGACCATTTTCAGCCTGATGGGACATTATGGCGGGTTCAGCCTGCTCGAGGCCCAGCTCAAGACGGGGCGCACACACCAGATCAGGGTGCATCTGTCCCACCTTGGATTTCCGATCGCCGGGGATGACAAGTACGGTGACTTTGCCGCCAACAAGCAACTGGAAAAAAACGGTCTGAAACGAATGTTCCTGCACGCGGTCTCACTCGCCTTGAAACACCCCCACAGTGGCGACAGGTTGCAGATACAGGCGCCGCTAGCGAGCGAACTCGAACAGTTTCTCCGGTCCACGAACCGGCAACCCGGGTGATTGGAGCTGCAAATAAGCCCTGCCGGGCGCACTTGCGGGCACGACCGGTGGGTGCACAGTTTATTGCGAAAGGAACCGTGTAATTGGCAATGGGGAAGAAACGATTCGATCTTCTGGTGTTTGACTGGGACGGTACCATCGTGGACTCGGCCGGACACATCGCCGCGAGCATACAGGCGGCCTGCGTGGACCTGGCGTTGCCGGTACCGGACGGTGCGGCGGCGCGCCACGTGATCGGGCTTGGGATGCGTGACGCCATGGATTACCTGCTGCCGCAATTGGACGAAGCGCGCTACCGCGAGTTTGCAGATCGCTACCGGATGCATTTCCTCGCCGGTGACGAGGCGGTCGAGACCTTCCCTATGGTTGACGAGGGGATTCCGATGCTTGCAGAGCAGGGCTTCATCCTGGCCGTCGCCACGGGGAAAAGCCGGGTGGGACTGGACCGCGCCTTGGGCAGAGTGTCTTTCGGATCGCAGTTCATCGCCACCAGATGCGGCGACGAAGGCTTTCCCAAGCCACATCCGGACATGCTCCACTATCTCATGGAGGCCACCGGCGTCGAACCGGAGCGGACCTTGATGATCGGAGACACCTCGCACGACCTTGAGCTCGCTGCCAACGCGGGCACCAGGTCGCTTGCCGTGTCCTACGGTGCGCACCCGCGGGAGGCTTTGCAGCAACATCGGTCTCTCGATTGCGTTGACAGCTTCCCGGAGTTGCTCGCGTGGCTCGCAGACAACGCCTGATTGCAGCCTCTGACCAGATCGCCGAACGGGGCAAGGGATTGCGCTTTTCGGTCGAGTCGCCCTCGGGCGGCTCGTGGCCGGCGTTCGCCATTCGTTATGGTGGCGCTGTTTTTGCGTATGTGAACCGCTGCGCCCATATTTCGGTGGAACTGGACTGGGCGGAGGGCAATTTCTTTGATACCTCCGGTTTATACTTGGTGTGCGCTACGCACGGTGCCGCTTATTTTCCCGACAGCGGCAGGTGCGCCGCCGGGCCGTGCAAGGGAGGAGGGCTGCAGCCCCTGCCTACTGTCGAGCACGGCGGACATGTTTACCTGATCGAACAAGAGGATGGCCTGGATGAGTGATGATGGTGCTAACTGGGAGCGCGACGTAATCGCGAAACTTGCGACTGACGCGCTCGCGGAACAGAAACGCGCGCGCCGCTGGGGCATCGTGTTCAAGGTGCTGACATTCAGTTACCTGTTCATCCTGCTTTTTGTCGGGCTTGGCTGGCTCGGCCAGAGTGACGGCATACAGACGGGGAAGCACACCGCACTGGTCGAACTCAATGGCCTGATCGCTGCGGGTTCGCAAGCCAATGCGGAAGACGTTAGCGCCGGTCTCAAGGCTGCATTCGAAGCTGATGGGGCGCAGGCCGTTATCCTGCGCATTAACAGTCCCGGCGGAAGCCCGGTGCAGTCGGCTGCGATCAACGACGAGATTCGCCGCTTGCGGGAGTTGCATCCCGACATACCGCTGTATGCCGTTGTAGAAGACGTTTGCGCCTCCGGCGGCTATTACGTGGCCGTGGCAGCCGACGAGATATATGTGGCCAGGGCCAGCATCATCGGTTCGATCGGCGTTCTGATGAATGGTTTCGGATTCACCGGCACGATGGACAAACTCGGGGTAGAGAGGCGTTTGCTGACCGCCGGGAAGAACAAGGGGTTCATGGACCCGTTCTCACCGCTCGAGGCGGAGCAGGAGGCTTACGCCAGGAGCATGCTCGGGGAGATTCATGCCCAGTTCATCGACGCGGTGCGGCAGGGGCGCGGCGACAGGCTGAAGGAAACCGAACAGACTTTTTCGGGCCTGATGTGGACCGGCGAGAAGAGTGTCGAACTCGGCCTGACGGATGCGTTGGGCAGCGTCGCGTTCGTTGCACGCGAAGTCGTCAAAGCCGAGAAAATTATCAATTACAGCCGCAGGGAGAACCTTGCCGAACGCCTGGTCCGTCGATTCGGCGCGACGTTTGGCGACGCTTTGTTGCGGGGAATGCAACCGGGGCTTCAGTAAAGTCCGCGACGGACCGAAGCCCCCGAGGCCGAATCGGGCGTTGACCTGCCGTTGCGGTTGGCAGGCAGGTGGTTTTGCCCGTCCGGAGGCAGTGCGATGATGCCGCTACGCCTCGGGCTTCACGGGATGCGGACGTTTTCCTCGCGCAGCATTTCACACAAGGCGATCAGCGGCAGCCCGATCAGGGCGGTAGGATCGCTGCACTCGATGGCTTCCAGAAGACTGATGCCGAGCCCTTCGGCTTTCGCGCTGCCAGCGCAGTCGATTGCTGTTTCCTGGATCAGGTAGCGCTCTATCTCGGCGGCCGCAAGGCGCCTGTAACGGACCGTGGTCGGAACGACGCGGGTTTGTTCGCGACCGGTCGCCGCATTGAACAAGGTGACGGCGGTGTTGAAAACAGCCTGCTTGCCGCTTGCCCAGGACAGTTGTTCTACGGCCCTCTCGACGCTTCCCGGTTTGTCAAGGCGCCGGCCGTCGCATTCAGCGACCTGGTCGGATCCGATGACGAGCCCGGCCGCGTATCCGGAACCGACCGCGCGCGCTTTCAGGCGCGCCAGCCGCATCGCACAGTCCCTGCCCGATTCGCCGCTCAACGGGCTTTCGTCAATGTCGGGTGCCGCTATGTCGAAGCGCAATTGAAGGCGGCCAAGCAACTCCCGGCGATAGGGTGAGGTGGAGGCGAGAATGAGCTGCGCGAACGCTTCCTCGTTGCTGGTTTGAGTTTCCAAGATTTTGTTTTGACAGGGATGTTTAAAGCCAATATTATGCGCGCCTTATGCGCGGATGGCCCGTTGTTGACAGCATACAGTTTGCCAGGCAGCACGGTGACGTCCATCGCCCGGTTGGAATTGCGGAGTTGGCACGGCTGGCGTCAATGGTATCCCCAGCCGAAGCGGTTTTCGACGTCCGGCTCCAAGGTTTCGAGGATTCTGAGGGCAGGCCGTGTTTAAGGCTCCGGGTCTCGGGTCAAGTGCCGCTGGTTTGTCAGCGCTGTCTGGAGCCGCTAACGCTGGAAATTGCCGCGGATCGCCGTTTCGTGATTGCCCATCGGGAGCAGGATTTACCGGATCTGTCAGACGAAGACGATGATATCGAGTCCTTGCTGGCGGATGGCAACCTGAACGCGCTGGCGCTGGTGGAAGACGAGATTCTGTTGCAGATCCCGATGGCCCCGATGCACGAAGAGGGCACGTGTACGCCGCCGGGGTTGGCGACCGACCGGCGAAGTGCCGGGTCGGTGTTCGGCGTGCTCGGTACGTTATTGAATACGAAAGATTGATAATCAGGAGTTAGATGAAATGGCTGTTCAGCAAAACAAGAAGTCGCCTTCGCGCCGCAACATGCGTCGGTCTCATGACTCGCTGAGTGCGCCGGCTTTGGCAGTTGAGCCGACGACTGGTGAGACGCACCTGCGCCATCACGTCAGTCCCAGCGGCTTTTATCGTGGCAAGAAGGTCGTCAAGAGCGACGACGCCTGAGACTGGGCACTGCCTGGTGGTTTCTGGAGGGTACGCTGTGCGGCCCTTCCTTCCGTGCCTGAACGGCATTAGTCTCTCCGCGCCGCGTCTGCTATCTTCCATCAATGGCGATCACCATAGCGCTTGACTGTATGGGCGGCGACCACGGGGTCCGGGTTACCGTGCCTGCGGCGATTGACTTCCTTGAACGCGAACCCGATGTTTCTATCATTCTGGTAGGACTGGTTGACGCTATCGAAACGGAATTGCGGCGCCACGGTGCGCACGTGCATGAGCGCCTCAGTATCAAGGGGGCATCGCAGGTTGTGGCCATGGACGATCCACCGGCGCAGGCATTGCGCGGCAAACGCGATTCGTCGATGCGTGTCGCGGCCGATCTCGTCAAGGAGCAGGTTGCCGACGCGTGCGTGAGCGCGGGTAATACGGGCGCGTTGATGGCTATTTCGCGCTTTGTCCTGAAGATGCTTCCGGGTATCGAGCGGCCCGCAATCGCATCGTTCCTCCCCAAGATCCAGGGACGCGTTTGCGTTCTCGATCTTGGCGCCAACGTAGACTGTACGGCGGAACATCTGGTGCAGTTTGCCGTCATGGGAAGTTGCCTTGTCAGCGCCGTGGACGGCATCGAACGCCCGAGTATCGGCTTGCTCAATATCGGCGAGGAAGAGATCAAGGGCAACGATGTCGTCAAGGATGCCGCAGAACTGTTGCGCGCGAGCGAGCTGAACTTCTCCGGCAACGTCGAGGGCACCGATATCTACATGGGCGCAACCGACGTGATCGTTTGCGATGGATTTGTTGGAAATGTTGCGCTCAAGACATCGGAGGGGCTGGCGCAGATGCTTGCACAGTACTTGCGTGAGGAGTTCGGCCGTAATCTCTTTACCAAGTTGTGCGGCCTGGTCGCACTGCCGGTCATCAACCATTTTCGCAACCGGGTGGATCACCGGCGCTACAACGGTGCCAGCCTCCTGGGCCTGCGGGGCATCGTCGTCAAGAGCCACGGTGCGGCGGACGCGTATGCGTTCGGGTTCGCGATCAGGCGTGCCTATGAAGAAGCCCGGCACGGCATGCTCACCAGTATTGGCGAAAAAATGGCTGCAATACAGAAGACGGCGGCATGACTTATTCGAGAATCGTTGGCACGGGCAGCTATCTGCCGGAGAAGGTACTGACCAATCGCGATCTTGAGAAAATGGTCGATACCTCGGACGAGTGGATCAGGACCCGCTCCGGCATACGCGAGCGTCATATTGCTGCCGATGGCGAGGTGGCAAGCGATCTGGCCTACGCCGCCGCAACACGCGCGATTGACAGCGCCGGCCTGACGCCCGCAGACATCGACCTTGTCATTGTTGCGACGACCACGCCGGACATGGTTTTTCCAAGCACCGCGTGCATACTCCAGTCAAAACTCGGCATCGGCGGCTGTCCGGCTTTCGATGTGCAGGCCGTTTGCAGCGGCTTCGTTTACGCGCTCAATATCGCAAACATGTTCATCTGTTCCGGTCAGGCCAAGAGAGCGCTGATTGTCGGGGCCGAAGTCTATTCGCGCATTCTTGACTGGACGGACAGGACAACGTGCGTGCTGTTCGGTGATGGCGCTGGTGCGGTCGTCCTTGGTGCCTCCGACGAGCCCGGTATTCTGGCTTCCAAATTGCATGCGGACGGAAGTTACAGCGACAAGCTCTCGGTACCGGGCTGGGTGTGCGGAGGCAAGACGACAGGTTCGCCGTTCGTCCAGATGGACGGAGGCAGTGTATTCAAATTCGCGGTGCGGGTTTTCGAAGAAGTGGCGCACGAGGTTCTCGATGCCGCCGGGTTGACGATTGCGGACGTTGACTGGTTCATTCCGCATCAGGCAAACATCCGCATCATGGAAGCCAGCGCGCGCAAGCTCAAGTTGCCGCTGGACCGGCTGATATCGACTGTTGAACGGCACGGCAACACCTCGGCGGCATCAATCCCGCTTGCGCTCGACGAATCGGTCAGCGCCGGGCGCATCAAACGCGGCGACACCCTTTTGCTCGCAGGTGTGGGTGGTGGGTTTACCTGGGGCGGTGTGCTGCTTCGTTATTGAAACAAGTCGGTTATTGAAACAGTTAGCGGCGTGGACATGAAACTCGCATTCGTATTTCCGGGGCAGGGCTCACAGTCTGTCGGCATGATGTCGGGCTTTGCCAATGTGGAACCGGTCAAGGAAACGTTCAGGGAAGCGTCCGATTTGCTCGACGAAGACCTATGGGCCATGGCAGACAACGGTCCGGCCGAAACGCTGAATCTTACGACCAACACGCAGCCGCTGATGCTGGTGGCGGGTATCTCCGTGTTCCGGGCGTGGGAGCAGGCCGGCGGGCCATGCCCCGATGTGGTGGCAGGGCACAGTCTGGGAGAATACTCGGCGCTGGTGGCGGCCGAAGCGATGAAGTTCTCCGATGCGGTGCCTCTGGTCAGGTTTCGCGCCAGGTGCATGCAGGAAGCCGTGCCGGCGGGCCACGGTGCGATGGCCGCCATTCTCGGGCTGGACGATGACGGTGTCCGCGCTGCATGCGAGCTGGCTAGCCGAGATGACGAGTTGGCAGAGGCGGCCAATTTCAATGCACCCGGCCAGGTGGTGGTCGCAGGGCAGAAAGCCGCGGTGGAACGTGCCATCGAGAACGCAAAGCAAAAGGGGGCAAAGCGGGCGATGTTGTTGCCGATGAGCGTGCCGTCCCACTGCACGCTGATGAAACCGGCATCGGAGCGGCTTGCCCGCAAGCTGGACGAACTGGCGCTGCAGGAGCCGAAGATACCGGTGATACACAATGAAAGCGTCGCTCCCGCGGAAAGCGTAACGCAATTGCGAGAAGCTCTGGTACGCCAGCTCTACCGACCGGTCCGGTGGGCGGAAACCATTACCAGGCTGGTCGATTCCGGCGTTACGCACATTGTCGAATGCGGCCCGGGCAAGGTGCTCGCAGGGCTCAACAGAAGAATTGGCGGTGACGTGCAGACAATTGCCCTTACTGATGTAAACAGCCTGAACGATGCTGTATCTTTGTTGAAAGGCGATCAATGACTGACGGTGTTCTGGCGGGAAAAACAGCGCTCGTGACCGGGGCCAGCCGGGGGATTGGCAAGGCAATTGCCAGCGCACTGGCCGACGCTGGCGCAAAGGTCGCCGGCACGGCAACGAGCAGCGGCGGGGCAAATGCGATTTCGGCATACATGAAGGAAGCGAACCTTCAGGGCGCGGGTTACGAGCTTGACGTGACCAACGGCGAGGCTTGCGAGTCCGTCGTCAAGGAGATCGAAAAAGACCTCGGGGCAATTTCCGTTCTGGTGAACAATGCGGGAATCACTCGGGACAATCTGCTGATGCGCATGAAGGATCAGGAATGGGACGACATCATGGACACCAATCTCAAGTCGGTATACCGGCTTTCGAGACTGGTTGCCCGTCCGATGATGAAAGCCCGTTTTGGCCGGATCATCAATATCACTTCGGTGGTCGGTTTCATGGGCAATGCCGGACAGGCCAACTACGCCGCGGCCAAGGCCGGGGTAGAGGGGTTCAGCAAGTCCATGGCCAGAGAACTGGGCAGCCGCAATATCACCGTAAACTGCGTAGCGCCCGGATTCATCGATACCGACATGACCCGGTCGTTAAGCGACGAACAGCGCGAATCGCTGATTGGGTCCGTTCCGCTGGGCAGACTCGGGTCACCGCAAGAGGTAGCCGCGGCGGTACTGTTTCTTGCTTCCGAAGGGGCATCTTATGTGACCGGATCTACCGTGCATGTCAACGGCGGAATGCTGATGGATTGACGCCGGACGGCCGGCAAGTTTGCTAGAATACGCCGCGTATTTATTCGAGCGCCGAGCTTTAGGCAGCGTCTCGAGTGTGCCGTGGCAACGACCGAAACTTTCGTTTGAACAGGGAAGGGGTTACTAGATGGAACCGATTGAGCAGCGCGTCAAGAAAATCGTCGCCGAACAACTTGGCGTCAACGAGTCCGATATCAAAAATGAATCCAAATTCGTTGACGATCTGGGAGCGGATTCGCTCGACACCGTCGAGTTGGTGATGGCGCTCGAAGAAGAATTTGAATGCGAGATCCCCGACGATCAGGCGGAGAAAATCACCTCCGTGCAAGAAGCTATCGATTACATCAACTCAAACCTCAACGCCTGATTTCCCGAAACCCGGCGACCCAAAACAACTGGAGTTCATTTGCCACGGCGACGCGTTGTTGTTACGGGACTAGGTATTGTCTGCCCGGTTGGCAATACCGTGGACGAAGCATGGTCCAACATACTTGCTGGTAAATCGGGCATCACCGGCATTACGCGATTTGACGCGTCACCCTATGCGTCGCGCATTGCCGGGGAATTGAAAGATTTCGACGTGTCCCGGTATCTGTCCCCGAAGGAAGCGCGTCGCGTTGACACTTTCATCCACTACGGACTGGCAGCGGGAATCGACGCGCTTGCGGACGCGGGGATCGACAAGAACCCCGCCAATGCCGAGCGCATAGGCGTCAATATCGGTTCCGGCATCGGCGGATTGCCGATGATCGAAGACACCCATAATCAGTTGCTCACGGGTGGACCCCGCAAGATTTCGCCTTTCTTCATTCCGGGCGCAATCATCAACATGATTTCGGGAAACCTTTCAATCATGTACGGATTGAAGGGACCCAGTCTGGCGATCGTCACTGCATGCACCACGGCCACGCACTGTATCGGCGACTCCGCGCGGCTGATCGAATACGGCGATGTTGACGTGATGATCGCCGGCGGATCGGAGTCGAGCATCTGTGCGCTGGGTGTCGGCGGGTTCTCTTCCGCACGAGCGACGAGCACGCGCAATGATGACCCAGCGACTGCGAGCCGGCCGTGGGATGTGGATCGGGATGGCTTCGTTCTGGGCGAAGGGGCCGGCGTACTGGTCCTCGAAGAATACGAACATGCCAGAAAGCGTGGTGCCAGGATTTACTGCGAAGTGGCTGGCTATGGGATGAGCGCCGATGCCCACCACATTACGGCGCCATGTGAGGATGGCGAAGGCGCTTCCCGGTGCATGGTCAATACACTGAAGAACGGCCAGATCAATCTTGATGAAGTCGATTACATCAATGCGCACGGGACTTCAACGCCCCTCGGCGACATTGCCGAAACGATTGCGGTGAAACGCACTTTTGGCGACCACGCGCGGAAACTGGCGGTGAGTTCGACCAAGTCGAGCATCGGTCATTTGCTAGGTGCCGCGGGAGGCGTCGAAGGGGTGTTTCTCGCGCTTGCGGTCCGGGATCAGGTGGCGCCACCCACGATCAACCTGTTCGAGCAGGATCCGCAGTGCGACCTTGACTATGTCCCCAACACAGCGCGCGAAATGAAGATTCGTGTCGCGCTGTCGAATTCTTTCGGTTTTGGCGGCACCAACGGCAGCCTCGCGTTCCGGGCGATCTAGGGTCCTCGCACCGTATCTGTTGATGTTGAGGTCAATTGACCGGCAGTTGACCGCTCTGTAGTTTTCCAGCGGATTTCGCCAATGCGACGCAAAAGCCGATCGATCATGTTTGCCGACGGAGGCGGATCCGGCAGGGGGCTTGGCCGTCTTGTCACGTTGCTGGTTGTTGTCGGCCTCGTGATCGTGGTCGGCGGCGGGATCTGGCTGGGCAATTTCGCAACGTCCTCTGTGCAAGTCCCCGGCGACAGTGTCTACTTCAACATAGATCGTGGGCTTGGTGTCGGCCAGGTAGCCCGCATACTCGAAGCAAACGGACTGGTCAGCGACGCCAGCGCTTTCGTGCTCCTCGTCAGGGTGCTCGGTAAGTCCGGCGATATCAAGGCGGGAAGCTATCAGGCACGGGATACGGTCTCACCGTTGCGCCTGGTCGAAAAAATCACCCGTGGTGAATTTGCACAGGGGCAAATACGATTCATCGAAGGCTGGACCTTTCGCCAAATGCGCGCGGCGCTCGATGCTCACCCGGCGCTGACCCACGAAACGGCCGACCTGAGCGGGCCGGAAATACTCGAGAGATTGGGAGTGGATCAGAAGCATCCGGAGGGTTTGTTCTTTCCGGACACATATCATTTCGCCGCCGGTACGAGTGACCTGACAATCCTGCGTCAGGCATACGACAAGATGCAGGACGTGCTCGCCAGCGCATGGGACGAACGTGACAGCAAGCACCCGGTGAAAACGAAATACCAAGGATTGATACTGGCGTCGATCGTCGAAAAGGAGACAGGCGATCCGGCTGAGCGGGAAATGGTTGCGGCGGTTTTCGTGAACCGGCTTCGCAAGGGGATGCGTCTGCAAACCGACCCCACGGTGATCTACGGCCTTGGTGAGCAGTTTGACGGCAACCTGCGCAAGCGTGATTTACAGACCGATTCACCTTACAACACTTACACTCGCTACGGATTGCCGCCGACACCGATTGCGTTGCCAGGCGAGGCTGCTATTCATGCGACACTCAAGCCGGCGCAAACGAGCGCGCTTTATTTTGTTTCCAAGGGCGATGGTACCCATCAGTTCTCCAACAGCCTCGCCGAACATAATCGTGCCGTCGACCGCTTTCAGCGCTGACGCAGGAAGTCTGATCATCGCTAGTCATGGCTAACGGGCGTTTCATAACATTCGAGGGCGTGGACGGCGCAGGAAAGACGACGCAGCTGGAATGGGCCAGGCAGTTTCTGGAGCAACGAGGCCAGCCTCTGACCGTAACGCGTGAGCCAGGCGGTACCGAACTTGGCGAAGCACTGCGCAATGTGCTGCTCAATGCAAAAAGGCCGATCCATCCGGAGACCGAGGCACTATTGATGTTTGCCGCGCGGCGCGAGCACATCGACGAGGTCATATTACCTGCGTTACAACGTGGCGATGTCGTGCTGTGTGATCGCTTCACTGATGCCACGTTTGCCTATCAAGGCGGAGGGTCGGGCGTCGAATCGGAAAAGCTCGAAGCGCTGGAGAAATGGGTTCACGCGGACCTGCAGCCTGATCTGACGCTATATTTCGATTTGCCAGTGGAGATCGCGAGACAGCGCCTCAGCGGCGAACGTGAAGCCGACCGTTTTGAGCGCGAGTCGGCGGAATTTTTCCAACGGGTGCGAACTGCCTATCTTGCGCGGGCGCGACAAAATCCTCGGCGAATAAACGTGGTCGATGCGAGTGCAGCACCGGCAGCGATCAGGAAGCTGGTCGAGAATATTCTTCTGTCGGCATGTCAATAGAGAACTACCCGTGGCTGCTGGAGGCAATCGAAAATCTCCCGGACGAGATGCCGGCTGCATTGCTGCTTTACGGGCAAAAAGGCATAGGCAAGGATCTGCTGGCTCAGGCGATTGCCCAGAGTCTGTTGTGCACCGAGTCCGTGAACGCGGGTCAGGCTTGCGGCCGTTGCGATAGTTGCCATCTGTTCGCGGTCGGCAATCACCCGGACTTCAGGTTGTTGCAGCCGGCCGCCGAAATGGAAGAAGCCCAGGGCGTCGATACGGAAAAGGATTCGAAGCCAAAAAAGCCGTCCTCGCAGATCGGGGTTCCGGCCGTGCGCGATCTGGCTGGCCTGACGTCCAACGTTTCGCACCGCGGCGGGTCCAGGGTCGTCATTATCACTCCCGCCGAAGCGCTGAATCCCTCGGCTGGCAACGCGTTACTGAAAATGCTGGAAGAACCCGGAAGCGACATGCACTTCATTCTCGTGACGAGTGAACGGCATCGCTTGCTTCCGACCATCAAGAGCCGCTGTTTCAAGCTTGCGGTGAAGCCACCCGGTGCGGAAACAGGCGCTGCCTGGCTGAGAGAGCATCATCCCGGGTGCGCGGACGCAGCACTGTTCCTGGCGAGCGGCGCGCCGCTGGCCGCGCTGAAACTCAGTGAGGATGAGGGATTCTGGGCCAGCCGCAGTTCGCTGATGACGGGACTTGCGCAGTCCGGGGCCGATCCGCTGGAACTCGCCGGGATGGCCGAGAAGCTCGAACCGGCCACGCTGGGAAGGCTGTTGACGATGTGGGTGTTTGACTTGCTCGCCCTCCAGCAGGGGGGTGAAGTCCGTTATCACCGGGATATGCAGGCGGAATTGAACCGCCTTTCCGGCTACGTAGCCGGCCCGGACTTGTGTCGGTGGAATGACCAGGTTCGGGATTTCACTCGATCGGCCAGCCATCCCTTGAATCGACGGCTCGCGCTCGAATCGCTCTTTGCCGGCTGGCCGGGTTCAGGGATTTCCTCGCGTCCGGTAGGTTTCGCGTAGTTGGCCGCGAGTGCATTCCGCAGCGGCAACGGAAGCCATCAATACTTAATGT
>Ga0209536_100001725_pt1 | contig 35802 bp, 23 predicted proteins | sample DeeMarSeWOR28_12_FD_187461 | JGI IMG/M metagenome (GOLD analysis project Ga0209536, IMG submission 187461) | Marine sediment microbial communities from White Oak River estuary, North Carolina - WOR-2-8_12 (SPAdes) (version 2) | ecosystem: Environmental > Aquatic > Marine > Intertidal zone >...
ATTATTGTATGGGGTATGAGTTTGATAAAATCCTTGGACGCGTTGCCGATTTGTTTGAAATGGAAACCGAAAAGCTCTTACAACCCCAAGCAAAGGGCCTCAGCGCGTGCAAGCCCGCAGCCTGTTCAATTAATGGGCCATCCGTAAGCTGAGCATCGATGGAACCCCAGTTGGCGAGAAGTTTGGTTTGACGCAATCAGCTGTCATCAAAACAGTGCGAAGGGGAGAAAAACTGGCTTCGGATAAAAATCCTTCCCTGGAGGTTAAGAGAAAGTAACAATTTCATGGGCGTTATATATTAAAGAAGAAAAGGACGATAATAAGGGACGTTCCTTATATTATTGGTTGATTTTAACATACGGTTCTGCTATGCTTTGAAGATGCCACGTAAAGCACGCTTGGATGCCCCGGGGGCATTGCATCACATCATTATCAGAGGAATCGGACGCAGAAAAATATTTTGGGATGATACCGACCGGGACAATTTTCTGCAACGACTGGGCGGGATTCTAACCGAAACCCGCACAGCCTGTTATGGCTGGGCGTTTATCCCCAATCATGTGCATATCCTGTTAAGAACAGGATTAACCCCACTTGCCACGGTTATGCGACGGCTTCTGACCGGCTATGCAATGGGCTTTAACCGTCGTCATCGCCGCCATGGGCACCTGTTTCAAAACCGCTACAAATCGATTTTGTGTCAGGAAGATCCCTACCTATTAGAGCTGGTCCGATACATTCACTTAAACCCACTGCGAGCAAAGCTTGTATCGGACTTAAAGCAGCTTGATCGCTTTCGCTATTGCGGTCATAGCGTTATAATGGGTAAAAGAAGCAATGCATGGCAAGATGTTGATTACGTTCTGCGACGGTATGGTGATAAAGTCAACGAAGCGCGTCGCAGATATCAGCAATATGTTCAGACAGGCATTGCCCGAGGCCGACGGCCGGATTTGGTTGGCGGAGGTCTTGTGCGAAGCATTGGGGGTTGGAGCGCAGTCAAAGCGTTGCGCGGCGCAGATGCACGGATGAAAGGCGATGAACGCATTTTGGGCAATGGAGATTTTGTCAAACAGGTACTGGAAGCAGGCAACGAAAAGCTGGAACGAAGATATTTTTACCAGGCCCGGGGCTATGATTTGAATTGGTTGGTCAATCGGGTGGCACAGGTACTTGGCATGGATCGGCAGGATGTTCTCAGAGCCGGAAAATATGTGAAGACGGTGAACGCACGCAGTGTTTTGTGTTACTGGGCGACACGGGAGCTGGGTATCAGTACGGTGCAGCTTGCTACGCAGCTAAAGCTGGCCCAATCGACGGTGAGCCAATCGGTTCTGCGCGGTGAAAAGATCGTTTCGAAAAATGGCCTCAATTTATTGAAGAATCGAAAATGATAAAACAAGGAACGTCCCCTAATTTTAAACTAGAGCTCTATAGATGCAGTGGAATTATATTTTTCTGCCCAACACCGCACTCTCAAAGATGGCGGTTTTCGCCGTTCCCGGTTCCAAACAATCACCAATTTGATGAATTTCATACCCGAGTGACTTGATTTTTTCGTAAAGTTCTTTGTACGGCCGGGTGCCGATGGCGATGACGACCTTTTCCGCCTCAATAAATAGCTTCATACCATCTTTATCGACAACGGATACGCCATCATCTTCGATTTTAGACAGTCTCGTTTCTGTCATAATCTGCACATTGTACTCTTTGAGTTTTTGAAGCAGAATTTTTTTGGTCATGGCTTCCAACCCACTGCCGATCTTGGGCAGCATCTCCACAACTGTCATCGAACATCCATACTCTGCCAAATGGAGGGCGATTTCTAATCCGGTGGGTCCTCCTCCGATAACCACAGCTTTTTTATAGGTTGGGTAGTCGCCATTTAAAACATCTTCATAGGTAAACACAATATCATTATCAATGCCCTCTACCGTAGGCAGCGCCGGCAATGATCCGGTGGCTAATACAACCACATCCGGATTTTCGGCTCTGATGTCTTCTTCATTCACTTCATGGTTCAGATGGCATTTAACACCGTATATTTCGGCTTGTTTTTTCTGAAAGTTAATCAATGACCTCAGTTCGGATTTGTGGCCGGGCACACTGCCCGGTATAAGCTGGCCGCCGAGTGCAGGTCGCTTTTCATAAACATGGACAGCATGGCCCCTTTTGGCCGCAACCCAGGCAACATTTAGACCGCCAGGACCGCCCCCGACCACCATGACCTTCTTGGGTTTCTTGGTTGGTATGAAGGCCATTTCTTTTTCGCGGCCCAACATGGGGTTTACCAAACACTCAATCCGACCTCGTTTGAAAATAGACTGCATGCATGTGTTGCAGGCAATGCATGTCCGAATTTCATCGAATCGTCCCTCTTCTGCTTTTTTGGGCATTTGAGGATCTGCCAGAAGTCCTCTGCCGATACAAACCAGGTCGGCATGCCCGTTATCAATGATCTCGTCAGCGATATAGGGATCATTAATTCTACCCACCGCCATGACCGGAATATCCAAGGCTTTTTTGATCTGGCTGGCTGAATCGACCAGACAGGCTTTTTTCATGAACATGGGCTGGCAGATCCATTCAGCCGTCAGATCGTTTCCGGCTGAGACTTGAACTACATCCACACCGGCTTCAACCAAAATCTTCAGAATTTTAATGCTTTCTTCCGTTGTAAGGCCGCCATCAACGTATTCTTCAGCGCTAATTTTAAATGAGATCGGAAATTCTTGACCCACACGATTTCTGATTTCCGCCACAATCTCCTCGGCAAAGCGGGTTCTGCCGACAATATCGCCACCATATCGATCTTCGCGGATATTGGAGAATTTGGAAAGAAATTGATTAACCAGGTACCCGTGAGCACCATGGATTTCAATCAGCTCAAAACCTGCCTGATAGGCTCTTTCGGCGGCATCGCCGAATTTTTGAACTAGTTCTTGGATACCGTTGATGGTTAATGGCTCCACATCCCCTCGAATGGTCGGACAGGGAAGCGGTGATGGAGCCAATGGTTTGCGTTTGATAACTTTGACAGATGTTTGTCGGCCTCCGTGATGGATCTGAACAGATGGAATCGCATCTTCCGCTTTCATGGTGCGGACAATTTTCGACAGACCCTCAACAAATCGATCATCATAAATCCTGGCCTGGTTGGGCGAAACGATGCCTTCGGGTGAAACGGCGCAGGCTTCCATCATGACCATGGCAGGTCCGCCGGCCGCCCGGCGGCGGTAGTGTTCGATGGTCGTATCCGAAACACCGCCATCCTCACCAATCAGAAAAGATGCCAATGGCGGCATTACAATTCGATTCTTTAGTGTAATATTGTTAATCGTAAACGGAGAAAACAGTTTTTCCATTGTTTGTGTCCTCTTACGATTGAGCATTTATCGATTTTTTGACGAATTTATAATTGAATGAATCTATAGCTTATTTGAAATTTGAAATCAACTTCCCAATAGAAAATGCCATGCTAAGCGTTAGATTCAGTCTATTGTATCTTATGCTGTCTTTCAGGCTTGACGCCCATTGGGCTTTTCTCTATAATTTCGATAATTGGATGAAATTATTGTGTTTTTACTGCGTTATAAATTTAAATACTGCAAGGCCTTTCGCAGCCGTCCTTACTCAAAACCCGGATTATCGGTCGTTTAGAAAATACTATATCGGAAAATTGCATGACCGAATTTATTACTCAATTCATAATCTTGATCGCAGATAATGCCGCGGAATTGGTGATAGGCGGCACAATTATCCTGGCGCTCTTAGCAATCATTTTGCTTATCATTCTTATCCGGCGCAAACCGGCTTTCATCATTAACAAACTTCAGGAAAATTTTTCGGGTCTGCAGAACAAACAGGACCGTCTTGAGCTTGTGATTAAAGACGAAATTACCCGCAACCGACAGGAAACTGCCCAAAACGCTCAACAGGCCAGACAGGAACTCAGCGCGAGCCTGAAGTTTTCCAGTGATTCGTTACAGCAGCGTATGAGCGAAAATGTTCGGATGCAAAAAGATCAGCTGGATTCGTTTTCCAAACAGTTGTTGGCTATGACAAAACTGAACGAAGAAAAACTGGAGGCGATGCGCAAAACCATGGAGGCACAGTTGCAGACCATGCAAGCGGACAATACTAAAAAACTGGAGCAAATGCGCGCGACCGTCGATGAAAAATTGCAGTCCACCCTGGAAAAACGGTTGGGCCAATCTTTTCAGCAGGTCAGTGAGCGGTTGGAGCAGGTTTATAAAGGCTTGGGCGAGATGCGCAATCTAGCCTCCGGCGTGGGCGATTTAAAAAAGGTCCTCACCAACGTCAAGACCCGCGGTACCTGGGGTGAAATTCGCTTAAGTCATATTCTGGAACAAATTTTAACCTCCGATCAATATGATGTGAATGTTGCCACAAAAAAGAACAGCAACGAACGCGTCGAGTTTGCCATTAAATTGCCGGGACCAGATAAGGACCAAGAAAAAATCGTCTGGATGCCGATTGACTCGAAGTTTCCTCAGGAAGATTACCAGCGACTGCTGGATGCCCAGGAAGCTGCCGACAAAGAGCTGGCCGAAAAATCCATTAAGAATTTGGAAACACGCATCAAGGCTGAAGCCAAATACATCAAAGAAAAATATCTTGATCCTCCCAACACGACAGATTTCGGGATTATGTTTTTGCCGGTTGAAGGATTATATGCCGAGGTCCTGCGCCGTCCGGGTCTGTGTGATACGTTGCAGCGTGAATATCGTATTGTTGTGACCGGTCCCACTACCCTGGCTGCCCTGTTAAACAGTCTCCAGATGGGATTTAGAACGTTGGCTATCGAAAAGCGCTCCAGTGAAGTTTGGGAATTGTTGGGGACGGTTAAAACGGAATTCGGCAAATTCGGTGATGTGCTGACAAAGACCAAAAAGAAGCTTCAAGAGGCCAGCAATACCATAGATAGAGCCGAAGTTCGCACCCGGGCCATCGAGCGTAAACTTAGAAAGGTGCAGGAGGTGCCGGCGGCCGATGTCATACCGTTGATTGAAGGGGCTCAGGAGGAGGAAACTGATTCCTAACTTTTTGGGTTTTCCTTGATCACAGAGTTATTCAAACCGCCATCACTGATACGAGTACAGCAAATCGGCGAATCTTTTCTTCAGATTAGGCGTTGCTTTCTCCTTGCCAATTAAGACCGGATAAGCTAAATTTCAATATTTAGATTGTTCAACCGAATTGTTTACTCGTGATTCATAGGTGGGAGTGTGATGGCAATTTCAAGCTATTGGGCGGATAAATATATTGAAAATCGGCGCACAGCGCATGAGGCCCTCGAATTCATCCAACCGGGACAGCGGGTGTTTATCGGATCATCCTGTGGCGAACCGCAGCACTTAGTGCGGCAGCTTTCGGACGCATCAAATTATTTTAAAGATATTGAGATTAACCGCCTTTTAACGCTTGAAACCACGCCTTTAAGTTTAATTGCCAATAAAACAAAGGATCAAAGCCTTCATATCCGTTCCTTCTACCTCGGATCGGCCAAAACCAGGGGCATTGCTCGCAATAAACGCTTTATTACGCCCATTAATCTTTCGGCGGTGCCCCGCCTATTTAAAAGCAGGTTGTTGCCGATTCATGTCGCTTTAATTCAGGTGTCTCCGCCGGACGATTTCGGCTGGATGAGTTTAGGCGTTTCGGTGGATATCACGCTGGCTGCCGCCAATTCTGCCGATTTGGTCATCGCTCAGGTGAATTCCGAGATGCCGCGAGTTTTGGGGCGCAGCTTTATCCATGTCAATGATGTCGATGTATTTGTTGAGTATGATGAACCGCTGTTGACCATCGGAAAAACGCCGGAATTAGAAGCCGCCAATGATATTGGCCGCCTTGTGGCTCGACTCATCGACGATGGCTCAACCATTGAAATCGGTCTGGGTGCCACTCATCAGGCCACTTTGCTGACGCTTTCGGAAAAAAATGATCTGGGTATACATACCCAATACTTAACCAACGATATCATGCATCTTTTTTCAAAAGGAGTAATTACGAATCGAAAAAAGGGATTTAATGAAGGCAAAATGGTGGCCAGCAGCGCCATCGGAACCGAAGAATTATATGAATTCATGAATGATAATCCGGCCATTGAATTCCATCCGTCCGATTACGTTAATGATCCAGCGATCATTGCGCGTCATAACAAGATGGTTTCCATGAGTGTCGCCATGACCGTTGATCTGACCGGGCAGGTCGCCGCAGATGCTCTACCGTATAACCATTTTTCGGGGGTTACCGGTATGCTCGACTTTATGAGAGGTGCGGTTCATTCTAAAGGGGGCAAATCGATTTTGGTTCTTCCAGCCACAGCGGCCGGGGGCAAGAAAAGCCGGATTGTTCCCCTATTGGATGATGCTGCCGTTGTTGTACCCAGGGGGGATGTTCATTATGTCGTGACGGAATATGGCGCGGTAAATTTGTTCGGTAAGAGCCTTCAGGAACGTGCGATGGCCATGATCAGTATTGCCCATCCTGATTTTCGTGATGAGCTTTTTTATGAAGCCAAAAAAATGGGACTTCTCAGCGCTGAACGAACCCTGTCGGAGTCGATCCACGGGGTCTATCCGATTCAATTGGAAGAGACCATTGAAATCGATGGGGAGGAGATCACGGTTAGGCCTGCCAAACCGGTAGATGAACGCAGAATCCAGGAACACTTTTACAATCTGGAAAAAGATGATGTTATTGCAAGATTTTTCCATGAAAAGACCCGCTTTGTTCACGATGAAGTAGAAGGGGTTTCCCTGATTGATTATATTAATGATCTGACAATATTGGCGGTAGTGGGAGAGTTTGGTTTCGGTACAGTAATTGGAATTGGGGAGTGTTTGCTGGATCCGGCCACCAATATTGCCGAAGTTGCATTCTCCATCAGCAAAGCCTATCAAAAAAAGGGGTTGGGTAAAATTTTAATGAACAAATTGACCTCGGCTGCTCGGAACAATGGGATTTCCGGGCTGATAGCTTATACCTCTCCGCAGAACAAGGGCATGATAAAGCTGTTTAATACCTTGCCCTATAAAATCGATTCGTATTTTGATGGTGAGATGTTGATTTTGAGCTGTAGGTTCGATGAACGAACCTAAAGGACACGAACAATGCGCACTTATAAGCTGAAATTTTTGCCCTATGATATGGAAATAGAGGTACCGGAGGGTGAAACGGTTATCCGGGCGGCGTTGGAAGCCGGGGTACATGTCAATGCATCCTGCGGCGGAGAAGGCGTTTGCGGAAAGTGTCGGGTGATCATCGAAGACGGAACGGTGGAGGGGGGGATATCCGAAAAGCTCAGCCAGGAGGATCAGGATCAGGGATACCGTTTGGCCTGTCAGTCTGTCGTGAAAAGAGATTTGATCGTCCGCATACCCGTTGAATCCGTTATTGACGCCAGTGTGCTCAAAATCCAAGCTGCTCCGCGACGTACAGCCCATATCAAGGAGATGAATTTTGAGGAATTAAAAGAAAAGGGGCTGTTTGTGGCCCCGGTGGAAAAGATATACCTGGAGCTACCCGAACCCACCGCCCAGGACAACCTTCCGGATATCACACGATTGATCAGTTACTTGAACCTTAAGCACGATGAACATCGCCTTGAAGTTGACCTTTCGGTGATTCGAAAAATCCCTGATGTGATTCGCGAAGACGATTTCAAAGTTACGGCGACCCTTATCCGGCCGGTGCGGAATGTCGGCAGGACCCGAATTATTAATATTGAATCTGGAGATACCACTGCTCAGAGTTACGCAATTGCTATGGATATCGGTACGACAACCATTTACGGACAGGTTATCGATCTCAACAGTGGTGCTGTTTTAGCGGAACACGGAGAATTTAACAGGCAGATCAGCTATGGTGAAGATGTTATTTCAAGGATTGTATATGCCGAGAAACCGGGAGGGCTGGAAAAATTAAACCGGATTGTTATCGAGACCATCAATCAGATTCTAAACAGAATCGTCAACCGCTCCGGTGTTGATCCTGAGGATATTTCCACCATTACCCTGGCCGGCAACACCACCATGACCCAGTTGCTGTTGAAAGTAAATCCACGATATATCCGGCGATCACCCTATGTTCCGGCGGCAACCTTATACCCCCCGATCAAAGCTGCCGATCTCGGAATGGAACTGGGTGAACATGTAAGCGCCCTGGTCTATCCGGCAGTGTCCAGTTATGTCGGTGGCGACATCGTTGCCGGCGTGATGGGATCCGGCATCTATCGCACGGAGGCGCTCACCCTTTACCTCGATGTCGGCACCAACGCAGAAATAGTGATCGGCAACAAAGATTGGCTGGCCTGCGCGGCCTGTTCGGCCGGGCCTGCATTTGAAGGCGGAGGACTTAAGTTCGGTATGCGAGCGGCCAAAGGCGCGATCGAGGATTTTTCTCTGGATCCGGTAACCTTTGAGCCTATGATTATCACAATCGGCAATGTTCGGCCGAAAGGTATTTGCGGATCCGGGCTGATCATCATGGTCGCCACCATGTTTGAAATGGGGATCATCAACAACCTGGGAAAATTTGATCACGATTTGGATACACCCAGAATCCGTGAAGACAGGGGCGTATATGAATATGTTTTGGCCTGGAAAGATGAAACCCAAATTGATCGCGATGTGGTCTTAACCGAAATTGACATCGAGAATCTCATTCGCGCCAAGGGTGCTATTTATAGCGGATGCATGACCTTGCTAATAGAGGTGGGCATGAGCATTCAGGATATTGAGCAAATCATTTTGGCCGGAGGCTTTGGCAGTTACGTGGATCTGGAAAAAGCCATGACCATCGGATTGTTGCCGGAAATGGATTCGAATAAAGTGACGTTTATCGGAAACGGCTCTTTGATGGGGGCTAGAATGAGTTCCCTTACCAATCGTATTCGTAAAGATGTGGTTGAGGTGACCAAAAAAATGACCAACTTTGAGCTGTCGGATACGCCTTCTTACATGGATAATTATGTGGCGGCCCTTTTTTTACCCCACACGGATATAAATCAATTCCCAAAATTAAAAGCCCGCTTCGAAACTCGCAAGAAAAATTAGAAATGAATTTGATTTAATTAGAAATTTTAATTCAGTTTGGCTCTTCTCTTGACAAAGCTCCCTACTCCATATACATGACAATATTCTGTTCTTTATGTGGGCCAATAGGTGTTGAGAAATCTATAAAAACTCCTGACAAATAGGATTCAATGCGGCCGAAATCGGAATCGCCATTCTGCCGTTTATTGTACTGGGGCCCTGTAGTGTCAGCCATTTATCTGCTGTTTGTAAATTATTAATAAAAAAATAGGAAAGACATAAGGAGGTAACATTGGGTTTCGAATTTTACAAAGAATCGTATACCGGCGGGATAAAAGAAATTACCCTGGGGAAGGGAGACAAAGCCGTTAGCGTCGGTGGAGAGACATGCTATCCGTTCTACCGGTTCGAAGGCGAAATGCCCCACAAACCCAAAATTGCCATGGAAATATGGGACATGGAGCCGGAAGATTGGCCGGAAGCAGCCCTTGCTCCATTCAAGGATGTTGTTGCGGATCCGGCGACCTGGGCCAAAAAATGTGTCGATGAATTCGGCGCCGAGATGATTGTCCTGCAGCTCAAGAGCACCGATCCGAACGGAAATGACGCTTCCGCCGAGGAGGCGGCAGCCAAAGTCAAAAAAGTGCTTGACGCCATTGATGTGCCCTTAATTGTTTGGGGCACTGCCAACGTTGAAAAAGATGAGGAAGTTCTCAAAAAAATTGCGGAGGAATGCCAGGGACAAAACCTGATTATCGGTCCGGTTGAGGACAAGAATCATAAAGGTATTGGGGCGGCGGCCATGGGATTTGGACATACAGTGATTGCATCATCTCCGATTGATGTCAACCTGGCCAAGCAATGCAATATCCTGTTGGAGAACTTAGGTGTGCCGATGGAGCGCATGATCATTGATCCCACCACCGGCGGGTTAGGTTACGGCCTGGAATATTCCTATTCGGTGATGGAACGTATCCGGATGGCTGCGCTGGCCCAGGGCGATGACAAGCTGCAGCTTCCCATTATCAACAACCTCGGCAACGAGGTCTGGAAATGCAAAGAAGCTAAACAGCCGGCTGACGAAGACCCAATCCTGGGCGATCCGGAACGACGTGCCGTCCTGATGGAGGCTGTGGGTGCGGTGGCTTTTTTGATGAGCGGCTCCGATGTTCTGATTATGCGGCATCCCGAATCCATTCGGATGGTTAAATCCTATATTGATCTGATTTATGACGGTGGCATGGCGATCGATGTCGCCCCCATTCAGAAACAGCTGGATGATGTCAACCTGGATCTCTTGTCCATTTCGCCCGAGCCGGATCTGAGCATCGAAGAAGAGAAGGTTGCAAAACCTACTCCGGCAAAGAAAGAGGCTGCGCCTGAGCTTGAGAAAAAAGCGGAACCAGAGGCCAAGAAAGAAGCCGCTCCCGAACCGGAAAAGAAGACGGCGCCTGAGCCTGCGAAACCCGCCGAAGTGGTGGAACTTGCCGAGGCCAAAGCCAAGACTGAAGAAGAGGCCAGGGTAAAAGCTGAGGCCGAAGCCAAAGCCGATGCCGAGGCTAAGGCCAAAGCCGAAGAAGAGGCCAAGAAAAAGGCTGAGGAAGAAGCCAAGGCCAAAGCCGAGGCGGCGGCCAAAGCCAAAGCCGAAGAGGAAGCCAGAAAAGCTGCAGATGAAAGGGCTAAAATAGAAGCTGACCTTGATGAAATCAGGCAAAAGCGTGCTAAAGAGCGTGAAGCGCTGGCTGCCAAACGGGCAGCCGCCGCAAAAGAGCAAGTCAAAAAGACAGCTGCTGCGGAACAAAAATCCATGGTCGACAGGATGGTTGAGAATCTCGACTGGATTCATAGACGCTCGAGACCCTGACTGCGACAAACGGACATGGATGAACAAATCGTTTCACCTATATGTGAAGAACTTGTGAGGAGGAATCTTATATGGCAGAAACACTTGAAAAAAAGGAAGTAAAAACAGAAAAGACTAAGAAAGTCGCCGATCCGGTAGCGGCAACCATTGATGCTGCCAGCCAGCAGATGATTCGGCGTGCCCAGGAACTGGGAGTAGAGACGATCTTTGATCGGGCGGTTACCATGAAGCCCTGTAATATCGGAATTCAGGGAACATGCTGTAAAAACTGCGCCATGGGTCCTTGCCGCTTGCCCCTTCCCAAAAGCGGGATTGAAGGTGAAGACCAACGCAAGGGGCTATGCGGTGCGACGGCCAATACTATTGCAGCCCGCAACTTTGCCCGCATGGTCGCTGCCGGTGCCGCGGCCCATTCGGATCACGGACGTGTTGTGGCAGAAGTTTTCCTGTCTGTTGCTCGTAAAGAGACCCAGGATTATAAAATCAAGGATCCCAACAAACTTTTAGCCATTGCACCTCACTTTGGTGTGGATATCAAGGTTGAGGTAGACGCTGAAGAAGTTGACCGGGATCTTGATGAAATCGCCCTTGAAGTTGCCCAAAAAGCTTTGGACGAATGGGGCAAGGCCGAAGGCGAGCTATATTATTTGAAACGAGCGCCCCAACCCCTTTATGAGAAGTGGAAAAAATATGGCGTTCTACCGCGCAATATTGACCGAGAAATTGTTGAAATTATGCACCGCACCCACATGGGTGTGGATCAGGACTATAAAAATATTCTCAAACAATGCTCGCGCGCGGCACTGGCCGATGGATGGGGCGGTTCCATGATTGCCACTGATCTTCAGGATGTGATGTTCGGAAAACCCTATCCCCTGCAATCCGAAGCCAACCTCGGTGTGCTCAAAGAGGATTATGTCAACATTATTATTCACGGCCATGAGCCGGTGCTTTCTGAAATGATTGTGGCTGCCGCTCAATCCAAGGAATTGGTTGAGTATGCCAATTCGAAGGGAGCTAAAGGTATTCAGCTGGGAGGAATTTGCTGTACCGGAAATGAAATCCTCCAGCGTCATGGCGTGCCGCCGGCCGGCACGTTTCTGCAGCAGGAGTTGGCGATTGTGACCGGTGCTTGTGATGCCATGGTGGTTGATGTTCAGTGTGTGTTTCAAAACCTGGCCAATGTGGCCAAGTGTTTCCACACCAAACTGATTACCACCCATCCGATTGCAAGAATGGAACAGGACAATGTGGTGCATATTGAATTCGACGAGCACCATGCCATGGAAGATGCCAAACGCATTGTTAAAATGGCCATTGATAATTTCGAAAACCGCGGAGCCGAGGTAATGATTCCGCGTCAGAAGGCTACTCAGATCGCCGGTTTTGGCGTTGAATCCGTCGAATATCACCTCGGGGGAACCTTTCGCGGTTCTTACTACACCCTCAATGATAATATTATCAATGGTCGCATCAGAGGCGTTGCCGGTGTGGTTGGGTGCAATAACGCCCGAACGCGACACAATGAAGCCCATATTACCCTTGTCAAAGAACTGATCAAAAATGATGTCATTGTGTTAACCACCGGGTGCAACGGCATCGCCTGCGCGATGGAGGGATTATTGACACCGGGAGCCGCCGGGGTTTACTGCGGACCGGGGCTTGCCGAGGTCTGCGAGACGGTCGGCATCCCGCCCGTCTTGCATCTAGGGTCCTGTGTGGACAACAGCAGAATCCTGCTGGCTGCCACCGAGGTGGTCAAAGCCGGTGGGCTCGGTAACGACATCTGCGATCTGCCGGCAGCCGGGGCTGCACCGGAATGGATGAGTGAAAAAGCCATCAGCATAGGCCAGTATTTTGTGGCTTCCGGTGTGTATACCCTGTTTGGTGTGAATTTACCTGTTACGGGTGCACCGGTATTTCAGAAATATTTGTTTGAAGAACTTGAAAAGCTGTACGGCGGAAAATGGGATCTGGAGGCCGACCCCATTACTATGGCCCGCAAAATGATCGACCACATTGATAAGAAACGCAAAGAACTTGGGATTGATAAGGCCCGTGAGCGGGTCCTAATGGATATGGCTGACCGTCAGCGACTCGAAGCATAAAAGAAGGAGGAATCGCGTATGTCAAGATTAGTTGCATTTGCCGCTATTCAAGGTGGCTACAACGTCGTTTCACAGGTTGAAGGGGAATATAAAAAGGCTCTGGAAACCTACGATGCAGATACGAGGGTCGGATTTCCCAACACGGCCTACTATCTTCCGGTAATTTATTCACTGCTGGGAATCAAGGTGGAAACCCTTGAAGACATTCAGAAACCGCTGGCGGTGGCGCGCAAACTATTGCCGCCTCATATCAAAGGCATGAATCATTTGCCTTACCTGGGTCCGCTGTTGGATGCCGGTATGGCCACGCTGTTTAGTTTCGAGATTCGCGAGGCGCTGCGCTATCTCAATGAGCCGGATTTTTACTTACATTCCGAGGAGCCAGATATCGAGGCCGGAAAAATTTGGCTGGGAGCTGCCGATGACACTGTTTTCCGTAAGCGCGGTGTGGAATTTGTGGATGGCACCGCTCCGGGGTTTGCCGCTATTGTCGGAGCCGCGCCCGATCCTGATATCGCCAAGGAGATCGTGGAAGAATACCAGAAGCGCAACCTGTATATTTTCCTGGCAGCGCACCAAAATAACACATCGGTGACATATCAGCTGATTGAAGCCGGCGTACAGATCGGCTGGAATACCCGGATCGTACCCTTCGGACCGGATATCTCTTCAGCCATTTTTGCCCTGGGGTTTGCCAACCGCGCGGCCATGGCCTTTGGTAACGTCCAGCCCGGGGACTATAAAAAAATGCTGATGTACAACAAAAACCGAATTTTTGCATTCGTGAATGCCCTGGGTGATGTGGGCACCGATTGGGCCGGAGCAGCGGCGGGTTGTGTAAACTGGGGGTTTCCCACCCTGGCCGACACCGATATTCCTGAGATTCTGCCCACCGGAATCTGCACCTACGAGCATGTGGTTGCCAATGTGCCCCACCATGAACTTGTTCAAAAATCAGTTGAGGTGAGGGGGCTGAAAGTTACCGTATCCGATATCGACATCCCGTGTTCATTCGGTCCGGCCTATGAAGGTGAACGGGTTCGCGGTGACGATCTGTACGCTCAGATGGGCGGCGGAAAGAGCCAGTGCACCGAGCTGGTGAAGATGGCCGAGATGAATGAGATCGATGACGGCAAGGTCGAAGTTGTCGGCCCTGATCTCACGGACATCAAAGCGGGCGACAATATCCCACTCGGCATTTATGTTCAGATAGCCGGACGTGAATTCCAGACGGATTTTGAACCGATCATCGAACGCCAAATTCATCACCTGATCAACTACATCCAGGGGGTGATGCACATCGGCCAGCGCGATATCGCCTGGATCCGGGTGAGCAAAGCCGCCATTGAAAAAGGCTTTACATTCAAAGACATTGGGACCGTCCTGCATGCCAAGTTCCACCAGGATTTCCAGAAAATCGTCGATAAAGTGCAAGTGACTCTTTACACCGATAAGAAAGATGTCGATGAACTGACTAAACGTGCCAAAGGAGAGTACAAGACGCGCGATGAACGAGTTGAAACTATGACCGATGAGGATGTGGAAACCTATTATTCCTGTACTCTGTGTCAGTCCTTTGCGCCCACCCACGTCTGTACCGTAAGCCCTGAGCGAACCGGACTGTGCGGTGCCTACAACTGGATGGACTGTAAAGCATCTTTTGAAATCAATCCCACCGGGCCAAATCAGCCGATTCAAAAGGGCGAATGCCTGGATCCGGTACTCGGCCAGTGGAAAGGGGTCAACGAATTTGTTAGACAGGCATCGCGTGGGGCGATTGACCACTACAATTTTTATTCCATGGTGATCGATCCCATGACCACCTGCGGATGCTGTGAATGTATTGCGGCCATGCTGCCTTCCTGCAACGGGGTGATGACGGTCAACCGGGAATACGCGGGAGAAACACCATGCGGCATGAAGTTCACCACCCTGGCCGGTGTCATGGGCGGAGGCGCATCCTCCCCGGGATTTGTGGGACACAGCAAGTTCAATATCACCCAACGCAAATTTATCGTCGGTGACGGCGGCATTCAACGCATGGTGTGGATGCCCAAGATGCTCAAAGAGGAAATCAAGGAACGGCTCCTCAAACGCGGCGAAGAAATCGGGATGCCGGATCTTATTGATCGCATTGCCGATGAAACTGTGGGTACCACTGAGGAAGAGATCCTGCCCTTCCTGCAGGAGAAAAAACATCCAGCCCTGGATATGGATCCGATAATTGGATGATAATTGAATAACGTTGCGTGTTGCGCGTTACGAGGTCATGCATGATGAATTTTGTTTGGCGCGACGCGCAACCCGTTACAAGAATAACGTAACACGACTAAAGGAGATTAAGATGGCATTAACCGGTATTCAGATCTTTAAACTGCTGCCGAAAACCAATTGTAAGGAATGCGGTGTGCCCACCTGCCTGGCCTTTGCCATGAATCTGGCATCCGGCAAAGCTGAACTGGACAGCTGCCCTTACGTGTCCGACGAGGCCAGAGAAAAACTCGCCGAGGCCTCGGCGCCGCCGATCCGTCCGGTGAAAATCGGCAAAGGTGTGCGGGCGGCAAAAGCCGGCGGTGAAACAGTTCAGTATCGGCATGAAAAAACCTTTTACAACCAAACCCTACTGGCAGCTTTGGTGGAATCAGACATTGCGGCATCAGATCTCGAAACCAAACTGAAGACTTGGAATGCGTTTCAGTTTGAACGGGTCGGGCTGAACCTTCGGCCGGAATTGATTGCATTAAAAGACGTCAATGGCGATAAGGATGCCTTTGCCAAAACAGCCAAGACAATTGCCGAGACCAGTGAATTTAACCTTATTTTAATGACCGAAAAACCTGAGGTGATGAAAGCCGGGGTTGAGGCCTGCGGATTTAAGCGACCGCTGATATATGCGGCAACCGAAGGAAATGTTGATGCGTATGCTGCGCTTGCCAAAGACAACAACTTGCCCATAACCGTCAAAGCCGATTCGGTAGAGGGATTAATTCCTTTAACCGAAAAACTCACTGAAATAGGTGTAAAAGATATTGCGATCGACCCCGGATCCAGAGAGATCAAGCAGTCCCATCAAGATCAGGTTGCGATACGCCGTGCTGCGCTCAAGGATGGAAATCGCGCCCTGGGTTTTCCGACGATTACCTTTCCGTGTGAGATGGCCTCCAACCTGGATATGGAAACGCTGATCGCCAGTACGTTTATCGCCAAATACGGCGGAATTGTGGTGCTTTCGGATTTTGCCGGTGAAAGTCTGTTCCCCCTCTTATTGGAGCGGCTCAATATTTTTACCGATCCCCAGCGACCCATGACGGTCACCGAAGGAATTTACGAGATCAACAATCCGAATGAGAACTCGCCGGTGATGGTGACCACCAATTTTGCGCTGACCTACTTTATTGTTTCCGGTGAAGTAGAAGGCAGCAGAGTTCCGTCCTGGCTGCTGATCAAGGATTCCGAAGGATTGTCGGTGATGACAGCCTGGGCGGCCGGCAAATTTGCAGGTGATGATGTGGGTATGTTTGTGAAAAAAAGCGGCATTGCGGAAAAAGTCAAGCATCAGGAACTGATTATACCCGGTTATGCAGCGGCCATCGCCGGTGATGTGGAAGAAGAGCTACCCGGTTGGACGATAACGGTGGGACCCAGAGAAGCTGCTCACATTCCGGGATTCCTTAAGGCAAGATAAGACGACATGGAATGTTGCAATACTGGAACAATGGAATATTGAGAGAAAATACGACATATGTTACAGTAACCTTTATCAATTGGTAAGCAAAATGCGAAACTTGTCACTAATATTAGGGAGGTTGTATGTTACTTATCGGTGAAAGCTTGAACGTCATATCAAAGAAGATCGGCCAGGCGTTTAAAGGACGCGATCCCAAGCCGATCCAGGAGGAAGCCCTTTTTCAGAAAGAAAAAGGCATGGACTATATCGACATCAACCTCGGTCCGGCCAAAAAAGATGGACATGAGCTGATGCCTTGGGTGGTGCAAACGGTTCAAGAGGTTGTTCCAGATATCCCGCTGGCATTGGATACTTCCAATATAGACGCCATCGAGGCTGCGCTCAAGGTCTATAAGGAAACACCTCAACCACCGCTCATCAACTCGATTATGGTACGCCCCGAACGTTACGAGCACATGGTTCCCATCGCTGTGGAGCACAATGCCGATTTCATCGCATTGATGTGGGGACCGGAGGGATTGCCGCGCGATGAGAACGAACGGGCGGCGCTGGCTGTGGAGCTTATTTATTTTGCCAATGAGGCCGGGATTCCGAATGACAAGATCTGGGTTGACGGTATTGTCACGCCGGTCAATATCCAGCAACCTCAGCTCATGAGCCTGATGGCATTTCAGGAGATGCTGCCGGAGATTGCACCGGGGGCCAAGAGCACCTGCGGTCTTTCAAACATTTCCAACGGTCCGCCGGATCACTTGCGTCCCATTCTCAATCAGACCTATATGGTCATGCTGATGAAATACGGTATGCACTCGGTGATTGCGGATCCGCAAGATGATCAACTGATAGCCATTGCCAAAGGCAACCGTCAGGATATTGTGGATCTTATACATGGTGTTATGGACGGGAGTGAACCGGATGTGGCTTCCCTATCCAAGGAAATGCAGGATTATGTCAAGACCGTCAATGTAATTCTTGGAAATACCTTGTATTCGGATTCATGGCTAGAAATATAATAGCTCGTCATATGCTTGATACGAATGAATGTTAAAGCCTCTCCGGTTCTTGGAGGGGTTTTGTTCTTGTTTCCGGCTGCTGGTCGCTTGCCTCTGGCTTCTTGTATCTGTTCCCTGGTCGCTCGCCACTCTTCACTGGCCTCTGCTTGCTGGTTACGGGTCACTTGTCTCTAATTTCTGGGCGCTTGTTTCTTGTGAATTGGATGGTTGTCCAGAGGCCGATTGAATATAACCAGCGACCAGTAACCAGCAGCCAGTGTCCAGGAGCCAGTATGCCCCGCATCGATGATTATATCAGCGCCAGAAAAATTGCCGTTAAACAGCTTTCAAACGAGTTGTTTGACGTCCTCTCGGAACGCTCAGGATTTGAGTCGGAAGATGGAAACACGTTTCGTATCCCATTTCTTAACCGGGTTTATCGAGTTCACTACCCCGATTTCGAATTCGAAGACCGGAGCGAAGTCGGCAAAGAGATACCCATCCAGGAGCAAATCCTGATTTTACACTACATGTCGGCTCTCAGCACCCGACCTTTAACCGGGCAATGGATTTCCTACAGAGAAATCCCCGGGGCGTCGTTTTATTTCAGTGCGTTTGTGAAACGCGCTATCGTTCCACTTAAAAACGTTTTTGGCCAAAATCTTGCGGGATTTTCAAATGCGGCCAGTCAACTGAATGGTAAACCCATTGCCCTCGGGGATGCCGGCTTTGAGTTTGATATCTTACCGAAAGTACCGTTGCAGCTGATTCTCTATACAGGAGATGAGGAATTTCCGGCTGAAGCCAATATCCTTTTTGATAAATCGATCGGAAAGATCCTGTCAGCGGAGGATATTGCGTGGTTGGCAGGCATGGTGGTATACAGGTTAATCGCAATTTCAAAAAGTAACCCGACTTTGTAAACCAATCCCTATCAGTTATACCTTTTACATCGCATAGCGCATAGAGCAAGCATAGGTTAAGCTTTTGACTCCAGATCTGCACCCTTTGAAACGCGGCAATGTTCATTTGCTCACGGCGATATAAATTTGCGCTATGTCCTATGCCTCAATTCAGCATGGTTTCTTTCAGATACGTCGGCAGGGAATCATAAACTTCGATGGGAGATTTAAGGGGTTTTTGGGGATCAATTCGAAGCGTTGTTTCAACAAGACGCTCATCAGCCAAGTCAATGGGTTCCGGTTTCACTGTGAGTGCGGCACCATGGGAGTCGGTTAACGGTAGAACCACCGGACCATCACTGATGAGTACATAGCACATTTGACCGTTTTGAAGAGATAGTATGCTGCCCGCCGGATACGTGCCCACAATTTTTAAAAAAGAATGCAGAATAAATTGAAGCGAGACGTCCTTATTGGCATACTTTAAGAATATATCTTTTACCACGCCAATAGGATTTAAAGCCTCATGATAGGCTCTTTTCGAGGTCATCGCATCATAAATATCAGCAAGTTTGCAAATTTTGACATACGCCGGCAAATCGCTGGGTAGTTTTTCCTCCGGATAGCAATTCGGTTCGCCGACAAATAGCGCACAATGATGATATCGTACCGGATTCAGAATAAATGGATTGTTGATCCCGTTTTTTTCAAGGATATCAGCGCCTTTTTCATATGAATGGGTTTTGACAATCGTGAATTCGGTATTGGTGAGTTTATCCCTTTTCTTCAACAACTCCGCTGGTATCAAAACGTTTCCAATATCATGCAACATAAAACCGGTGGACATGTCCAATATTTCTTCGGGCAGATAATTAATAAACGTATCCGCAAGGCTGTCGTTTTTCTTACCAGAGGTCCCGGATAGGAAATTAGCCAAGTAATTATTAACAATTTCTGCCAAGCGCTCATTGTATCGGTTTAATATGGCTGTTCCGATCGCACACGTATTCACTGAGCGGTTGCAAAGGTAATCTTCATAGGAAGAAATATCCTTTGTTAAGTAAGTGAATGCGGATTTATTTTGTGTGAGAAAATTAAACATATCGGTGACAGCCTTTTGAATCGGTTGAATATCAAATTCACCTCCGGTGCGTTTAATATTAGTGATAATATTTGCAATAATTTCCTTGGCTTTTCGGTATCTTACCGACGCCTCTTTCTTTTGGACGGCGATTTTTTTTATTTTTCGGGTAATATCACTCATATTTGCCTACTTATCTTGTTCTTATGCATAAATCTCAATATACAAAACAGGTCTTCATTTGTAATGTTATGAAATTTAAAGAAAAAATTCAAGCAACTTTTTGCGGGGACGGCGGTATCGTTGTTGTGTCAGCTCTGGAGGCATTCTGAATCCCCTTGAAAATACTCGTATTCTTTGGTAGTCTTTACAACCGGCGAGTGACCAATCAGTATCTTGTCGTAAATGAATCATCAGAAACCTGTAAATTTAATGTCTCGAAATTTCTACAACTAGCTGATAATCTAACTTCGTTTTGCAAATACCTGCTTGGGGTTCTCGATCGATGCTGGAGGAAAGCGCATTTGAAGATAAAGTCTAAAGCACTTGAAGTCAATCTGGCCGAATATCGCTTTGATGTCACCATCGATGCAAAATATTCAGCTCTCCAGGAAGCCTTGTCCAAGTATTATGGACTGATGGAGGGCTTGAATACGTATTTAAAAGAACTTTCGCATCCCCTGAAAAACTGGCCTTTTATTGTTTCAGAGACCCGTAAATATTCTCTGGAATACTTCCACCTTCTCAAAAATCATGCAAAAGGACCGCAAGCCGCTCGGCTGTTAGTGGATATTTTTACAGAGGCTATAGATTCGGATGCCGATATGAATGTGAAAGTCGATACTATCGATAATCTCATCCTTTTTCTTCAAAAAATACTGAAGGAGGCAGGATCTGAACTTGATAACTTCATGCCGGTCATCGAATATACGTTTGAGTGTATTTACAGTTTTCCGGATGAGTTGTTCGATATGTTCATTAGAAGTTACTATCAGATCAACCGGCTGGCTGAGAATTTTTTAGACGGAACGTCCCGACACGCGAGTGTTTTTAAAGCGATCAATTCGTTGTTAATCAAATTTTTTCAGCGCACCTATGATTATTGGCTAAAGGAAGGAGACCCGCTGGCCTGGTTCACAAAAGAAACCGCCGAAATTGATCCTGAAAACAATTTTGATGATTTTTTCAAAAATATATCCCATTCGCAACTTAAACAATGGAAGGGTCAGGTCGAAGAGATACAACAACAAAAGGAGCTTGAATCCGAGGAGGTACTCATACGTCTTTTGGAGCTTCCGGGTTTTAGCAAAATTGTGGAGGAGTATCGGCAGATACCCCGTGGCCTGCTTGAAAAAGGTGAGACAAACGGTCGCGGCCACCATTTCAAGCTTATTTTCCTTTTCCACATCATGAATGTTTCCGGGTTGTCCCTTATTCACGAGGAAACCTTAAGAGATATCAACCAAACCCTGACCTGGATCATTGCCAATGAAAATTACCGTAATATCCAAAATGTGATTCGTAAAACGTTTTCGATTTTAAAACGACGTGCCGGCGCCTTTCCCGCCACAGCCTTAAATTGTGTCCTGAACATGGGAAAAGGCGTATATAAAACCGATGAGATCGACCTGGTTAATTTTTTCATCGATTCGTTAATTGATTTCGGGTTTCATGCGCCAATGATTGAGGGGGTCGACAATGATTGGAAAATAAAAGTCAACAGCTACCATATTTTGAATATCCGGACATGGTTAGATCTCATCCAATTAAAGCCGAAGTGGTCGTACCGACTTCTTTCAGGTTTGATTATTCACCTATCTTTTTGCGGTGTCTTTATTAGAGATATCGATCTTTTCCCGCGCGATATCACCAAATTTTTGAACAGCGCTATTGGACCTGTTTACAACCTTGCCAAACAGCTGGCCCGACTTTTCCCGATTTATTTTAATGATATTGGGGCCGAGGGAAAACTTAGAGATATATCCACACAGATCGATGAAGTTGCTCATCGCCGAGATATCCTTATCCATTTTCTAAGAAAACAAAGCCACGTCGAAAGCAGCAACCGCATTATCCCATTTATGCAAGCAACGTTTAAATTCTGGGAAACCCGTGATAAAAAAGGTTTGATGCCCTTTGTACCCCCATCGATTTATGAACAAATCCGAACCCAGGGGCCGTTCATCGATGGGGTAAACTCCATTATGAATTATATCAACGCAAAAGGTTTCACGGCTCCTGATGGTTTTCTTGCGATTAACGACGATGATATCAAGCAGCTGATTGGCGGGATTTCGGATGTATCTGATGTCGATCGAAAGCGCTTCGAACATGCGATTAACCTATATAAGTTGCTCAATCAGAAATATAGCCTGGATTATCTCGAATTAGAAAGTTATCTTTCCCAGCTTAAAACCAGCGCATTGCCGGACTTAAATCGGCTCGAAGAGGGGCTTGCCGAACCCGATTTTAAAAAGCGGCTTTTCATGATTTTGGACTATCTTGAAAAATTGAAATCTGTCATCTTATCGGATAAACCCTATGAAATCCGTGAAGATATTTATAAAAAAAGACATATTACAATAGATATTCCTTCCATGTACGGCAGCTACCATGAAATGAAATTTGACTGCCTCGGTCTTACGTTGCGCCTAGAGTCTTTGGTCAATGCTCTTTTTGAAGACCTTATTGGAACCATCGAGCTTAACTTGATCACCAAGGCGACCTTCTACCAAATATACAGCCTGCTGAGGATGTTTGATAAAGCTCTGAAATTGGACGGAATTTTATCCCTTGAATATGAACGGCAGCTCGAGTTTTTGGCGCACTCGCTTGAGGTCAAAGGGTTTACTCAGACCCAATATTTGGATATTTTTAAAGGTTTTGCCCAGGCAGTTAAAAATATTATCAATGATTACTTTAACAACGTTCACGGACAGAACCTAACACGGATCTTATCGCAAATTCCTGTTGATCGACTTCTTCCTAAATTTTTACCGCAAGACGGCCCGGTAGACCTCGAAAAGCTGCATCACAGGGTGTCGGAGATATTCTTTCGAGACCGGATAGCCCTATCCTTGGGGCTTCAACAATTAGACCTTTTCCTTAGCCGCATTCTGAGCACCCTTTTTCAACAGTCCTATAAATTGCCCAAAGATCAGCTGCGCCTGTTGCTGCTTTATGACCCACAAAATGCGATGACGCCCATTGATTCTTCCCGCAGTCGGGTGACGGGAATTATTCATTTGGGCAACAAAGGGCTCAACATGGTTCGGCTGAAAAGTTACGGGTATCCCGTACCGCCCGGATTTATAATCACCACCGAGGTATTTCGTTGCCGGGAGATTATTGACAGTTATCCGCCGGCTGAACAAAATTTTAAGGAACAAATCGCGCAAAATATTGCGGGATTGGAAGAATTTACAGGAAAAAAATTTGGCGATCCGAAAAATCCTCTGTTATTGTCTGTACGCAGCGGATCTTCCATTTCTCAGCCCGGCATGATGGACACACTGCTTGATGTCGGAAACAACGAGAAGATTACCGAAGGAATTGCCCGAAGGACCGCTAACGCTTGGTTTGCATGGGACAATTATCGTCGGTTTTTGCAATGCTATGGAATGGTCCATGGTCTTAAACGCGATGATTTTGATGCGATTATCGCCGATTTTAAACAACGACTGGGAATTCCTTTCAAAAGAGAATTTTCCGGTGATCAGATGCGAAGTATTGCTTTGACCTACAAGAAAATGATATTCGATGCCGGAATTAAGATCGTCGATACCCCATATGAGCAGCTTTATCTTGCCATCAAAAGTGTATTGGACTCCTGGGAATCTCCACGAGCGCAAACCTATCGTAAGATAATCGGAATTTCGGATGATTGGGGCACTGCGGTGACCGTCCAGGCCATGGTCTATGGAAACCGGTCTCAGCAATCCGGCACCGGTGTCGTTTTTACCCATAATCCCAGGTGGTCCGGTGATACGTTGAAACTTTGGGGGGACTTTACTGTGGGCAACCAGGGCGAGGATGTGGTTTTGGGATTGGTCAAAACCATGCCGGTTTCGATTTTCCAACAAGAAATTGAAATGCGGGAAACGGATGTGACGCTTGAAACTCACTTTGCTGAGATATACAAAACATTGAAAAACTGGGCTCACGATCTGATCGACGAAAAAGGTTGGAGTCCACAGGAAATCGAGTTTACTTTTGAAAGCCCATCGGTAGAAGATTTATATCTACTTCAAACGCGTGATATGGCTGTCCGGGAAAAGAAAAAAGCATTAACCTTTGATTTTGAAGTTGATACCCAAGGTATTTATTTGGGTCACGGCGTAGGTGTCAGCGGCGGAGCGATGAGTGGAAGATTGGTTTTTACGTTGGAAGAAATAGAGGAATTGAGAATTATGGAACCGGGTACGAGTCTGATCCTTGTCAGAAACGATACGGTGCCCGATGATATCCGCGAAATCCATGCTGCTGATGGATTGCTGACTGCACGGGGGGGATTGACATCCCATGCGGCGGTTGTCGCTCACCGGCTGGGTAAAACTTGTGTTGTAGGATGTGCCAACCTCGACTGCAATGAAAAGGAAAAATATTGTCTTTTTAACCAGTTACGTATTAATTCGGGTGACTATATCAGTATCGACGGTCAGGAGGGATCAGTGTATCAGGGGTTGATTAAAGTACAAGAAACCTAACGAAAAGTGAGCTAAAATGATCTAAAGCCCGCCCTGGCGCTAATTATCTAATAAATAACTGTTAAGCATTGCTGCAAAAATTATTTTACAAGGTTGTTATCCAGGTCTGGGTTAGGCTTTAAAACCGGCCAATAGAAAAATAAGAAAAAATCTGAATATATACCGGCTGCTATAGAAAGGAGCTGCTAACAACATGGCTACCATAAATCGCAGTGGATTAAAGCTAGGGGTAAACGGATTTGGCAGAATCGGTAAGCTTACTGTCTGGCATCACGTTGCCCGCAAATTTTTTAATGAAATCGTTGTGAATATCGGCCGTCAGGCAGGAACCTCCCTGGAGGATATTGCCCATTATGCCGAAAGGGATTCGACCTATGGTTGGCTTCACGGATACCTCTATGGACATAACGCCGAAGCGGTCATCAGTGATCTAGATGAAGAAAATGGATCAATGACAATCGATGGTGTGCGGGTTCGCTTTTTAAGATCTGCCCGGAACCCTGCTGAGATAGGCTGGAGAGACCAAGACGTGAGACTGGTTGTAGATACCACCGGCCAATTTCTTGATCCAACCCTTGGACCGGAACATCCCAAGGGCTCGCTGAGGGGTCATCTGGATTCCGGTGCGGAAAAGGTTATTGTTGCGGCGCCGTTTAAAATTAAAGACAGAGGAACACCGATGCCCGAGGATGCCATCACGACGGTTATGGGGATAAATGGCAACGCCTATGACCCCAGGCGACATAAAATTATATCCAATGCATCCTGTACCACGACATGTCTTGCGCATATGGTCAAACCGCTGATCGATGCGTTCGGTCCGAAAAAGATTATGTCGGCCTCAATGGCAACGGTTCATGCAGCCACAGGCTCTCAGCAGGTTTTGGACCGCTTGCCTGCTTCCGGGAAAACCGATTTGCGAAAAAACAGAAGCATTATGAATAACATAATTCTTACCACCACCGGTGCTGCCAATGCGCTCCGATTGGTTATTCCTGAAATGGAGGACATCGCATTTATTGCCGAATCGGTAAGAATACCCACCAGTACCGGTTCTTTGATCATACTGGTGATAAATCTGCAAGAAGAACCCGGCAAGCAATTCGTCGGCAAGGAACTCATTAATGATATTTACCGGCAAGTAGCGGCTGATAGTCCGAAAAGCTATCTGCATTATTCTGATAAACAGAATGTATCAGGTGATATTATCGGGTTGCCCCCAGTGGCAGCAATCATAGAGGGTCATGAAACGCATACCCGAACAGCAGAAGCGGCTATCGATCTGGCAAAAGTTCCGGGACTTGATAAAAAAACATTTTCCAATCCACAACAAATGATTGTCCGTATACCGGTCACGCAAGCCGTTATATACGGATGGTATGACAATGAAATGGGTAGCTATGTAAATATCTTGGGTGATCGAATCGTTTCCGTAGCTGAAAATATGTGAGGGATTTACTCAGCAAATCCATAATGAAAGATTTCAAATTCGGTTTTCCCACCCAACAAAGCGTCTATCTCATCTTGAACTTCTTTTCTGTCTTTGCTATTCACCCAATTTTTCCAATCATTTGAAGACTCCCATGTACTGATGACGAGAAACTCATCAGGATTATCAGAGCTTTTTAATGTTTCGCCGGAAATATAACCAGGTTGATTATTTGCCTGGATTCTCATTTTTCTAAAAAGCGGTATCATTGCTTTGGCCTTATCTTCCGGAACTTTGCGTTTAATTAGAACTTTTACTGCCATATTATCCTCCTTCTGAGATTCATATGTTATTAAAGCCTAGTGATACAATATACTGCTTTTTATAATAACGCGCTTGTAGAGTCGGGTCAAGGTTTAGTGATTGATCGATCAGAATTTACATCTGCCAAGTTGTTGTCGGTTTTAATGATCTGCGTTAGGTTAATCTGAAGCAATATAAATTCCGATACGGAAAGCGTTTCAGCCCGACGGTTTGGATCAATACCTGCCATATTTAGTGCGCGCAAGGCTGTGCAAGCATCAATGTTTAACCCACTTGCGGCTAAAGCGTTTCTTAGAGTTTTTCTTCTGTTTCCAAATGCCGCCTTTATGACCTTAAACAGCATTGCTTCATCATGGGCGGGATGATCAAGTTCGGATTTAAATATTATTTCTAAAATCTCTGAATCGACTTTTGGGGCTGGAAAAAAAACAGATGCATGAATGGTTGTAATAGCTTCTATATCAGCACAGTAACGCAGCATTACTGTGAGTCGTCCATAGTTTTTGGTGCCGGGTTGGGCCATTATCCGTTGCGCAAGCTCTTTTTGAAACATGAGAATCGCCCGGCTGACAAATTTCCTGGAATGAATAAGTTGGATAAGAATTTGCGAAGAGATATTGTAAGGGAGGTTTCCAATAACCACGATTTGTCGATCGTATTTTTCAGCAATTGGCTGATAATCCACTTGGAGAATATTTTTGGCGATGATGGTTACGTTGGAAATGTTATTGACAAGCAATTCGGTTTTTAAAAGATCGCAGATGTGACGATCTTTTTCCACCGCATAGACCTTCTGGGCCACACGCGCTAACGGAACGGTTAGTGCTCCAAGGCCGGCGCCTATTTCCAGTATAATATCTTTGGGTGAAATGTTGGCGCGCGAGACAATCATTTTAGCGGTAGAGGGTTCCGCTAAAAAATGCTGCCCAAACTGTTTTTTTGCCCTTATATTCCAGGCTCTTAAAATTTTTTTCGGGGAGGTCATCGGATAAAATTGCAAACCTAAAGTTGGCTATCGCAGAATTTATTCGGAAATGATTTCTCACGGACTCGTAGTTTGGATATTATTTTCCGAGTGATGACGTATGCTGCGATGCCTGGAACAATGCCAATAATTATTCCGCCTACTATTGCGGCGAAGATTACATAAAGCCCGAGCTTCATCGGATCGGAAACCGGCTCACTTGGAACATCAACGGCGATTGACCAGCCCAAGAGCATTACACCTGTCTTATAGCTTGCCAAATAGAATATCGGAATAGTGAGCGGGTTGGCAAACCATACACCAATTGCCGCCGCCGCCTTGCTCGCTCTTAAAATAACCGCCAGACCGACAGCTATAACGGTATGAAAGGGAATCGTCGGCGTTAAAGCGACAAAAAACCCGATGGCCATACCCATCGCAACATAATGCGGATCACCATGAAGTTCCTTAATAGAATTTATCCATTGTTGAATTTTTTTTTGAATCTTAACAGGCCTTGTTCTGCTGTTTATTAACGGACTTTGTGTCTCTCTCATTGGGGGTTGTCGCACCTCATTGCCAACATTAGGTTTTGCTAGTTTTCGTTAGCAAGAAATCAATCCGTTTTCAATGTTTGTTTTATTTTATCTTTCAACTACGGCTCCGGGTTGCGGTCTTTAACTTGACTTTTATATGATTTAGAACTACGCTTGCATCGAATTTTGCAAGGGTTATACTTTTCAACCGCAGTTATTTTACCCGTCACCCAAGGAGGGTCCCATGCCAAGAAAAAAGGGAAAAGCGATTAGCTTTGACGCCATGGTGAAATTTTTTATGCAAAATTATAACATACCCACCAAAAAAGACGTAGACAAGTTGATCGCCAAGCTGGATCGTATCGAAAACCTGCTCAGGGCATCGGCCACAGTCGGGCCTTATCCGGTCAAAAACAGAATTTCTCGTCACAAGACTGCCTTGACAGCCATTGACATCGTCTACGATGCCATCAAGCGGTCCAGAAAAGGCCTGGGCTTTGCGGAAATCCAAGCGAAGACCGGTTTTGGAGATAAAAAAATCCGCAATATTATTTTTCGTCTCAACAAGATTGGAAAAATCAAGCGAAAAAGCCGTGGTATTTATATCGCTGTCTAAATGATGGATCGATTCCTGAAGATTCTTACGTTATCGCGTATAACTGCTTTTTGCCTCCTCAAAATCCTAACTCTGAATAGAGCGTGTAGCCATGAGCACATATGTTGATTCCCACAATAGCGGCCTAAGCCCGGGCGACAGCATCTACGGTTATCGTATTGATCGGATAGTAAAACTTGAAGAGATTCATTCGACTTTTTATGAGCTTGAGCATTCTGCCACCGGGGCTAGGCATGTTCATATCAGCCGGGATGATGCCGAAAACACGTTCAGTGTGGCTTTCAAGACGGTACCGGTTGACTCCACCGGTGTTGCCCATATTCTTGAGCACACCGTTTTATGCGGCTCTGAAAGGTTTCCGATTCGCGATCCGTTCTTTTCCATGCTCAAAAGAAGTTTGAGCACATTCATGAACGCCTTTACCGCCTCGGACTGGACCATGTATCCGTTCTCCACCCAAAATAAAAAGGATTTCCATAATCTGATGCATGTATATCTGGACGCTGCCTTCTTTCCTCGATTAGAGGAACTTAGCTTTAAGCAGGAAGGACATCGCCTCGAAATCGAAGGGCAAGCAGAAGATAAGGATACGGATACTTACAAGCTGGTATACAGAGGAGTTGTCTACAACGAAATGAAGGGAGCCATGTCGTCACCCGATCAGGTGATGGCGCGGTCCATATTAAATGCGCTTTATCCGGACACCACTTACAGCCACAATTCCGGTGGTGATCCTGCCGTAATTCCCACTTTAACGTATGATCAGCTTAAAGAATTCCACCAGCGGCATTATCATCCGAGCAATGCGTGTTTCTATACCTATGGAAACTTACCGTTGCGGGAACACTTAGCCGTCATCCATGATACCGTCATAAAAAAGTTCGAACGCATTGACCTTGATACGGATGTTCCCACGCAGCCTCGATGGCATACCCCTCAAACAGCAACATATTACTATCCTTTTGAAAAAAAGGAAGATCCTTCAAAAAAATGCCAAGTTTGCATTGCATGGCTGACCGCAGATATCAAAGATGCCTTCGAGGTCTTGACCCTTGCATTGCTGGAACAGATTCTGCTCGGAAACTCCGCATCTCCCCTGCGCAAAGCACTGATTGACTCCGAACTCGGAACTTCCCTTTGTGACGGAAGCGGATTTGATGCCAATAACAAAGACACGATGTTTGTCTGCGGCTTGAAAGATGTGCGGCAATCGGCGGCAGAAAAAATCGAGAAAATAGTATTTAACGTTTTAACGGATCTCGTACGCAAAGGAATCGATAAAAAGCTCATTGAGTCGGCTATCCATCAAATCGAATTTCACCGCAAGGAGGTCACCAACACCCCATATCCATACGGAATTAAGCTATTGTTAATTTTTGCGGGCAGCTGGCTGCATGGCGGAGACCCGGCAAAGATACTGAAATTCGATGCTGATTTAAAGCGACTGCGCAAAAAACTTACATCAGGTCCCTTCTTTGAAAATCAGATAAAGAAATATTATCTGGAAAATCCGCACCGTGTTCTTTTGACGCTGGTGCCGGACCCGGAAATGGATAAAAATGAAGCAAAAAGGGTTCATGTCGAGCTAGAAAAAATCAAAGACAGTTTATCTCAATCCGCTATCGAGAAGATTAAACAAGATACAGAAACCTTACGGTTCCGGCAAGAATCCGTGGAAGATGTTTCCTGCCTGCCCACATTAGAGCGCAAAGACATTCCACTATCCGTGATCGCCATCAAGGAGACTGCCGCTGATGATAGCCTGTCCGCAACCTTATATGATCAAGCCACCTCCGGAATCTTTTATTTTGCCGCGGCAATCGGTGCCGGCGCACTGCCCCAGCGCTTGATTCCGCTGGCCCCTTTTTACTGTTATGCGTTTTCAAAAATAGGCACCACCCTGCGTGACTATACGGAGATGGCTCAACGGATTGATACCTATACGGGTGGTATCGGCTTGTCGACGCATCCCCGGACACGCTATGATGCCGAAGGTGCATGTCTTCCTTTTATTTCCCTGAACGGCAAATGTCTTTTCCGCAATCAGGAGCGGATGTTTGACATTATACAAGAGCTGATCCAACATTTCGATTTTTCGGATCTTGCGCGTTTAAAAAGTCTTTTACTCGAATATAGAGCCGGTTTGGAGTCGATGATTGTTCACAACGGCCACCGGTTGGCAATTTCTCTAGCCTCCAGGAATTTTTCACCCACACGTGCGCTGAGCGAAGTCTGGAGCGGTATTCATCAGTTGCAAACCATCAAGAATGTAACCGATAACCTCAGTGATGATAGTCTTTCTTCGCTTTCCCGGGATTTGGTTTCGATTGCGAAAAATCTATTCACCCGAAATAATTTTCAAACCGCTCTAATCGGAGATGCGTCTTGTCTATCTTTTGCCAAATCTGCGGTGCAGTCTATGCGGGATAGTTTCGAACAAGCAGACATTGATGGTTTTAGACCGCCGGATATCAACGCACAGGATGGGTCAATTCAAGAGGGCTGGAGTACGGCATCGGCTGTTTCTTTTGTGGCGCAAACATTTAAAACGGTACGCATGACCCATAAAGATGCCCCGGCTTTATCTGTTATCAGCAAAATCTTGCGCTCGATGTATTTACATCGCGAAATTCGCGAAAAAGGTGGAGCCTATAGTGGATTTGCCATTTACAATCCGGAAGACGGCCTGTTTTGTTTCGGTTCGTATCGAGATCCCCACATCGTTTCAACCTTAAAGGTCTATCAGGGGGTTGCTGATTTCATAGGCTCAAATAGCTACTCTGAGGAAGATGTCAAGGAGGCTGTTTTGCAGGTGTGTTCGGATATGGATAAGCCGGACCCGCCGGGTCCGGCCGCCAGAAAGGCGTTTTACCGCAAGATCATATCGCTGTCCGATGACATGCGCCATCAATTTAAAAGCAGGCTTCTTACCCTGACCCGCAAGGATGTTAAAAAGGCGGCTGAAACCTATTTTAACGAAGCTTCCCAAGATCATGCCGTGGCTGTGATTTCCAGCGAAGAAAAGCTGAAGAAGGCCAATGAGCAGCTTGGTGGCAATCCCCTCGAGCTGCACCGGATCTAGCCCCTTTTTTACAAAAATGCGTGCTGGGTATTGGTTATTGGTAACAAATAACTATTCCTAAATCATTTTCTTTAGCTGCTCCAGCGCTTCATCGGGCATTTTAAATGAATGCTCGGATCCCGGAAACGCCGCGTTCTGCACTTCTTTTTTATACTCATTTAAGGCGTCAAGAATAATGGATCTAATGTTTGTGTATTGTTTGACAAATTTGGGTACAAACTTATCAAACAGTCCCACAACATCATGAAAAACCAGCACCTGCCCATCGACATCCGAACCGGCTCCGATGCCGATCACAGGTACCCCGACTGTCTCAGATATTAGCTTTCCGAGTGGTGCAGGTACGGCCTCCAGAATGATTGAAAAAACACCGGCGTCCTGAATGGCTTTGGCATCGTCAATGATTTGCTTGGCAGCCGCAGCGTCACGGCCTTGAATTTTAAATCCGCCCAAAGCACTTGCGGTTTGGGGTGTCAACCCGATGTGTCCCATAACCGGAATGCCGGCTTTGACGATGGCTTCGATGGTTGGCGCAAAATCAACTCCGCCCTCCAATTTGATGACCTCGCAACCCCCTTCTTTGACCAACCGCCCGGCGTTGATAATGGCTTCCCGGATAGAGGTGTTGTAGCTCATAAACGGCATGTCACCGACGATTAAAGGTCCCTTGCAGCTCCGCACCACGGCTTTGATGTGATGAATCATGTTCTCCATGGTCACCTCAACCGTTCCCTCCAGACCCATCACGACCATGCCGAGAGAATCTCCGATAAGCACAATGTCGACTCCGGCTTCCGCGGCCAGCAGACCGAAGGCGTAATCATAGGCGGTTATCATGACCAGTTTGCGTCCTTCTTGCTTTGCTTTTTGAAGATCTAAAACTGTAATTTTTTGGGTACTCATATCGTTTGCTCCTCCAGTTCGTTTTTTTTAATCGTCCTCGTCGTCGTCCTCGACAAGGTATCGAATAGATCTCCGTGAACTTGCCTTTCTCGATTAAAGACCGAGTATGAGTCCGAGGACGAGTTAATTTGACTCGACTTAGCTTGTCGCAGCCCGCAATCCGAAATCTGCAATCGAATTGCTCCATTACTCCATGAAATTATCAGATACATTTTCGTTCCATTCGACTTTGTATCATTAATAATGAAATTGCAATGTTTCAACCAGCGCTGTCAAGGTCTGATTCACCGGTGCTTCAAGTCCGAGTTTTTTGGCTTCACGCACAATAAAACCGTTGATCGCTGCGATTTCCGTCTGTCGTTTGTTATCGACATCCTGTCCCATGGATGAACGATTGACAGTAGTGGCTTCAGCCACTTTGAAAACGTGATCCACCGCGTTTTCGCGAACCTTAACATTTTGCGCCCGGGCTACATTCATCGCTTCTTCAACGGCCGTGCGACTCAATTCCCGGGTAATCTCCAAATCGAGGATTTGGCCGTTTTTAATGCCGGTTAAGGCGGTAATCGCATTGATGCCGACGTTGATCAGAAGCTTGTGCCAGACCACGCTGTGCACGTCTTCAACGGCCTCTGTTTGGATACCGGCTTTAGTAAAAAAATCGGCAAACTGACGCGCCCGGTCGGCTCCTTCTTTGGATTTGGTCCACACACCAATCGTGGTCGGGCCCGCGCCTGCGTGGCGAATACGTCCGGGTCCGAGCATAGTTGCCCCATGGGAAGTGGTTCCTGCCAGTATTCTGTTTGCTTCGATAAATTCAGCGATGATATTGGCGTTGCCCATCCCGTTTTGCAGAGTCATTACCGAGCCATCTGGTCCTAGAAGATCTCTGGCAGTTGCAGACGCCGATGTGGTCTGAGTTGATTTCACGAATATGATAACCAGCTCAGCCTGGCCGATTTCTTTTGGTTCGGTGGTTGCTTTTACGCGAACGACCCTGGTTTTACCTTCATGTTCAACGCTTAACCCACAACTGTTTAGCGCATGGACATGTTCGGGCCACACGTCGAACAACCATACATTGTTTTCAGCTTCCGTCAGCAGCGCCCCAAAAAGACTGCCCATGGCGCCTGCCCCTACAACTGCGATTTTCATTTTTATTCTCCCCTTTGGAATGACGAGCTATTCGATTGACAATTGACGATTGTCTATTAAATATTGAAAGAACATTACCTTTTTTTATTTTAAGTTTTTTCTTTTAAGTAATTAGAGCATTGATTGTCATTTTTTTGATAATTTTGAACTAAATCAATAAATATTCGACAATGGTCAATATTCATTAGTCAATTCCAAGCCCTCTGCCCTGATTGAGCCAGCAAGCTACGAATTGATGCGGTCTTACCCCTACCAGCGAAGGTGTTTTCACCCGACATTTATCAAACACATATTGACATCGAGGATGAAATGCGCAGCCTGTCGGCGGATCCAGAGGATTGGGCACATCACCTTCCATTGAGAAAGGCTGGACTTTTCGATGAGGATCCGGCGGCGGTACGGCGTGCAGTAATGTTTCGGTATACGGATGACGCGGTGAAACTCGAAAGTCTTCAGTTGGAGCCATCTCGACAATTGTACCAAGATACATGACCGCAATTCGCTCGCAAACGTAATGGACAACACTCAAATCATGGGAGATGAAAATATAAGCCAGTCTAAACTCATCTTTGAGGTCTGCCATCAGGTTGATCACTTGAGCCTGAATCGATACATCCAATGCGCTAACGGGCTCGTCGGCCACTATTAGGTCGGGACGGACACAAAGCGCTCGGGCAATTCCGAGGCGTTGACGCTGCCCGCCGGAAAATTCGTGGGGATATTTGTCCAGATCAACAGACCGCAAACCAACTTTTTGCAGAAGCTCAGAAGCAATATCTCGGCGTTGCGATTCAGATAACTGTTTATTTACTCTCAAGGGTTCAGTAATTATCGATTTTACTTTCATGCGGGGATCAAGGCTGGAATAGGGATCTTGAAAGATGATCTGTATGCGAGATCGAAAGGGGCGCATTTGCGCCCGACTCAGGTTCGTAATATCTTGACCGTCAAAAAAAATTTTTCCGGAAGTCGGATCAATTAGACGCAGAATTAAGCGTCCTAGGGTAGTTTTACCACAACCTGACTCACCCACGAGACCAAAACTCTCCCCCTTCGAGACATCAAAGGAAACGCCATCAACCGCTCGAACCCAGCCACTGGGTCTGAAAAAAACGCCGCCTCCCAGAGGGAAACGTTTGGATAGATTCTTTAGTTCCAGAAGCTTCGAATCAATCATCGATGTTTCTCAGTTCGGGAAATTGCTTCAACCAACAGCGAGCACGTTGGCTATCACAGATCGTAAAAAGCTCAGGCTTCTGTTGTCTACACTGGTTGAAAACATGGGGGCAGCGATCGGCAAATTTACAGCCAGCGATATCATCGATCAATGAGGGCACGATGCCGGATATTTCACTGAGCCTCTTTCCTTGCGTTTTTTGGTGAACATCAAGGCGTGGAATCGATTTAAGCAGCCCCTGAGTATAGGGGTGAAAAGGCTGATCGAAAAGATCAAAGGCAGAAGCATCTTCAACTATTTCACCGGCATACATCACCAGCACCCGACTGGCCATTTGGGCAATAACACCCAGGTCATGAGTAATTAGCAACAGAGACATACCCAGTTCTTCTTTGAGCCGGATCATTAATGAAAGAATCTGGGCCTGAATCGTCACATCCAAAGCGGTGGTGGGCTCATCGGCGATCAACAATTTGGGCTGGCAAACCATGGCCATAGCAATCATCACCCGCTGACGCATACCGCCGGATAGCTGGTGCGGGTAATCATTGAGTCGCATTCGGGCAGCGGGAATCTTAACATGCTCCAGCCAAGCAAGAGCTTCTTGATAGGCTTCCGATTTTGAAAGTCCTTTATGGACCATCAATGGTTCAGCTACTTGACGTCCGATGGTGAGAACAGGATTCAGCGAGGTCATGGGTTCCTGAAAAATCATGGAGATATATCTTCCGCGTATCTGGCGCAGTTTTTCAGAATCAAAGGCGAGAAGATTTTGGTTTTCAAACTTAATCTGACCGGAATCTATCTGTCCGGGCGGTGAAGCAATCAAGCCAAGAATACTTAAAGAGGTAACGCTTTTGCCGCAACCGGACTCGCCAACCAGCCCTAATGTTTCTCCAGGGGCAACGTCAAAGCTGACGCCATCCACCGCTCTGACAATACCTTCCGGGGTGTAGAAATGGACGGAAAGGTTCTCTATTTCCAGGAGTTTGGTGTTCATTTAATGAAAAAAATGCCTAAAATTATGGATTTTAATCGTTATAATAATTAGATAGCCCTCCTCTCACCAGTGACCAGCAGCCAGCAACCAGCATCTGTTTCAACTCAATCAACTCAATAAACCTAATCAACTCAATCAGTGCCAGGCGGCCACAGATAGTGCACCGCAGATACGGCATAAATTTTAGCTGTCTCAATGAGTTGATCCAGATCG
>Ga0209536_100001726_pt1 | contig 35795 bp, 26 predicted proteins | sample DeeMarSeWOR28_12_FD_187461 | JGI IMG/M metagenome (GOLD analysis project Ga0209536, IMG submission 187461) | Marine sediment microbial communities from White Oak River estuary, North Carolina - WOR-2-8_12 (SPAdes) (version 2) | ecosystem: Environmental > Aquatic > Marine > Intertidal zone >...
CCGCCCCGCTGGCTTTCAATACGGCTTCCTGCACAGCCAAGTCATGCTCCGGTGGATATTCCGATTCCTTTTCACCGCGAATGATTCGAACCAATTCGATAAGTTGATCGTCGTAACGTCCCGGCATCTCGGGCAGTTCAACTTCCTGATACCCTTTCTTGTATCTACCGACCGACCGATCCAAGGCCAACAACAGCTTCGGAGGCTCCAGGGGCCTGATCTCAACGGTCCCCCGGTCGCCACAGACTACGAACTGCCGTCGCTTCTGACCGTCTACTTCCACCAGGGCGCTTCGAATTGTCGCCGTGCATCTGGCGTATTCAAAAACGGCCAACTGGTTGTCCGCCAGGTCATCCTGCTCGGGCCGCGTGCGTCGCGAGAATCCAGTGACTTTGTCCGGTCTGCCAAGCACCTTGACCATCGCATCGATCAAATGACAACCCAGTTCGAACATAGAACCGGGATACGCAGCAATTATCTTTCGCTGCTCAGCGCCTATGGTCTTGCTGATCACGCCATGGACCTCGAAGATGTCACCCAACCACCCTTTCTGTGCCGCCTGGAAACAGAACCTGAAGGCAGGGTTGTGCCGAAACATATATCCCATTTGCACCGTAAGCCTATGCCGTGTGGCCTCGTCCAGCAAGTTTTTGAACGCACTGAGCGATAACCCCGCCGGCTTGTCCAGATGAATGTGCATTGCCGCCGAGACACAGCGCATCGCGGTCGGCACCAAATCCGGGATGTCCGTTTCGACGGCGACCATTTGTAACCCGGGCGTGTTCAACAGTTGCTCCTCGCTGATCCACTTCAATCCTCGATAGGCCGAGCGTCTCTCTGCGTCTTTCCGTCGCTCCGGATCGGGCTCGACAATCCCTACCACTTCAAAGTCTGCTGTCAGTTTCCGCAGCGTTGACATCTTGCCGGCAGCGTGTGCGTGCGCTGTCCCAATCTGCCCGACCTTGATCGGCTCAGGTGTTCGAAATGCTCGAGCTTTTGGAATGTGCAGCAAGGATGGACCGATCAGACCGGCGCCTGCAAACCGTCCCGCATTCTGAATAAGTCTTCGTCGATTCATGAACACATCATATTCCACAGAATGAGAAAAGTCCATGATCCGCATAATGTTCGTGGCTCGCAGGACGAGAAGAATCAACAAGAAGGATTGCCGGAGGAATTGAAAATGCTATAATACCGCCAAGATGCGTTATGCCGGTGATCTGGTCGTGAAACACTCTTTTGGCAAGGAGAAGCACTCATGAGAACGAGCTTGTGGCTGCTCACAATCATCGCGTTTGTTTTGTGCAGCGTCAGTGCCGAACAGGCCTTGATGGCTCAGGGAGGCTACGACCAACAGGCAAGGCAGATTCTGGATGCCGGGGGCTTTGGAGGCGGAATCATCGTGCACCTCGGCTGCGGTGATCCCGGCGCGCCGGGACTGACCGCGGCACTGCGCTCAGACGAAAGCTGTATTGTCCACGGGCTGGACACTGATGAGCAGGCAGTAGGCAGGGCAAGAGAATACGCCCGCAAGCAAGGTATCTACGGCCCGGTGTCGATCGAACAATTCGACGGAAAGTCCCTGCCCTACACGGACAATCTCGTGAACCTTATCGTGGCCGAGTCCCGGCGCGCCGGGATCGCCGGCGTGCCTATGAACGAAGTGATGCGCGTGCTCGCTCCCGGTGGCGCTCTTTGTGCCAAACGCGACGGGCACTGGAATACGATCTTCAAACCGCGACCGAGTAACATTGATGAGTGGACCCACTATCTTCACGACCCCAGTGGAAACGCGGTGGCTCACGATGAGGTGGTCGGACCGCCGCGCCATATCCAATGGGTCGACGGGCCCAGATATGACAGAAGCCACGAGCACACTCCGAACATCTTTGCCGCGGTCTCGGCCGGAGGACGGATTTTCTATATCGTCGACGAATCCTCCCTTTCATCCATCCGGCAGACACCTCAATGGCAACTGTTGGCCCGCGACGCCTTCAATGGAACATTGCTCTGGAAGAGACAGGTCGGAGGATGGTATCCCCATATTGTCAACTGGGGACAGACTCCCCGCCAGCTTCAGCGAAGACTGGTGGCGGTCGGCGACCGCGTTTATGTCACTCTCGGCATCCATGCACCTGTGACCGAAGTCGATGCCGCCACCGGTACGACCATCAAGGTTTATGACGATACCGAAGGAGCCGACGAGGTAATCCTGCACAAAGGCATTTTGCTGCTGGCTATTCGCAGCGTTACCGACGAGCGGACCGCCGAGTTGGCCAGGTGGGCACAGATGCTAAAACGCAGGTCGTCTCCTGCCGATAAGCGGGAGACGGCCGAGCCATTGGTCAAACGTCTGCGTGCTACCGAGTCAGAAGGCGCCAAGTCGGTAGTGGCACTCGACGCCCGCACCGGCAGAGAGCTTTGGAGGAAAGACGGCGCCAGCGTATCGAGGCTGAGGACAAACAGTTTGTGCGCTGAGGACAACCGGGTGTTCTACCAGAACGGCGGAGAGGTCGTCTGCCTGGATCTTAACACCGGAGATAATATCTGGTCCGAATCCTCTACTGCCCTGCGGTGCGTCCACGAAGGCACCGCCTACTGCAGCGACGGCAAGACCGTGACGGCACTATCCGCAAAGGACGGCCGGGAGAAATGGACCAAGCCGACGCTGCTGACCGAAATCCGCGATCTGTTTGTCGCAGGCGGCTCCGTATGGGTGGGTGGATTCAAGCCCTTTCCGTCGAAGAGAGGTCCATCATGGGGCCCGTACTTTGCAACTCAGCTCAATCCGGCCACCGGCGAAATGATGATGCACATCGAACCGGAAAATCCGAGCCACCATCATCGGTGCTACTTCAACAAGGCCACCGACCGTTATATCCTCGCCGGAAGACGAGGAACCGAGTTCGTCGATCTGGCCGCCGGCGAGGTCCTGTGGAATAGCTGGGCCCGCGGCGCCTGCAAGTATGGCGTCATGCCGGCCAACGGACTTCTCTACACCCCGCCTCATCCCTGCGGCTGCTACATCGGGGCCAAATTAACCGGCTTCCACGCCCTGGCGGCCACGAATGACGAGAGACGATGGACGAGCGACGCAGCATCAGAGCGATTACAGAGAGGCCCGGCGTATGGTCCAATCGCAAATCGAAAACCTGTCCCTTCGACAGGCTCAGGGCAGGCTCTGAGCGAAGCCGAAGGATCTATAATCGAGAATCCTCAAGACTGGCCTACATATCGCAGCGATGCCGAGCGGAGCGGCTACACGCCCGCGGCCGTGCCGGCTGTCCTTCGTCCCAAGTGGCAGGTGAGGATTGGCAGCAAACTCACCGCTCCGGTCGTTGCCGAGGGCAAGGTGTTCGTAGGCTCAGTGGACGAGCACAGTGTCTCGGCCATCAACGCCGATTCCGGCGAGGCCGAGTGGCGTTTCACAGCCGGCGGCCGTGTCGACTCGCCACCGAGCATCCACCGTGGCCAGGCGATTTTCGGTTCGCGCGACGGATACATTTACAACGTGCGCACCTCCGACGGCGAACTCGCCTGGCGTCTGCGAGCCGCCCGCGAAGACCGGCTCATCGCCGCCCACGGACAGCTCGAATCGGCGTCGCCGGCACTCGGAAGCGTACTGATCCGGGACGGCTTCGTATACGCCACCGCAGGCAGATCGTCCTATCTCGACGGCGGGATCGACCTGTACCGAATCGAACCGGCGACAGGCAAGACCTTATCGAAGACACCGATTTACAGCCCGGATCCCGAAACCGGCAAGCAGCCCAAACAGTTCGCCCCGGCGTCCATGCCCGGCGCCCGTGCGGACATTCTCAGCGCCGATGGTGACCATGTTTATTTGCGCGATATGGTCTTCAACACAGAAGGTGTCAATGTCACAGAGGGTAAACCCCATTTGTTCACGCTGACCGACTTTCTGGACGATTCGTGGACTCATCGCTCCTACTGGATCTTCGGCACACAATGTTCCATATCCACAGGTTGCAGCGGACGAGACAGGAATCTCATCTACGGCAGGCTGCTCGTCTTTGACGAATCGAATATCTACGGCTACGGACGCAGGCAGGTCCACTGGTCCAACATGCTGCAGGACGGACCATATCGCATATTCGCCGTCAAACGAGGCGAGACTGAAAAGCAATGGGAGAAGGCCGTGCCGATGCAGGTCCGCGCGATGGTTCTTGCCGACAAGGTCCTGTTCGTAGCCGGCCTGCTCGCCGATGAAATCGACGGGCCCGAGGGACCGGACGAAAGCCGGGGCGCAGCTCTAATGGCCCTTTTGGCCTCCGACGGAACCCAGTTGGGACAGTGCTCACTTGATTCGACACCTGTCTTTGACGGCATGGCAGCGGCCTGCGGACGGCTCTATGTTTCGATGAAGAATGGAAGTCTGCTGTGCCTTGAGAATTAGTATCGACAAGAAGCTACAATATGGAAGAATCATAGTCGGAGAAAGTTTCAATCATGGATAACACCAAAAGAATAGCACGAGAACATAGTGACCTAACGAGACGCTATTTCCTGCAGATCGGTGCCGCGGGAGTTACGGCGTTGGGCATCTCGGAGCTTTGGGCCGCCGAGCAAAGTGGGCAAACGCATCCGCTGCTTGCCGAGGCCATCTCGAAGCTGGAATATCTGACGCGGGAAGAGGACTTCCGCAACGCCGGTCGAGGCAATCCCAAGCCGCATACACTGGGCCCCGAGAAACTGCGCGAGGTGGGGCTCTCTCGCGATACATGGTGGCTTGAGGTCTTGGCCGATCCTGAAAGTAACTCCGAGGTAGAGCGGCCGCTTTCCAGGGCTCTGGGAAACGCGATGGACTTTGCCGGATTGATGAAGCTCGCCGAGACGCGGGCCGTGAGATTTATGAGCGTCATGAGCTGCACGAACGGCAAACAACCGTTCGGCATGGGCCTGTGGGAGGGTGTGCCGCTGCGCGATGTCGTCTGGCTCGCTCGCCCGAAAAGCAACGTCAGGCGTATCTTCTTCTACGGCTACCACAACGATGACCCTGCGCAGAGGTTCCAGAGTTCCCTGCCAATCGGCCGGGTGCTGGAGGATCCACCGGGCGAGCATCCCGTGATATTGTGCTACAAGCTTAACGACGAATGGCTTACGCCCCTGCGAGGCGGGCCGGTCCGCGTGATAGTCCCCGAAGAGTACGGCAACAGGTCGGTAAAGTGGCTTCAGCGCATCATGCTAACCAACAGTTTCAAGGCAAACGACACGTACGCCGAGTGGAACAACGACACGGTCAGCCACCTCAAGACCTGTGCTCGGTTTATCCATACGCCAAAGAAGGTCAAGGCCGGCGCGCCCGCAGCGATAACGGGAGTGGCACAGGTCGGCATCTCAGGACTGAGCAAAGTACAATACTGGTTGTGTCCCGAGGGCAAGAGTCTCGCGAAGGACGATCCGCATTTCACAAAGGGTCAATGGAAAGACGCCGATATCCTGCCGCCACCGGATCATTGGGGCGGAGGACTTGAGGGCGGCAAGCTGCCGCCGGTCCCGAGCCAGATCGACGCCGCAACGGGTAAGCCGTACAAGTGGCCGATGCGCAACGCGTTTGCTCACTGGGCAACATTGACTACCGCCCCGCGACCGGGTAAGTACGACCTTCGCTGCCGGACGATCGACGCCAATGGTATCGCTCAACCCATGCCGCGGCCGTTTGCCAAGTCGGGACACAACGAAATCCAAAAAGTCCAGATTGTCGCCGAGGCTTAGAGACGCATCAGGCGCGTTGGGCGAGGGCCCTTCTCACTCTCTCGCGCGTCATCGGTATCTGGGTCAGCCTGGCACCGGTGGCATCGTAGACGGCGTTGATAAGGACGCCACCCATACAGATGATAGCAGGCTCACCGGCTCCCCTGGACGGGTCGTGGTCCGCTTCAATCAGCACCATCTCGATCTCGGGGACCCACGAGAAGATTGGAAGCTGATATGTGTCGAAGTTCTCGTCGTGAACTTTGCCGCCGGTGAAATGGACCTCTTCGGTCAGAGCGTAGCCCATTCCCATGGTGATGCAGCCTTCTGTTTGCAGCGCGACGCCTTCGGGATTGATGACAAGGCCGAGATCCTGCGCACATACGACGCGTTTGACCTGTATAGCGCCGGTGCGCTCGTCAACCTTGACTTCTGCGAAGAGAACGACGGGCACGCCTACGTCAAAGCCGCAGGCCATGCCGTATCCGCGTCCGCTGGGTGACTTATTCGCCGCTGTCCAGCCGAACTTGTCGGCTCCGGCCTTGAGAACCCTTTGAAACTTCTCGTCCTTGATGTTCCGAAGGCGAAAATCCAGCGGGTCGATTCCAGCGCGCGCGGCCATCAGGTCGATGTGCGACTCACGGGCGAAGCTGTTGGTATTATTGTCGGGCGCTCGCCACGGCCCGGTCTTCAAAAGATGGTGTCTCTGGTAGATGGTAACACGATTATGGGGTATGTCGTAGAACAAGCCGGCACCGCGGCCACCCATCCCGTAGATGCCGTAATCCCATAGGACGATCTTGCCCGAGGCGTCCACTCCCGATTTTATCTTGACTGCGGCCGCGGGCCTGTGCGTGTCGTAGAAAAACTCATCGGCCCGGCTCCAGGCGAGTTGGACAGGTTTCTTTGCGATCTTCGCGATCTTGACGACCTGTATGGCCTGGTCAAAATTGATCTTTCCGCCGAAGCCACCGCCTACGAACGGGGCGATGACATGAACGTTCTCGGCGGGCATGCCGAGGTCGCTAATCAACTGCCGCTGGAGGCCGAATGGCGTTTGGGTCGAAGCCCAGACGGTGACTTTGTTGCCCTCGAAATGTGCCACGGCGGTGTGTGGCTCCATCGGGGCATGAGCAACGTAACCATTCAGGTATGTCTCTTCAACCACCGTCTTGGAAAGCCTTTCGCCGGTATCGAGATTGCCGGCCGGCTTGCCGTTCACTCTGCCGTTGCCGGCGTTCTTCATGTGGTAGTCGAAAACGGTCTTGTCGTCGAAACGCGGCTCAGGAATATCATATTCGACCTTGAGTTTCGACAGGGCTTTCTCTGCCATATCGGGATATTTGTGCAGCACGGCCACCAGCTCACCGTCCCGCACCACCTCGAATCCGTCCTGGCCGTCCACGGCCGAAGCATCGAAGCTCTTGATCTTGGCGCCGTGTGACGGGGGCCGTAAGACCTTTGCGTAGACCATACCGTCAAGTCGAATGTCACCGGCATACTTGGCCCGGCCCGTCACCTTGTCGGCCGCATCGAGTCGGTTGATGGGCTTGCCAATCAGATTGTACTGGCCGACGGTTTTTATCGTCGGGGCCGTCTGCAGCTTCCTCGTGATCTTCTTTCCTTTGGTCAGTTCAGCGTAGGTAACCTTGCGCGACGTTTGAGTCTTGTCGAACACAACGCCGTCTTCGACAGCCAACCGGTCTTTGGGAACTTTGAGCCGTACAGCCGCCAAGCCGATCAGCACCTCTCGGGCCTCGGCTCCGGCAGCTCGGAGAATTGGCCCGAACTGCGGTGTAGTTGTGGAGCCCCACGTGCCGGCATCGAATGGACAGCGGGCCGTGTCGGCCATGACCATATCAACCGAATATAGAGATACGTCAAGCTCGTCGGCCAGCGTCTGGGCCAGGGAAGTCATTGGGCCTTGACCCAATTCCACCTTGCCCGCAAAACAAGTGACTCTGCCGTCCTCGCCTATACGAAGATACGCGTTGAAGTCGGGGCGTTCACCACGACGCCCCTGTCCGGTTGCGGACGGGTCGCCGGCGGCGAACAGAATTACGATACCACCGCCCAGGCCCTTGAGGAAATCTCGACGGCTGACCGGATACAGACTCTCGTCACGGTCGCTCTCGGCGACCTGCAATTTATCCTCATTCATCTTTACCTGGCTCCTTTCATTTCCTGGGCGGCTTCTTCGATTGCCCGGATAATTCGAGTATGCGCTCCGCACCGGCACAGGTTGTACTCCATGCCATCGATGATGTCCTGGCGGCTCGGCTCCGGATTGCTCAGCAAAAGACTGTAGGCGTTTAGGATCATGCCCGGCGTACAGAAACCGCACTGGAGAGCATCGTGCTTTGCGAACGCCTCCTGGATCGGATGCAGCTTGCCGTTCTTGGCCAGCCCCTCGATGGTAAGAATCGTCTTGCCCTTGACGCTGCTTACGGGAATCACGCACGAGCGGATAGCCATGCCGTCCATGATAACAGTGCACGCCCCGCAAAGGGCCTTGCCGCAGCCGTACTTGGTTCCGGTGAGTCCCAGATCGGTGCGCAGGACCCATAGAAGGGGTCGCTCACCATCTGTGTTTACACTTACAGCCTTGTCATTAAGTGTGAAAGAAATGTTTTCGTTCATGTCGAACCCTCTCTTGCTTTTTAGATTTCAGACCAAAATTCAATCGCTGAATATACGCAGAATCATCGGCAATTGTCCACAAAAATCTTGCCAAAAACTCATTTGCAGAAAAAGAGACTTTTTTCAGATGTGGGAGCCAGTGTATAATCCTGAGTACGAAATCCGAATTTAGTGGAGGATAGCTATGGATGCCAGAATTACTCTGATCGTCAACGGCCAGAAAACAACCGTTGTAACCGATCCCGAACGGCCCCTGCTTGAGGTCCTGAGAGAGGACCTCGGTGTAACGGGCCCCAAGTATGGCTGCGGCGAAGGCAGATGCGGCGCCTGTACGGTCTTGATGGACGGCCAGCGAGCATTGTCATGCAGCACACCGGTCGGCAGCGCAAACGACAAGGAAATCACGACGATCGAAGGGCTTGCCGACGGTGACCGTCTGCATCCGGTTCAGCAAGCGTTTCTCGACGAGGGCGCCATTCAGTGCGGGTACTGCACACCGGGCATGATCTTGAGTGCCGTGGCCCTTCTTGAAGAAAACCCTCGACCGACGGATGAGCAGATCGTCGAATGGATGAATGGAAACATATGCCGGTGCAACGGATATGAGAAGATACTCAATGCCGTCCGCCGGGCCGCATCGCAGGTTAAGGAGGTGAAACGATCATGATCGAAGATACTCTGGAAATGGCCGAAAGCCCGCGTCCTGACACCGTCAAACTGAACCGGCGTTCGTTCGTTCAACTTCTCGGAACGGGGCTCTTGATTACTGTCACCGAGGGCGTCACGCTTGGTCAGGGACGCCGCGGCGGTGGGGGACGATCAATAGCTGTAGCGGCACGAATCCACATCAACAAAGACGGCACGATTTCCGTCATGACGGGCAAGGTCGAGGAAGGCCAGGGCCCCCGCGCGCAGCTATCGCAGGCAGCCGCTGAAGAGCTTCGAGTCGGTGTCGATCGTATCCGGCTGATAATGTCGGACACTGGCCTCGTCCCGGATGACGGAATCACCGCCGGCAGCAGGACGACACCGTCGACGGTGCCGGCCGTACGACAGGGTGCGGCAACTGCCCGTAAGCTGCTGACTGATCTTGCCGCCAAGCGATGGAAGGTGGACCCAAGCACTCTGACTGTGAGCGACGGCAGCATCCGGAACAAGGCAATAGATAAGACCATCACCTACGCGGATTTGGCCAATTCGGCAGACGTCGAGGAGGCTTTCACACAGAGTGTTTCATCCGACATCGCGCTGACACCCGTGGACGAATGGAAGACAATGGGCACTTCGGTGCCGCGACCAAACAGCCGCGATATTGTCACCGGGGCCCACAAGTACCCTTCGGATATCGTGCGCCCAAACATGCTGTACGGCAAAATCCTGCGTGCACCATCCTATGGAGCTACTCTCGAATCGATTGACCTCTCAAGGGCGCAAGCTATGAAAGACGTGTTGGTCGTGCGCGACGGTCAGTTCGTCGGATGCGCGGCGCCGTCGGCACATACCGCCAGGCTGGCACTGGAGGCCGTCGCCGCCACCGCGTCGTGGAAGACCGTTCCTCAAGTCTCAAGCAGAGAAGTCCATGCCCATCTGAAAAGAAACTCCAGAGGCGGTCGTCCCAGGACTAAAGGTTCTGTCGAAAAGGCTATGTCCGATTCAAAGAAGGTGCTCAGCGAAACATATGAGGTGGCGTACGTTCAGCACACACCAATGGAACCGAGGGCAGCGGTAGCCGAATGGGAAGATGGCAAGTTAACCGTCTGGACCGGTGTCGACGGCCCACAGCGGAATCAGCAGAGCCTGGCAAGCGCTCTCGGTGTTCCGTCCGATCGCGTCCGCGTCATCGTCCCCGATATGGGTGGCGGCTTCGGGGGTAAGCACACCGGCGAAGCGGCGGAAGAAGCTGCCCGGCTGGCCAGGGCATTCGGGCGCCCCGTAGCCGTGCACTGGACGCGGGCCGAGGAATTCACCTGGGCCTACTGCCGCCCCGCGGCGGTCATTGAGTGTAAAGGCGGGCTCGATGCCAAAGGCTCGATTGTCGCCTGGGACTTTGCCAGCATCAATCCGGGCGGTTCGGCGATCGACACGCCGTACAGCATACCCAACACCAGCATCCTGTCGGCAGGTTCCGATTCTCCCCTGCGCCAGGGTTCATATCGGTGTCTGGGCGCGACGGCGAACAACTTCGCCCGGGAGGCCTTTATGGATGAGCTTGCTGCCGCCGCCGGTGCCGACCCGCTGGCCTTCAGGCTTGCCCATCTCGAGAATACGCGCATACGAAACGTCCTCGAGGCAGTCGCCAAGCATTTCGATTGGCCGAGGCGCAGAAGACAAACCACAACTGACGTGGGCGTCGGGCTCGCCTGCGGGACGGAGAAGAATTCCGTCGTGGCCGCATGCGTTCAAGTGCGAATCGACCGGCGACGAGCCAGGATTAAGGTCGAGCATGTCTGCGAAGCCTTCGAGTGCGGGCCGATCCAGAACCCGGCCAACCTGCTCTCTCAGGTACAGGGCTGCATCACGATGGGGCTGGGTCCGGCACTGCACGAACAATTGCAGTTCGCCGACGGCAAGATCCTCAACGCCAGTTTCGCCGGATACCTCGTGCCGCGATTCAAGGACCTGCCTACACTCGATATCCATTTGATGAACAGAACCGATATCCCCTCGGCCGGCGGGGGTGAGACACCGATAATAGCAATAGCACCGGCGATCGCAAACGCCGTATTTGCAGCGACCGGCAAACGCGTTCGTTCCATGCCGATGGAAGACGCTCTGCGCAGAGTAGTGTGACGTAACGGATAGCAGTTCCGGGAGACATCAGATGGACAGCAGCCCTGTAGAGATTCACCAGAGAATAGTGGAGTTCATCGATAGCGGCCGGTCCTTCGCTGTGGCGCTGGTCCTCAAGGCCGAAGGTTCGACACCGCGCAAGGCAGCGGTCAAGGCCGTTATAGACCAAGCCGGCAAGATTCACGGCACCATCGGGGGCGGCGTCATTGAGGCAGAGACCCAGCAGAGAGGCAGCGAGTCCTGTCGCACGGGGCGTCCAGTTGTCTTCGAGATGGCTCTCCATGGCTCCGACAGAAGCGCCGAGGCCCCAATCTGTGGCGGAATGATGCGGGTTCTTGTCGATCCAACAGCGGCAAAGGACAGGGCATCCTACGCGCAGTTAGCCGATGCGATTCGGCAGCGGCAGCGAGGCGTTATGCTCACTTCGGTGCGGACAGGCGCGATCACCGAGGTCACGGCTCAGTGGTTCTCGGCCGAGTCCATCCCGGCGGAGGCCCCTTTCCCAGGCGCCGACAAGATTCACTCGTGCCTGGCGCGCGAGACGCCGCAGCTTTTCGCGGAGCCAGGCGGCGACGCGAGCCCCACTCTGCAGGTGCTTGTCGAACCGGTAATTCCCAAGCCGCTTCTGGTTATCGCCGGCGGAGGCCACATCGGCCAGGCGCTGGCGCTTCAGGCCAACCTGGTCGGCTTCGATGTAACCGTAGTGGACGACCGCAGCGAATTTACAGATGCGAGCCTTTTCCCCGAGGGGACAACGACTCTTTGCGGGGACATCCCGAAGCACATCGCCGACCTGTCGTCTGGGAGCGATACATACGTCGTGCTGGTCACCCGCGGACACAAACTTGATGCCGAGACTCTCGAAGCATGCATCCATGCTCCGGTTGCCTACGTAGGCATGATAGGCAGCAAGCGGAAAGTGTCGCTTATTCGCGAAAACTTCATCGAGACCAGCCTGGCAAGCGCTGAAGAATTCGACCGGGTGTTTTCTCCGATCGGACTTGACATCGGCGCGGTCACCGTGCCTGAGATCGCAGCGAGTATCACCGCCGAGCTGATTGCCGTCAGGCGAAAAGGCATTGCCCACAAGCCCTCAATCACGGCCGAACCGACATGATCTGTGCAGTAGTCCTCGCTGCAGGTCTTTCACGACGCATGGGCACCCAGAAGCTGCTGCTGCCCTTCGCCGGCAAGACGGTCGTGGCAAATATCGTCGATCAAATCATCGCAAGCACAGTGGACGATGTTCACGTGGTAGTGGGCCACGAGGGCGGGCAAGTCAGCCGGGAATTGTCCGACCGGCCCGTTTCGGTCGTGACCAACCCCGATTACAAATCCGGGATGTTGTCTTCGGTGCGCTGCGGACTCACCGCTCTGGGCCAGCAATGTCGGGCGGTCCTGGTTGTCCTTGGAGATCAGCCCTCGATAACGTCAAAGCTGATTGACCAGATGTTGGAGTCTTTTACCACAACCGAAAAGCAGATCCTTGTGCCGTTCTACAACGGCAGGCGAGGGCACCCTGTTTTGTTCTCGGCCGGCTACCGCGACGAGATTCTCACGCACTATGACGACGTGGGACTGCGCGGGCTCTTGCACGCCCATCCCGACGAGGTTTTTGAGCTACGTGTTCCAAGCTCCGCAGTGCTCTTGGACATGGATTGCCCGGAAGATTACCGACGGCAGCTCGCGTTGATCGAAGAAGAGAACGCTCGCAAGGAGAATTACCGATGAGTCTCTCTTCTACTGTGTTTCTCCACCCAGCGCCAACTCACCTTTCGGCACGATCTTCAGAACATAGGCGTAATCGCACGGTGCCGCTGCCGGGAAAACAACTTTCAGACCATCTTCAGTCTCTTCCCATTCGATCGTCTCGTCGGACCCAAGCATCGTGATCGACTTTATGCCGCGCTCGCTGACGGGACTGGCCGAGCCGAGAGACTTTATGGCGAAATCGCCGAAATCGGGCCACCCAAAACAGATGGCGTACAAGGCGTTGTCCTTGACAGTGAACCGCACGGCGTCGGGTCCCATCTTTTGCTTGCCGCCTGGGCCGTCATCGCTGATTCTTACCATGGATCCTTCACCGTACTGCCGCCATGGACGAGTGCCGTAAATCGCCTCGCCGTTTACCGCCAGCCACTTGCCGATCTCCTTCAGCGTCGTCACTTCCTCATATCGGAGCGTGCCGTCGGGTTTGGGACCCACGTTGAGCAACAGGTTGCCGTTCTTGCTGACAATATCGGCCAGCGCGCCGATAAGATAATCGACCGGCCAGAACTCCGTGTCTTCAACATAGCACCATCCTTTGACAGAGATCTTGTCGTCAGTCTGCCACTTCGACGAGAGCCTTATGTGGTCCATCCCCGATCTCTCGAAATCCTCGACCGCCTGGTCGGGCTCGAGGAATTCGCGTTTATAGGTAAGCACAACGCCCCTGCCCCACTGCTGGGCGCTGTTGTAGTAATGAGCCAGCACATTGTAGAAAGCCTGTCTGAAATACGGTTTTTCGAACTCCCTTTCGCCGTCGCCAATGCCCCCGTCGACAAATATGTAATCCGGCTTGTAATTGTCGATCAGCTCGGTCAAAACGTTTTCCCAGTGCTGTTCATCGGCTTGTCTCGGAGGATCGTTGTCACCCCGCCTGTGTCCGTACAGACCTTCGTATTTCGGGGCCCAGTTATCATACTCCGGGCGGAAGGTGTAGTAGGCCCAGTGACGTCCGTAGTGGGTCGATACGCCGGTCTTGAGCCCTGCGTTTCGGGCGGCGGCGATGAATTCGCCAACGATGTCCCGCTTGGGCCCCATTGCCTTGGAGTTATATGGGATATGCTTCGAATCCCACATGGCAAATCCGTCGTGATGTACGGCGGCTGAGACCAGATACTTCGCGCCGGCTTGCTTGAACAGCTCCACCCACTGGCGGGGATCCCACTTCTCGGCCTTGAACATGGGGATAAAATCCTTGTAGCCGAACTCGTCGAGAGGACCCCATTTTTCCACGTGGTGTGCGGGGATATCCTGGAAGTCTTTCCTTTTCTTTATCCGCTCGGGACTGTACATCCAGTGAGGATACCACTCGGTCTTGTATGCCGCCACCGAAAAGGGCGCCCAGTGAAAATAGATGCCGAACTTGGCGTCCTCGTACCACTGCGGTACCTGGTAGTTCTTCAAAGATTCGCCGGTCGGCTCAAAGTTGAATTGTGGAACTTTCTTCGGCTCGGTTGGCTGGCCACAATGCACGTTCAAGAGCAGCATCGCCACCGTAAAAATCGGGAACCATTTCCTCAAACTCATCATAGTCTCCTTATGTAGACCGACCCTTGTACTTGATACTTAAAAACGGCCTCAAGCTTCTTTGCGCTGTTCAAAATACCAAAAACATATCGGCAATACAAGAAAATCCGCTGCAGCCGGACAGATGGGTCGAAAGGCGATAGAAACAAAACGGATTTTTGGGTTGCACTATCGCCGCGACACTATTAGGCTCTGTCGTCAGGTACACCTGATATGCAGAGAAGGAGTAATTGACAATGACAAATAGCAGGATCTCAAATACAGCCCGACGTTTGAGCATCACCTCGCTCTTATGCCTTTTTTTGGTCGGCGCGTCCTGCGGCTGCGCGGTCGACAACAGCAACGCAGGCGCCGGCGGCTGGATCAGCCTCTTCAACGGCGAGAACCTTGACGGTTGGAAGGTCAAGATCACAGGTTACGAACTCGGTGACAACTACGGCAACACCTTCCGGGTTGAAGATGGAGTCCTGAAGGTCTCCTACGATCAGTACGACAAGTTCGACGGAAAATTCGGACACCTCTTTTACAAAGACAAGTTTTCACGTTACCGTTTGCGCCTGGAGTATCGGTTCGTGGGGATACAGACTCCCGGAGGTCCGGGATGGGCCTTTCGAAATAGCGGAGTCATGATTCACGGCCAGTCTGCCGAAAGCATGAGAAAGGACCAGGACTTTCCGGTCTCGATCGAGGTTCAACTACTCGGCGGCAACGGCAAGGACAAACGCACAACGGGCAATTTGTGCACGCCGGGTACGCACGTCGTAATGGACGACGAACTTGTCACCCGCCACTGCATTTCATCCAGCTCTCAGACGTATCACGGCGATCAATGGGTGAGTGTCGAAATCGAAGTCCACGGTGACTCCGTTATCAAGCACATTGTCAACGGCCAGGTCGTGATGGAATACCAGAGCCCTCAGCTTGATGAAAAGGACCCGGATGCTCAGAGAATGATTGTCAACGATAACAAGATACTGCATGAAGGTTCCATATCCCTCCAGGCCGAGAGCCATCCGGTGGAATTTCGAAAGGTGGAGATACTCCCCCTGGCCGAATAACAGGACCATCTCCGGGCATTTGAGCATTTCGCGCGAGCAGCCATTTGCAGGAGACTCGGAGAAAGGAGCCTTCCAATGAGACGATTACTCGTTTCCACGGTAATTGTATTGTGCACAGCCGCAAACGGTGCTTTGGCCTATCAACAGGACCCCAACACATTGGATATCTATTTTCTGGACATGGTCGGGGGCGGCTCGACCCTGATCGTCACGCCTCTGGGAGAGTCGGTATTGATCGACACAGGTTCGCTCGAGCCGAAACACCGTGACGCCGATCGAATGTACCAAGCATGCCGGCACGCAGGCCTGGAACACATCGACTACCTGATCACAACCCATTTTCACTCGGATCACTTCGGGGGAATACTCGAGTTGACGAAGCGGATACCCGTACGGTGCTTCATGGACAAAGGCGCCCTGCCGCCAAGGCATGAACAAGAAAACAAACAATTCAAACAGCTCTATGCGTTGTATCAACAGGCAACCGGCGGCAACGTCGAGCGCATCCGGGCCGGCGATGATATCCCACTCAGGAATGATCCGTCCGCGGAGATTCCGCAAATCAAGCTGCACTGCGTGGTGTCGGAGAAGCAGGTGGAAGGTTTCTCTGGAGATATCGACGTTCCCATCGAAGGTTTTACGACAAAAAAGCCCGATACTTCTGACAACGGTCGAAGCATTGCTCTGGTACTGACCTATGGCAAATTCAAGTTCTTCGCGGGTGGTGACATCACATGGAACGTCGAGCACCATCTGGCTCATCCCGTGAACCGCATAGGAAAAGTCGACCTCTACCAGGTGACCCACCACGGCCTGGATCAGAGCAACAACCCGCTGTTGCTCAAGGCGCTCAACCCGACTATATGCGTAGCGATGAACGGGCCAAGGAAAGGGATCCAGCCGAACACGTTTGCGGCATTGAAGGCGTTGCCCGACGTCAAGGCAATCTACCAGATTCACTACAATACGCAGTACGGTGATGAGGGCAATACATCCGGCGATCTTATAGCTAACGCCAAAGGTCAAGAAGGCGGGTTCATAAAGGTATCTGTCGGCCCGGAGAAGAAGATCTTCGCCGTTTCTATTGGCATGAAGCGCCGAAGGAAGTGGTTCCAAATCCAGTGATATGGTCTGAAAGGAGGAAGCTATGCCGGCCACATTTGCCAAACCCATCCGCACGACATACCTGCTCGCCCTTGTCACATTGATAGTGATTTGTCAGAAGGCCTCTGCCGAGCAGACAGTCCGTTTCGAGAATCTCGATAAACCACGGGTGATCGTGCTGACCGATATTACCAATGAGCCTGATGATGAGGAGTCGATGGTTCGCTTCCTGGTCTACTCGAACGAATTCGATGTAGAGGGTCTGATCGCCACGACGTCGGTCTGGCTCAGAGACAAGGTTCGGCCAGAGAATATCCGCGAGCGGATCGAAGCGTACGGCAAGGTTCGCGACAACCTGCTCAAGCACGCGCCCGGATATCCAACGAAGCAGCATCTGCTAAGCGTAACCAAGGCGGGCCTGCCCGAATTCGGCACCGACGGAGTCGGAGAAGGCAAGAGTTCGCAGGGCTCGCGCCATATCATAGAGGTCGTCGATAAGGCGGACGAGCGCCCGGTCTGGATCAGCGTCTGGGGAGGAGCCAACTGTCTGGCTCAGGCGCTCTGGGACGTCAAGAACACCCGCAGCAAGATGCAGCTCGCCGAGTTCATCTCCAAGCTTCGGGTTTACACTATCTCCGATCAGGACAACTCGGGGCGCTGGATGCGGCTGACATTCCCGAATTTGTTTTACATTGTTACCCCTAGTGAGGTAGGTCACCATGAATACTACAAAGCGACCTGGACGGGCATTTCCGGCGACCGCCACTACAAGAACGGGCCTTTCCACAAATTCGAGCTTGTCGACAATCCGTGGCTGGAGGAAAACATAATCAAGAACCATGGCCCGCTCGGGGCACTTTATCCAAAACTTGAATACATCATGGAGGGCGACACACCGTCATTTCTCGGTCTTATCAGCAACGGACTGGGCAGCCGCAAGAGTCCGTCTTACGGGGGCTGGGGCGGACGCTACGTTTTCTGCCAAACGTACGCCGAGATCCAGCCAATCTGGACAAACGCAAGAGGCTGTGTGGACACGGTCGTCGCCGAAAACGGCATGGAATACAGTTCCGCCCAGGCGACAATCTGGAGATGGCGAGAGGCCTTTCAGCATGACTTTGCGGCCAGGATGGATTGGTGCGTAGCGGAGACGTTCGAGAAGGCAAATCATAATCCCGTGGCCGCTTTCGACAACGACAAGAGCAAGGCCATTGTGCGCCTTAGTGCAAAGGCCAACGAGACCGTAACACTGAGTGCATCCGGCACATATGACCCGGACGGCGACAAGATTCGCTACAATTGGTTTGTCTACAGCGAAGCGGGAAATTACAGCGGCTCAATAAAGATCAACGGTGGCAATACCAAGGAGGCAAATTTCACCGCTCCGGCCGTAGAAAAGCCGGCCGAGATACATCTAATACTGGAATTGAAAGATGACGGCGAGCCAAATCTCTACAGCTACCGCCGTGTCATTGTCAGTGTCAGGCCTTGAGGTATGGGGATCGCCAAATCCTCGTAGCCTCGCGGCATCTAGAACATCCAAATAAACTGGATGCCGTATTCAGTGGTTTCATTCGCAGGTTCATATGCAGAGCCCCAGAAGGCGCGCTCGGTTTCTGATTTGTCGATATCCCAGTATCGAAAGAAGGGTTCAATCACGACAATTGCATCGTTGTTCTTGTATTTAAGACTCACAGATGCTCTATAGCCGTAACCCGAGTCCTGCCGATTATCCATATCCGTCAGGCCGACATCACTGAAATGGCTCCTTTGATTTCCCATAATAAAGACGTCATACTCGGCGCCGAATCCGAAAGACCAGCCAACCTGGCGATCGCCGTCGAATCGATATCCCAGAGGGACGTACAAATAGTTCGATTCACGTCTGTAGCCAGCCGGGTGCGTAGATAGATCGTCATACAGATATCGATATCCTATCCCCGTGAAGAGCGTATTCAGAATCTCACCACGGAGCCGATCGGCACCCAACAGCAGTCTGCCCTCAAAGGCAAAGTCGTCTATGTTGTCGACTGTAAGTGGCGATGTGTCGCCGGTCTGCAGGTCTTGCACAGAGCCATCATAATCGACTTGTCCATAGGCTATTCTGGCCTCTGCTCGGAACATCATTCCGCCACCTGGTAGAGATTCTCCCGGCGCCGATGGCACCCAATTGCGGCCGGTATATCCGAGCCGCACTGCGTAGAACAGACCTTCCTCCTCCATGAAACCGGGTTCCTTGTACTTGAAACTGTATAGCTCCGGGCCTATGTCGAAGGAACTTCTTCGCAACACTCGATCCAGCGCAGGCGGCTCAACAGGCCCAACGTCAACAGACTCGGGCTCGTTAGGCTCGACCCTACCGTTCAAAATGTCATGAGACCGACGTTCTTGAGAGATTTCGCCCGCGGGCCTGTAGGACGAATCCGTGCTCTGTGCAGATTCCGAAATGGCAACGAGAGACGGCAGCAGAACAATACAGAGCAATAGGCGTTTGTGCGCGACCAGTCCGCCTGCAAAACCCATCGCCTCTTTGTGGAAAACGATTCGCACGATAAGGTCTCCCTCAATACCTGATACTGAAGGCTAAAATATCAAACCGTGGTAAAACCAAAAGTATAGTCACCTGCACAGAGTTGTCCACTGCAATAACCGCGTATTTTTGGGCATTTCTTCCGCACTGTCAGATGGAGGCCAGACCCAGGTCAACAGCAGGTTCCTAACATCTTCCTTTAGTGTTACTTGAGAGGACTATAATCTCTTGGTGTGACGCACATCGAATAAAAAGACTATCACCTGCTGTGACGGTTGGAAACAAGAGGTGCAACAACTTGATAAGACCTGTCCGACCGCTCACAGCGGCCGCAGGAAGCAGACCAAAAGTCCAAACAAAAAGGGCGCGAGCGCTACACGCACACGCGCCCATGACTACAAATCAGACCGAAACGTTAATCAGTGGGAACCGTTCGGCCCAGGACTCCGGAGAGATTCACGTATACATCGCGGTTGAAGCTTCTGTCAAAGCCTTCCACCCAAAGACCGTACGTATCGCTCATCCAATGCGCATCGGTCTTAACCTCAAGCTGAGTGGGAGCTTCTGTGTCACCATATTTTATCGTAATGCGGCCACGATAGCGATTGTAAGCTCCGCCGCTGATTCCGTACTTCCAACCTGTTCTAAGGTATCCACTCTCCTTTTCAAGCATCTCGATATCGTACTCACGGGCGATAGTATCCACCGTCTTTGCCCACGCGGCGGCGTAGTCGCCCTTAACCTGGTCGTTCAAGACAATCGTCTTCCAACCGGCAGACTGGCCCTTGACAAATGAGCTGGGAGCACAGCCCGTACACGCGAGCCCCAACGTTACCGCCATCAACATGATCAACTTGGTCCTTGTTCGCATTCTGTCTCTCCTTAACTGAAATCAACATTTTCTTCAACGATCAGGCAACACAAATCTACACCACCTACCCCCTAACATCCGTAGAGAGTACCAGAACATTGTCGGCACTGCAACAATTTGAATTCATTTTTTGAAAATTTTGTGTCAGAATCGGCTCAGATTGAAGTCTCTGCAATCCTGAGCGGACGTCCCGCAGGAAAGGGATTTTTTGTGCTTGATGGATCACGTACGGGTTGTTAAATAGATGGCACGGAACACGGTTTGCCGGACGGTCGACGGCATTGTGCTAAAGAAAAGACAGTGAATCGGTGAGAGCATTGAAGGTATTTCAGACGCAAACCTAAGGAGGTGCCATGGGAAAGAAATTGATCGCAATTTTGTCATTGATCTTGCCGCTTCTTCTCGCCCTCGGAGCAGGATGCGAGGATTCGGGGGGGTTGGCGATAGCGGGCAAGGCCGGCACGCTGGGATTGGGCGGCGAACTCACCACTGCTGTCGCCTCGGACATCAATGCTCGCGTCGGTTTCAACGCCGCCGATTTCGATTTTGACGGGGATGTGTCCGACATAGACTACGATTTTGGGCTGGATTTTCAATCCTTTTCCGCGCTCGTGGACTGGTTTGTTTTTGACGGCCCTTTTCGCATCACGGGCGGCCTTATCTCAATGGACCACCAGGTCGATCTTAAGGCGGGGGGGCTGCCTGGGGAGTTGGAAGGAATCGGAAACGGTACCTACGACTGGGCCGTTGTGGGAACTCTTTCGGGGGAAGTAGAGGTTGACTGCGTAGCACCCTACGTGGGAATCGGCTGGGGCAACATCCTCGATAAGAGCAAGAGATGGGGATTCTACAGTGACGCCGGCATCGCCTTCACGCGTTCTCCTGACGTCACCCTCTCGGCAACCGGAACGCCGCCCGGCCTGGCGGCGGACCTGGCGCGGGAGAGTAAAGATATAGAAGACGACCTGGAGCCCTTTAAGTTCTATCCGGTTCTCTCTGCTGGGCTCTTCGTCAGGTTCTAAGCTCAGTTTGCAACATCCGGGTTATATTGTATTGCTGCTTCGTGGTTGAAACGGTGAGGATATGATTCTGCGTTGGTCAGTTATTGTCTTTGTGTCGTTGCTTCTGTTTGGAACAACCGGGTGCCAGGAAAAACTTGCCTGGGTAGGGGCACATGTATATCAAGCGGACACCAAAGCCCCCAACTCGAAAACTGCGGCAGAACTGGTCCGCGAAGGTCTCAATGCCAGCCCGAGAATCCGAGTGGGATATCTGCCCACACCTACACTGGGCACGGTGTTTTCCGGACCGGAGCAACTGGGGCAGCACGGCTACAGACCCAACCTGTCGGAACGAAACGGTTTGGTTTACACCTGCAAGGCAGGCCCCATTGACATAGGCCATGCGCGAAAGGCCGCTGATTGGACTGTATTCCTCGCCGCGAAGACCTATCGGCAGATAATGAAAGGTGAGCCGGAATTCTCATTCAGACTGTATGAGCCTTCACGATATTTCGTCGCCCTTACCTACCCGGAAAACTGGAAGGATCTGCCACAACAGGAGAAGGAACGTATCGCATACGAAGTCTCCACAGGCGTGGGCCAATACCTTGCCTTCGTGGGGGTTACCTGGCATGAGATTATCACGTGGTTCGGGTTCAAAAGTAAAGGATTGGAGCCTGAACATCCGTCTGCATTTACATGGGAAGAAACGTTTTCAAATCTCTTCGGCACTCACGTCGCGACCCTTGCCCTCGAGGACTGCGACCATACGTTTAATGAAGCGATGACACTGGCCTTTGACAGAGAGCTTCGCAAACTGGATGTCCAACCCGGCCATGTCTCAAAACGCGCCGCCGAAAGCGTTAGAGGCCCGTGGTTCACCGGTGATTTCTTCTTTATTGTCATGAAGAAGAGAAATCTGGACCTTGGTCTTGACGACGGATTTGTTACACCGACGCTCATCCCCTCTGTCTCTGAGTGCGAAGGGGCCGCGCCCCAAGCATTTCCGGTTCCCAACCTGGAATTTGTTTCAGAATATGGATTCAGAGTAAAGTTTGAAATTGAACCGAATATTTGGGAAGGAAACGCTATCCTCGATATCGCATACGCCCACAGGAAACCGAGAAGAGACTGCGTGGAGCCGGTCGTTCATCTTGCTCCAATCATGGCTTATATAAGGCAGGACGCGAAGCGGAGATATGGTTCAGAGGCAGATCTGTATCGCTAGTCGGGCAACTCAACTATCGCCGAAGCGAGGCAACCCCCGCATTTTCATGCGTCGCCAATCGTATGTTGGAATCGCCGCTATATTCGTAGAAGCGGGTTGAGTTGACTTGGCGTTTGACCACTATGCTGGGCCGCTTGTTACCGGCACACAACGCAGCTTCTGCAATAGACCTGCCACATCACGGAATTTCTTTTGACACGCGTGTCTCAATAGTGTATACTTACCGTATCCTATGGGACATAAGGTCATGGACGGAGTGTGAGGGAGCCTACTGTAATGTTCCTTCCTGACAGCGGGGTGCTCAGGGATGATCGCCAGCACAGACTCTTTGGCGGTAAGAAGATAGGTTAGATCGCTGTTGTTTGGACCGGCAAATGATGCCCGAACCTGGACAAACGACTCGAGACAGTATGTCAAGGGTCGATTACGGAAGTGGGGTGGTTGGCACGATGACCAACAGCCCCTTTAAAGCCCCTGCTCTGCTTCACCTCCTCCTTCAAGCAGGGGCTTCTTTTTCTGCATTGTGCGCGTGACATTCGTAGGACCCTGGATTTCGGTCGCCTCTGGCATGTGACATACCCTTTAGGGTGGTAAATTCTCGCGAGCAAAACCATAACCTGCTATTGTTAGGTGGCTTACCCACGCAAGAACGGGCATTTTCAATAGGGAGCACTGCAAATAAAGCGGGCCGAGCAAAAGGAGTCAGGAGAGAATTAAACTCGGCCCGTCTACTCGGGTCCCCCCCGGACCCAAGTGGGTATACGATTGGCAACGCTGGCGAGTTCGGGTACAGAATAAACAGTACGTGGGCTGCGTGAGGCCACTTGTCGACTTCACACAGCGTCTTTGTGAGCATGCCAGGAGGATAGCCGGACTAATCGGAAATGCAATACAGCAGGTTTGCTGTTCGGATAAAAAGCCGGCCGTCGGCGATGGCGATCGACGCCTGGACGGGTTTATCCTCCATGTCGATTCGCGAGAGTATCTTGAACTCGTCGCCGCCTGCGGCAAGAACAACGGCCTCGGCGCTCTCGCTGATGCAGTAGAGCTTGTCATCGGCAGCCGTGACAGACGCCCGCCACGGAGGGGTGCGGCCGCCCAGTTTGCCCTGCCATTTCTGCCGGCCGGTCGCGGCATCCAGACAGGTAAGTACAGCGCCGCTTCTTCCCTTGCCGTCGAGGACATAGAGATTGCCTTTGTAGTAAAGGGGAGTGCAGACGTCCGGCGTGGGGCCGTTGAACTCCCAGGCAACGTGGCCGTCGCCGAGATTTCCCTGGCCACCGCCCTTGAGCGCGAACAAGCCGGTGCCGCCTCTTGGCCTGGCGCCGTAGATAAGCCCTCCGCCAAAACCCGGTGAGCTGATGTTGCGCCATTTCGGGTCCTTCCGGCGGGCATATCCGTAGCGCCAGAACTCTTTGCCGCTAGCCGGGTCGGTGGCCGTGACATAATCGGCGCCTATGACGAGGATCTCGTCGCGTTCATTGTTCTCGTACAGCAGCGGTGAACTGTAAGAATCCTGCGATTCGTTAACCGCGTCGGTCACCCGAGTCTGCTTCCAGACGTTCTCGCCCGTGCTGGCGTCGACTGCCAGAATGAACGCGTCGAGATCGCTGCTGTCGGGCGCGCGATATGTCCGGTTGCGCCTCTGCACAAGTATATAGAGTCTGCCGTCGTAAAGCAGCGGGCTGGAACTGTAACCGTACTTCATCGATATGTTGCCGTATTCGGCGTCAATGTTTCGCGACCACAGGCGCCTTGCCCCGTGATCCAGAGCCGCCAGCTCACCGGAGCCGTACATGAAGTAAACACGCTCGCTGTCAGCCACAGGCGAAGACGTGGCCATATTGTTGCGGGGCACCTGTCGACTGGACGCCGCCAGCCTCCTGCGCCAGAGCTCTTTGCCGCTCTTTGCGTCGAAACAGAGCGCGAAGAGATTGTCACTATCTCTTTCAGTGGAGCTGACAAAAACTTTGCCGCTGACTATGACCGGCGTCGCTGAACTGCGCCCCGGCAATGACGCACGCCAGGCAACATTCTGCGTTGTGCTCCAGGTCTCAGGCAGGTTCTTCTCATCACTCGAACCGTTCAGAAAGGGGCCGCGCCAGTGAGGCCAATCACCGGCCAGAACCGGCCCGGTTAAAGCCAAACCTACAATCACCACTGCAATTACTATTGAGGCCTTCTTGTTTGTCATTTTATCCGTCCTAAATGTGGTCTATAAGTCCGCCCAAAGAGAGCCAGAGAATCAGTTCTCAGCCCAACATAGGCGCTTCCATTGGTCACAGCCTTCTCTTCAAGTGCAAGATTGACGGGCCGCCAGAAGGCGGTGTGAATGTGCTCCTGCCACTGCCTGCCTGAAGATCTTCGGCTTCGGTGAGCCCGCCGCTGAGTAGGTTCGTCCACTCAACTGTGTACTCGCCCGGCTCGAGTGTCACTGAGAAACTCTCGGCGCCGCTCTGGGGCTGATAGACCAAATACTCGAAGCCTGGATCTGCGAGGCAATATCTTGTCGATGCAAGATTGTTTTGCGGGATCAGCGGCGCCGGGTCCAAGCGATCGCAGAGCCATCGGGCAAAACCCATTGCCTTGCGTGTGGGATCATGTTTGGCATCGGGCTTCTCGGGCGACCCCGTCCTAAAGTCCATGTAGTTATCCATCAGGATAAACTGATTGCCTCGCATGAGGTTCTTCCAAATCCACTGCGGATCACTGTTCCACGGATTAATGTGGTCGTTGTCGACGATGATGACTTTGCTGCCCTTAGTGTCCGGAGGGTCGTTGAGATAGTTCCTGCCATTTGGCGAAATCCAGTCGGCGTCACTGGCAAACAGAGGCGGATTGTCGATGGGTGAACTGGTCATGCCGACCGGATGCTGTTTGGGCTTGCCCGCCTCATACTCCTTGATAAATCGGATCATATGATAATGCCATTCGACCGAGTTGATATGGCTCTCATTGCTGATTTCCCACAGGACGTTATCGAGGTCGTTCAGCGTGTCAATGACCTTGCGAATGTAGTCCTCCTGCAGCCTTGTTATCCTGGCGTCCTTGAGTGTGTGCGTCTCATCGCCCTCTCCGTCGCCGTTGAGGTCGCCATCAACGCCATTAATGTTGTTCTTCGAGTTGTAGGGATGACCCTGCCAGGCGTTACCCTTTTTCGGATCGACCCCTTTGGTTCCCTTCTGTTCGACGCTGAAGCCCTGAAACATCATGACACTGACGTAGATCCGGCGCTGGCCTGCCGCGACAACTCTCTCTCTGAGCCTGTCGAAGTAAGCCTGGTTGAATCGGGTAAGGTCAAACTTCGGCTTGCCGTCAAGCGCCTCGCCCGGACCTGTTCGCAAGTAAGCCATAGGCCAGTATCGAATCAACGTCTCACCCGGCACAAACTGCATCCACTGCGCGTGCTCCCATCGCCACATGCGCATGAAATTGTGCCCCAGTTCCTGTATGAAATCGAGGTATCGTTCATAATCGAAGTCTGGCGTTTCGCCCTCCACGCCACGCTCCTGAAAATTCGCCCAGGTGTGTGATCCTGTCAGTAATACCGCCCTGCCGGATCCGTCAGTGAAGTATCTTGGATTCTTCGGGTGAACTCGCAGCGGCCCTCTCTCACCCGGCGAGTCCTTTGACCTCATCAGCAGGATCCAATCTCTTCCGCCCGGCGCTTTCAGACTCTGAGTGCCTCCCGATACCGTGGGCCCATCCGTCCACTGCCCGCTCCTGGGATTGAACCAGTTGGCTGTGAATGTCCCTTCCGGTAATCTAACGACTACGCTTGGCGTCGCCTTGTTAACGTTCGCCTCACCCGGCTCGGCGCCGTCGGGGTTAGCCAGGTAAATGATGTAGATATGGTCGTTGTGGGTACACTTGAACCTCTCCGGCTCGTCGCCGCACATCGCGTCGTCAGGGATCATATTCACGAGCGTCAGGTCACTGTCTTTGAAGAATTTATGGATGTGAATGAAATCGTCTGCGCCGCGTTCGAGCTTGCCTTCGGCGACGGCATCGAAGTAGCCCTGCACGCCCGAGTTCTTGCCGTCGTACGGCTCGTATGTCCTCAATCCGCCGTACGTGGCATGTCCGCCCGACAGAAGAGAGGCCCACATCAGTCGCCGGAAGAAGTATCGATCGTGTTTCGGGTTTCGCCAGTGCTCATAACGGTCCTCGTCAAGCACCATGGGTTCCGCCCTCCTGCCGTAATATTCCTTGAACAGCCGCCCGTCGACCTGATCCATATCTTCGAGCATGATGATGTCCGACCACTCGGCGTCCACGAAATCGTATCCTTTGAAGCGACTTTGATGGTTTGTCAGCAATGTCCCCCAGGGCTCCCTTGCCGCCACATCTTTGCCGAGCCTGTCGATCGTCCGGCGCAGAACCTTCCTGCCAGTAAGCTTGCCGCCCGGCACGATTTCACGATCGTTCGAGATGCACCAGTGAATGTTGGGCAGACCCGAGAATCTGGCCTGCGCATATCGTGCGATCAGTCTGGCCCCTTTGTCACCGGCCTCATACCGGCGCAGCTCTTCGGTGTCTTCTCCATACGGTATCAGCTTGAAGATAATGTGTGGGTGCTTCTCCAAGGCGTACTGCAGCCGCCTGTCGATCTCCTGCCAATACGCCAGATTCAGTTCTTTGCGCCCGTTGGAAAAGAGAATCTGCACATCCGAGCGCCCCTGGCAGAACCACGCCCTAATCTTCGTCGCTCCCATCCGGGCGGCCTGGTCGATGTACTGCCTCCACTTGGGCTCGGTTTGTGTCACATATCGATACCCCGTATCGCCTATGTGCAGAAACCACTGCCCGTTGTCATAGGCGAACTGCCGGCGGTCTTCTCTGTGCAGCCGAAGCTTGCCCGGCAGAGACGAGGGTTCGACGTCGAACACAGCGCCCTTGTTGTCCAGATCGTCGACGTTCGAAGATGATTTCCAGCGCCATTGCCCCACTGTGTCACAATAGGCCCTGGCCTTGAAGGTGCCGCGGCCGTCATAAAAGCCATCCACCGACACTTTTGAACCGTCGGGCCGCTCAAACACGATCTGGATTTCCACGTCGAAGTAAGGATTCAGAGCCGTCTGTGTGGTCTTCAGCGACAACTCATAGAATCCGCGATGCGGATACGTCGTTGTCCCCGCAAGAGATGTTTGGTTCGACCATAGACTCATGATGAGTGCGAAAAGACTCAGTGAGTGAATCGCTCTGCTGCTTGCCACTTTTGAGCTCCACGATATGAAAGATCATCTGCCCAGCCACTGCGCCGAACCTCTGGGTGAGTAGGATGTCAGACCTGCATCGAAAAGTCAAGCCCTTACGCGCCTCTGAAAGCGCAAGTGTGCGGACCCGGTGTGCGCAGCGAAATGACACGTATCGTCCGGGACGACTCAAGAATCAGCAAGCATCTGCCCGATCTCATCGGCCGACGGCACTTTGCCTACGGCTTTGATCTCGCCATCCACCGCTAACGCTGGTGTTATCATTACTCCGAACTTCATGATATCGCTGATGTCCGTGACTTTTTCTATTTCGAAGTCATCGCCGAGCTGCTCGACGGCGGCGCGGGCATGTTCGGCCAGTTTGCTGCACTTGGGGCATCCGGGACCGAGGATTTGAATCTTTTTCATTGCCAAAGTTCCTTCTAGAAAAGAACTCCGAAGATGATTCCTGAAATGGTCGCCATGGCAATTACCAGCAAGACAAAGACAATGGTCCTTTCGGTCCCCATAACGGAGCGAATCACGAGCATGTTCGGCAGAGAAAGTGCCGGGCCAGCCAGAAGTAGCGCAAGCGCCGGGCCCTTGCCCATGCCCGCGCCGATAAGGCCCTGGAGGATGGGGACTTCAGTCAAAGTGGCAAAATACATGAGCGCCCCGGCCACGGCTGCGAACAGATTAGCCCGGATCGAGTTTCCTCCCACGGCGGCATTGACCCATTCGGCCGGGATCAATCCCTCATGCCCCGGTCCTGGCCGGCCTAACAGAAGGCCGGCGGCGAGCACACCCAGCAATAACAGTGGGAGCATTTGCTTGGCAAAACCCCACGAGGCTTGGACCCACTCGATTAGCTCAGCCCCAGCGAACCACGATCTGAGGATTAACGCAAGAACCGCCAGGAGCATAAGGACGATAGCCCAGCGAAGTCGATGCAGTGTATCGGACAGCTTGCTTCTTTCGATGTCTTCAACCTGCTGAATCAAGTCAGCAGGGATCTCGTGCGTCTTGCCCGACACATCCAGAATCTTCACCTGGACGTTATCCTGACCAATGAGAGTGCCTTCGACACGATAGCTGCTCAGCCCTCCCGGGCAGCAGAGAAACACCGCTCTGACATCTCCGCTCCGCGCCCAGTTCGCGAAGACCAGGATCGCAACCATCGCAACAAAGTACATAACATTCTGCCAGGCCGCTCGGCGCACGTCAGGCTCAGGCATGGCCATTTGAGCGCTGGCCTTTTCAAGTTCCTGCCGGCGATAAATCAAGTGCATCAGCAGCCCGATGACAATGCTGAAGATGATCGCTCCGACGGCGCGAGCTATGCCGATTTCGACCCCGAGTATCCGTGCGGTCAGGATAATCGCCAGCACATTCACCGCTGGCCCCGAGTAAAGGAACGTAGCGGCCGGGCCTAACCCAGCTCCCATCTTGTAGATGCCTGCAAATAGCGGCAAAACCGTACAGGAGCAGACCGCGAGGATGCTGCCGGATACTGATGCGACGGCGTAAGCCAGGACTTTGTTCGCCTTTGCCCCCAAGTATTTCATCACCGATACCTGGCTGACAAAGATCGAAATTCCGCCCGCGATGAAAAAGGCCGGCACCAGACACAAAAGGACGTGCTCCCGAGCGTACCACTTGGCTAATTGAAGCGATTCGGCAATCGCATTGTCGAATCTAGCGATACCAACGGGCAGATAACAAAGGGCAACAAAAACGACAACAATTGCCGCCAACTTCTTGCATTCTGTCTTAAGGCTCATGCAAAAACACTCAGACTGCCGTTGCTTGATACAGTGCCGAATTTTGGACTCAGATCACATCACCACTTGGCAGTATACTCATGCAACCGTAACAGGTTCACGACCCGTTAGGAATCTCTTTGGAATCTCTTCGGCATTCGTGGGCGGTTTGCTGAGCTAAATCTTCTTTCCGGCCAGGCGAATCGCGGCCTCAGCCACTCTAATTCCGAGTTTCCTGGCCGTATCCATCCCAAATTCATCCCTGGTGATGTCGTCCTTGGCGAGGTTCCAGAGAGTCGCGCCCTGGTGTGCTCCCGGTTTGCCTCCAACGATCATCATTTCGTGACAGAGCAGGACGCTCTGGATCTGCTCAATGACGAGTTCCTGGCCGCCATTTCGAAAGGCGCCGACAGCCAGCACTCCCGCGGGCACGTCGGCCAGCATCAGTTTGGGCTGGCGCAGAACGACAAGGCGTTCGAGAAAGGCCTTGCACAGTGCGCTCATACTTCTAAAGTAGCTCGGAGAGCCGATGATCAGACCATCAGGAACAGGGTCTTTCAGCATTGGCAGTACGGAGTCAAAGTCGTCCTTCTGCGGCTCAGCGAGGCCGGAGAAGCCTGAGATTTTCATGCCGCCGAGGTCGATCATTTTGGTCTCGATGCCCGAAGCGACTGTCTTGGCCGCCTCGAGAGCAGTCTTGACGGCCGCGGCTGTGGTCTTGCCTTTTCGCGGGCTGCAGGAGACTCCCACAATTCTAACGCTGCCAGATTGTGAAGATTCTGCGGATTTCGTTGCGAGCGTGGCAGCGGCTCCGGCGGCAAGTGACGTTGAGATGAAGTTTCTTCGATTCATTCTTTTCTCCTTGTTTTAAGAACCGCGTGACGAGTTAGGGTCTATTCCTACCTGAGATTCTTCTGCTCTGCAAGGTCTAAAGCCGCGAGCCCGCATCAGGGGGCGATGTAGATCAGGTAGATCCCCCCAAGTAATACAAGCACGCCGCATATTCTTTTCAGAATAACGGCCCCTTTGGACTTGTCGTTCCAGTTCATGTATCGCTGGACGAGTCCGGTGCAGGTACCGGCAACAACAATAACCGAGCAGTGACCAATGCCGTAAGCCAGCAACAGGACTATCCCATAAAACAGTGCTGTCGACGCAACCTTGAATGTCACAGCCAGCATGGGAGCCATGTAGGCAAAGGTGCACGGGCCGAGGGCGAGGCCAAAAAGCAGCCCGAGAATGAATGCCGCAAGTATTCCTTTTCTTTTCATTCCAACCCGACCCGGCCCCGAGAAGGGGATAGGGATTACGTCCAGCAGATGCAGACCCACAACGAAGAATATTGCAGCGACGAAGTAATTCGCATACGGCCCCAAATCCCCCATCATTCGGCCGGCGGCGGCCGTGACTGCGCCAATGGCAGCAATTGTGATCAGTATTCCCACGGCAAAAAGCAGAGAAACTGCGAAGGCTCTCCTGGTGGTCATGCGGCCATGTTTGTCGATGAAGCCCACGATCAGCGGGATGCTCGCAAGGTGACACGGGCTCAAAAGAATACTGAGGATGCCCCAGACAAAAGCAGCCGCCAGCGCAAGAGCCGGTGTTCCCTCGACGGCATGGGTCAGGTGAGTAAATAGCCGTTCCATCACAATACTCCGCGGTGACTCTACTTCGGCGAGCACTCGCCGATCTTGCAGGCCTTCTTGATTTGCTCGGGTGAGAGTTTCATCTTGTTTGCCAGAGCCTGACTGATAGAGATCAGCCTGCCGGTTTCGTACGGATTCCGCTCGACCCACTTCTTGAGGTTTTCTGCGTTGACGAAGAACCCTTGATGGAAGCATCCGGCCGAGCCCCAGGTACCGTCCGGCTTTTTGCGCTGGCCGAACCAGGCAACCGCCGTCTCAGGCTCCAGCGAGGCAAGTTTGCCCTCGAATGTCTTGACAACGATCTGGCGGCCCGTAAGACGATCTTTCTCGTGCACCTCAATGTCCTTGCCGGTCCTTGCGGCAACGCCTAGGGCACAGTGCGAACAGCAGCCCCACGTTTGGAGGCCACCTTCAACGATGACTTTGGCGGCGTCCTGCGCATAGCAGGCCCGGTCGCAGAACCCGCAGCGACAGGACAGTTCCTTCTCCTGAAGAGCTGCAAGCACAAGTATGCTGCCTCCGGCGGCGCTACGTTCGGCGACGGCCTCAGCTCGATTGGCAAAGGCCTTTATCCAGGGCCTGCCCGCGGTCTCATCCTGTCCACTGAGGAATGCGGCTTCGGTGGCCGGAACCGGCATGCCCGTGGCCCAGTCGGCTACCGAGACTTTCTTCTCGAAACCGGCTTTGTCCTCGGTCAGGCACGAGTACATGATGAAGTAGCAATGAGGGCTGCACAGTCGCACCGGCCCTTTGTCGGTTTGAACCGTCATGAGCGTTTTGGAATTTATATCGCCGTCGCACATGTAGCAGATACTTTCTTTTGGACGATTGTCGGCCCTGGCCGGAGTGAGCCGCTCGAAGGCGGCGAGTTCCGCAGTGGTGAGGTCAACGCCGAATTCCTTCCACTTGGCGAGGATGTCCTCCTTCGAGTAGAAGCCTTCGTGGCGGAACAGTTCCCTGCCAGAAGCGTCACGGAAAATCTGCGTCGGTATGAGTTTGATGCCGTACTTTCCCGCCTCATCCGGGTACTTCCAGACGTCGATGAATTGCACTTCGAACCGCCCGGCATACTCTTTCTTGAGTTCTTCGAGAATCGGAGCCATCATCTTGCACGGTATACACTCACCTGCACCGAGGTCAATAAGAGCAGGCAGGCCCTCGACGGCGGGTTGGTCCGCCTGGCGTTCCGTCAGAGCCTGAGGCACAATGGTCATTGCGCCTGACGCTGCATCTGCCGTTTCTGCCGCGCTGCGGTTCGCCCGATTCTTCTTGAGGGCAATTACGACTGTCACCACGGCCAAGAGAACGACAACAATTGCTGTTTTTACAATCTTGTTCATGTTTTAAACACCTTCCTTTCGAAAAACCGGCTCTGTCCAACTCGACACCAGCCGCTAAGCGAGCATCTTCTTGATGTCGCCCACGTCTGCGACCTTTCCCGTCACTTTCACTTGCCCGTCTATTGCCAAGGCAGGCGTCACCATCACACCGAATTTCATCATCTCGTTGATATCCGTGACCTTTTCAAGCTGGTACTCAATTGCCAGCTCCCTTGCAGCGGCTTCGGCATTCTCTGCGAGCTTGTTGCACTTGGGGCACCCAGTGCCCAAAATTTGTATCTTTTTCATTTCTATCCCCAGATAGCACCGAACAACATTCCTACGATCGTTGACATAACAACCACCAACGCGATAAACACGATTGTCTTTGCGTTACCCATAACCTTGCGGATAACAAGGATGTTCGGCAGCGATAATGCCGGGCCCGCCAGCAGCAGAGCAAGGACCGGGCCCTTGTGCATCCCGAGCTTCATCAGGGCCTGGGTAATCGGTATTTCGGTCAACGTGGCGAAATACCAGAAGGCCCCGATCACGCTGGCCACGAGGTTGCTGCCAAGCGCATTGTCACCCACGTATTGTGCCACCTGCTTTTCCGGCAGCAGCATGCTGACAAACCCAACGACGAAGACCCCGCCAAATAAAAGGGGAACGAGCAACTTGGCAAACTCCCAAGTGTTATGCATCCATTCGCGAATCTCATCACGTTCATACCATCGCCATGCCATGATGAATACTGCCAGGGCGCATAAACCAGCCAAGTACCACCTGATATGATGGAGCCGGATAACCCAGGTCTTTCGTTCCTGAACATCGGCCAAGTCGCTTTTGCGTAACGTAACTTTGTCGCCGGTTCTGTTCTCGCCCAAGTCTTCTTCGAGCTGGAACCGGATGGCATCCTTCGTTTCGTGGATGGTAACAGCTTCGAACTGACGGCCGTCTGTCGTTTTTACAACGACATTTCCCGGATTGTACCAGTCGCTGAATACGAGAAATAGAATCATCGACGCGAGAAAAAGTGCAGTCTTGCCGATAGAGCGGCGCGGCTTCTCAGGCTCGGGCATCTGGGCCGCGGCCGCCGCTTTGGCTCTTTCACCGCTGCGGAAGACCAGGGCCATCAACAGGCCTATCACTACAGAGAACACTACAGCTCCGATGAATCTGCCCGCTCCGATCTCAAAGCCCAGTACTCGCGCACTGAGGAAGATGGCGAGAACGTTTATCCCCGGACCGGAGTACAAGAAGGCTGTTGCAGGCCCCAGTCCCGCTCCGAGACTGTAGATTCCTGCAAACATCGGAAGCACACTGCAGGAGCAAACCGCCAGAACGCAGCCTGCAACAGATGCGACGGCGTAAGCTAAAGGCACGTTCGCAGTCGGGCCCAGATAGCGCACAACCGAGTCCTTCGACAGGAACGTGACAATGGCCCCGGCTATGAACAAGGCCGGCACAACACAGGCAAGAGTATGGTTGCGAGCATACCACTGCAGAAGCCTAAAAGCTTCCTGGACGGCGGCCTGAACCTTGGGATTGCCCAGAGGAAGGACATATGCAACAATGAAAATTGTGGCCAATGCCCCAAATATCTTCAACTCTCGCCTCATGCAGAGCCTTCCTAATTGTGACTATATAACCATTTACTCACATATAAATAAAGCAAATGCAGCGGTTGACTGCCACTGCTAATAACAATCATGCCCGCTACATGGACTTGAGAAGTTTTTCGCTTTCCTTTACCTGTTGCTTTATGACGACCGCAACACAGGAGAAGAAATCAAGAATACAAGGTGTTTTGAGTTTGTAGATAACTTTGAGGCCTTCTTTGCGATAGCCCAGAATGCCGGCCCGCACCATTACTGAAAGATGCCGCGAGATATTCGACCTTTCAGAACCCGCGTGCTGTGCAATATCGCAGACACATTGTTCGCCGTCCTTTAGAAAATCGATGATTGCGACACGCAGGGGATGGCCGATGGCCTTTGCGATCTCCGCCTGTCTTTCGTACCGCAGGTGTTTGTTCTCATCTGACATAATATGCCTCGACTTAAGTGATTATATGGCAATATACTCACATATTACCACAAAGTTCAAGTCCAATCAGAATTTTTCCTGTTTTTTCTTTGGACGTGCAGCCCGCAAGCCGGCGGGCTAGTACTTCTTTCTGAATCGCGCGGCGGGAATGTTCAGTAGCTTGCGGTATTTGGCAACGGTGCGCCTGGCCAGATTCTCAATTCCCGCCTCTTCCAGTCTCTGGCGGATCTGATCGTCACTCAGAGGTTGGGCTTTGTCCTCCTCGTCGATAATCTGCTGCAGCTTGGCCCTGATGGCCTCCCAGCTGCGAGCCCGGCCCGTGGCATCCTCCCGACCGCCGCAAAAGAACTTGCGTAAAGGCAATATCCCCTGGGGGCACTGGAGGTACTTGCCGGAGACCGCCCGCGAGACTGTTGCAAGGTGGACGCCGACTTCCTCAGCGACTTTCGCCATCGGCAGCGGCTGGAGGTGCTGCTGGCCTTTCTCAAAAAAGTCTCTCTGGAACTTGACCACCGCCTTTGTCACCCTCAGCAGCGTATTCTTTCGCTGCTCTATCGCATCCATGATCCATTGAGCGGAACGAAGATTATTCTGCAGAAACTTCCTCGTCTTCTCGGCCACGTGCGAATCTTTCGCCATTCTCGAATAGTAGTCATTCACTCTCAGATGCGGCAGATTGGAATCAGGCAACCGTACCGAATATTCATCCGAATCCTCGGATAGCTCCACTATTACGTCAGGCGTTATGGGATGGTTCTGATCACGCCCTATCTGCAGTCCGGGCGACGTGTCGAGTTTACTCATGCGCTCGATGGCTCGATTGATAGTCTCCATGCTGCAATTCATCTTCCTGGCAATGTCGGGCAGATGATTTTCGAGCAGCTCATTCATATGCGCCGATACAATAGCCGATTCGAAGCTCATGTCTTCGCCGCTCTGGGCCATTTGGATCAGGAGGCATTCCTTCAGATCACGCGCCCCAACACCGGCAGGCTCCAATTTCTGAACGAGTTCCAACGCCTCGTTCAGGTCATCGACCGTGAAGTCACCACGGTCCTTGTTGTGCAGCTGTTCCAATCTGACCGTCAGATATCCTCTGCTGTCGATGTAGTCTATGATCATATTGCCGGCTATCTTCACCGGCCTGGCGGCATCCACCAAACGCCACTGCTCGCTCAGGTATTCGTGCAGCGATTGGGGAAGAGCGGCCGTATTCTTAAGTGCTTCGAGTTTCTTGTCCGGCTCATCGGCCCGCGGGCGCCGACGGAAAGGTCCCGCCTGGTCCATATAATCCGTGAATCCGTCGCCGAGGCTGTCGAGACGTGCGAAGTCCTCGGCCTTGTCATTATCCGTGCCGACTACCAGATCTTTGTCGCCTGCGTCGTCTTGAACCGGCTCCTGGGCGATGTCGACATCGTCGGGACTTTCGGGCCCCACCATTTCCAGAACGGGATTGCTGTTAAGCTCCTGCTCTATTCTCTCCTGGAGGGCCAGAATGGGCAGCTGGAGAATCTCCATCGATTGAATCATATGCGGAGCGAGCTTCATCCTCAACTCCATCCGCATCTGGTTTCTCATCTCCAGCTTCATCAAGA
>Ga0209536_100001727_pt1 | contig 35793 bp, 28 predicted proteins | sample DeeMarSeWOR28_12_FD_187461 | JGI IMG/M metagenome (GOLD analysis project Ga0209536, IMG submission 187461) | Marine sediment microbial communities from White Oak River estuary, North Carolina - WOR-2-8_12 (SPAdes) (version 2) | ecosystem: Environmental > Aquatic > Marine > Intertidal zone >...
TGTACATCCGAATTTGTTTAGCACAATTTTTGTATAAATATTATCTAATTGTTAATATTGAATTAAAAATATTGTACTTTTATAAATACTTTAATAATAAATACTTACTGCAATTGTAGAACAAACTGAATTTGATGCAAAAGAATATTTTAACGGCAATACTTGCCCTATTTATTTCATCTCAATTATACTCTCAGGATACTCAACAGGATGCTGTTCTTCCGTTTTCAAATTCTTGGGTTCTCACTTTTGAGGGTGGATTTACTGCTGGATATACCGATTATGAAAGTACAAAACTTAAAGGGGTACTTCGGGGTGCAATTGAGTATTATTTACCTAGAACAAGTAGCAGTACATTCGGATTAATATTATTTGGCGGCGGCCAGCAAGTTGGCGGAGAAGATAGCAGAAGCTCTTTATCTACAAAAGATGGAATCAGAGATCCATTACCAACAGAATTTCAAACAGATATGATTTTTTTAGGTGCTGCAATATCTTACAGTTATTCTATTGGGGAAAAATATTTCCCTTTTGTGCGACTTGGAGTATCAAATGCTTGGTTCAGCCCGAAAGATCCAATAGGAATACAATTAGAAGGGAATGCTCAAAAGCTATATGAAAAGACTACCTTGATTTTTGATGCTGAGTTAGGATTAAAATTTCTTTTAAATGATATTCTCAGTCTAAATCTTTCAGGTGGAATTCATTATTCTACAACCGATTATTTAGATGACGTTGCTTCTGGTGCTAATAATGATTTCTTTTCCACCGGAATGATTGGAATTTCAGTTGCACCGTTTGGTCCAAGAGATTCTGATGGAGATGGAATAATCGACGAGTTTGATGCATGCCCTGATGAAGCGGAAGACATTGACGGTTTTGAAGACTTTGATGGCTGTCCGGAGTACGATAATGATTTTGATGGGATACCTGATGTGGAAGATACCTGCCCAATTGGTGCAGAGGATTATGACGGCTTTGCCGATTCTGATGGCTGCCCGGATCCTGATAACGATTTAGACGGTATTCTTGATATTAATGATGCTTGTCCTGATGAAGCAGAAGATAAGGATGGATTTCTTGATGAAGATGGCTGTCCTGATATTGATAATGATGGTGATGGTATCCTGGATGTTGATGATGAGTGCCCGAACAAACCGGAGACCTTAAATGGATTTGAAGATCAGGACGGCTGCCCTGATAAGATTAATGTGTTGTCGATCGAGAAGATAACTATTACTGCCAAAGATATATTTTATTCAAATACTGCAAATATTAAACCGGAAGGAATTTCTAAATTAAATGAAGCACTTGAAGTTATAAGTCATGAATCTAATTCAAAATGGAGAATAGAAGGTCACATGGATAGTCAGGGGTCAGAACAATTTATAAGAAAAATTTCTTACGATCGGGCAGCAGCTGTGCTTGAATTTTTTATTTCGAATGGTATATCGTCAGATCGGTTTTCTGTTTACGGGATGAGTGATGACTTTCCAATAGCTAATAATACAAACGAGGATGGAAGAGAAAAGAATAGAAGAATTGAGATAATAAAAGAGAAGTAATTATAGAATAATGTCTTAATGATTAAAAACTTTAATATAACCTTCCTTTTAGTACATCCACATTAATGTAATTTTCTTAATTAGTCCATTCAAAACTTTGTAATTAATAAGCATTTTATTAAGCAATAACTAAAGATTTACAGGTAATTTATACCTAAAATTCTTTGTAAGCTAGTAAAACTCGCATTAAATAGAACTAATTATCTGGCATAAATGTTTCTGCTAATTTTGCCCTTGTGCCATTTAATTTATTAAGAATATTTGAATATGAATATTGCAACCAACAACTCGAACTTAAATTCTTTTATAAACGGGAAAGATATCATTTCAAAAATTGAATTTACCCAGGATAATGCTGTAAATCGTTTTGAAAAAAGTATTACAAGAGGAATGATTAAGTTTTTTCTGGGAATGGTTTACTTTGCGACTTTAATGTTTTCTCTCTTCGTGCTTTTTACTTAAGCAGTAATCCCCCAATTATTATATAAAATAATACTTATTCGTCTATACTAGTCTGCTGTAACAGTAATTTCTTTAATTACTCTTGCGGGAACACCAGCCACTATTGTATTTGGCGGAACATCTTTTGTTACTACAGCACCAGCACCAACAATAGAATTTTCACCAATTGTTACTCCACACAATATTGTAGATGATGAACCGATAGAAGCACCTTTTTTAACAAATGTTTCAATTACTTCCCAGTTCGCTTCCGATTGCATAGTTCCATCTTCATTAACCGAGCGAGGATGCTTATCGTTTATAAATGTTACGTTATGCCCTACAAAAACATTGTCTTCAATATAAACACCCTCGCATATAAAAGTATGCGAGGATATTTTACAATTTTTTCCAATCGATGCATTTTTTTGAATCTCAACAAAAGTACCAATTTTTGTATTATCATCAATTGAACATCCATAGAGGTTTACAAAATCAAATATTTTTACATCCTTGCCGAGTTTTACGTTGTTTAAATTTTTCTTTTCCATAAATTAAATTAATATGCTGGTATTTAGTTCAACTATTTCACCATTATTTTTGATGGATTTATCACTGGCTTCAAGTATTCTTACTACGTCTAATCCATCTTTACCACTAGTTAATGGAGTTCGGTTTTCCTGAATAGCACTTATGAATTCGTTTGCGCCCAAGGCAAGTGCTTCAGTTTGGCTTATCTTAGGAGAAAACATATCACCTATTCTATATTGAACCAAAGCTTGATGAATACTTTCAGTTGATTTAAACTCGACACCGCTATCATAAACTTTTATTTTTTCGAAATTTTCCATGTCATCGTACACAAGCATTTTTTTGTCGCCACCAACGATCATCCTTCTTATTTTTACAGGTGACACCCAATTTACATGAAAATGAGCAAAAGTGTTTTGGTTGAAATGAACACATAAATGAGCAAGATTTTCGGTCCCGTTAAAGTTTGCTATTCCGCTCGCACTAACTGCAGTCACTTCATGTTTGGGCAGTATGAAATTCATAATGGAAATATCATGCGGGGCTAAATCCCAGACTACGTTTACATCTCTTTGAAATAATCCTAAATTTATTCTTTCGGAATCAAAATATAAAACACTCCCTAGTTCGCCGCCTTCCACTAATTCTTTCATTTTTCTAACGGCACCATTATAAATAAAAGTATGATCTACAAATATTTTAAGATTTTTTCTTTCAGCAAGTTCTATCAATTCTTCTGCCTGTGCAGAACTGGAAGTGAATGGCTTCTCTACCCAAATATGTTTGCCGCTTTCAAGAGCTTTTTTAGCAAATCTATAATGAGTATCAACCGGAGTTGCAATAACTATTATGTCAGCTTCCCCCTTCATTAATTCTTCGCAATCATTAATTAAATGAATTGATGGAAATCTATTTGAAATAAATTTTAGTCTTTCATCTTTCTGATCACAACCAATAACTTTTGTTACTTCATTTTGTGAGAGAAAGTTTCTTGCAAGATTTGGACCCCAATACCCGAGACCCAGTATACCTACTACCATTTAGTAGCCTCCTTTTTTAAACAAATTTTATTATCGTAGTTGAAGTGCCTGAATCCCGCTCACTTTATTCTGCCCCTCGTGCTGTTAATATTGCCGGTACTGTTTGAAGCATTATCTGCAAATCGAACCATGGGGACATATTGTTAATATAATAAAGATCAAGTACAACGCTCTCTTTGAACGATACTTGACTTCTTCCCCACACCTGCCATACACCGGTGCAACCTGGAATTACATTTACACGGCGCTTCTGCCATTCATCGTAATTCTCATATTCGTATGGTAAGCAAGGTCTAGGACCTACTATGCTCATATCGCCCTTTAATACATTAAGTAACTGGGGCAATTCATCAAGGGATGTTTTACGAATAATTCTACCTATCCAGGTAATCCTGTTGTTATTTATGATTTTTGTTCCTGATTCTGCGTCTTCATCCTTTATAAACTCGATCATCTTTCTAACTCTTTCATCTTCATTATCACCCTCTGTTTTTTCTCTCATTGACCTGAATTTATAAAACTTGAATTCTTTTCCGTTTCTTCCAATACGTGTTTGACTGAAAAGAATTTTACCGGGAGATGTTATTTTTATGGCTATTATAATAAAAAGAATTACCGGTGATAGAATTATTAAAGCAAGAGTTGAAATTATTATATCGATAAACCTTTTAAGAGCAAGTGTTATTCCATTGTTGTAATGTGATGAAACATCAATTACAGGAATATCTGAATATTTCTCAGTGGCAACCTTTTCAGCAACAACATCAAATAGTTCAGAAGTAATACGAATATTAATACCAAGATTTTTGCAAAGATCAATTACAGTTAATAATTTGTCATAATTCTCACTGTCGACTGCAATTATTAACTCATCAACATGATACTTCTTTATTAGATCTTCAAGTTCGTTAAAGCGACCCAGTACTTTAGCATCACTGACAATTACTTCTCCAATCTCTTTATCATCATCTACAAATCCAACTACTTCTAATCCAATCGGGTTTTCAAATAATAGCTTGGCAGCGAGCAATTTACCTGATTTGCCATCTCCAAGAATTATTATATTTCTTCTGAATCCTGTAGTACTGAATAACAGGTATAATCTTCTCATTAACTCTGTACGAACAAAATAAAGTGAAGGTAAAGCAATCAGAGAGAATAAAAATATTAATAATCTGGAATCAATAACTGAAGAAGACTCGATCATAATTGATACAAGTACAATAGTCAAAGCGCCGTAATAAAGTGCCTTCATAATATGTGTAAGATGTAATGCACGTGTAAGAATTATGTTTAGTCTGTACAATCCATTGAAATTGAAAATGGCAATGAAGAAAAATGAAACTAAAAAGAAAATAAGAATTAGGTTTTGTGTAGCGTTTGTAAATTCGACAAAACCCATCGACGGATCTCGGCGAAGTAAATACATAGCAATGAAAAATGATGTGAATAATACAAAGATATCTGAAATGCCAAAAATATACTTATACAGTGGAATTTTTTTCATAAAGAATTTGTACCGTGCCCTCTTATTCTTCTCGTGAAATAGTATATAAGCAAAAGTGCTAATATCGAATATAAAGTTCTAAAATTATGCCATGATTGGAGATAAGAAAATCGTTGATTTTTAAATGTTTAATGCCAATTTTAAATACCAAAAGTTTCAAAATGAGAATATATAATTAAAGTAAATAGTATTATGAGACAGGCTAAATATATTGTTAAATAATACTTATAAAACTTTAATATTTTTTCATTTGTAATCTGTAAATTTTGATTACAACTTTTACAAATTAATAAATTGATAGTAATAAAAAAAATCTTGGCAGAAGATAATTTTCTTAGCTTCTGCCAAAATAAATCATCCGCTTATTTTGCAAAAAAATCTTTTACTTTATCAGAGACATAACCGATTTGCTTATCAGTTAATTCAGGATACATTGGTAAAGATAAACCACTTTCAGCAAGTTGCTCTGTTACGGGGAAATCGCCTTTTTTGTATCCAAGATATTCAAAGCATTTTTGTTCGTGTAATGGAATAGCATAATGCAATCCTGAAGATACTCCATTTTCATTTAAGAATTGTTGTAAAGCATCTCTTCTCTCCTGTCTTTTTGCACTGTCACTACCATTTATCTGAATTACAAATAGATGATAAACATGTTTTACATTCGGCATTTCAGCAGGTAGTTTAATATCGCTTACTTTGCCTAAAAATTCTCTGTATTTTGAAGCGGCTCTTCTTCTGCCATCAGTCCATTTATCAAGGTATTTTAGCTTTACACCTAATACTGCACCTTGTATTCCTTCCATCCTGTAATTATGTCCGAAAGTATCATGGTAATATTTTTTGGATTGCCCATGCTCTCTCATCATTTTAATCGTTTGAGCAAGTTGGTCATCATTCGTAAGAACAGCACCTGCTTCTCCATATGCACCTAAATTTTTCCCGGGATAGAAGCTAAATGATGATGCAGCTGATAATCCACCAACTTTTTTTCCATTGTATTCTGCAAGATGCGCCTGAGCAGCATCTTCAATAAGAACGATGTTATGTTTCTCAGCTATTTCTTTCAAATTATTCATCTCAGCAGGCTGCCCGTAAAGATGAACGGCAACTATAGCTTTAGTCTTCAGAGTTATTGCTGCTTCAACTTTTTCAGGATCTAAGTTATAATTATCGGGATGGCAATCAACTAAAACGGGCTTTGCACCACAAAGTGTAACTCCCCAAGCTGTAGCAATGAAAGTATTTGCGGGAATAATTACCTCGTCACCAGGTTTTATTCCCAATGCCCAAAGTACAAGATGATTTCCATCGGTTCCCGAACTTGTACCAACACAATGCTTAACATTATGAGCTTCAGCGAAATTGTTTTCAAAATCAGAAACAGGTTTGCCAAGTATGTAAGCAGTATTATCCAGTACTTTCTGAATTTCTATTCCAACTTCTTCTTTAATTGATTTGTATTGTAGTTTTAAATCTAAAAATGGTACTTGCATTAAATATGCCTCCAGATATTGTAGGTGAAAATAAAATCATCCCCTTATCAGAGAATTAATTTGACTAAGGATTTGTTATGTCGACATTTTCATACAATAACTATGCTAAAGTTATGTAATTAAATAATTTGTTCTTTTTCTATTAGAAATCTATTCTATAACTGGGTTAGCAATTTCAGAATCTATCTAAAAATAAATTTTTGCTCTCGCTTTATTTTATTAATTCTAAACCTTTCTTGATTAATATTTTTTATTTCCCAAAAATATTATAAATAAAGGACTTAGATGAGAAGTAAAAAAATATAATGATACAATTTGGGACAGTATTCTCATTTTAATATCCTTGCGAAAATTATTTTACTGTAATCCTGAAAATTATTATTTTATTGTGGTGGCATAAATATTGTAATTTGGCTATCAAAAATTTCCAATTGGCGAGTCTGCAATTTATTTTATTGTAAGAACTTATAATTGACCTGCTAAGCTATTTGATGTAATCATTTTTAATTTTACTTTGGTTTTATAATTATTTATCTATTCAACTCCAGAGAGGACTTGATGAAGAATTTTATACTTATTCTTTTCACAACCCTTTCCATATTTTTGAAACTTAATACATATGCGCAGGAACTAAATCCAGGAGATGGAGTTAGAATAACTTTCCTGGATATCCAAGATGATATATCTGGAGATTATTATATTCAATCAAATGGATATATTCAACTACCGTTCATTGGCATAATAAATACTACTGACAAAGATTTTACTACTATTAAATCTCAGATAGAATTTCGTTACGACTCTTTATATAAAAATCCGGTATTAACAGTAAATGCACTTTTTAGAATAAATGTTTTAGGCGAAGTTACAAATCCAGGCTTTTACTTTATTACCGAAATGGAAAAATTCACCGCCATTATAGCTTTGGCGGGAGGAACTACAGGTAATGCAGATTTAGAAAGTATATATCTCGTAAGAGATAATCAGGAAATAAACCTCGATGTTACAACAATTATTCAGGAAGGCAGTTCAGCCACAGATTTTGGGCTCCGATCCGGGGATCAAATTTATGTGCCAAGAACCTGGTGGGCAGATGCAAGAGGGATTACTATAATTCTATCGGCTGCTGCGCTTCTAGTAACTATTGTTGCAATCTTTCTAAGATAATTTAGTTAACATTAAGAAATAAAATTAAAATTATGACAGCTATGTTTTCAAATAATTCCAATCAGAACAAAAAATCCAGAGAAAAAACTCTTTTAGAGATTATTCAAATAATATATCGGAAGCGGTTTATTTTAATTGGTTCGCTACTGATAACAATTATTATGGCTGTTCTGTTTAATATGATATCGACTCCTGTTTTTAAAGCTTCAGGTTTACTGAAAAAAGAAGTTGCGTCTAAAGATAGAGGAAGGGGAGATTTTACGGATATTATAGATCTTGAAACCAGGGATGAAATAGAAACTGAGATGGAGTTGGTAAAAACATGGAATGTTATGAGCAGTGTTGTTGATGAATTAAAATTGAATATTACAATAAAAAAAATTATAACTCCCGGCGGAGATATAATTGAGATTGATCAACCCGTTGTTTACTTCTCTGACCCTGCCGGTATAGATAAATACTCAATACCTTTTGATTTACCACAATTTAAATCTGTAATTACAAAACAAAAGAAAGAAAGTGCAGAGCTATATATTGTAAAAACAGGCAATAATTCTTTCGAAATAAGAGATGCTTTAACAAACCAAGTATTGAGTTACTCAGAAGGAACTATTAAATCTTCAGATGACGAATCGATAGATAAAGATTCTGTGATAACGGTTACTATGAATGAAGTAGAAACAAAATTCGAATTACCAATAGCTGATATTGAAGTTTTATGGCAAAATGTTCCACTAAAAAGCAGAGTCTATTTTGATGTTCAAAATTATTACAATGCGATGGGAAATCTTAAAAAGAAGATAACCATCGATAGAATTGGTAAAACAAACGTGTTTGAAATATCAGTTCAGTCTACCTCCTCTTTTGTAGCAGCATTAATGGTTAATACAATAATTGATAAATTCAGGGAATCAAGAATAGAACAACAAAAACAAACTATTCGCTATTCGTTTAAGTTTGTTGATGATCAATTAGTAGAGATGAAGGATAAATTAGCTGAGGCAGAAGATGAGTTTAGTAAATTTAAAGCTAGCGGACAAATAACAACGATTGACCAGAGCTCCAATGAGTTGGTACAATTTTTAAGTAAACTTGAAGCTGAAAAAGTAAATACAGATCTGTTAATGGCTGATTATCAGAATAAAGTTGCAGAGATTCAGAATGAAATGAATATTAGCGGATATGTTGATCAAAGTTTTCTTTCACCTCAAAATAATAACAATGTTAACTCACCGTTTTCAGCACTTCTGAAACAACTTTCGGATCTCGAATTACAGCGATTAGAACTACTCCAGAAACGAACGGAAAAGCACCCCGATGTTATTGCGCTGGATGAACAAATTTATATGGCAAAAGAAAAATTAAATTCATATAATCAAAATACTTTAACTGCCTATCAAATAATCATTAACTCCTTAGAGAAGAAGCTGTTAAAGATAACAAATCTTATGTCGAAATATGAAGTAAAACTTGAGATGCTTCCTGCCAAAGAAAATCGTTTAGCGCGCTTGATGCGGAAGAAAAATGTTTATGAAAAGATCAATAATTTGCTGTTGGATAAAAGAGAAGAAATGCGGATGGCAGAACTTTCAAAACTGCAGGATGTTACAGTAGTCGATCCGGCGCATGAACCTCTGAAACCAATTGCTCCGCGCAAAGTATTTAATATTCTTATCGCAATAATCTTAGGAGGATTTGCAGGCTTAGTTGGTGTGTTTTTATTAGAGTTAAAGGATAACAAGCTTATCAATTTGGATATATTAGAAGATGAATTTAATCTCCCGATATTTGCCATTATCCCAAAATATTCTAACATAATAAGAGATAGAATTAAAAATGCTACTGAGAGTAAACAGAAGTTTGTTACCTTAATGGATGAACAGGAAGGCTTTAGAGAAACATTTCGTTTATTGAAGACCAAACTTCTGTTCCAAATGGAAGGAAGAGAAAAAATATTTATGATTACCAGCTGCGAAGAAGATACTGGTAAAACAAGTACAGTTGCAAACCTTGCAATTTCAATTGCACAAGAAAATAAAAAAGTTTTAGTAATCGATTGCGATCTTAGAAAAGCTGCATTATCAAAAATGTTTGATGTGCCTAAGAATGCACCGGGTCTTATTGAATTTATAGAAAGAGATGTGGCCCCAACAATTTATACGAAAGTGTTGAAGAATATTGATATCCTTCCTGCAGGCGGAACAAGAGAAGATTCCAGTCATTTGTTAAACTCTGAAAGAATGAGAATGCTTTTCAATGCTATTGATACTTCCTTTTACGATTATATAATAATCGATACTCCACCAGTAACAAGAGTTGTAGATACTCTAGTTCTCGGAAGATCAATTAAAGATGCTATTCTTGTCGTTCGTCCTGGTCACTCATTTAAAGAAGCAGTGTTAGGCGGAATACAGGAAATGCTTCAGGCAAAAATCAAAATACGGGGCATTGTTGCTAATGCTGCCGAAATAAAAGATTCTTATTACTACAAGTATCGATATAGTTATGGTTATGGTTATACCTATGGTGAGAATGGAAAAAAATCTACAAAGAAAAAAACAAAATCTGTACAGGCTGCAGTTTAAAAATTAAAGAAAATAATTCGACTACTTGTTTTTAGATTGAATTTAATAAATATGTCTTATTTTAGCGATTCCTGGTAAGGAATCGTTTTTTTTTAACTTGATGTTACTCAATTATATTAAATGTTATCAGACCTTAAAATAATCAGTCCTCTAGATTTAAAAAATTGGGATGAAATGATTCTTCATTTTTCTGAATACTCTTTTTTTCATTCTACTTACTGGGCAAATGTATTGGAAGATACTTATAACTATAAACCTTACTATTTCGTAATTGAGAGAGAAAATAAGCTAAAAGCAGTTATCCCTGTTATGTTTGTTGAAAGTTTTATTACAGGAAAGAGAGCAGTTTCCTTACCTTTTAGTGATTATTGCCAGCCATTAATTTCAGATGGGGTTAATTTTATTGAGTTATTTAATGAAGTAGTGAAATTTGGAAAAAATAAAGGGATGAAATATTTAGAAATTCGCGGTGGTAATAAATTCTTTCCTGATGTGGAAGGTTCAACATTTGATTACATTCATAACCTGGATACTACAGTAGACGAGGAAAAATTGTTCAAAAATTTAAGCAGTAATACTAAAAGAAATATTAAAAAAGCAAAACGTGAAGGAGTAACCGTAGAAATATCCAGCTCAAAATTTGCTTTAGAAGATTTTTACAGGATGAATTGTATTACTCGAAAAAAACATGGGCTACCTCCACAACCAAAGAAATTTTTTGATAATTTGTTTAAAAATGTGCTCTCACAGAACAATGGTTTTATTGCAATTGGAAAATATAATAATATTAGTATAGCCGGGGCGGTTTACTTACATATTGGGCATAAAGCACTTTATAAATTTGGTGCTTCTTATATGGAATATCAAAACCTAAGAGCAAATAATCTGGTAATGTGGGAAGCTCTAAAATATTATTCTGCTAATGGATTTGAATCATTTTCTTTTGGAAGAACCGAACCGGATAACGAAGGCTTAAGAAAATTTAAACTAGGGTGGGGAACGACAGAAGAAATATTAAATACTTATCGTTTTAATTTTACTACCAATGATTTTGTATCTATGAAAACAAAAACATCCGGGTTACATAACAAATTCTTTAATAAAGCACCTATTCCAGCACTAAAGATTTTTGGTTCAATCTTTTATAAACACTTTGGTTAACGGTGTTATACTAATTATCATTTTGAAACAGGTTGTTCTACTTACTTTTAAACATATTCAGTTTAATAACTCTAAGAACAATTAATATCTTTGGAACGCAATTTGCGTATTCCATAAAACATTATAAAATAATCAATTAACTTCTTTTTGAGGGAATTTATTTCTGAATATTCTAATAGCCGGCTTAATTTCAAAAGACACAATTGAAAAATTAAATGAAAGCCATGATGTTATCTGTGCGATTGATGCGCCAGAAGAAAAACTGATATCTTTAATGCACGATAGAGAAATTTTACTTTTCCGAAGCGGTGTTAAAATATCAGAAAGAGTAATGGAAGCAGGTCCAATTCTTAAGTTTCTTATTTGTGCGGGATCCGGATTAGAAAATTTTGATGTTTCCTACAAAACTAAAAGAGGTTTATTGCTTAAATGCATACCCGAGCCTGATGCAAAAGCTGTTGCCGAATTAAGCTTCGCTTTCATGCTGGCACTCTCCAGAAATTTACCGTATGCTGATAATAAATGGAGACAGGGACATTGGATTAAAGGCGAATTCAAAAGTTACTTGCTGAGGGGTAAAGTTTTAGGCGTTCTTGGGGCAGGGAATATAGGCTCACTTGTCGGGCAAATGGGTTCGTTTTGGGGGATGACGGTTTTCGGTGCAGTTGCTCAAGAAGAATATACTCCTGAAAAAGAAGCTGATTTGATCTCCAAGGGAATAAGACTAACTACTTTCGAAGAAATTATTAGAAATGCAGATTATCTTTCTATACATGTCCCTTTAAATGATAGCACAATGAATTTAATCAATAAAAAAGTTATGCAAATAATGAAACCCGGTTCCTATTTAATTAATTTAGCCAGCGCCGGAGTTGTTAATGAGAAAGACCTGTTTGAAGAATTAACAAAGGGAACTCGGTTAAAGGGTGCAGCACTTGATGTACATGAAAATGAAGGAGAAGGTAAAATATCGCCATTGGCATCATTACCTAATGTAATATTAACACCACATATTGGTGCACAAACTGTAGATTCTCAAAAAGAAATTGGTGAGCGTGTATTAGAAGCCGTTGATTTTTTCAATGCCCAGTTAGATCCTCAAGAAAAAGTTGCGATGTAAATAAATGAATAATCTTTAATAAATTCTACATTAATAGTGAAGTTTATAGAAGAAAAGAATGAATTCAATTATTTGAAAGTTATAAATGTTTAAACCAAAGATAAATCTAGATCTTGCTTACGCAGTTTACATCGGGATAGATACGATGCCGGGATTGCAAGCATCCAGAATACTATCAAGAAAGGGAGTTCCAGTTATTGGAATTGCTGGTGATCGTAATGACCATGGATGCTTAACTAATACCTGCCATAAAATTATTTACACTAATAGAGAAAGTGAAGAATTAATAACAACTCTTATTGATATTGGAAAAAACTTAAAACAAAAAGCTGTTCTGTTCACTGGTCAGGAAAAAGATGTTCTGATAGTTTCGAAAAATAGAGAAAAGCTTAAAAACTATTATCATTTTATCTTTACCGAACAAGATGTGATTGAAATGCTGATCGATAAAATTGCGTTTTATAAGTATTGTATTAAGGAAAATTTACCGATACCTAAAACATTCTTTCTAAATACTAATGAAGATCTTGAAAAGGCTGCAGATGAATTGAATTATCCGGCTCTATTAAAACCGAATTACAGATCTCCGAAATGGGTTGAGCATACAACCATAAAAGCATTTAAAGTAAACAACAAAAATGAATTAATAAGTAATTATAATAAATATAAACAATGGGGAGACGGATTTGTTGTCCAGGAATGGATCGAAGGGCCGGACTCGAATCATTATACCTGCAATTTTTATTTTAATAAAGACTCAATACCGCTGGTTACCTTTGTTTCTAAAAAAATCAGGCAGTGGCCTCCTCGGGTAGGGCAGGGCTGCATAAGTGAAGAGAGTAAGAACGATATTGTACTAAATGAGGCGTTACGGCTATTTAAAAAATTAAATTTTAAAGGGTTGTGTTATCTTGATATGAAATTTGATGAAACAACAGGCAAATATTTAATTGTTGAACCAAATATTTGCAGACTTACAGGCAGGGCGCCTTTGGCCGAAGCTTCTGGAGTAGAGCTTACTTATACAATGTACTGCGATTTGGCAGGTTTAGAGCTGCCCAAAAATGTTGTTCAAAAATACGGTAATGTTAAATGGATTCACATCAGAAGAGATTTGCAGGCATCTTATTTTTATTGGAGGGATAAGCAACTAACTCTTAAGGATTGGTGGAAATCGTGGCAGGGAAAAAGAACCTATGCAATTTTTGATTGGAAAGATCCCAAACCTTTTTTTGGTGACTTTTTTAGAATATTTAAGTTGTACACAAAAAAAGCTGAAAGAAAGAAAAGACATTATCAAGATTCTTTGTAATTGATAATGTAAAAACCGAAGAAGTATGTGAAAATTAATTATGAATGTAACTGAAACGCAACCAAATACAGAAATAAAAAATAAAGTAGATTTTAACCTATTTGATATTGTAGGAATTAGGTTGGAGAATCCAACCGATGACGATATTAAATCGATAAAAAATCAACTAGGGGTCGAACCAAAAGATATTAATAACGAACCCGATATTACAATACGTTTTACTTCTAAATTGTACACGCCAAATTTTTCTTTTATTGGTTTAAACTCAGCAGGTTTTACAGAAGATAATTTTTTTTTGATAAGTGAAGAATCTCCTGATAAGAAAATTCAAATTCCATTTGAAAAAATCGGAGGTCGAATAAATATTATTTGCGAACAGGGAGTAAAATCAATTCCTTTATTAAACGATATCATCAATTTTACATTTCTCGGCAAGAACTATTTACCATTACATTCATCAGGTTTATATTTTAATGGTAAAGGATTGTTGATTATGGCGTGGGCAAATGGTGGCAAAACATCAACATTAATTTCATTTGCAAGGCATGGTGCAAGCTATGTTGGTGATGAATGGATTGTTTTATCCCCGAATGATAATTTAATGTACGGGCTTCCTGGAACTATCTCTATAAAGGAATGGCAGCTCAAGCAAATTTCTCAATTGTTGCCTAAAATAGAATTCAAAAAAAGAATTGTCTTTGCTGCTGTTCATTTAATCGATTCAATTCATAAATATATAAAAAAAATAGGTTTTGGTAAATCTACCGTAGCAGGGTTATTAGCAAAAGCATTACCTGCTTTGAAAAGACAATTAAAGATCGAAATTTTACCCGAGAAGATCTTTACTGATAAACAGCAGAAAAATGGAACTCCAATAGATTTTATTCTGCTTGCGGTTAGTCATGATGATTTTAAAATTTTGGTTGAGAAATGTGACTGGTTTGAAATTGCGGGTAGAATGATCAATTCAAATAAATTTGAACAATTATCCTTTTTAAAATTTTATAATGTCTTTAAATTTGCTTTTCCCGAAAAGACAAATGAGTTTTTAGAAAACTCTGGTTATATACAAAATCAACTTCTTCTTAAGGCTTTTAATAATAAAAATTCATTTAAAGTTTTTCATCCATATCCTGTTGAGATTGAACAATTATATAATCAAATCAATCAGACAATTTTTGAATCAAAAACAATATAAACATGGGCTGTTCGCAGCCATAAAAAAAATAAGCTTTTAATAATAAATGTAACGGATGATATTACTATGGCATCAGTAGCACTAATTGGTCAGGATGGCGCCGGGAAAACAACAATTTCCCAAATGGTACTTGAGCAGTTGCCTTATAAAATGAAATATATTTATATGGGAAGAAATGTTGAATCTGGCAACTATTCTCTTCCAACTTCCAAGATTATTCATTTATATAAAATTTACAAATACAAGAAAACACACAAAATTTCTGATAGCTCTACTGCCAGAAAATTATCACTTCACGAACTTGACAAAAACAGAAAAGTAGATACAAGAGGGAAGATAGGCGCAATTTTAAGGTTGCTGAATAGGTTGACTGAAGAATGGTATAGATTAATTATTTCCTGGAATTATCAAATAAGAGGATACCTGGTTATTTATGACAGACATTTTATTTTCGATTATATGCCTGACCAATTAGATGAACGCAAAACCAGAAGAAGACTTACGACCAGAATTCATGATTGGTCATTAAATAATCTATATGAGGTTCCAAGCCTTGTAATTTTTTTGAATGCTCCTGCTGAAGTACTTTATGCTCGTAAAGGAGAAGCTACAATTGATTATATAAACGCAAAAAATAAAGCATTCCTGGAATTCGGGAAAAAATTAAAAAACTTTGAAGTTGTTGATGCTGCGCAGCCTGTTGATAAAGTATTTGATGATGTGAGAAAGAAAATGAGTGAATTTTTTAATGCTAAAATGAAAAATAAGTTTGCAATAAAAATAATAAAGAAAAATTTAGCATAATGTTTACTAATTGGCAGTAGTTATAACAATAAGCTACAAATAAGGTTTGAATTATCTTTTAATGAAAAATTTATCTCTCATAAAAAGTTAGTTCTAAAATCTGTTAATAAACATTCTTTATTCGCTTGATAGTCATTCTGTATTATAATCCTGAATTTTAATTATAATATTTATCTTATATAATACAAAAGTATAATGATGCAACCTGAATTGAAAGAACAACAAAACAATATTATGATAATAGAAGCGGATAATAAGTATAATTATCATTGGGAAAAATTTTTAGAGGATCATGAACTTTCAACTATTTATCATACTCTTGAGTGGTTAAACGTTCTTGAAAAAGAAACAGGTCAAAAAATATTAAAACTGATCTTTCTAGATGAAAATGACAATATTGAAGGATTGTTCCCACTCCAATATACGCAAGGATTTCCTCTCGGATTTGGTGGTGTACCTGCTTCTAAACGTCTTTCATCATTACCAAGGACACCTGTTAGCGGGCCTTTAACATTAAATGATAGGGCTAAAGCCTTGCTTCTTCAAAAAGCAATTGATGCAGTTTCAAAGGATTCCGGTTATTTATTACAAATTAAATCGTTAGAGTCAGAGATCGATGATTGTGTTAGTGATTTGAATAAATACTTTTGGCGTGAAATTTATGTGAAGGAAATTCCCGAGTTTCCTGAAGAGATACGATTTGGCAAATCAAAGAACCATGCAAAAATTAAATGGGCCGTAAATAAAGCAGAGCAAAACAATGTTACTCACAGAACTGCACAAACAGAAGATGATTTAAAAAATTGGTATCACCTTTACCTGGATACGATGCGATTTCATGCTACACCAGCACGTTCATATAATTTTTTTAAAGATTTATGGAAAATATTAAGACCAAAAGAATTGATGCAATTACAGTTAGCCGAGTTAGAAGAAAATGGTAAAAGCAAAGTGATAGCCGGAAGTATTTTATTCTTTTATAATAAAACTGTTACACACGCTTTCAGCGGAAGCAGCCGCATTCGTAAGCACATTGAATTACGCCCTAATGACTTTTTACATTGGCATGCAATGATTCAAGCGCAGAGTGAAGGCTACAAATTTTACGACTTTGGAGAGGTTTCTAAAGGTAATACCGGGTTAGCTGCTTATAAGAAAAAATGGGATACGACAAAATTAAAAATGTATCATTATTATTATCCTGATCCTGTCCAATTGCAAAGTGAAAACCTTGACTCTGGTACAGTAGGAGTTTTAAAGGAAAAAATCTGGCAATCATTACCGCTTGGTTTAACTGCCAGACTGGGTAAATTTATTTATACAAAATTATAGATTAAAACATTTTTTGATTAAGAAAATTTTTTACATATTAAAACCCTTTATTCCAAGATCACTTCAGATTTATTTAAGACGAAAACTTGTAAGCAGGCAAAGAAAAATCTTTAAAGATACCTGGCCAATACTACCTTCCTCTGCTCAGAAGCCAGCAATATGGAACGGTTGGCCCGATGGTAAAGATTTTGCTTTTGTTATCACCCACGATGTTGAATTACAAGGTGGACACGATAAGTGCAAACAGCTTATGCAAATCGAAAAAGATCTAGGCTTTGTTTCATCCTTTAATTTTGTACCAGAAGGTTATAACGTTTCTGCAGAGCTGAGAAAACATCTTAAAGAAAACGGATTTGAAGTTGGTGTGCACGGCCTTAATCATGACGGCAAATTATTCAGCAGCAAAAAAGTTTTTGACTATAGAGCTAATAAAATTAATAAATATATTAAAGAATGGAATTCTGTCGGATTTCGTGCCCCCGCAATGCATCATAATCTTGAATGGCTTAAACAACTTGATATAGAATATGATCTGTCAACATTCGATACGGATCCTTTTGAACCGCAATCGGATGGTGTGGGTACAATATTTCCTTTTGTTGTTAATAGAAATAATATGCAAGATGGTTATGTTGAATTGCCATATACGCTTGTCCAGGATTTTACTGTTTTTATTTTGATGGAAGAAAAGGATAATAGTATCTGGGAAAAAAAGTTAGATTGGATTGCTGAAAATGGTGGTATGGCCTTAATTAATGTTCACCCGGATTACATAAATTTTGAAAATAAAGCTTCTTTAGAAGAGTATCCAATAGAATATTATACTGATTTTTTAAAGTTTGTAAAAATAAATTATGCCAATAATTACTGGAATGTTCTTCCCATGGAGCTGTCTTCTTTCTGGACAAGATATTCAAATAATACAAAGAATTAATTATTCTCATAATTTAATTTCTATAAATTATGAGAAAAGTTAAGAAAAAATGGTAGAATCTAAAGTAATCGATCAAGAAAATTCATAGAAAATTAGTGAAGTTGGCTCAGAAATTGAGGTTGAATGAGTGATATTTATTGAGTATCAATTTATGAATTAATTTTAATATTCGTTCAAAAACCAGGTTTAAATTAGCCTAAAGAATAACAGATATGATTTTAATCATAAATGAAACAATTGAATGTTTTTTGATTTATCCTTTTTAAGATTTTATTTCATTGAAAAAGTTAAAGTTGCATACACAATTCTGCAAAAAATTTATTAACAATATTACATTATAGGAATCCCAAATGAATTTAAATGGAAAAAAAATTTTGATAGCTGGAGGTGCTGGTTTTATCGGATCTCATCTGTGTGAAAGATTATTACCTGAGAATACTGAAATTACAGTATTTGATAATTTCTGTACTGGAAAAATGGAAAATCTTAAAAATGTAAAAAATGATGTACGAATAATTACAGGTAATATTAATAATTTTGAAGAGGTTTCTAATGCTATTAAAGGAAACAATTTAGTAATACACCAGGCATTTCCCTATGGAGTTGCTACTCGCGAGCTGGATAAACAATTTGTTGAGGATGGAGCAATAGGTACCTATAATATATTAAGAGCGTCGGTAGAACATGATATTGAAAAAGTTTTATATGCTTCTACGGTAGCAGTATACGGACGTCAAGAATATACACCGCTAGATGAAAATCATCCTAAAGTTCCATTTTTACCCTACGGAGCGACAAAATTATTAGGAGAATTATATTGCGCCACTATTAATAACGTTTTTGGTTTAGATACTGTTAGCTTAAGGTATTTTAATGTATATGGGCCGCGATATGCAACCTTCGATCACAGTGCTATGATTCATTTTTTAGAACGAGTCATTCAGAATAATTGTCCGTTGATTTATGGTGATGGTAGCCAGGTAAGAGATTACACTTATATCGACGACATCATTCAAGGAACAGTCTTAGCATTAAAGAAGGATAACACCAATGGAGGAGTATACAATATAGCAGAAGGCGAAGGAATGAAAATAATTGATCTGGCCAAAAAAATAATTGAAATATCTGGTAAAAATTTAGAGCCTAGATTTGCGGAAATGAATGAATATAAGACTATTGAAAAAGGATTACCTTATGGTATTACACAAAAAGTAGGAGATAAATATCTGGATACTAGAAAATATATAGCAAATATAGAAAAAGCTCAGAAAGAGTTAGGTTATAAACCAAGTACAGATTTTGACTATGGTATAAGAAAAACATACGAGTGGCTCTTAGAGCAAAAACATCAAGTAATGACACACTGATAAAATCAAACTTGTAACATTTAATCACGTATTCATTTTTATTAATTCAAAATTGCTGGTTTATTTTAGTAAAATGTAAAATCCGGAAATTAGAAAATGTTGAGGAATGACATTAATAAAACAATTTGTATGATCGCTATGGCATCATATCCCGGCGATCCAAGAATAAGAAGACAAGCAGAGGCTTTGGAAAAGAAGGGATATAAAGTTGATATTATTTGCAGGTATTCCCCATCAATTAAGCAAAAATCCAGAGAAAAGTCTGGCGGTATAACTGTATATAAGCAAAAATCCAGAGAAGAATTTGGAGGTATAACCGCGTACAGAATTATGAACGCACCAAATCAAGAAAATAGAATTAATTATTTAATACAGTCAATTCTATTCATTATTGTAGCTTTTATGCGTTTAAGTTTGTTATCATTAAAGAAAAAATATTCTTTAATTCAGGTGCATAACTTACCTGATTATTTAATTTTTGTTGGGATATTACATAAATTATTTGGAGTTAAACTTATCCTGGATATTCATGATCCGTCAGTTGATTTGTTTGAAGAAAAATGGCCCGGAAAGAAGAACAAACTATTTAAATACATTATAAAAATAAGTGAGCGTTATTCTTGTAAATTATCAGATCATATAATCACCGTGACAAGTATGTGTAAAGAAAAATTAGTTGAGAGAGGAAATCCGGCTGATAAAATTTCGTTAATCTTAAATACAGCTAATGAATCAATTTTTAAATTTAATATGCACCGAAATTTTACAAAGATTAATGAAGGTGTAAAAATATTATATTATGGTACTATTGCAGAAAGACAAGGATTACATAACGCAGTAAAAGCAATGCATCATTTAATAAAAGATATTCCTAATAGTACTCTCGACATTTATGGAATATATGAAATGAGCTATAGAAAAAAGCTAGAAAGCCTGAATACAGAATTAAACTTAGAGAATAATGTAATTCTTCATGGTTCGATTATTAGGGAACAAATTCCCGATATAATAAATGAACATGATATTGGAATAGTTCCACATCCATGCACTGAATATCTGAATTTAAGCTTACCGACAAAAGCATTTGAATATGTCACTTCTGGCTTGCCAGTAGTATCAACAAGGATAGAGAGTCTTTTTAAAACTTTAAATGATGACTGCATTACTTATGTAGAAAATGGAAATCCTAAAGATCTCTCTGAAGCAATAAAATATCTTTGCTTAAACCCTGAGGTAAGAAAATCAAGAGTGGATTCGGCTTATAAGTCTATGAAGGAAATTTCAGGTCATGTTATGAATAAACGATATGTTGATTTAATTGATAAAATGATAACTCCCCAATAGTTAAAATTAAATACTATAATTGAAATCTTTTATTAATACCGTCAGATCTGTTTTTGCAATAATGTTTTTAAAATTCAAAACAAAATGTGAAAGTTTTTCTAAATGAACAATGCATTAAGAATATTAATTACCGGAGTAGGGGCCCCGGGTATTATGGGAACAGTTTACTCGTTGAAAAATAACTATGATAAAAGACAAATCTATTTAGTAGGGACAGATATAAATGTTGACGCAGTGGGCAAATATTTTTGCGATAGTTTTTATGAACTCCCGGCCGCAAACGATACGGATAATTACCTGGATTCGTTATTAAATATTTGCGTGAAAGAGAAGATTGAAGTAGTCATACCACAAAATACAAGAGAGCTGTTAATTTTAGCAGCTAACACCCAAAAATTTATTGATATAGGTACAAACGTTTTAGTTTCCAGCTTTGAAGCTATAAAGAACGCAAACGATAAATACGAGTTAATGAAAGTATGTAAAACTTCTGGCGTTCCGGTAGCCGATTTTACGATGGTTGCAGACAATAAAAAATTAGTTAACGCAGTTAAAGAACTCGGTTGGCCGGAAAAGAAAATTGTTGTCAAACCACCATCTTCAAATGGTCAGCGTGGTGTCAGAATCATTGATGAAAAAAGAGATTTAAAAAAAGCATTTTATAATGAAAAACCATCCAGTCTCTACACTACGTTAAATGATCTGGAAAAGGTTTTAGGTTCAACCTTTCCTGAACTGATTGTTACAGAATATTTACCGGGAGAAGAATATACTGTGGATGTAATTAGAAAAGGAAAACTGATGACAGTCATTCCCAGGAAAAGAGATTTAATTAGAAGTGGTATAACTTTTAACGGCAGCGTTGAAAACAATCAGGAAATAATAAATTATTCTAAAAAATTAGCCGAAGTTTTAAATCTGGAATATTGTTTTGGCTTTCAATTTAAATTGGATGAAAATAATACACCAAAAATATTGGAATCAAATCCCAGGGTTCAAGGAACGATGGTTCTATCTACAATTGCAGGAGCGAACATTATTTATTCGTCAGTTAAACTTTTATTGGGCGAAGAAGTTACAGATTTTGATATAGATTGGAATTCAAGAATATTCAGATACTGGGGTGGGGTGGGTCTTTATAAAGACAACTCCTTTCTGGTAAATTATTAATATGAAGAGACTTGAAGATTATACAACAATTATATTTGATTTGGATGATACTTTATATAATGAAATTGAATATATAAGCAGAGCATATAGATTTATTAGCAATAAGATCTCCGAACGTAACAATCATTTTTCTCCGCAGGATATTTTTAATTTCCTTTTAGAAGAATTTAAATCAAATGGAAGGAAAAATTTATATCAAAAATTAATAACGAAATTTGATGGCACGAACTACCCGCTTTCAGATTTTCTGAACGATCTGAGAACTGTACCAATACCGGAGAATTCAATAGCAATTAAAGATGAATTATACAGTTTTATTCAGAGCAATATTAATAAATATAAATTTTTTATTGCTACCAATGGTAATAAAATTCAGCAGGAAAATAAATTCAGATCAGCTAATATTCCTTTTAAAAATCGTTTTAACATAGTTTATTGTGATGCTTTCGGGATTGGTAAAAGAAAACCGAGCCCTTTTTTTATTAATTATATATCAGAAAACTTTCACATTAAACTTGATGAAATGATATTTATTGGAGACAGTGATGTTGATTATAGTGCTGCTTTAAAAGGGAAAATTGATTTTTTAATGGTAGAAGAATTTAATAAAAAAATAGGTATAACATGAATAACGTACTAGTTTTATCTCCACATACTGATGATGCTGAATTGGGCTGCGGAGGGACAATTGCAAAATTAATTAAGGAAGGCAAAAACATATTTTGGGTTGTATTTTCCACAGCGGATGAATCTTTACCTGCAAGTATGGAGAAAGATACTTTAGCAAATGAATTTAAAAAAGTAACTAAAAGTATTGGTTTATCAAGAAAAAATTATGAAATCTATCATTTCCCGGTCAGAAAATTGTCGGAACATCGCCAGGAAGTGTTAGAGGAGTTAATCAAATTCAGAAAATCCTTTAAACCTGATCTGGTCATTGGTCCTTCTTTAAATGATTTCCACCAGGATCATACCGTAGTAGCAAATGAAATGATAAGAGCTTATAAATCATCGGCAAACATTATATGCTATGAACTTCCCTGGAATCACATCCAGTTCAACACCCAGCTTTTTATAGAGCTCTCCGATGAATTTATGGGCACTAAAATTAAAATGATGAATATATATAAATCTCAGTTTTATTTAAAAAGAACATATTTCAGCAAAGATTTTGTAAAGGGACTTGCTCGCACAAGAGGCTCTCAAGTAAATGTAAATTATGCAGAAGCTTTTGAAGTGGTTAGATGGAGAATAAAATAGATTTACCACATGATTGAGAATATGTTGAACTTTAAAATAGTGTAAATGTTAACGAGGAATTTAATTCGATAAAATGAAAGCAAAGTAATTGTTCCCTAAAAGGATGTTTATCAATCACTGGGTCTTAACACTAATGGGGAAGATATAATGTTCAATTTCTTACACATTCGTATTAAAGATGGAGCTTAATAAAAAAAATATAGGTTTGAAAAGTGAATTAACAAATCAAAGAAAAGAAGGATTTTTCCTATTCATAAAGAAAGCTTTTGTATACTTGAGAAAGCATACGGGGCAGGGTCATGCTTATCTATGGAAATATTTTTATGAAACAGGCCAAACTTTCCATATCAAACCCAAAATTGATGATATTGAACTCAAGGAAGTAAAAATCACTGATAAAGATGAGATTGAAGAGATTGCAGAAAAAGATGCATGGGGTCAAAATATAAATATGATTCATAAAGATATGGAAGCCGGGCATCGGTGTTTTGTTATCAAGCATAACGGAGAGATTGTGGCAAGTAATTTTGTCGCCGTGAGTAATGAAGTTTGGGATCGAATATGGGCTCGTAAATTCAAACTAGGCAGAAAAGAAGCTTATGGTTGGCAATCGTGGTGTATTCCAGCATATCGTGGAAAGGGATTAATGCCGTTTCTGATTTTATCTACTATTGCCTGTATCGCTAATGAATGTGACAAACCGGAACATATTGGGTGGACTTGGGTGTCTAATAAGAAAATGCACCGGAGTCTGCTTAAGATTGGTTTTAAGAAAATAGGACAGTTAGGATTTATAGAATTTTGCGGAATTCGTTTCAGTTATATATTGGGGCATGATGCATTTAAGCAAACCCGGAAACGTGCATGTTTGCATATTCCGGCTCTTCGTAGATCCCGGTAGAAGTCGATCGGCTCAATACAGGGTATTTTATAAATCTCTTTAAGATATTAAAGCGAAACTATAATGCGTTAGTAAAATATTTTCGTAGAGTACTTTTTCTATAATTAGGTTTTTTCACCATATATCTGTATTAATCTTAATTATTAGAGTTTTAATTTCCAGAAAAATTCAACCAGCGATTAGTTACAAGTATTTATATACTAGTCTACCTACTAATGGAGTTAATCGTATTGGTATTAATTGCCATAAGATTTTTTTTATCCCGGTAAACTCCCCTGGATCTGAACCATCGTTATATTCTATAACTGTTTTGTCTTTGTTATATCCTATAACTTTAGGATTTGGATAAAAATATTGATAAAGCGGAAACGTCTTTGAACTCCACTTTTTTTTGTAAGCTGCCAAGCCAGCATTATCTTCCTCTGCATTTCCCCAATCGTAAAATTTATATCCTTCTTTCTGTGCATTATGAATTGCATTCCAATGAAGAAAATCATTAGGACGTAAATCAAAATATTTTCTGCTACTACCATTGTATGCAAAGGTTACTGTTTCGTTGAAGTAATACAGGACTAATCCAGCAATGATTTTCTTCTTACCATTAGTTATTTGTTCGGCTAAAGCTAGTTGCATCATTCCTTTAGGTCTTAAAATATCCCATGAAATTTTAAATAATTTATAGGGTCGGGGTGGATTTTTATGGTACTTATTTAGCCTAAGGAATAATTTATACCATTTTTTTAAATCTTTTTCAGAATCAGCTAACCTAAATTCAACTCCACTGTTAATCGCTTTATTAACAGCCCTTTTAATGGAGGAATGATTTTTAGAATTTCCAAACCTTATCTCTTGTGGGTACGGGGGTATTTCAGTTATGTATTCATCTTTCCATAAAAATTTGCTAAGAGAATTGCAGGGAAGCTCAGGATTATATGTTTTTATATGTAATAATCTGCCAGGATCTTTATAAATAAAATTTAAAGCGGCATTTATTAATTTGGCTGCAACATCACTATCATCCGCTAAAGGGCCGACCACCGGGGTTCGAGGCAAGGATGAAAGACGTTTTGCTACCAGGGGACCCCCAAAATTATGGGGCATGCCTTTTGTGTATTGTAATGGTAAAATGCCTCGAATTTGATCATTTTCATCTCTGCAAACCAATCTTAATAATTTTTGTCCCGATTGTGCTTCCAATACCTGAAGATGAGCAGGATGATGATAAATTGTTCCCTCTTTATGATTTATTACGTATTCTGTCCAGGATTCGCCACTTCTACCATTTTCAGTAGAGACACTTAACTTCATATAATTCCCCTCGATTTCCTTATAAATATTAAGAAAAAAGACGTTTTAGATATTTTCACACTAGAACATAAAGGAGACAATAATCATACCATTTCAGAGCCCAAATGACCTTTTTCCACTGAAATTTTACGATGAATCAGTATAACGATACAGGATGGAAAGATGATTTAAATTAACTAATGCTGTTCCAAATAAAATTAGAATAAGCTTAAACAAAATAAATTGAAAAGTTAATAATACTAACTCGCAGTCATCAGGAAAATAAGAAAACAGGTGTTATGATTACACTCCAAAAAGCATAGGAGCTATCAGGTTTGGTTATGATCAAAAGATATCAAACATTATATAATAAGTTTATGAACGATAGATTACCTATGTTGGTTACTTCATAAGAATCATCTTCTTAGTTTCTACAAAATCATTAACCTGCAGAGCATAAAAGTATACCCCTGATGTTAACGCTGAAGCATTAAAGTTCAATGTGTGAGATCCTGCCTGAAATTGTTTATTTGTGAGTTCAACTACAAGTTCACCCAAATTATTATATATCAATAATCTTATATTTGATTCAAATGAGATATAAAAAGAAATCATTGTACTTGAGTTAAACGGATTCGGATAATTTTGAAATAATATGTATTCAACTGGTAGTGTATCACCATCCCCGATTGTTGCTGTAAAATCGCTTTCGTAAGCTCCGATATCCCAACCCAAACCTCTTGGCCTTAATATCCCATCAATGTCACTATTATACGGATGATAAAGAGATTGTCCATGATCAATACCATCAGATGAAGCTTGTAATGTAAAATCTTTGTTAGATATATTATTAAATTGAGGATTTGTAATATAACTATGTAAATCAAAGCCTGATGATTGCCATGAACTCCAGGATACACCGCTGCTGTTCATTGAAACAGGCGAGTTGTCATTACACTTCCAGATATTGTTATCTACGTTGCTGGGATCAGAAAAACTTATATCGACCAAACGAAGTATACCGCTACCGTTAACACTATAACCAATATTATTCTTAATTATTGGATCAGAGGTGGAAGTTATATAATATTGAGACGAAAGATTTTCTCCATACACCGTATTACCAATAATTTGTACTCTCGCCGATGTGCTGCCTGATCCGTTTTTATATGAAATACCATTTGAGGCTGATAACGTGGCATTAAAAATATTATTATAAATTCTGGTTGTATCGGAACCAAGCGGTTCTGTTATATAAATACCTTGCGCATTGGATGTTTTACTGTTGTTTTGTTCCAAGTAATTATCCCTGATTATAAGTGGGTAATCACTGTAAGATTGAATGCAATCATCATGTCCATCCGGATCTTCATTACTGATAACGATATAATTATTCTCGTAAATGTTATTACTGTTTTCTTGTGAGTATATACCGTCAGTTTGATGGGGTATAAATGTATCGGTTGTTAATGTACATCCTGTTATAGTAACGTTTTCATTATACATTATATTTATCCCTGATCTGGCAGTCATATGAATAGCACAGTTTTCTATTCTAACGTGCTGGCTATTCCTTATCCTTATAACAGAATCATCCGAATTGCGCAGATATAAATTTTTTACTACAATGTAATTTTCATTTGTGATATTGATAACATTAAAAAAAGTTTGCATACCATCAATAATTACTTTTCCTGAATGACCAGCTTCAATTCCAGGGGTAATAGTGATTAGATTACCGGCAGTCCCTGAAGCAGAGATATTAAATTGCTCATTATAAATTGTTGAATCAGAACCGCCGCTGATATAAATTATATCTCCGGGATGTACACTATTCCAGTCTATAGCACTAAAACTTTCCCACGCATTTTCCCATGAAGTTCCATCATTTATTCCCGTAGCGTATTTATCAATGTAATGGTTAGAAGAAAATGTTTCAGTCACAAGCACTCCCGATAGAAATATAAAAAGTAGAAAGTAAATTTTCATTTTTTATTCTCCGCTTTTTAAATGATCATTGAAATTAGTTGATTTAATTTTAGTGTCTTCTTTCAGCATAATTTACTGTTTATAATATTGTGCCAATTATTATAATTTTAAATGCTGGAATTAATTTTGGTATAAATCTAAAATATCAACATCAGCGGAAAATGAAAAATATTGAAAATATTCATTTGAATTGTGTAAAAATTAATGTCTCACACTAATACATGTTTAAATTGTAAAATGTAGAAAAAATGCTCTATTGTTCAGTTTTTACTGGTACTTATTTTGTATAGAAATTGTATTATTTTAACTTTAATTTGGATTGTCTAAGGAACTTTTTCACTGCATTTTGCAGTTAGAAAAAGCTTAATAAAGAATAAGAATTTAGATAACGATCTTTTCCAATCGATAAATATTTTCACCATAATTGTCGCAATAATGATTTTATTGTCGTATTTGTGTCACTAAAAATCTAATAATTTTAATGAATTCATTTTCACACTATTTGTTATAATCTTTAGAGGAGTTATTTAGAAATTGATGAAATTGTTAATTAATGAATTTGAAAAAATAAAAGTTGATATTAATTATCATTAGAAAATAGTAAGTAAATATGCCACAATTATGAATCCGTTAGTTTCTATATTAATACCTTCATATAATTCCGAAAAATGGATTAAATCAACAATAGAGTCTGCTCTTGCACAAACCTGGAAAAACAAAGAGATTATAGTTGTTGATGATGGCTCTACAGATAATTCTTATAATATTGCAAAGCAATATGAATCTAAAATATTAAAAGTTGTTACTCAAGATAATAGTGGTGCTTGTGTCGCAAGAAACAGGGCTTTATCTATCTCTCAGGGCAATTTTATTCAGTGGCTTGATTCAGATGATATACTTGCTCCAGATAAAATAAAAATTCAACTTACTAACAGCGACCAAAGTCCTCAAACAAAAGTATTACATTCATCAGCATTTGGATTATTTTATTTTCGTATTAAAAAAGCACAATTTAATCTTAATCCGTTATGTCAGGATTTATCGCCGATGAACTGGCTATTAATGCATATGGGGAAAGGGCATTGGATGATTCCAGCAGCCTGGCTTGTTAGTCGTAAAATAACTGAATTAGCTGGTCAGTGGGATGAAAGATTAATGCTGAACCAGGATGGAGAATATTTTTGTCGCGTAGTGGCTTCAAGTGAGTTAGTTAAGTTCCATCCAAAAGCAAGAAGTTATTACCGTCAGGGGAACCTCTCTAGCATTAGCAATATTAGAGCAGGAAAATCATTGGAATCTCTGAATTTCTCAAAGACATTATGCGTTGATCTTCTTCTTAACCTTGAAGATAGTGAAATTACAAGAGAGGCATGTATAAATTATTTGCAAAGGAGTATATTCTTTTCCAATGGTTTAGATTCTCCTATTATTGAAAGCAACCGAAAACGAATTAATGAATTAGGCGGTTCTATTGTTGAACCCCATATGACCAAAAAGTTTATCATCATTAAGAATATTTTTGGTTTGAAAACCGCGAGATTAATAAAAAATAGACTGTGGCACTTGGAAATAATAATTCGAAAATATTGGGATAAGATACTAGCTAATTTATTCCGTGATGGCATTTAAAGTTAAATTATTCACTACCTGAACGATGTTGATAGTGGTAGTAATTTTAGGAAAAATAGTGTCTGTGATCTTTACACATTATCTTTTTATGAATTATCTCCCACATCTTGAAAATATTGAGGTCACAAGAAAAACTTGTTTATGTTATTTACAAAGGTATAATTATAAAATATATTTTAAGTATTTTGATATTTAAATAGTAAATCAGAAAAGAATTGTAGAGTTTGGGGGAGAAATCACTTCTTCAACTGAAACAAATAAGTTTAGTATTTTGATTTTTTTTAGAACAATTACCATCATTGTGTTAAAAATGGCTATAATACCTAAATATAACCATCAGAAAATAATGAGATGAATTACCTGCTTACTTTTCCGGAGAAGAAATGAAATAATACTAACCGTTAGTATTCAGGTACAGTGATTTAATCTCCTAATTAAAAAAATTTAGAAATTATGATATTGAACGAATCCAATAAAAATATTTATTACCATGTAGCAAAGATTACATTTTTTCTTTACTTCTTTTTTACACTATTTGGAACCTCATTACCATTTCGTGCCGGGACGAGGGACCCAAGCCAGTTAGGTACATCAAACATAATTAACCAAATTGTATTTTCAACTCTGTTTTTAACTGCGCTTTTTTCGCTTATTCCAAAGACTCATCACGTAATAGCGATCATTAAAAAAGAAAAATTTTTAATAATATTTTTACTTTGGTGCACATTAAGTATAACCTGGGCTGATAATAGTTTCGTTGTCATTAAACGTTTATTTCAGTTTTATACCGCAATAATAGTTTGTTTTTCAATTTTAGTTCATTCCGACTCCGTTGATGATATATTAATTACGCTAAAAATCCTTTTTAGTATCTTTATGATTGTATCCTTGATATCGATCTTTACGGTGCCTGGGGCAATTAGCAGAAATTACCAAGAATGGCAAGGGTTGGCCAATAATAAAAATAATCTTGGCAAATATAGTTTAATAAGTACGTTAATTTGGTTATACGCTTTATCAAAAGATGAAAAATTAAAATCAAAATTGTTCAGTTTCTTTATGTTGCTGGTATCTCTTTTCCTCTTGTTTGGAGCAAACAGCTTAACAGCAGTCTCCGCATTCTTATTTTTACTTTTAGTGTGGTCATTATTTGCAGTAGATCAAATTTTTAAACCCCTTGGAATCAGGCGAACGGTTACGATTTTATTTTTAATATGTTTAGGGTCAATAACCGTTTTAACATTGCTTTTCTCAAAAGAAATAATAGCTGCGGTATTAGCATTAGCCGGTAAAAAATTAACTCTCACAGGAAGGACTGATTTATGGGCAGATATAATGGTGGAAGTGAAAAAACATTTATTAATTGGTTGTGGATATAAAGGATTTTGGATAACTGATAGTCCCAAAATATTAGAAGTTTATGAAACATACATTTGGTTGCCCAGGCAGAGTCATAATGGCTATCTGGATGTATTAAATGAAACAGGTCTAATTGGTTTGTTTAGTTTTCTGGCTATCATAATTAATTACTTTGTAACACTGGTTAAGAATAAAAAAAGAACTTTTTGGATGTGGTTTATAATTGTAGCATTAATTGAAAATTTTACAGAATCCGTATTATTTAGTCCCGGGGGGGTAATGACATTCATGTTTCTTTATGCCTATCTTTCAATTTTCACTAATATCTTACAAAAGGAGCAAATTAATTTTCAATCTGAAACTGATCGTTTATATCGGAAATAATCATTCAAGAGTTAGTATTTCAATTTATGATTTCCAAATATCTGCTTTTATATTTCAATCTTCTAACAATCAAATTTATTTAATCAAATGAAGCAGCAAGAGAAGATTTAAATTTATCACCCGTGAATAAAACAGCACTGTTTTTTGACTTTATAAAATAGTATAAATATCTGGATATGTCTTGCGATACATATTCATCAGTTCGACAAAAAAATTAGAGGTAAAGTATATTATTGCAGGTACCTTTGCATCAAAATTCATTGCTCATTTTTAGGAAAATATGAAATGATAAAAACATATTCACTCACTTGGTGGATTTTTATTGTTGCATGTTATTTTTCATTCAATACATGTATTATTGGAAAAAATTATTATGTGAATAAATATGCCTCCGGTTCCAATGATGGAACCTCCTGGGAAAATGCATGGAATTCATTCAGTGTTATAGAATGGACAAAATTAAAAGCAGGGGATGTACTATTTATATCCGGCGGTAAAGATAGTACTGTTTATAATGAAGCCTTAACGGTAGAAGCATCCGGTGATGAAAATAAATTGTTTACTATAAGAAATGGTCTTGATCCGATGCATAACGGAAGAGTAATAATCGATGTGCCGGGTAAGGGAATGAAAATTATTAAAAAAAGGTACGTAAGAATTTCGAATATAGAATTCAAAAATGTTACATCCGGTGTGTACATAAGAGGTGCGTCCACAGGTGCTGTTAATGTAATTTATCTTGATAGTCTGAAAGTAGTAAATTTTAAAAAACAAGGGGGGATATTTATCAATGGTTGGTCTTCCGCTGGACTAGATGCCACTGTAGATAGTGTATTTATCCGATATTGCACACTAACAACATCTTACTTAACTAATAAACAAACAGATGTAATTTATGCTCAATATTGTAATAACCTATTTATCTTAAATAACACAATAACTGTAACCTCCAGAATAAAGGGCTCCCACACGGATGGAATTCAATTTGTTCACAATATTAAAAATATTACTATTGCAAATAATTCTATAAATAACTTAACAAACTCAGATATTAACAATAAATGCAATGGTATAATGGGTGCAGATTTAATTGGGAAGGGATTATTTTTTAATAATATTATTTATGCACCTGAATTTAACAATAGTGGTAACAATGTTTTTAGTTATAGCAATGGCAAAACCTTAGATGAGGCTGGTTCCTGGTACATCTATAACAACATTTTTATTGGTGGAGGTACAATAAATCTTTTCAAGATAGAAGACAAAGATGCCCACATTAAGAATAATATTTTTTATAGCATCCCCGCTGAAACGGGACAGATTTATTTAAGAGTGCCTTTAGAGGATTGGTCGAGATTAGATTATAATTTATATGGACAAAATAACGGTACCAAAGGGGATAAAATTTTTAGATTTGAAGGTTCAAAATCGATGAATCAAATGCAGAACTTAGGTGCAGAATTGCACGGAATTGATAGAGAAAATCCGGTATTTAAAACTCCCTTTATTAACTTACATCTACAAATTGGTTCCCCGGGATTGAATAGCGGTATTAACTTAGGTATTCCTTTTAATATTGATAAAAATGGAATGGAAAGACCAATAAACGGGAACTGGGACATCGGTTGTTATCAAAATTCTCATTAGAAATATTAAATTTAGAATTTTATAATTAATATAATGTTTTAACTGAATCTCATTATTTTATATTAAAATAAATAGAATTAATTAACTTGACTGATAAATAATTTCGATCTCTTAAAAATACAATTACATGTTATATTGTATTGAACATGAATCATACTATTCAGCAAAAACATATATTTACAAAACAATTTTATAAAGATCCATTTAATCAATAAAACAATGAAAAAGATTTTACATGTTTCATACGATTTGAGAGATAGATATGATCAAAAAGTTACTCCTGCAATTAGTAGATTGATTAATCTTAGTAAAGCAAATTTTGATGTATTTACAATTGATTTGGTAAGGGTTCCAAAACTTAAGAATGAAATTATCAAGCTCATATCGAGTAATCATCTAAAAATAAACGCATTAGGCTTCCCTTATGGCATATTTATGAAGTGGAGTCAAAACCGTGCCTTTGATTCTATTTCTAAGGCGAGTTTAGAGAATAAGATTAATTTATCCCAGTTTAACTTAATCCACGCTCATAAGCTATCATTTGATGGATTGGTCGGATATAAATTGTCTTTGAAATATAATATTCCCCTTGTTGTTACATTAAGACAAACTGATGCAATGGTTTTAAACCTAAAACCAGGTGCGGTTGCCATATTTAAACCTATAATTAAAAGATGTGAAAAGCTTTTTTACTTGATACCTCAAATCCTAATTAGAATGAAAGAATTATTTGGAGAGACTTTTTATGAAGAAAATATAGCACCGAAAGCTGTGTTTTTACCAAATATTGTTGAAAGAAAATTGAATGCCGCTGCTGATAGTAAGGTACAGAAAGGGCACTTTGTTACAGTACTTAAAATGAATGAAAAAATTGTAAAAAGAAAAAATATAAAGAAATTAATAATAGCATTTAATCGATTGAAAAATTATGATTTTAAATTAACGATTGTTGGCGATGGTGATTATAAAACTGAAATAGAAAAATGGGTGAGAAATTTAAATTTAGCTGATAAAGTAAACTTTGCTGGTAATGTCCAAAATGACCAAATTGATTCATATTACAAAAGAGCCGAAGCCTTCTTACTGCCGAGTCTGAGTGAATCGTTTGGATTGGTTTATGCAGAGGCACTTTTAAATGGAACACCTATAATGTTCTCAAGGGGTTATTTGGGTTTTGATGGTTTTTTTGATGGGGTTGGTGTAGGGGTAGAACCACGATCTATCGATTCAATTGCAAAAGGGATTCTTGATTTAACTAATAACAGCGAATCTTATAGGCAAAATATTAAAAAACTGAGTGAGGCAGGTGAATTTAATGTATTTAATTCCGAGTTTATCGGAAATAAGTATGCTGAAACGATAAATGAGGTTTGTTGAAATATGCTGAACTTTTAATTCCCAATATGGGCTGATAATAATTTTTTATAAAATTGGTGAGTATATTTTTTTTGATCGAATATTGCATTATGCCACAAGAAAATAAATTTTCCTTTATACTTTTTTACAATTGAGATCAAGTTATTTGTTTTATTAATAAATTCTTCGTTGCTAATACCCTTCTGATACCTCATTAACGTTACGTCCATCAGGATCAGAGGAGATTCTTTTAGCATAAGCTTCTTGCGTGTTAAAATATTGAACGCCGAGTATGATGAACAAGTTCCACATCTAAATCCTTCTTTTTCAGGATATCCCAAAGTGAAATCGTATTCAAGATTGTTGTCATCCCAGATCTGCCAAGTTGTTGGATTAGAAAATCTTAAGAAATGTTGTCTCCCTATTTTAATTTGTGTTTGTGTTATTTCACATAGATTCTCATATTCATTTTTCCACAAAACCGGATCATTAAAGGAAAAATAGCTTGGATGAAATCCTATCAACTGACCAGAAGCTTTTATTTTATTAAAAACATTTTGCATGAAAACAGAACTATTTGAATATCCCCAATCGTATTTTGTCTTCTTTGAATTCTGAAAATTGAATACAGACTTAATCCCTAATTCTTCGGAGCATTGAACTAAAAAATCATATGAGTTACCAACATCATATTTGGGAGTTATTTTATTTAAGCCATAAATTAAAAAATCGTTTGCTGCACCAAATATACTTTTATAAACTAATAAGTTTTTCATAACAGATTTTGCAAGCATTTTCAGATTGATGAGTCGTATTGGCTGGTCAATATCATGAGTTGCAATAAATTCATATTCGGATGACTTTCTATCTTGCTTATAACCCATATATTTAAGGATGTTCCATAGCATTTCCACATATTCGTTTACTACGGGGCGATGTAATATGTCTGCTTTATATAAAAGTGATGCTTTGGCAGGAAACCTTTCAAATTTATCTCTTACCAAACTTACATACTCTTCCCATCTGGTAAGTAAAAAGAAAGCGGAAGAAAATATGTCAATTCCACATGTAATTAATTTGGGATCTTTATAGATAAGTTTATCGCTACCAAAGAAGATCGGAATATCCTTTTCTGAGGTGAAAGGATTTTTTCCATAAACTACACTTCTGGGAATATTAGTTATCGATAAATATGACAGAGCACCTGAAAACTTCTTAAAAAAATGATCTTCAATTATAAGTTTTTTGTCATCAAAAGTTATTAAATAACCGACCTGTTCATCAGCTATTTCTATTTTGTAATCAATACCTAATATTTCTTCAAATAATATAGAAATAGCGTAAGATTTTTCCTGGTAATTTCGGGGAGATATTTTAATATTTAGCATTATGGATGGATAATTATTTTACTTATTGAGAATTGCCAGGAATGCGTATTCTGCACATTCTTTTAAATTTCTGTTTTTAATATTTTGCATTAATTGATATATCCTATAATTTCTTCTCTTTACATATTTAGTATTAGATTCTATTATTTCCATATTTTCATTAAATACAAAGCAGGTATTTAGTAATTCTGTTATTACGTGACTATCTGATCCAACCATTACTTTCTTATTGAACTTCTCGGCCATTTCCTTTGCGTAATCATTCAATTTTTCCCCGGTTCTGCTATTAAAAATTTCTATAAAATCTAATAATTCGATGAAGTCAGGATCATGAATTCTTAAAAGATTATGAGATTTATAAGGGTGGGGAAGACAAACATAACCACCCTGGTTTTTAATGTTCGAAATAACTTCACGATGATCAACTAGTTGAATTTCATCTTTCAGTGGAAATCCAATAATATCACCTATATCTGTTAAGACCTCTTCTCCAACGATCACAGTAAATTTATCTCCATA
>Ga0209536_100001728_pt1 | contig 35791 bp, 30 predicted proteins | sample DeeMarSeWOR28_12_FD_187461 | JGI IMG/M metagenome (GOLD analysis project Ga0209536, IMG submission 187461) | Marine sediment microbial communities from White Oak River estuary, North Carolina - WOR-2-8_12 (SPAdes) (version 2) | ecosystem: Environmental > Aquatic > Marine > Intertidal zone >...
TCGGTCATTCCAGTTGACCAATATCTTTCCTCTTCTGACAGTATTGGAAAACGTGCGGGTTGCTGTCCAATCGCGTGAGGGCTTCGGGTTGAATTTTTGGAGAAACTATCTCCATTTTTCGGAAATGGAGGATGAAGCTTATTCAATTCTCAAAGAGGTTCTCCTGGATTTAAAATGGGCAGTGCCGGCAGCAGCCCTGACCCATGGGGAACAGAGGAAACTTGAAATCGCCATTCTCCTTGCCCTTGAACCGGAGATTCTGTTCCTTGACGAACCCACGGCCGGCATGTCCCAGGAGGAAGTGCCGGCCATTTTGGAGATACTTCAGAAAATCAAGGACGCCAGGGATCGGACCATGCTCCTGGTGGAGCATAAGATGGACATGATCATGACCCTCTCGGATACTATCGCTGTCCTTCAGGAGGGAAAATTAATCGCCGATGGTGATCCGGATGAGATTCACAGAAGTGAAGAGGTCCAGAAGGCTTATCTTGGTGGAGGGGCAAAGAGTGAATGATGCTATCTTAAAGGTTGAAGAAGCCCACACCTTTATTGGGCAGCACCATATCCTTCAAGGGATCTCTTTTGAGGCAAAGGCCGACGCTGTGACAGTCCTTATTGGCCGAAATGGAGCGGGAAAGAGCACGACTCTCAGGACCGTCATCGGTCTCCTTCCGCCCTCTGAAGGAAGAATCCTGTTCAAGGGGAAAGAGATCCAGAATAAAAAGCCGTACGAGATCGCCCGCATGGGGATTGGGTTTGTCCCTGAAAATATGGGGATATTTGCCGAACTCACGGTGGAGGAAAATATGCGGGTCGCCATGCTTGTGGAGGACGACTCGACCGCCCGAAGGCTGGAGAGAACCTTAGATATGTTCGCAGATCTTAGGAAGTTCTGGAAAGCCAAGGCAGGAAACCTCAGCGGTGGACAGAAACAGATGTTAGCCATTGCCAGAGCCATTGTGAACGACACCTCTCTCCTTTTGATTGATGAGCCCTCAAAAGGTCTGGCACCGATTATCGTTGAAGCGCTCATCGAGGCGATCAACCAAATCAAGGCCCGCAGCGTGGTCGTTTTGGTTGAGCAAAACTTTTACATGGCCAGTTGTGTCGGCGACCAGTTCTATATTTTGGACGACGGTATGGTCGTGCATCGCGGCAAGATGGCCGAAATCGTCGATGATGACCAGCTAAAAAGCAGGTATTTGGGGATATCCAAGGCCAGCAACTAAACCCGCAATTCTGCGATACGCATTATAACTAACAATCTGCGGGCGGTGGATGAATATCGAATAGCGAAAAATGAATGTCGAAGTAAGGAATTCTATCATTTTATGCGATTGCAAAGAAAGCGCCGCGCACCATACAGGCTGCTGCGCGCCGCGAGCATTTCTGAACTTCGACATTCGAAATTCCTTGTTCAATATTGGACATTGCTGAGATGGACGGGCAGGTTTGAAGCTTTGATGAAATTGGGGAAACACGTTCTTGTTTGCGGTTTGCATGGATAAGATTGTTAGACACTGATTTGGGTCACTTCAGGCGCTCTACTAAATAACAGGCGGTATTTTATGACGGAAACAGCAATTCAACGCTGGAGCAAAGAGCTCATTATTGCCGGGGCCTTCATATTTCTTGTGCTTCCGCTCCTGGGGATGTCGTTCACCACCTATTTAACGCTGACCATTGCGGGGCTGGCCATGGGTATGCTGCTTTTTTTGATAGCCTCCGGCGTCAGCATTATTTTTGGCCTGATGGATGTCTTGAATTTTGCGCATGGCGCCCTGTTTGCGTGGGGGGCGTATGTCGGCTTCAGTGTCTTCGGGCAGCTGAGCAATTGGGTGGAAGCTCCGTCGGCGTTTCAAAATTTGGGCGTCTTTCTGGTGGCCATTGTGGCAGCCATGACAGCGGTTGCCGTGCTCGGGATCATTCTAGAAAGGGTGATCGTGCGCCGTGTCTACGGCAACCATTTGTTTCAAATTCTGATCACATTCGGAGCAACGATCGTCCTGGTCGAATTGATCCGGGTTGTCTGGGGGCCGAACGATGAAATCATGACCGTTCCGCTGACTTTCCGTGGAAACTGGGACATCCTTGATGTCATTATACAAAAATATCGCATCATCTGTATCTTCATCGGAATCGTTGTATACGCTGTGATCCAGCTGGTGCTCAAAAAAACAAAATTGGGCACCATTGTGCGGGCCGGCGTCGAAAACCGCGAAATGGTCCAGGCCATGGGTCATAATATTTTCCTACTTTTCACCGGCGTGTTTGCCGCAGGAGCGGGCCTGGCTGCTCTGGGGGGCCTGGCCATGAGTATATTCAGCCTCCAGGTATACCCCGACATGGGCTCCACCTATCTTCTTTTTGCATTCATTGTTGTCATTATCGGAGGCCTTGGCAGCGTGACGGGTTCTCTGGTGGGCGCTCTGATCGTGGGACTTTCCTATAACTACGTGGCCTACCTGGTGCCCTGGGCCGCGGCGGGCGTCAATATTTTGATTATGATCGTTATTCTTCTGATTCGACCCACCGGACTTTTCGCGGCGGGAAAGTGAAGCTATGGTAGAACAAACACCGGTTCAGATCTATAGAGACCAGCTAAAAAAACGAAGATACACCAGTGGCGGTTTTTATCTGCGGATGGGGATTCTTGCTCTTTTTTTGCTGGTGCCTTTTTTGTTTCCATCATTTAAAACCGTTGATCTCGCGATGAAGATTGTCATCTTTGCATCGCTGGTGGCCAGCTTCGACATTATGCTCGGATATACGGGTATACTTTCTTTCGGGCATGGCATGTTTTTCGGCATCGGCGCTTATTGCGTGGCTTTTTTGATCGGAAAATACGGCAGCCCTTCTTACATCAATCTGGTTCTGGGGTTGCTGCTGGCGATGGTCGTCGCAACCGCCCTGGCACTGCTCGTCAGTTTCATTTCACTGAGGGTCAAGGCGATTTTCTTCGCGATGGTTACCCTGGCCCTTGCAGAGCTGGCCATTGTTTTAGCCAATAAATTGAGCGGTTTTACCGGCGGAGAGGATGGAATCAGCATCAGTTTGCCAGGTATTTTTTCAGTGGCCTTCAACCTGGGAGAATTTATGGGCTTTGATGTCAGTGGGCGGATTCTTACCTATTATTTTATTCTCTTCATTTGTCTGGCCCTTTTTCTCATGATGCTGCGCTTTACCCATTCGCCCCTGGGCCGTGTGCTTCAGGCTATCCGCGACAACGAACAGCGGGCGGTGGCACTCGGATATAAGACGTTTATTTTCCAAACCATCGCGATCACCTTCGGCTGCGTGACGGCCACCCTGATCGGTGGACTCTACGCAATGTGGGTGGGATACGTCAATCCGGAGTCGAGCCTTGAAGTGATGGCAATTATGCTCAATGTTCTGTTGATGGTCATCATCGGGGGCATGGGCACGCTTTATGGCGGCATTGTGGGGGCGGCCTTTTTGCTGGTTACGCAAACTTTTTTACCCGACCTCCAGCATCTTGCCAAAGATCTTTTCCCCCAGGCAACGCTCCTGCATAATGTGTTGGAGCGATGGCTGCTGCTCTTTGGGGTCATGTTTATCCTGGTGGTCATCTTTTTCCCCAAAGGAGTCATAGGGTCAGCCAATGAATTCATCGCCCGCCGCCGGCGATCCGCTGCGGAGAGCCCCTAAATATGCCCAATTCGAATACAAACGCCGGAATTCTCAGCCTGGCGGTTTACATCCCCCGGGCTTATCATGATGCCGACTACATTGCCTCACAGAGTCAGACCCCTGCTGAGATTATCCGTACCAAGCTGGGCTGGCATCAAAAAAATGTACCCGCACCCGGGGACGGCACCGTGGCCATGGGCATCAAGGCCGCCCGCAAGGCGCTTTTTTATGCGGGATTGGACCGCGCGGAAATCGATCTTGTTATCTGGAGCGGCGAAGAGGTCAAAGAATATCGTAATTGGCCGGTCGGCCCCAAAATCCAGAAAGCATTGGGTTTAACCAACGCCTGGTCTTTTGACATGCAGCAGCGCTGCGGAACGACTCTGGTTGCCATTAAGCTTGCGCGGGACATGATCCGGGCCGATGAGCGCATCAGCAACGTCCTGATTGCCAGCGGTTATCGCAATTCCGACCTGATTGACTACGCAAACCCCCGGCTGCGCTGGATGTATTATCTGGCCGCCGGTGGGGCGGCATGCGTAATTCAAAGGGACTGCCCGCGGAACGTAATTTTGGAAAGCCATTTTATCAGTGACGGTTCTTTTGCCTGGGATGTGTATGTACCGCAAGGAGGCTCGGCAGCGCCCATGACGGCTGCAGGGCTGCAAACGGGCAAGCAGTATCTGGATGTCATGGATCCCGAGGGAATGAAGGCGCGTCTTGAAAGATTGAGTTTGAGCAACTGGCTGCTTTGCATCGATCAGGCGCTCGCAAAAGGCGGATTGAAGCGCACCGATGTGGACTACTTGGCCACATTGCTGGTCAAACGCAGTGCGCACGATTACCTGGTCGACCAGCTGGGACTGGCGCCGGAACACACGCGCTATCTGGGCGAATTCGGCCATCACGGTCAGAATGACCAGCTCCTGTCTCTGGATCTGGCCGTAGAGGAAGGCCGGATTAAGGACGGGGATCTGGTGCTCATGATCTCAGCCGGCATCGGCTATGCCTGGAATGCGATGACGATGCGCTGGGGTCCGCACTCAATGCGGGAGGGTTGAATAATGATCTACGGAGATTGGATCGGCCGCTGGGGGCGCTCGTTTCCCGACAAAGAAGCACTGGTGGATGTCATCAAAAATCGGCGATATACATACCGACGGCTGGCTGAAGATGTCTACCGCATGGCCAATTTTTTGAGGCAGGATCTTGAAATCAAACCGGGAGACCGTGTGGCCTGTCTATCGCTGAATCGGACAGAATACATCACCCTGTTTTTCGCCCTGAGTCGGCTGGGGGCCATTCTGGTGCCCCTGAACTTCCGCCTGGCCCCGGCGGAGTTCATTTATTATCTGGAGGATGCCGCACCCCGGGCGCTTTTCTTTGACCGCGATCACCGCGAGACCGTCGAAAAGTTCAAGGCCGGGGTGAGTCTGGATGCTTATGTGTGTTTTGACGACGATGACGCGGTTGGCCGTTCATTGCCGGACCTCTGGCCCAAACTTTCGACCGAGCCGCCGCCTGAGATTGAGATTGGGGCGGATGATCCCCAATTAATCATTTATACCTCCGGGACTACCGGATTGCCAAAAGGTGTTATTCTGACGCATGGCATGATGACCTGGAATTCCATCAACACGGTCCTGGGCTGGGATATGCGATCGGATGATAAGACCATTCTGCATGCGGCCATGTTTTACACGGCCGGCTGGAATGTGTTCACCCTGCCGCTTTTTTATTGCCGGGGGACCAACATCCTCATTCAGAGCTTTGAGCCCGATTTGATTCTGGATCTGTTCCAGAAAGAGGGCGTGACCATTTTTTTTGGCGTGCCCACCATGTTCCAGATGTTGATTGATTCACCCCGGTTTCCTGAAACCGACTTTTCCGGGGTTCGGTTCATGGTGTCCGGGGGCGCTCCCCTGGGTCATGATATTCTGCAAACCTTTAAATCCCGGAAATCGATTCGCATCTGGGAAGGCTACGGGCTGACCGAAGTCGGGCCCAACAACTTTCTGGCCAACGGCAAGCCGGGCACCCTCGGACAGCCCATGCCTCAGGTGGATGTGAAAATCATCGATGCGCAGGGCAATCAAGCCGCCCCCGGGGTGGAGGGAGAAATCTTTTTAAAAGGACCCCACACCTGTGCCGGATACTGGAACAAGCCTGAAGAGACAGCCCAGGCCTTTGAGAGTGGCTGGTTCAAAACCGGGGATCTGGGCCGGGTCGACGCCGATGGCCATTTTTCGATTGTCGGCCGCCTGAAGGATATGATCATCTCCGGAGGCGCCAACATTTACCCGGCTGAAATCGAGAGGATCATCGAAGCACACCCGGCTGTGAGCGGAGCAGCCGTCATCGGTGTGCCTGATTCCAAATGGGGCGAGGTGGGCAAGGCCATTGTCGAACTGCAACCCGGCGCTTCCCTGACGTTGGCGGAGCTCAATGATTTTTTAAAGGACCATATCGGTAAGTACAAGTTACCTAAATATCTGGCGGTGGTCGCGAAACTGCCGCGCACCCCGGCCTCCGAGAAGGTTCAAAAATTCATGCTGAAAAAGGAACATGGAGGCGCTGATGACCGGTAGAGTTATAGGTCCTGTATGGATTGAATTCGAAATCTGAAGCACGAAATTCGAAACAAATCCGAAAATCGAATAGCCCAAATTTTAGACATGACCGACAAATAGTTGCTGAGTTTGATCGATATGATAAACATTGGTATTGTCAGTTACGGATTATATCTGCCCGACAATTCGGAGAACGCCGAAGCGGTTGCCGCAAAATCCGGTTTAACCAGCGATGATGTCCACCAACTTGGCATCACGCGCAAATTTGTGCCGGGACCGGCTGACCAGCCCGTTACCATGGCTGTCGGGGCGGCAAACAAGGCATTTGAGCAAGCCAAGGATGTGAAGCCGGCCGATGTGGATGTGGTCATCTGGACCGGTGAAGAATACAAAGACTACATTGCACAGACGGCCTCCATCCGGCTCCAGGAGGAAGCCGGCTGTCGCAACGCCTGGGCCTTCGATCTCGTCGGCCAGGGTGTCACCTCGATTTTAGGTCTCCGGGTGGCAAAAGGCCTGATGCTGGGGGATGCATCCATCAATACGGTGCTCCTGGCAGGCGGAACACGCAATATCGATCTGGTTGACTGCCGCAACCCGGACACCCGTTTTCTGCTGGCGGCCTCGGCCTCAGGAGGAGCAATACTGCTTCGGCGCGGCCACGCCGAAAATCGCCTGATGGGTGAAGCCGTGGTCGTCGATGCTGAAATGGCCGATGAGGTCTATGTCCCCGGCGGCGGAACCGAAATTCCCTTTAGTCCCGAAAATTTAGAGTCTGAATTGATGTTTTTCCAGGTCGCCCATCCTGAAGCATTGTCAAAATATCTGCAGAGGCGCTGGCCCAAGGCTCTGGTGGAAATCACAAAGCGGGTTGTGCCCGATAGTTCAGCGGATTATCTGGCGCTGCGTCACCTCTCGGTAGCTGATCGTCAGCGGGTTATCGATGCGCTGCAGGTAAAACCGGAATATTCGCCGTCGCTGAGCGACTATGGGCACCACGGACCCAATGACGTGATTATTTCACTGGATCATGGACTCCGAAGCGGGGCGATTCAAGCCGGCGCCTGCGTCGTATTGGTATCAGGCGGTATCGGATTTACCTATGCCGCCGCGCGTATTCAGTGGGGGCCAGGCGGCTGACCGGGAATCGCAAAATTCATATAACATATCTGAACCATCTGGTTCCTGGCGAAATTCGCCTTTATACCGCCAGCCCTCCAGCGGGGAGCGAGGCATACCGGACGCATTGACTCAGTTCAGGAGGAAATGACAATGAGTGATTGGACGATGAAACGCGCTAAAGGAGACGGGATCGGGATTCAGGTGGCTGTGCGCGAGGGCAGGGGAAAGCATATTGTCTGCCTGCACGGGCTTACGGCCAACTGCCGCTGCTGGGATGTCATTGCACCGGCTCTGACACCTATCCACGGGATGCTGGCCGTGGATTTTCGGGGCAGGGGCCTCTCGGACAAACCGCCGACCGGATATTCCTGGCAGCACCATGTTCGGGACCTATCTTGCGTGCTCGGAGATCTTGGCCTTCAAAAGGTGGTCTTGATGGGACATTCACTGGGAGCTTATGTTTCCTTGGTTTTTGCCGCCAAATATCCGGGCCGGGTGGAAAAGCTCATTTTGATGGACGGCGGTGCAGAACTTGCCCCGGAGCAGTGGGACCGGGTCGATCTTGTCATCAAGCCGTCGCTGGACAGGCTGGGGCAGGTTTTTCCTTCATTTGAGGCGTATATAGAGAATATGAAGCAGGCGCCTATTTTACAGCCCTGGTCGCAGGCCATCGAAGATTACTTCCGGTATGAGTCAGAGGATGTTGATGACGGTGTGCGCTCCAGAATTCAACCGGATCATATTCAGGAGGAAATTCGCAATATCAGAAAGGAGGTCCCCTCCGAATATTACGCCAAGATAACCTGTCCGGTTTTACTTGTGCGGGCCACCGATGGGATTTTGAGCCCGGAAGATCTTGTGGTGCCCGAATATGCGGCAGAAAGGATGATTACCGAAATCCCCGATGCCAGGCGGGTGGATATTCAGGGGACCAATCACTATTCGATCTTGTTGCAACCCAACGCGCAAAGGGATCGGGCGATTCTGGAATTTCTCGAAGAAGCCTGAGCCAATAACCATTTGCATTATCGCGCGCTTTGATTTAATAGAAGAAACAATTGCCTGGGCAGGGCATTTTGCAAACATCTTAATTTTCAGAGCCAGAGCTAATGGTGGAATGTTGGAATAGTGAGCATAACAACAAAATCAGTGGTATCGCGCGATCTTGATTCCTTTTGAGAAAAGCTGCTGTTCCGTTCCCCCATGCCCATTATTCCACTATTGCAGTATTCCGCAATTTTAATTGGGGCAAGACCCCCAGCTTGATGAACAGGGAGGATGAAAATTGAAAAAGCGTAAACTCGGCAGAGGAGTGGCCATTGTGGGCGCCGGGATGTCGAAATTCGGCATGTTCAGGGATAAGGATTCAAAAGATTTATTTGCGGAAGCCTTTAATGAGATGATTGCCTCGGTTGAAAAGGGGATTGACCCCAATGACATCGATGCGCTCTATCTGGGAAATTTTTCAAACGACTTTTTTATGCATCAATCCCACTGGGGGCCGATCATCGCGGACATTATCGGCGCTGTGCCCAAACCGGCAACCCGAACCGAAGGCGCCTGTGCTTCCAGCGCCCTGGCGTTTCGGGAAGGTATTTTTGCGATTGCATCGGGTTTCTATGATATCGTCCTGGTGGGCGGTTTGGAAGAGATGTCCAAACGCACCACCGAAGAAGTCGCCGAGGGCCTGGCCCTGGCCACGGTTCCCTATGAAGGCGAGGCCGGATTCACTTTTCCGGGTGTTTTTGGAGCCATTGCTACAGCCTATTTTTCAAAATACGGAGCCAACCGTGAGCATTTGATGAATGTCACCATAAAAAGCCATAACAACGCCCCCCTGAATCCCAAAGCCCAGTTCAAGGTCACCGTTCGGGATATGATGAACGCCAAAATAGAAAGCGCTAAAAAGAAAGGTCTGCCTGTCCCGCAATGGAGTGATGAAAAAGATTTCCTGCGGGATCCGCGGGCAAACCCGGCGGTCGCCTGGCCCATGCATCTTTACGATTGCTGCCCCATCAGCGACGGTGCCAGCTGTATGCTGCTGGCAGCTGAAGATATTGCCAAAACTTTCACCGACGACCCCATCTATGTCGCCGGCATCGGCCAGGGCAGCGGCAGAGGTCTGCATGCCTGTGACGATTTGACCTATTTTGAGGCCACCCGCTACGCCGCTCAGGAGGCATACGGCATGTCGGGTTTAAAGCCCGAAGACATTCAATTTGCCGAGGTCCATGACTGTTTCTCCATTGCGGAACTTTTGCATATCGAAGACCTGGGTTTTTTCAAGCCCGGCGAAGGATATAAAGCGGTTGCCGATGGTTTGACCCGGCGCGACGGCTCCAAGCCGATCAACACCTCCGGCGGGCTCAAGTGCAAGGGCCACCCGGTGGGCGCCACCGGAATCTCTCAGCTCTATGAGGTTTGGACCCAGCTGAAGGGAAAGGCCGGCCAGCGGCAGGTTCCGATCAAAGATCTACGAATCGGCGGCGCCCACAACCTGGGCGGCACCGGCGGAACCTGCACCTTTACGATACTGGAAAGGAGATAACACTCAAAATCTCTGGGTTCTGAGCTCAGTTTTCAGGGTTTGAGGCTTGAGGTCAGAGGCGTCTTGCATGTATCGAGTTTTTGCCGCAAACCTCTATCCTCCAACCTCTAACATAATCTAAAACCTGACACCTGTTAACCTTAGCATGTCTGAAAGCAGAAAAGCTAGACTTTGAAGCTTTGGAAAGGAGACAGCTCCATGGAAGAAAGGCCTTTCAGCGATATATCTTATAGAAAATATCTCAATGAGGACAAATTAATGGGATCCCGCTGCAAGCAATGCAATTCACTGTATATTCCGCCGCGGCCCATTTGTATGCAGTGTCATGGCGAGGATATGGCCTGGGAAGAATCAAAAGGCGAGGGCAAGCTGGCGGCCTTTACCTGCATCACAATTGGCCCTTCCTTTATGCGCGCAGAGGGTTATGATCGCAAAAACCCCTATTGCTCAGGTGTCGTCGAGCTGGAGGAAGGTACCCGGGTGGATGCCCGCATCGAAGGCGTGGATACAAAAAACCCGGAAGCCATAAAGATCGGAATGCCCCTGAAGGTCCAATTTTTGCACCGCTCAGAAGGCGGTCCGGTCAGGACCTATCTGGCCTTCAGACCTTCATGATATCAGAGCCTCTGCCTTTGCACTATGAGCTTAATCACGGCGCTTTATCCGAGCCTGTTATCCTGGTTAAAATAGCAGACTGGGTAACCAGAGTGCGAGCTGGGGAAAGAAGAGCAGCAGTGCTAGGCCGACACATTGCAGGACCATAAATTCGAACATTCCCCGATAGATGTCTGTCAACTCCCAGGTCGGGGCGACCCCCTTGAGGTAGTATGCGGCCATAGCCACCGGTGGAGAGAGAAAGGCTGTCTGTAAATTTACTGCCACCAGGGTGGCAAACCACACCAGATTGAATCCCAATTCCTGTACAACAGGGTAAAATATGGGTACAAAGATCAGGACGATGGCCGGCCATTCCAGCGGCCAGCCCAGAATGAAGATCACCACCATTAAAATGACCATCATGACCATCGGTGAAACCTGAAGCGAGAGCATGGTGTCGGTGATCAGGGTGGCGGTACCCAATCGGGCGAACACCGATCCATAAATATTGGAGGCTACCGCCAGAAAAAGGATCATGCTGGAGGTCTGCAGCGTCTTAAGGCCTGCACCTCTCAGATTTGTCCAGTTCAGGCGACCGTAGAATGCGGTCAGAATAACCGATCCGGTTGCCGCCATGGCAGCTCCTTCGGTGGGTGTTGCCAGCCCGGCGATGATGCTTCCCAGAGAGGCGAAGATAATGGCGCCGAGCGGGACGATACCCGAAAAAAATTCTTTCCAAATCTGAATATATGACGTTGGCCGCTGATCCTCGGGCAGGCGTGGACCCAGCTTGGGGTTGAGGTAACATCTGACCAGGGTATAGCCAACGAAAAGACCGGAGAGGATCAGGCCCGGAACGATGGCCGCCATGAACAGCTGAACGACCGACACCCCCAGTACCGGCCCCAGGACCACCAGCATGACGCTGGGAGGAATCAGAATGCCCAGACATCCACCGGCGGTGATTACTCCGGCTGAGAGTGCCGTGTTGTAGCGGCTCTTCATCATTGCCGGTGCAGCTAAAAGCCCGATGACCGTCACCGAGGCGCCGATGATACCGGTGGCCGTGGCAAACACGGTGGCCGTCAAGAGGACGCCGAGGTACAATGAGCCCCGGACGCGGGCAAAAATAAACTGGAATGCCTTGAAGAGCCGTTCCATCAAGCCGGCCTGCTCGAGCATGTGGCCCATAAAAACAAATAAAGGGACGGCGGCCAGGGTTTCTTCCTTCATCAGCCCGAGGGTTTGGAAATACATGAGGTAAAATACCTGCTTGCCGAAACCGATATAGCCGAATACAAAGCCGAGGATGATCAGGGTAAAAGCGATGGGGAACCCAACAAAAATGCCCGTAAGAAGTGCTCCCAGAAGGACCAGACCGAGATGTTCCGGACTCATAACCACCTCCCCCGAATACCGGCATACAGGCTTTTTAACAATTCAGAGATTCCTTGAATCATCAGCAGGGCAGCTGCGACCGGAACGACCGTTTTGAATGGATACAGGGGCGGACGCCAGGGGCTGAGGACCGATTCCTCCTTAATTGCCCAGGAGTGGAGGGCTTCAATGCCTCCGAACCAGAAAAAGAGGATCATACCCGGAAAGAAAAAGACGATATAGAGAAACGCGTCGACCCTTCCCTGCCAGCGGACAGAAAATTTTTCATAGAAAACATCGGTGCGGATGTGTCCTCCCTTGTAAAGGCAGTAGGCCGCCCCCAGCATGAAATGACTTCCGTAGAGCATGTAGGATGTGTCATAGGCCCATTTCGTAGGAGCGTTAAATAGATAGCGAGCGATGACCTCGTAGGTCAGCCCGCCGATCAGGGGAAAGATCATCAGCATGAAGATCTTGCCCGACAGTTCCCCGACATAGGTGTCAATCAAGCGTATGACTGTGGCCAGTGCCTTGGGCGGAGGCGCCCCTTCTGGTTCTTCTTCCTTTTTGGGAAGAAACTCCTCACCAATCAATTCATCCATTATTCAGCACCACCCTTTTTCAAAATAAGTTAAAACAGAGGGGTTGGCTCTTCGGCCAACCCCTGCCGGGACCGGGCATTATGTGACCGCACCCTCTATTGTTTACCCCAGTAGTATTCGGCGGCGAACGAATAGGGAGGGAACATAAAACTGCGCGCAGGCACGACAATACTGGCGAACGCCTTCTGGGATTCTAGAGTTTTCTTAAAGAATGGATTTTTTGCAGATTCTTCTTCCGCGATCTTATCCCAGGCCTTCAGGAAGGTGATCAAAATATCCTCGGGAGTCTTACTGATGGTAACCCCATGCTCTTCTCGAAGCGTTTTCAAAGCCTCTGAGTTGTACTTGTTGAATTTGGCCTGCCAGCGGACGAATGTGTAGATGCAGGCCCCTTCTATAATTGCCTGGAGATCCTCTGGAAGCTTGTTCCAGACATCCTGGTTGACAAGCAGTTCTGCGATGGTGGTGCTCTCGTGCATCCCGGGAAGGTAGTAATATTTCCAGATTTCATGCAAGCCCATCTTCAGATCCTCGCCGGGGGTGACCCACTCGGCAGCATCGATGACGCCCCGCTCGCCCGCGGGCAGGATTTCTCCCCCGGGTATGTTGACCACGCTCGCTCCGGCCTTGGAAAAAACCTCGCCGGCCATGCCCCCGACGCGGTATTTCACACCCTTGAAATCATCCCAGCCCGTGACGGGTTTCTTGAACCAGCCCAGCGACTGGGGGCCGGCGAACATGATGGGGTAGGGGACCACTTTGAGTTTCAATTCTTTTTGATAAAATTCATTATAGAGTTCGAGTCCGCCGCCTTCAAACATCCACCCCAGATAGTCGGTGAAATCCATACCGTAGGTGCCCCCCGGGCCGCCGGTGAACAGAACAGAGGCTTTGGACTTGCCGGCCCAGTAAGAGGCCCAGGCATGTCCGCCGTCAATGACGCCTCTTGAAACGGCATCCAGAACCTCGAAAGCCGGTACAACGGCACCTGCAGGAAGTGTTTCTATCTCGAGCCTGCCACCGGACATTTTCTTTACCTGCTCGGCGAACATTAGGAAGTTTTCGTACAAAGTCGACCCCGCTGGCCAGGTAGCCTGGAATTTCAACTTGAACTTCTCTTGGGCGAGGGTTGCCTGGGGCTGCAAGATCAGCAGCACAGTTACCGCCAGGACGACAACAGCGATCCACAAATTACGCGAAACATTGCTCTTCATTTTCTAACCTCCTTTCGGTTTTTAGGCGAAATGCCAATCATCCCATAAAAATGAATTTCAATGTGATAAAAAAAGCCTCAAAGGATAAAGTCAGTTCCTCAGAGGCTTTTAACCGGCGTATTCTGCAATACCCAGGGCATAAACCGCTCCTTCATGGCGAGGTTAAATGATTGCCGTATTGCTGCTATGAACAAAATATCATCTAGTAAATAACCGCTATTTATCTTTTTTAATAGGCTCTATTATAAGCGCCGCTGGATTGTCAAGAAAAATTTTATTCAAACCCTGAAATGAGGCTCGCAATTATCCGGATTTTCTGCTGAGCATAGTGGTGAAGTTATAGAATGGATGTTTTTGAAGCGCGGCAGATGGCTGTTTTTTGTCCCGGATTCTTAAATTAGAGATCCGTTTGCTTTTTCAGCTTCTCTTCCCAGAATTTTCGCTCCTGCTCGCGCCAGTGTGGGCCGTGAAACCTTTTGTCATAAAATCCCCCGAGCCTTTCGAACCACTTGACCCATGGGCTCTTTTTTTTCTCCAAAGCGTCCAGCACATCTGCAACGAAAAACTCAATGTCATGCATTTTATCTTTAGGGGCAAAATAAGCGGCCCCACCTTCAGCGGATTTTTTAAGGCTCTCTTCCGACAAGGCGTGGGCGGTGAGCATAAGCGCCGGTATATTGTGGCTATTTGCAATTTTAAGAAGCTCAAAGCCCTGCACGCCCATTATATCCAGGATGGCGACAGCGTATGTCTCATCTTCCATCAGCCGCTTGGCTTCCTCAAAAGAGGATGCGGTGTCAATTCTGCACACATCCAAAAGTTCAATTAAGGTTTCGAGGACATCCGGCTCATCATCGACAATGAGAATTTTTTTCCCTTTTAACAATTTTTTCGGGTCCATTTCATTTCTCCTTATGCACTTAAATTTAATAAGCATCCCAAAAAAAAGTATGTTCTTAATGAATTGACATTTAACACGCAAGATTGTTAAATGCAAATGCCTTCGTTTTTACGAATACGAAAGTTATACCTTAATCAGGCCATAAGCCGTGAGGTGACTGAGGCCCTCTTAAATTTTTTCAAAGCAAACGGATTTCATGTAATTAGATATTTTGGCCAATCAAAATATTCTGCTTCTGCGGACAAACGGCTTGTGCTGTTGGGATGGCAAATATGTCTGAATATGCTCAAATGTTCATTGCTATTTGTATTCTATTCGCGGTCGTTATGCTATCCAGAAAGTTTCATGCCTGGAAGATAAAACGAGCGTATTTCAGCATTGTAAAGGATATCAAGGCCAAAAAGGCATTCGATTCGCAAACTGCGGTAGATCTTGAATATGCCCGCCACCCGACGTTCAGGGTCGGGCTGAGAGATCATCGCCCCATAGCACTGGAGCATTTGATCCAAGACAATATTGTGGGCCTTACGGATGAAGGCAAATATTATTTAAAAGATAAAACGGTATAATTCCGGCTGAGATCAGGATTCTAATAAACATCCTCAGATCCGAGGCACGGCGTTTGCCAAGGGATTATTCCCGCCAATCAGGGTATTTTTTCTATACTCTGGACTCGAATAAAATGTGGTTAAGCCGATAAGGAGCCTTCATTATGCTGAAACCCGGCAATAGGTATGATGAGGTCTACAGAACTTTTCGTTGGAAAATTCCCGAATTTTACAATATCGGTGTGGATATCTGCGACAAATGGGCGCACCAGCGCTTCCGGATGGCTCTGGTGTATGAGAACCAAAAGGGGCTGGTCGAAAAATATACCTTCTGGGATCTGAAAAATTTATCTAACAGATTGGCCAACGGATTAAAGGCCCACGCCATGAAAAATGGTGATCGCATCGGGATTCTCCTCCCCCAATGCCCCGAAGCCGCCATTGCGCATATTGCAGCCTACAAGATCGGGGCGATCGCTTTGCCGCTGTTTACCCTTTTCGGTACCGATGCCCTGGAATATCGCTTAATAGACAGCGAGGCCCGCGGAATTGTCACGAATGCTGCTAACTTACCGAAAGTTATCGAGATCCAGGATAAATTGCCCCGGCTGCAAACGGTGATTGTGACCGGCGGCGAAAAGCAAGACAACGTTCTTGATTTTTGGGAACTGGTTGCAAAGGGCTCATCTGATTGCACGCCCGTGAATACCAAAGCCGATGATCCGGCCATGATCATTTATACATCCGGCACCACGGGTCCCCCCAAAGGCGCTCTGCATGCGCACCGGACACTGCTCGGTCATCTGCCGGGAGTCGAATTCCCTCATAATTTTTTTCCCAGAGACGATGACTTTTTCTGGACACCCGCGGACTGGGCCTGGATTGGGGGGTTGATCGATGTGCTTTTCCCCAGCTGGCATCACGGAATTCCGGTCCTTGCCTATCGTGCCAAAAAATTCGATCCGGAAGAAGCTTTCCATCTCATCGCAAAATACCAGATACGCAACGCGTTCATGCCACCGACGGCCTTAAAGCTGATGCGCCAGGTCAAGGATCCCCAAAGTCGTTATGATTTCAGCATGCGCAGTATCGGCAGCGGTGGTGAAACCCTCGGAGAAGAATTACTTGATTGGGGCAAGCAAGTCATGGGGCTTGCCATCAATGAATTCTACGGGCAAACGGAAGTCAATTTGGTTGTCGGCAACTGTGCCGAATGTATGCGGACCATCGCTGGATCCATGGGCAAAGCCGTACCGGGGCATACGGTGGCGGTGGTAGATGAGTCAGGCTATGAGATGGCGCCGGGCAGTTCCGGTGAAGTTGCCGTCAAGCAGCCTGATCCGGTTATGTTTTTAGAGTATTGGAAAAATGCGCAGGCCACTGCAGATAAATTTGTCGGGGACTGGTGTTTGACCGGTGATCTGGCCAAAAAAGATCAAGACGGCTATTTTTGGTTTGTGGGGCGCAAAGATGATGTGATTACCAGCGCGGGCTATCGTATCGGTCCGGCAGAGATTGAAGATTGTCTGCTGAAGCATCCGGCAGTTGCCATGGCGGCAGTTGTCGGAAGCCCGGATGAGGTGCGCACTGAAATTGTAAAAGCCTTTATCGTGCCCAAATTTGGTGTAACCCCAGAGCCGGATCTCGAGGCAGAAATTAAGCTTTTTGTGAAAAAGCGATTGGCTGCCCATGAGTACCCGCGGGAGATTGAATTCGTTGCTGAACTCCCCATGACGGCCACCGGGAAAATCATGCGAAAAGATTTAAAGGATTTGGAGATTCGGCGCAAATCAAAAATTTGACCTTTTTTGAATAATTTAATATAGGTTTTATTATCTCTGCTGCGATAATTTTTTCATCCCTTCTTCACTAAAAAGGATATACCTGATGGCTTATTTTAGGGAAAAAAGAGCGGGCTCTCGCAGGTCTCATAAAGTACCCGCTACCATTGAAGAAGTAAATGATAACTTCCTTTATCGAGCCCGGATGGTCAACTATAGCCAGGATGGAATGTGCCTTGAAACCGATGTGGTGCTGGATCCACAATCCGAGATCATCATCGGCATAGAGGAGTCGCCATACGAAAACGCAGCCCTGTCAGCCGATGCCTCGGCGTGTTTTCGGGGTAAAATTATCTGGCAAAAAGATATTCGGGGCGGCATTTTTAATTTCGGGTACGGTGTCAAAATTGTTTCCGATGACAATCAGCAAAGCGCTAAAGGTCATTTCAGCCAGCAAAGACCGGAATCAAGAAGACATCCCAGAAAATCATTCGCGAAACCAGTCGTTTTCATTTCCGACAACCGACATCATAAGGGAGTAACCAAAAATATAAGCCGGCGGGGTGCCTTTATAGAGGTTGAAGATAAACTGGATGTCGGCCAGATAATTAAACTCGCTATTCCGGGCACCAAGATTGACAACGGGGTGATGCTAAAAGGCCAAGTCGTTCATTTAGGCCCAATGGGAATAGGTGTCAACTTCAAGAGCTTAATCAAGAAAAAGCAAATCATCCAAGACAGAGGCGGAACCCGCTCCGGCGCTGATCGCAGAAAACTGTTTTTTTCCCAATATACCCCGGAGAAAAGATCGGGCCAGGAGCGCAGAAGCGGAGGAGATCGCAGAAGTCTTGAGCATATCAAAAGCAGAAAAGCATTCGACCTGAGCAAGGCTTTCAGAAATATAAAATGACAAAAATGCGGGTTCTGTGCCGCGCATTTTTTTACCAGAGTTTGAGAGAATCCAAAAACAGCCGCTTCAAATCCTCGGGTCCGGCCGGTAGTGGTGACAATTTGGTGACCCGGTGCTGCGGCAAAGTTCCTTCAACCAATTTATCGATATCATCCGAGCTGAATCCCACCGCATTTAACCCGTTCGGCATCCCCACTTTGCGCATCAAATCAATGATAGCGTTTGCCAGAATCTCACCGGCGTCTTCCGGTTTTGCATCAGCGGTATCCGCACCCATTAACCGGGCTGCATACAAGTGCAGTTCCGGATTTGCAGGTCCCGTGAAACGGAACACGGCCGGGGCGTTGAGGACGACAGCCATACCGTGGGGGACGAGGGGATGGCCGGGTGGATATCCCTCGGGCACATAATCGCGCACCATTCCCGCTACCGGATAGGACATGCCATGGGCCAGGTGAACACCGGCATTACCGAAACCGATGCCGGCCATCGTTGCAGCGAGCATTACCTCAGAACGAGCCTCTTCGTCATCGGGGTTTTCGATAACCCGGACCAAATTTTTTGAGATCATCTCGGTTGCGCGTGAAGCCCAGATATCGCTGATTGGATTCGATCCCTGGTATGCCGGTCGCAATTTGGGGTGTTCGGGAGCCGGCCGCCGGCTGTAGGGCAACGCCGTGAGGGATTCCAGGGCATGGGTCAACTGGTCCAGGCCGGTGCAGGCGGCAACCATTTTGGGAAGCGAGCGGGTGTTATTGGGATCGACAATGCCTTTGACCGGGCGCAGGGCACGGTGGGCAATTCCGGTTTTAGCATGCATTTGCAGGTAATCAAAAATGGCCACCCCGGTAGTTTCGCTGCCCGTGCCGGCTGTTGTCGGGACAGCGATCAAAGGCTTCAATGGACCGGGGATCGGTGTGCCTTTACCGATGGGGGGGTTGACATAGGTCATAAAATCCGCCGGATAAGTTGAATAGAGATTCGCCGCCTTGGCCGTATCCATGCTGGAACCGCCGCCCACGGCTACGAATCCATCGAAATTTCCCTTTTCTGCAAACTTTATGGCCTCTTTAAAGGAAATATCGGTGGGTTCTATAGCCGCCTGGTCAAACAATACGGTATCGATTTGATTTTTGCGCAGTGATTCCAACGCAACCGAAACCGGTTCGCTGTCAGTCAGATTGGGGTCGGTTACCACCATCACCCGGGCAACCCCTTGTTCTTCCATGTCCCAGCCTAACTCCCGGGTAACACCGGCACCGAATTTAATACTCGATGTGTCCATTGAGAATGCGGTTTCATATTTCATGTTGCTACCTCCCTCGATTAACGGGTATTTTTTAATCGAATTGGCAAGATCGGATAGATCTCCGAAGCCGAGAAAAACGAAATAGTAAATAAGACGAGGGTTCGAAATGTTTTTACCAGCGCCAGTGTCGCGGTGGGTGAATCCCCATTATCGCCGTTGACCGCCCGCCCGGGGGCAATCCCCCGCGGGTGGCAACAAATGATATCAGGCTTTCTAAACGCCCCCAAAATTTCGATATCTGCTCAAACAGGCAGCGTGATCCAGCGGCTTTGTGGCAATCAATTCCCCGGGGCTGGCCGGGGCTTTATCTGGGCGGATATGCTGCCGTTTTCGAAGTTCAATTAAATATTGCTGCGATCCGCAGGAGATTGTCCCCGGCCCATCAGGCCCCTGGCAATTAAGACGGCTTCGGCCGCATCCTTACCATATGCATCGGCGCCTATTTTAGCGGCAAAATCGGCGCCCACGGGGGCACCGCCGATCATTACTTTCACCCGGTTCCGGAGCCCCTGTGCCTTCAATTCCTGAATGACCCTTCCCATTTCCGGCATGGTCGTGGTCAACAGGGCCGATAATCCCAGAACGTCGGGATGAAGGTCTTTTATGCTGGCAACCACCGACTCCACCGTGGCATCGACCCCCAGGTCGATGACCTCCAGCCCTGAGCCTTCCAGCATCATTGCCACGAGGTTTTTGCCGATATCGTGCAGATCGCCTTTTACCGTGCAAAGAATCACCTTTCCCTTTGATTGGCCTTCGGTTTCTTTGAGCAAAGGTTTTATAATTTCCAGCCCCTTTTTCATGGTCATGGCGGAAACCAGCATTTCCGGAACAAAAATTTCGGAATTTGCAAAACGTTGCCCGACCACTTCCATGGCGGCAATCAAAGACGTATTGATCAGTTCATCTAAATCGGCACCATCGGCAACGGCCTTTTCCACCAGCGCTTCAACCACCTGGTGCTTGCCGGCGACAACGCTGCCTTTGATTTCTTCAAGCAATTTTCCCATCTGCATTTTCCTCTTCTTGTATATTCACCGCAAAGGCGCAAGGTCCGCAGAGTTGAATTATCTTTTTACTTACTGCCGAGAGGGCAGAAAGCAAAAAAGCACTGTTCATTCCCCTAAGAGGCCACTATCAGACAAATTGGCGTTTTGAAGGCCAATCCTAGTATCCCTCGGCAGCGGCTTCCACGATGGCGTTCAGGTTTTCCATCGGCGTTGAAAGGGGGATCGCGCACTCCGGCCCGATAATATTGATTCCCGCTTCAACCGCGTAGCGCACCTGCTTGTATACGTCATCCGGTGTACCCTGATAAAGGACCTCGGGATTATTGACATTTCCGACCAAAGAAACGAGGCCGCTAATTTTTTCAACGGCCAGCCTGGCGTCCACCTGCCATTCCATGTGATAGGCATCCACCCCGGATTGGGCAAATAGCTCTAAACGGTCGGTGCAATCACCACATACATGTAAAATGATCGGGCCGTTGATTTGACGGGTCGTCTCCTGGTGAATGGGTAGGAGGATTTCCTTATAGTGATAAGGGCCGACCAGATTGCCGGTGACATGATCGGCCATGACGACAATATCAGCACCCGCCTGAAACTGCGCGTTGGCAAATGCAACGGTTACCGGCATCAGCTGCCTCAGCATTCGGGTAACTTTTTTGATTTCTCCCATACCGATCTGCAGCAGAAAATTTTGCGTGCCGGCCATGTGATAGGAAAGCGTCCAGGGTCCCATTACTTTGCCGAGGATGGCAACGCGTCCACCGACATGGCGGCGCAGGATGGAAAGTGCATCGAGTACGACTTTGATCGAAGGTTTTTCCAAAAAATTTTTCGGTATCTGAACTTCGGAGAAATCCTCATAAGGAAAATTTTTATTATCCGGCATACGATCCCGATTTCCCCAATCCACCTCACATCCCAACGCTGCACCTTCCTGCTGGACGCTGTATTCGGGCATAACCGTGTCAAAACCCAGTACGTCATGGCCGGCCAGCGCCAATTCAGCCATCGCATTGGCATTCAGGTGGGCATCGGGAAATGAAACGCCGGCGGCATCCATAAGGCCGTGGCACGCAATCGACGTGGGGTTTCCCACGGGCGGCCGCTCGCCTTTGCGGCCGTTGAACATGGCCGACATCACCAGATTATAGGATGATGTTTTCATCGCTAAAGCCTCCAGTGCATAATCATTTTCAACACGTTTGTAGTCCCCGGTCTCAATCCACTCCGGACTGCTCCCGTATTGAGCGTCCGATGGCGGAGACATCGTCGTCACCGAAACCTCTCGCCACCAGGCCGTTTTCGATTTGAGCAACCAGCGCGGTGGCAGGCAGGGTGACTCCCAATTCGCGGCCTTCATCCAGAGCAATTTTCAGATCCTTATGGTGCAGCCGCAGGCGAAATCCAAGGGGATATTCGTTTTTGACGACATTGATACCGCGGTTGTGCAGCACCCAGGAACTGGCCGCTCCGCCCCATATGGCCTGCAAAACCTTTTCCATGTCCAGACCGGCTTTCATCCCCAGGGTCAGTCCTTCGGCAACCGTCACATAGGTGCCGGCAATGATAATTTGATTGATGGCTTTGGTTATTTGACCGGCTCCGGTCGCACCCACGTGGGTGGGGTTTCCCATGGCTTTCAGTATGGGCGTGGCCCTTTCGACATCTGCGGCATCGCCGCCGACCATAATGGACAGGGTGCCCTTTTGAGCCCCCTCGGGACCGCCGGACACCGGTGCATCCAGCATCCTGACGCCTTTTTTGCCGAGGGTTTCTGCAATGTGACGGGTGGCGGTTGGGCTGATGGTCGACATATCGATGACCAGCGAGCCCGTGGACGCCCCGTGCATGACACCGTCTTCACCGAGAATGATGTGTTCGACATCCGGTGTGTCACTGACGCAGGTGACGATAATTTCAGCTCCCGCAGCAGCTTCTTTCGGCGTGGCAGCCCGCCGGGCACCCGCTTTGGCAACGGCTTCCTCTTTTTCCCGGGTTCGATTGTGCACGGTGAGATCGTGTCCGGCTTTTAAAATATTCAAAGCCATCCCGGTGCCCATGGTTCCAATGCCGATAAATGCAACTTTCATTATGGTCCTCCCTTGTAATGAAGAATATTTAATGGATACGTGCAAAAATGGTTTTTCGGTATTTTATTGTAGAATCCTGTTCATGAATATCGAATATCGAAGTATGGAATTGCTCATTCTGCACAAAGCCTGCGGTTAGTGTCGCCGTGCCATTTTTTAGTAAAAGAATATTTTCTGGTCTTTCGACATTCATTATTCGGCGCCGGATATTGGATATTTTAAAATCTCTGCCGAACATCAACCTGAAAATGCAGATAAGCGCTTCGCTCGATAGAGAGCCAATTATTTCACAAGCGTTTACATAAATATCTTGCCCGGATTCAAAAGCCCCTTGGGGTCGATCAGTTCCTTTATTTGCCGCATCAGCTGGTAGCTCTCCCCGTGCTCCAGCTGCATGAACTTGCGTTTGCCGATGCCGACGCCGTGCTCGCCAGTGCAGGTGCCGCCGAGGTCAATGGCCTTTTCCACAATGGCGTGATTGATTTTTTCCAGCGTTGACCATTCGGCCTGATCGCCTGGATCGCCGGCGAGGACGACATGTAAATTGCCGTCCCCGGCATGGCCAAAAACATAACCGTTGGCCTCGTGCTCATCAACCAGGTTTTGGGAGAAGACAATCATATCCGGATACCGTGAAATCGGTACGGCCGCGTCCACGATCAGGGTTTCTTTCTTGGGATGTGCCCGATGAATGGTCTCCCAGGCCTCGTGCCGTGCGCGCCATAATTCTTTGCGATCTTTTTCTTCGATGCCGTACTTGAATCCGGTGGCGCCGCAATCTTCACAGAGTTCTTTTGCCAGATCCGCGGTTTCCTGCAAAGTTGTTTTGCTGATGCCATGAAATTCACAGAAAAGGGAGGGTACCTCCGGAATATTCAATTTTTTTTCCCGGTTCATCAACTTGATCAGGCCCGGCGGCAGCAGCTCGAGGGCTGCCGGTTCCAGCCCGGAGCCCATCAAGACAGCTACCGCTGCCGAGGCGCTTTCAAGGTCTTTGAAATTGATGGTGGCTGCCAGATGATGGGAAGGTATGCCCGCAAGCTTCAGGGTTGCCTCGGTAACGACTCCCAGGGTTCCCTCCGATCCTACAAAAAGCCGTGTCAGGTCGTAGCCGGAAGAGGATTTGCTGGCCCTGCAACCGGTATGAATGATATTTCCGCGGGGCAGTACAATCGTAAGTTTCATTACATAATCTTTGGTGGCGCCGTATTTTACGGTTTGAACACCGGATGCGTTGTTGGCGATCATTCCTCCGATGGAGGCGTCGGCACCGGGGTCGACCGGGAAAAACAGTCCGTATTTTCCAGTCTGCCTGTTCAATTCCTTGCGTAAAACGCCAGGCTGGACATCGGCCTGTAAATCCCCGGGGCGGATTTCAATAATTTTGTCCATCCGGATCATATCCATAACAAGGCCGCCGCGGGTCGGGACCGGATTGCCTTCCGTGCTGGTTCCGGCGCCCCAGGGAGTCACGGGGATGCCCTGCGCGTAGCTAAAGGACAATATTCTGGCGACTTCATCCGTATCCACCGGCCAGATTATGCCCGCCGGCAGCAAACCCTGATGGGGAGAAATATCATGGGTATGCAGTTCCCGGTTGGATTGGCCCGTTGAAAAGCGGTCATTTTCCACAAACGATGATAATATTGATATTTGCTCAGGGCTGAATTCTTTCATGCTTTGTTCCTCTGTGGATGGCTTCAGGGTTTTGCGTTCAAGAGCCGAATTGCGCTTTGCGCATTACGCCTCGCAGGGGTAATGCATTGGGTATAGGAGCCACTGATGAAGACTGATCGGATATTCAAGCACAGCACGCGCCCCGCACCCCGTAACATGTAATTCGATTTGGGATCAAGAAAAAATACGGTTATTCTAACTGCCGGCAGTGGGTTTCGCGGGTAAAAAAAATCAAAATGAATGCAAGCATAGACCAACCGATTAGCAGGCTGAAGCCGGCCTGGTAGGCGGCAATGCCATATATCCTGACGCCATCCATGGTATCACCGGTCCAGAAACGATCCAGCACCCAGCCGATGGCCGGTTGCAGCAGGGTTGCGCCGAGTATGACGCCCATATTTGTTATGCCGGAGATTGTGCCCGCTAAGTGAGGATGCACAGATTCTTTGGCAAAGGCAAAACTGATGATAATGCAGCCTGAAAAAAAACCGCCGACCAAAAGCAAAACAATCAACAGGCCAAATGGCAGTCTCGAAATAAACAATATGGGAAACCAGCTAAGGATTGCGACAACATGCCCAATAAGGTACGGTAGTTTTCGCCGACCGATACGATCCGACAGGGCACCGAAAATAGGGCCTCCTGCCGCCCAGGCCACCAGCGATAACGATGTCAAAGCAGCCGCAGTTGAGGCCGACAGGCCGTAATGGGTGGTGAAATACGGTACTCCCCACAAACCCGAGAATGCCAGCACACATCCACACAGCCCTCCCGGGATCATGAACAGCAGCCAGGTGTTGCGATGCCGAAATACATGAATGATTCCGCTGATTATTTCTTTGCGATCCCATCTTTTTGCTGAGTTCGAATGCCTATTCGGACTCGCATATCCCTTTTCACCCGGATCGTCCCGCACAATGATCCAGATGGCGGTCGCAATGAGAAATGTAACCAAAGCAGAGGCAAATATGACCTGCCGCCAGCCGAAGGCATCCACCAGCAACCGCAGCGGCGTCCCTGCGCTGACTGCGCCGATAATGCCGCAGAAAAGTGCCGCGCCGGATAACATCGCAAAATAGTGAGGTGGAAACCAGTTGTTGGCCAATTTCAGCATTCCCACAAAAGCAACGGCAACCGAAGCTCCAATTAACAACCTACCGATACCGGCTATTGCGAAGTTAGGTGCCATTGCAAAAGTCAGCGTGCCGACAGCTGCCAACAGGGCGCCTGCGGCCAGCAGCCTGCGAGGCCCCAGCGTATCCGACAAAATTCCTGTCGGTATTTGCATCGCCATGTAGCTGTAAAAATAAAAGGCTGAAAGGTTGCCCAGAGCAGCGGCATTGATTTCAAATTCATTCATCAGCTCGGTGGTTATAACTGCCGGCGCCACCCGTTGAAAAAAACCTATAAGATAAAAAACGGCACCCAGTCCCCATACCATCCAGGCCAGGTGCATCGGCGGTGTCTTGGACTCAATCATAACTGCTCCATGCTGGGCGATTTAATGTTATGGCAGAAATTTTGATATTTTTTGGTTGGTATATTACTGATATAGTAAATCATAAGCCGGATATATGCAATCTATCCATCAAATGATAAGATATTGTTGCCAGATGGGTGCCGCTGGTATATGAAAGCATCGGGTATTTATCACAAAAACGCTGGCAAAACGAACGCTCCATCAATTCGGTTGCAGGGTGGTTTTATGATTTCATGGAAGAAAATATTTATTTTTGGGCTGATGTTATCTTTTAGTATGCTGGTTTTAAAACAGGGCGATCCAGTTTATCTTGTATTTGCCCAGTCACCGCCATCTGAGAATGCCAGTTTCGAAGAAACCTATCAGGCCGGTGCCGGTTTGCCGCTGGGAAAGATCCAATCGGTTGAGGGCGAGGTCGTCATTTTCCACGCAGACATGACCACGGGCTATCTCGCCCAAACCGGCCTGCCCCTGTTTAAAATGGATACCATCGATGTCCGTGAAACAGGGCGCATTGGCTGCAAACTGGGCGATGGCAGTATATTCTTTCTGGCACCTGCAACCAAACTTGTTATTGATAAAAGTTCATACAATTCCTCGCTCAAGATCAGCAGATCCACGATGTCTCTGGTTTACGGCAAAGCCTATTTCCATGTCAAACGATGGGATGAATTTGAACCGCGTGAATTTAAGGTGCGCGCAGAATCCGTCCTTGCCAGCACAAAAGATTCCCGCTTTATTGTGGAAGCAGACCAAAAGGCGACCAGAATCACCGTTGTGGGCAAGGGTAGCCTGACCATCACCAGCCTTGCAAATCGGGATAATCAACTAATCCTGTCGGAGTTTGAGCAGGCTTTTGTCGAAGGCGGTGTGCTGCCCGCCAGCGTTGAAACGCTGCAGGATGAGCAAATCCGCCGGCTGAAAGCAGAATTCCGGCATGTAACCCAACTGATTCCGAATCAATAGGTGCAACCCGTGAAAAAAGAACCGGCAAACAATTCTCAGGATCTTATTGGCAAGATAAGCGACTTTGTTACCGTTGATATCTGGCGAATCCGTCTGGAAGATTTGCCTTTCGGCAAATCCTTTCTTATCAGACAACTTCGGGTTATTATACTGGCCATACGCGGATTTGACAAAGACAAGTGCATTTACCGGGCATCGTCGCTGACCTTTTACACGCTGCTTTCCATTGTCCCCGTGGTGGCGATGTTATTTGGTATTGCCAAAGGCTTTGGTTTTGAAAAAATGCTCCGGCAGGATCTCCTGAAAAGATTTTCCGGGCAGGAGGAAATCCTCACTCAGGTAATCGACTTTGCCCAGAATCTGTTGGATACCACCAGAGGCGGGCTGATTGCCGGCATCGGGCTCATTGTGCTCTTCTGGTCGGTGATAAAAGTGCTCAGCCATATCGAGGTCTCCTTAAATGAAATCTGGCAAATCAAGGAGCATCGAACCTGGGCCCGAAAGTTCAGCGATTACCTGGCGATCATGCTGATCAGTCCATTGTTTATGCTTATTTCCAGCAGTGCAACCGTTTACATCACCACCCAGATCACCCAGATAACCCAGCAGGTCAAACTGCTGGGCATGATCAGCCCCCTGATATTTCTGGGCTTGAAACTGATACCGTATGTATCGATCTGGATCCTTTTTACGTTTATTTATATCCTGATGCCCAACACCCGGGTTAAACTAAAAGCCGGCCTCATCGCCGGCATTGTCGCCGGAACCATTTTCCAGATTGTCCAATGGGGTTACATCAGCTTTCAGATCGGCGCTGCCAGATACAATGCCATCTATGGAAGCTTTGCGGCACTGCCCCTGTTTTTGATGTGGGTGCAGATCAGCTGGTGGGTGGTTTTATTCGGTGCCGAGCTCTCATTTGCAAATCAGAATGTTCATACCTATGAATATGAACCCGATTGCCTGAAGATCAGTCCCGCCTTTAAAAAGTTACTTGCACTTCAGATTACCCATCTGTTGATCCAAAATTTCGCCAAAGGGCAAAAACCGCTCAACGATACCCAAATTTCGCGGCGGCTCAAAATCCCGATTCGTCTGGTCCACAATATTTTGTTCGGCCTTGTTGAAAGCGGTCTGCTTTCGGAAACGCGAACGGCAGAGGATAAAGAATTCGGCTATCAGCCGGCCCGCGACATCAATGCGCTGAGTGTACATTCAATTCTGGAAACTCTGGAACAACACGGCACAAACAACATACCGGTCGCCCGGACCGAGGAGTTGACGGTTTTGTCGGATACGATGCAAAAATTCTCCAAAGCGCTGGAGTCTTCGCCGGCCAACAAGCTTCTCAAAGACATCTGACAGGGCGATATTGATATGCCTATTCCCGGTAATTTGCTGACCACGGCTATGGCGGTGATGCCGCATACAGACGCGGACCAAGCTCTTGAAAAGGCACTGTCTCTGGACATCCCCTTCTGGCCCCAGTTGCCCCGCCTGAGCTATTATGAGGATATGTATGTGCAGGCCTCCGAACATTTTCCGGGTATTTTGCTGGATATAGAAAAGCAAACGCTCGCTTTTTCCATGGACAAGTTTGCCGCCGAATTGGAGGAAATCCTGGCCCATTTCGATGAACCGGAATACTTTGACATCAGCACGGCGTATTCAGCCGTATACCATCAGTTTTTGGCAATGGACCTGGCTGATCGGCCGGCCATCCGGGGACAACTTGAAGGGCCGATCAGTTTTGGGCTGAACGTATTGGACCAGGACAGGCGCCCGATTCTTTTTGACGACACGATAAGGCCATTTTTATTCGAATTTATGGCCAAGCGCCTCAACGCTCAACTCAACCGTCTCAAGCAGCTAAACCCGAATGCATTTATGTTTATCGATGAGCCGGGATTGCAGTTCCTGTTCAGTGCGCTTTCCGGCTATGATAGCGCGACAGCAAGCAAGGATATGGAACCGTTTATATCCATGCTGCAAAGACCCTGCGGCATCCACCTGTGCGGGAATCCGGACTGGGATTTTTTGTTGAACCTTGACCTGGATATTCTCTCTATGGATATTTATCTGAATGCAGAGATTTTTTCTTCATATGCCGGCTCCATTAAGAAATTTTTGGACAAAGGGGGCGCGCTGGCATGGGGCATCGTGCCGACAAACCTTGAACCGTTTGATAAGGAAGGCATCGATTCTCTGGAATCCCGCCTTGAAAGCCTGTGGGCAATCCTCGCTAAAAAGGGCATAGACAAAAACTTTCTTTTATCCAGGAGCCTGATTTCACCGGCAACCTGCTGCCTGGTGAATCCGGATGGCGAGAAAACAGTAGACAAGGCGTTTGACCTCGTCCGTCAACTCTCCCAAAGACTGCGCACAAAATATGATTTAAGATAACCGCTTCAAACAGGCGAGGCCTACCAGGCAAAAACGGAGATGTCGTCGAGCATCAGTTTGTCGCCGTCTCTCATATCGTCGGAGTTATTGGTGCGAAAACGGAATTTGAAAGGAACAGAATCCTTGTATGGTGTGAGGTTGTAATAATGGCTGCAGTGGACCCCGGTGTCATTTTCTTTTTTGAATCGCTCCACCTCGATCCAGGACGAGCCATTGAACACGGAAAAATTGACCCAGTCCGAATCGTCATCGTCGAACCGATCGCGTTTGTGTTTGAAAAAGACCCAGACTTCTGATTTGTCGGAGAGATCCCCCACATCGCGCGTAATCCAGTGGTCTGCGTTGTTGCCCGATTCCTTGCCAAACTTAAACCAGCCGCTGGCGTCGTTGTTGCAAATAAATTCCTGGCCGCAGCTGCCCCACCCGCCGTCGTACCAGCAAGATTCCCAGTCTGTGAATTCCTGATTGCACCAGTTTTCACTGTCGAATCCCTCGAAATAAAACGCGTCGGTCGGCTGGAAGCCCGGCTCGTGGCCCTGCCACACCATTTGGGCCAGTTTCATCTGGCCCAGGCGGTTGGGGTGGTAACAGTCGATGTGAGAAATAAGGTAGGGTCCAATTTGCTCAGAGCCGTACCATAAGGCTTGAGTGAAATTGATATCCGTTCCATTTCTTCCCCGGTATTGCGCGGCTTTTTGCTCCATCAAGTCGTTGAGCGATTTGTTGAACCGCCGGGCCTCGTCCCGGTCTTTCTGAGTATTGCGGCTGTCCAGCATGCGGCCGCAGGGTTGATCATCGCCAAATTGCTGCTGAAATTGATCGATATATGCATCGATTAATCTGTCCTGTAGCTGGCCAGGCAAAAAATCGCAAAGAATTCCAAGCTCCCCTCTGCACAGGCTGTCTTTGGCATCCCCCTGGATCGTACTGGAATCCAGTTCCATGTCCCAGAGGTGGTGGCATTTTTTAAACGCGTGATCGTGTTTGCGATCGACCATCAGGTCGCGGAATTTCGAGATATCGGCAATACCCGACCAGTAAATCTCGCCGCTGGATCCTAAATTCTCCGTCAGATAGGCCAAGGTATCGTCGATGTGCCCGGCGATTCTGCCCAGATCGTTTTCCCACTGCTCATCCGGTCCCATATCCGCTGGGAGGTAGCCGGCCTGCCTGGCAAGCACGATTTTATCCACCCGAAATCCGTCCTCGTGCATCCAGATGTTCAGGGTGTGTATGCCGGGGGAGTCGATTTCGATGGTCGCTGCGGGGCCGTCGGCTGTGTTGTTGCTCCACGCCCAGATGTTGTATGAATCTATTTTAATCGTGTTGACCGTGCCGTTGCCTGTTTCAGCGACCGCCACGTAAATCGAGTCGTCACCGGTGCCGGTAGCATAACCGCGAACCCATATATAATAAGTCCCCGTATCGTTGAAGTTGACATTGTAGCCCAGGCGGGGGCCGGAAGTCGGGGCATAGCCGGTTCCGCAATCTGGCAACCCCCTCATGGCAGCCCCGCCGGAGAAACCGGCCTGGTAATCAGGCGCCCAACTGTGTCCACCGACTTTTTGTGAGTAGTGAAAGTGCTCGGCCTCAATGGATACAAGCGCTTCACCCGCCAGATGTCCTTGTCTGAAAACACCGCGTGCACTTTCCGGGGGACCGATTCCAGCGGGACTCCAACTGCTGTCGGTGGTCAAAATAAGCCTGTCGAGGCTCAACCCGTCCTGATGCATATAGACATTTAGGGTATGTACACCTGCCGAGGGGACAACGATTTGGGCATAGGCTGCATTTGCCGAGGATCGGTCCCAGCTCCATTCATTATATCTGCTCAGCGACATGCTTTCTGCAGTGACCTGCCGCTGGCCGTTCAGGCCGATATGGATCAGCCTTGAACCTGAGCCGCCGGCATAACCGCGGATCCAAACATAATGAGTGCCCGTTCTGACAAAGTTGATCCTGTAATCCATTCGGGGACTTGATGTCATATACTCGGGATAGGTGATGCCGGTCCCGCTGTCCGGCCAGGCCCGGACCGCCAGAATGGATGCGCCGGCCAAATTGTGCGGCAGCCACTGGTGGGTACCGCCCGTAAATCTCTCGATGAAGTGCTCGGCTTCTATGGCCACCATATTCGCTGCCGTTGTGGGCTGCACGAAGGCGAGACTGCCGTAATCGTGGTCATACTTGGCGCACACGTCATTGCTCCCCAAATTGAGAACCACTGTACCGATTTGCCTTGCTGCGATTTGAGCTTTTGCCTGATTCAAGGCATCTTTCCATTCTTCTCCGTCCTTGGAGGTATTATTGATGTAGCTGCAATCAAGCCGTTTGACGATGGACCAGGATTTTGATCCGCCCGTAAAACTCCAATCCGGATCGTGGGATCCCAGCCTCAGATCCAGACACTCCATCAATTCACGATGGTCACCCAGACTCCGGTCACAGGCGTCATTGGTGTGGGTTGCCGCGCCGATGCTGTCACCGATTACCCCGCAGTATCCCTCGACTCCGCCGTTGTTTTCGCCGGATTCTTCATCCAGCAGCAGGTAATATATGGCCGGCAGATTTCCGGCCTCTGGATGCTGATGCATCAGGGAAGGAAAGGCCGACTGAAAGACCAACAGCATAACGCAAAAAATGAATGCACGCCTGTTTTTGAGATAGTTTCGATGCATTACAGCGCGTTCCATAAAAATGTTCCGATCAAAAACTTTTGCTCGGATTTTGAGTTGAAATACCGCGCAGGCTTTAAACTTTTTTGAGGCTGTGATATTCGTAATCTATCCAATGATGAGCAACTGCTGTGGTTGCCGCAAGAAAGGGACTATGCAATGAACAAGTTAATCGTGTATTTTGACGCCCCGCAAGAATTTATCACCAATATGAAAAACATTGCAAACAAATTCGAGGTCATTGCGTGCACGGACCGGGAGCAGCTGCAATACCATCTAGCGGACACAGAGATTTTGATTGCGTTGTTTGCCTGGCCGGATGCAGAAATGATCCGCTCTGCTCCAAAACTGAGATGGATTCAGGCCCTGACTGCAGGCGTTGATTTTTTTCCGCTGGACGAGATCAAAGAAAAGGGCATTATTTTGACCAGCGGGCGCGGTATCCACAAGATTTATATCGCCGAATATGCCATTGCGGCCATGATTAATCTGGCACGCAATTTCCATCTGATATTCCGCAACCAGCTCAAGAGCAGATGGGACCGCTCCATTGCCCAGGATGAGATACACGGGAGCACCGTGGGGATTCTTGGATTGGGCAGCATCGGGCAGGAAATCGCCCGCAAGGCTTCGATGCTGGGCATGCATGTTATTGGCGTAAAATACAATCCGCGGCCGCTAAAAGGGGTCGATCGGGTTTATGGCCCGAAGCAACTGGATCGCGTATTCAAACAAAGTGACTACGTGATCAACCTTTTGCCGGATACGCCGGAAACCAGAGGATTGATCAATAAAGCCTGTTTTGCCATGATGAAATCATCAGCCTGTTTTATCAATCTGGGTCGGGGTTCCACCGTCAATCAGGCCGACCTGGCTGAAGCCCTCGAATCGAAAACCATCCGCGCCTTGGTCAGCGATGTTTATGAGCAGGAGCCATTGGCCGAAGACAGCCCATTGTGGAAATTGGAAAATGCGATTCTCACCCCCCACATTGCCGGCGTTTCACCCAGGTATCTGCAACGGGCGATGGACATTATCCGTCACAACATCGCGGAGTATGCCATTCAGACCGGGGAGATGGCCAATATCGTGGACCTAAAGAAGGGTTACTAACTCAAAAGCAGCTAAATCTGTGTTCTCCCGGCCTTGCCGGAACCGATACCCCCGCGCTGCGGTGTTCCGTCATGCACCGGTATATGGATTTCCGGTCTAATTTTTCTAATTTCCCACGGTCGCCGTCACAGCCGTCTCGACCAGCACGGATTAGGCTATCGGAGCTGCCCGGCGAAGAAGCAGGCGGCGAAATGCTCGCTGTCGATTTCAGTAAGCGCCGGTTGTTTTTCGCCACAGATTTCTCTGGCATAAAGACAGCGGGGGTGAAAGCTGCAGCCTGAGGGCGGGTCAATCGGGCTGGGGACATCACCCTTTAAAATGACCCTGTTGGCTCTCTGCAATGATGGGTCCGGTATCGGCACTGCCGAAAGGAGTGCCTGCGTATAGGGATGAAAGGGCTTTTTGTAAAGGGCCTTGCTCGGGGCGATCTCCACGATTTTGCCCAGATACATAACGGCGACCCTGTCGCTGACATGTTCGACAACACTGAGATCGTGGGAAATAAAAAGGTAGGTAAGCCCGAAATCATCCTGCAGGTCTTTGAGCAGATTGATGACCTGGGCTTGAATGGATACATCCAGGGCCGATACGGCTTCGTCGCAGACCACCAGTTTTGGTTGCAGGGCAAGGGCCCGGGCTACACCGATCCGCTGTCGTTGCCCGCCGGAGAACTGGTGAGGGTACCGTCGCATATGCTCACGTCGCAAACCGACGACACGCAGCAGTTCCAGAACGCTTTGATCTCTTTGCCTCCGATTATGCATGCCGTGCACCAGAAGGGGCTCACCGATAATATGGGATACCGTTTTGCGAGGATTGAGGGAGGAGAAGGGGTCCTGAAAAATGATCTGCATCTTTTTACGCGTGGCCTGCATCTTTTTCTTGCCATAGGCCAGAATATTCTCACCTTCAAAGAACACTTCGCCCGCGGTAGGCTCCTCCAGCCTCAGGATGGCCCTGCCGAAGGTCGTTTTGCCGCAGCCGGATTCCCCCACCAGCCCCACGGTTTCGCCCTCGATAATGCCCAGGCTGACGCCGTCCACGGCCTTGACCGAAGCAATTTCTTTCATAAAAACACCACCGCGGATGGGAAAATATTTGACGATGTTGTTTGCATTCAGCAAGACTCGAGAATCAGGCATATTTCAAGCACCTTACAAAATGATTATTGGCAACCCGGTACATGGCGGGCTCTATTTGGCGGCAATCGCCAAATACATCCGAGCAACGGTCGCTGTAAAGACAGCCGGATGGTAAATCGAGCAAAGAGGGCACCACCCCGGAGATCGTCTTTAGCCGCTTATCGTGGTTTTCTCTGCCCAGCACGGGAATCGATTGAAGCAGGCCGACCGTATATGGATTTTTAGGCCCGGCAAAAATGGTTTTGACATCCGTATATTCCATGACTTTGCCCGCATACATAACCGCGACATTCTGGGCCATTTCCGCAATGACACCCAGATCGTGCGTAATAAAGAGAATGGATGCGCCGGTTTCTTCTTTGAGTTTGTTCATCAGGTCCAGGATTTGAGCCTGGATGGTTACGTCCAGAGCCGTGGTGGGTTCATCGGCAATCATCAATTTTGGGTTGCAGGCCAGGGCCATGGCAATCATCACGCGCTGCCGCATGCCGCCGCTCATCTGATGGGGAAATTCTGACAATCTCTTTGCGGCAGCCGGTATGCCGACGAGCTGAAACATTTCGATCACCCGCTCCCTTGTAGCGCGGCGGGACAAGCCCTGGTGGAGGCGAATGACTTCCGCAACTTGATCTCCCACCGGGAAAACCGGGTTGAGCGATGTCATGGGCTCCTGGAAAATCATCGAGATCTGATTGCCGCGTATCCTGCGCATCTGTGACTCTGTCAGTTTCAGCAGGTCCCGGCGGTTAAAAAGGATCTCTCCGCTCTCTATCTTTCCCGGGGGGATCGGTATGAGCTGGATGATGGAATGGGCGGTGACGCTTTTGCCGCAACCCGATTCTCCCACCAGCCCCAGCGTCTGCCCGGAGGGTATGGATAGGCTGACATCGTCTACCGCTTTGGCCACATGGCCGCGGACATAGAAGTAAGTGCTCAGATTGTTGATTTCCAGAAGGTTGTTGTTTTGCATCATCGATACCGGACAATACCGGAGCTTAAAAAGTTCCGCTTGCCAGATTTATTCCTCACCGGTTAATCGCGCAAGCGCGGATCCAGCGCATCCCGCAGACCGTCTCCCAATAAATTGAATCCTAGCACGGCGAACAGAATCGCCAATCCCGGAAACGTCATCACCCATGAAGCCCTGAGAATCAGCGCCCGGCTTTTGGCAATCATTGCGCCCCACTCCGGTGTGGGGGGTTGGGCACCCAATCCCAAAAAGCTCAGTGCCGCCATGTCCAGTATGGCGGATGCAAATCCCAGGGTGGTCTGTACGATCAGTGGTCCGAGACAGTTGGGCAAAATGGCGATGAATATAATTCGCAGGTCACTGGCGCCGATGGCGCGGGCGGCACTGACATAGTCCTTCTCGCATTCTTCCAGTACGCTGCCGCGCACGATGCGCGCAAAACGCGGAACATAGGTAATCGCGATGGCAATCATGGCGTTTTGCAGACTGGGCCCCAGGTATGCAACGACCACGATGGCCAGAAGAATATAGGGAAAGGCCAGGATGATATCCATAAACCGCATGATGAGGCTGTCCCGGAAGCCCTTATAATAACCGGAAAAACAGCCGAGCAGGGTGCCTGCGACAAATGCCAGGCCGACGCTGAAGACCGCCACCAGCAGAGAAACCCGAGCGCCGTAAATCAATCGCGATAGAATATCCCGGCCCAGGTCATCGGTTCCCAGGATATTCTTCCAGGTGCCTGTTTCATGCCAGACCGGTGGCTTGAGCTGGTCGTATAGAGATGTTTCAATCGGATTATGAGGGCTCAGGTAGTTTGCAAAAATAGCGCTGAATATAAATACCGTAATGATGACCAATCCCAACACAGCGGTTTTGTTGCGCCACAGCTGGCTGATCTGGTCGAAAAACGGGTGCCGATCTTCCGGATTTTTTTTAGGTTTTTCTTTCGCCATATCTTGATCTTATAAATCGATCTATTCCTGCCAAACACCTAAACACCCAAACACACAAAGGCTCAAATACCTGAATACGTGGTCACTTGACACTGATTCTCGGGTTGATGACAGCATACAATACATCCACACAGAGGTTGATCATAATAAAGATCGTGGCGATAAACAGTGTG
>Ga0209536_100001729_pt1 | contig 35784 bp, 35 predicted proteins | sample DeeMarSeWOR28_12_FD_187461 | JGI IMG/M metagenome (GOLD analysis project Ga0209536, IMG submission 187461) | Marine sediment microbial communities from White Oak River estuary, North Carolina - WOR-2-8_12 (SPAdes) (version 2) | ecosystem: Environmental > Aquatic > Marine > Intertidal zone >...
AATGGCTCTCCGGATAAGGGAACCCTCCAACGCATTCGCCAAGCCTCTCGGACCTGGCAACGTGCACTTCACATCACCACTCCGCCACATCTTCCCAAACAGCAGATTGAACGGATGGGTGTGCTCCTGGCGCTGGCCTATCCGGATCGGATTGCTCAACGACCATCCGATGGCGGTCGACGGTATAAGATGGCGAATGGCCGACTGGTACATTTTCACCAACCCGATCCTTTGGAACATGAAGAGTATCTGGTCATCGCCGATCTTGACGGAACACGGCCAGTCTCGCGTATCTATATGGCTACCCCCATTACCCGTGAGGATCTGATCACCCGTTGCGCAGATCTCATACAGTCAACGGAGTCTGTGACGTGGGATGAATCAGCACAAGCCGTCATCGCACACCGCCACCGACGACTGGGAGAACTCATTCTTGAAGAGAGTCGCCTCTCCAATCCCGACCCCGAATTGGTGTTGACCGAGTTGCTCAAAGGCATAAGAAGTAAGGGCCTCTCCTGTTTGCCCTGGACTTCTACTCTCAAAAACTGGCAAGCGCGGGTACAATTTCTCCACCGTGTCATAGGACAGAAGTCCGCCTGGCCGGATGTTTCGGACGAGACACTCCTTCACACACTGAATCAGTGGCTGGGCCCCTATCTCACCAATTTCTCCAGTCTCAAACAGCTTAAACGACTCGATCTGGCCTGGCCGCTTCAAGCTCTCCTCACTCCGGAACAACGACGGGCAATCGACACTCTGGCGCCAACCCATCTCACCGTGCCGACAGGATCACACATTCCCTTGGATTATCAGTCTGGAGAAATTCCGGTTCTGGCTGTCCGTCTTCAGGAATTATTCGGACAATGCGACACACCCCGCCTGGCCAATGGGAGAGTCCCCATTCTCATTCATCTTCTCTCTCCGGCCAGGCGACCGGTCCAGGTTACCCAGGACCTCAAGAGTTTTTGGGCAACCGGCTATCAAGCAGTCAAAAAAGAATTAAAAGGCCGGTATCCCAAACATGACTGGCCTGACAATCCCCTTCAAGCCCCACCCACCCGCGGGATCAAAAAACGATAATGCTGCGGTGAGAACCCCAGAGACATGATCGGCATGCGACGGTGAGCAGAGTAGCGAGATTATTCCCGCCCCATACAGCGCATGGAACCACTCCTCCAGGTTTACAAGGTTCCCAGTAGACAACAACCTCACAATTTTCAGCTGTCTTAGCCACTCTTTTCTGACAATCAAGGAAAGTACATCCCCCCTCACCTCATTGGCATTATTGCGTCAGCATCATCGCCTTTTCCAGGATGGGTTTGGTATGGTGAAGAGATCATAGAAAAATCATCGACACTTAGATTTGCAGATCCCTTCATCCCTCTATCCTCAGGAAGGAATAATGAGACATGAAACTGTTTTCAAGCACTCTGCGCACACGCACCTGTTCACTGATCGCGTTTTTCTCCATCGTCCTGTCGGGTGCTCTGGGGTTGGCGGGAGAACCGATCGACGGCTTCCGCGATTTGAAGTTCGGGATGACGGAGAAGGAGATCTCGGCGTTACCAGCCTGCCGCAGTTCTACGGAATGTCTCTATGAACTCACCGATAAAAATCGCTATGTGGAACTGACCTATCTGCCCGAAAATACCCCAGGCACCGTTGAATCCCCCGGATCCCCTCCCATCCCCAGGCTGGCCCAAATTACCATCGATATGGGGCAATACACCGATGAATGGCATCAGCAGTTGCAGATAATACTGGGGAAGAGTTATCGCCTTACACACGATCTCACCGACGCGACCATGAGATCGTTTCTTGCCAAACAACAAGACGAACTGAATACGGGATATGAAGATGGGCAGGTGGTCTTGAAGGTTGTGCGCCGCCCGTTCGGAAACTTATCTTTAAAGGTGGTGTATCAAAATATCGCCCTTGCCGCAGATTTCATTCAACACATACAAGCCGCGGCATCATCCCCCATCAAATAAGTCTCTCACCGACAGACCAGACAGGACATAACTCCTGGAGGGTGGAACCATTCGCCCACACTCCTAAGGACCTCTGAGGGGTCCTTACGAGGCTTCCCTGGGTAGGGAATACTCAATAGGAACCAACAAGCGGGGCTGTAAGGTCTCTCTTCTGAAACACAAAGAAAGTGGCAGCGTCACTACCCCCGCCTTCCGTTGTTGATGCATCAGTCGTCGCCAACACCGGCGGCACAAATCATGATCCTTCATCGTGACCGCCCGTCCCAATTTACTGGAATGAGGATTCCGTTTTGGGGAAACGAGGACCTTTACCTCACTCCCACACTTGGCACAATGGTTAACTCCGGTCGCGCTGCCCCTTGCAGCTCTGTGCGTCACCACTCCAAAGCCCTCTGCAGTGTTTTTTCGTTTTGGATTCCATGCCTGTTCATGTGGAACGACTAATTCCGGCATATCCCATCTGAGCATTCGTCTCATGGCATCCCTCCTTCAAAAGAATGGAACCTGGCAGTTACCTGCTTACTTGAGCAAGGGATATGCCTGGGACCCAGAAGAAGGCTTCACAGAATATAAGGGCTTATGAAACAAAGAAAATTGGCCGAATGGCCTGAAGAAGGTGATTAAAAAGATAGGCAACTTGGGGGTTGATGGGCATATCATTCCTTCGCGATTTCGCTGATATTTTGACAGTTGTCGGAACCTTTGACATCACGGAATGAACCACTCAAGTCCATCTCCCTCCGGAAGTTCTTAGTCTTAGTTGTTTGAGGAAAGGATAGACCTGTACGCCTCACAGAATCTCTCTCTGGAGCCGAATGGCTCCAAGCCTGACAAACGCCAACAGAGTTCAAAAACACAATCAGACCGGAACCCTCTCCGGTGCCGATTCGTTCAAAATCAGCCAATAGAGGCCCAGGTTTTGAACCGCCTGGGAAAACTCTTGAAAGTCCACCGGCTTTCGCACATAGCTATTGGCTCCTAATTGATAGCTCTTGACGATGTCCTGTTCCTCCTTGGACGAGGTGAGGACCACCACCGGAAGGAACTTCGTCCGATCATCCGCTCGCAGCCGCCGTAACACTTCCAATCCATCAATCTTAGGGAGCTTGAGGTCCAATAAAATAATTTGAGGCATTTGGCTCATATCACGACCGGCATGGGCTCCGGTTCCGAATAAATATTCCAATGCCTCTACGCCGTCTCGCGCGACAACGACTTCATTTTTAATATTGTTTTTCTTAAGCGCCCGCATCGTCAGTTCTTCATCATCCGGATGATCTTCCACTAACAGAATTACTTTGTTCGTCATACTATCCTCCTTGGTTTGCCTTACAACGTAAAATGAAAGGTTGCGCCTTGGTCAACCGCACCTTCTGCCCAAATCTGTCCGCCATGTCGTTGAATAATCCGATGCACCGTCGCCAACCCCACCCCCACACCGGGATATTCCGTGTAGGCGTGAAGCCGTTGAAATGCACCGAAGAGTTTATGCACATAGGTCATATCAAAACCTGCCCCATTGTCTTTGACATAATACGCGGCCTGTCCTTTGTATTGGCCGTGACCGAATTCAATGCGAGGATGGGCTTGTTGCCGGGTAAACTTCCACGCGTTGCCCAATAAATTTTCTAATACCGCTCTCAGCAATTGCGGGTCAGCGGTAGCGAACACGTTATTGACCACAATACATTCCACCTGCCGATCGGGTTCCATTTTCTGAAAGTCATCAAGAATAGCCCTGACGACCGCACTCATATCAAAGGTCTGTGTATGGATTTCAGCTCGAGTCAACCGGGCGAGGTTGAGCATCGCATCAATAAGCTGGGACATTCGCTGACTGGCTGCCCGCACCCGGCGCAAATAACTGCGCCCTGACTCATCAAGTTTTTCATCATAGTCTTCCAGCACCGCCTGGCTAAATCCGTCGATCCCGCGCAAGGGGGCACGTAAATCATGCGAGACCGAATAGCTAAAGGCTTCAAGTTCTTTATTGCTGGCCTCGAGCTGCGCCGAGCGTTGAACCAGTTGGGAATTGAGTTTGCGGATATCGTCTTCCGCCCGTTTCCGTTCTGACACTTCCCGAATGAGTTCCGCATTTGATGAAGCCAACTTTCCTGTTCGCTCCTGCACCCGCTTTTCTAGAGTATCTTTCGCATAGCGTAGCGTTTCTTCAGCCCACTGGCGCTCCTGAATCTCCAGTTCCAAATGTTTGTTGGCCTCTTGTAGCGCACCGGTTCGTTCTCGAATCTGCTCTTCCAACTCGTTCGCGACACGCCCAAGCTTTAACACCACTAACCCGAATCCTCCCATCCATAAAAAGACCAGCATTCCCATCAACCCATAGGTCTCCTGCCAATTCATGCCCATCACTGCCTCTAACGAATCAATGGGATAGACGACCTCCAACACGCCCCCCACTTGTCCGACCTGCCAATCACGTTTCGGACTGTCAGGATGTCGGTTATGACATTCCACGCATTCATCATGCATCCGATCGGCCTTCGCGAAACGGAGGGACTCACGCCCATCGACTTGTTCAAACCGATAAAAGGGCGCATCAGGATGTTGCGTCAAAAAATTCCAGGCCTCTTGTTGGAAAGCATCGATGAGTCCCCCTCCATCTTCTCCTCGGGAAAACGGATAGGGACTCAGCAATCGCAATCGTTCGCCGGATCGTCCCGCGACCAATCGATTGCCCAGATCCCGGCCTAAAGTCGCAGGGAGAGGAATTTCGTTTTGATGGTCTCGATACCCTGCCGAGGCATTAATTCCCTGGTCATGAAGACGTTGAACGACTTCTATGGTGTACCAAATCCGCATTTCATTCAGTGCTCTCGTGTAAATATCGGCTCCCCGAAAGGCCATTGCCGTTACCATCTGGGTTTTCAAATGGGAAATATGGAAATACATCACGATTAAACTCAGGCCAAATAACACTATTAACACTAAAATAGTGTGCTTATGAAGAAGTTCCAGACCTCCTAGAACCCTCTTCACGGACTTACGCCACAGTCCCAAGACCTGTAACGGTAATTCTTTACGAAGAGTCAACTCTGATACCGGCATAGATCCTTACAATTTCCGAATAAGACCGATCATACCCATCCCTCTTCGAGGGAAATCCTCTGACATACGCTATCGGATAAATACCGACAAAATTGAGACATCCCCCTTAGAAGTGCACTTCTTCCAAGCACCATAAAAATGGCGACAGACGACCTTTCCATTCTTTCTATGAGGTTGTTGAGTGAACACTCTTCCAGTGTTAAGCCGCTCTTTTCCGCTCAAGGATCTCGACCGAAACCCATGGCTGTGACATCGGCTCAAGTCATCCTGGACCAGTAGGCGGAAGACTCAGGAGGCTTAGGATTAGGGGAATTGAACATTCAGGAAACCGCTCGACAGGCCATCAATGCCATCGAGAGTACTGATTTGTGTGGGCGCATTGAGGAGGTGAACCAAGCCTGTCCTCCTGAAGGCAGAACGATTCTGGGGAGAGAAGATTTCTCCAGGGCTGTCATCCCCTGATTACACAGGAGCTTGATTTTGCAAGGCAACCGCCATGAAGGCTTCTTCCGATTCCGACAAACTAGCAACAGCGGGATCTTCAGCTATCGTGGCCTCCAGCTCCTGATCTTCATCATAGGTTTGGCGGACTTCAAGGATTTCAATATCTAATTGAGCATCCGGGTACAACCTTCTCAAATCCCACTCCGTAATCCACCCACGAACATACTCGCGCATCCGGGTACTGGATAATTTTTCTACGGCTGAGACCGGCGGCGGCGTCCAACTATATGCCGAACCGTGAAGTGAGCGTAGCCGTTCATATAAGGCATCCACCATGGAGTCATAAGGTCGAACCAGTGGCTCACTTTCCCGTTCAATCAGTCGGATACCCTGAACCGCGTGTAAAGCCTGGGAATGGGCTTCATCCGTCCCCCCGTCCTGACACATCTCCTCAATTTTCTGGGAATCCTGTTTTCCCTCTAAGACCACACTTTGGAAATCATCCGTCAAGGCCACAATGGCCCCAATGGCCGGACAGGCATAATCGGGTAACACCCCCATCCACCGCGCAACTTCCATATAGGATTTAGTCCGTTGTTTAAACGAATACCGCCCGATAATTTCAGCTTCGTCAATGAGCAAGATCCAGCCTTTGTAGCCAGCGGCCACCATCAGCCGCGAGGCGAATTGAAACCGATGCAAGGCCAGATCTTGATTGGAGAGTTTGCTGAACGAATACGGAACCTCGGGAGGACACCCCTGAAGGTATTTATTGAGCTGGCTATTACTCAACGGATCTCCGGCCCAATACCGGATCATGCGATGACTCAGCTCAGGATCATTGATCATTCGCTCATAGAGGTACAGCGTCGCGGCAAACCGGGAATCGCATCCTTGGTCCTCCCGATGGACCCAATCATACAAAGCGGCATATTGAGGGCTCTGAAAATTCAGCTCACTGGATATTTCCGTTAGCGCATCGCCATGCTTTCCAGGAACGATGGCATTATTGATAGCTGCACGAAACAATGGCACAACGTTATAGAATGGCGTTTCCTTACTGATCACAATAGGGCTACAGACAAAGTTATTCTCCAGCGCGACCTGCTGTAAGGCTTTAAGAAGATGGGATTTCCCACTTCCAAATCCTCCTTCAATCACAAGGCCTTTGCTGGGCGTTTCATGAGGCACTTGCGATTCCATCTGTTGAAGCAGCCGTCTGAATTTTCCTTCCAAATCCGGCTGGTGGCTTCCAACCACCTGCACCACATCACGATTAGGCACTCCTGATCGCAAGGCTTCCATGGCACGTTGATGTCCAACATCTCCATTGGCCATTGCCGGCCGATCCGCATATTCCATTTTCCCTATATCCGCTGCTTCCCCAACGTGTTCGGATCCAAGACGAATCAGGGCTCCTAATGGATTTTGATATTGCCGATCGCGAACTTCATCCCAAATACGTAATTTCAATGCCTCGTACCGGTTGAGTCCTCGTCGCCCGTCTGTCAAAAATTCCGGTGGCACGTGGACCACCAGCAAGAGACTTTCCAATTCATCCGTTCCATCGATGAACTGGCGAAGCATTTCGTACGCATCCAACGTGGCAGAGACCCCGTAATACAAGCCTTCCGGAGACTCCGGTTTTTTACTAACCAGACATCGACTCAAGTCCAAGGAGACCACGAGCCCTGTTTTCCCCACTAACCGCAACCAACGGGATAAGGAGGCAAACATGTATCGAGCATTGGTCCGGCCAATTTTCTGAAAAATAAGAGCTTCCTTGAGAGCTGAAATCTGACGAATTTCCCCGCACAACCAGGCTTTGACCGGCTCCGTCATAAAGGGGCTTTCCGAGCCGGAGTCCATTTGCCCCAAGCATAATCGGATCATGGCCATTCGAAATTCCTGGCACATCTGAGTATCCCGATAGATAGCCCGCTCTAACCAACTATTCAAATCCCGTCGCAACAACGGTTCCGCTCGTTCGTTCATCCTGGCCACTCCAGCCATGCAAAACTCTTCTTTGCTTTCGGGAATCTGATACCCATTTTCTTGAAGGAGTCGGCGGACAAATTGTGATGCCAGCTCATCCCATTGAATTCGGCGAGCAACCTGATGGAAGAACTTATCCATCATATGAATCTTGGTCTCTTGGGCATTAACCGAGACGCATGCGTACCCCTCATGCTGAGCTAATGTGGCTAATTGGGCCTGGATGCCCACCCGATCGGTATCAGAGGCCGTCACCACAAACTTGACGGATGATCCTCCTTGCCCAACAAATCGTTGAAGGTATTCTTGCCGGAGCGTGTGAAACCATTCTTGAGGCCGTAAATCCATTGCTAATATCCTTCACAGGTTAAAAATGAAGAGTTCAAGAGCAGATTGCTTTGGAGGCACCGACGACATGACCTGGATCCATGCCCAAACCACCACATTCTACTTGTCGGCTGGACATTGCAGGGGACAACCAAGTCTTTCAGCATCGTTCTGGGCCTCTTGTTACTTTTACCTGCAGCCGATTACGTTTCGCGCCCCATGGGGCACGGTAGGCTAGTTGGAGCCCTGCTTGAGGGGACCTGTTGTCCCGCAAGGACACCTGATTGACCTATTTTCCTTCATTTTTAGGACTTATGGGACATTCGAATTTTTCTTTGACCTGCTTAAATGGAATCCGAGAGTGCAGGTTGAAGAATTTCTTCCTGAGAGCCTTCTAATTCAATATCTTCGGAATAATCTTGTCGGATTTCGGTCAATTCAATTTCCACTTTTTGACTCGGGTCGAGACGCTTGAGATCCCATTCCGTGATCCAGCCTTTAACATATTCACGCATCCTGGTACTTGATAACCGTTCAATCGTGGGAACCTGAGGCGGCTCCCACCCATACGCCGCACCATGAATGGAACGAATTTTGTGGTAGATTTCTTCCACGAGCTGGTCATAAGGACCGACCAAGGGAATGCGTTCGCATTCAATGAGTCGCATCCCTTGTTCCGCCTGTCTGGACAGCACTAAATCAGTTTCAGATCCGGTTTCACGCAACTTTTCTGGCACTTTTTCCCGATCACCTTTTTCATCCAGAATGGCACTTTGGAAATCATCGGTCAGCGCCATCACAGCGGCTAAACCGGATTTATAACCAAGATCCGCAAAACTGGAGGCTTCCAGGCGTCCCAGCCACCGAGCTAATTCCGCATAGGATTGGGCTCGCTGTTTAAAGGAATACCGGCCGATAATTTCCGCCTCATCGATCAATAGAATCCAACCGGAGTATCCGGCCGCAATCATGAGTCGTGAGACAAATTTAAACCGTTGTAATGCCATTTCCATGGGCGAGATCCGTTCAAACCGGTAGGACACATTGGAGTCACAGGATTTGAGATATCGCTTTATTTCGGCATCGGTCAGTGGATCCCCTGCCCAAAAACGAATCATCCGATGACTCAATTCCGGGTCATTCACCATGCGTTCATAGAGAAACACCGTGGCCGCAAACCGCCCGTCAATTTCACCACCTTGGCGGTGCACCCATTCATAGAAATCAGCGTATTGCGGACTTTTAAAATTTAAATCCGCTGCCACCTCTGCCAGGGCATCACCTCGCTTTTGGGGGATGTCCGCAGATCCAATGGCCGCTCGAAACATTAAGGCCGGGCTATAGAGAGGCGTTTCCTTGCTAATCACGACCTTACTGCACACAAATCGGGATTCCAAAGCCATGTGTCGCAGTGATTCCAGTAAATGGGATTTCCCCGTCCCGAATCCCCCTTCAATCAGCATTCCCTTTGTGGTCCAGCCTTTATGAATACTGGCCTGGGCATCCTGTAACATCTGCTGAAATTTTGACTTGACTGTGGGCTGTGGACATCCCAAGGCTTTGACCGCTTCCGGGCTCGGCACTCCGGCTCGCAATGATTCGATGACGCGTTGATGCCGCACATCATCCTTGCGACTTCCCACTCGGGCCAACAAACGGCTCTCATCAAACTTTTCGGTCTGGTCGGTAAGCCGAACCATCGGTGCAAAAGGATTTTGACGTGTTTTATCTCGAACATCGTCCCAGATCCGAAGCTTCAAAGCTTCATAACGATTCAGCCCCAATCGTTGATCAGAGAGAAAGGCTTGTGAGGTCAGGACCACCACCAATAACCCTTCGATCTCGTCGCTGCCATCAATAAATTGCCTCAGCATCTCATACGCATCCATCACGGCTGATGGCGAATAGCTCATGGACGTTGACCCGGCTCCCTTGCTGCCCATAAAAGCGGAAATATCGATGGTTAAGACCACACCGGGCTTGCCCAGCAGTCGGATCCAATGGGCAAAAGACGCAATGAGGTCACGCGCATTGCTCCGATTCACTTTTTCAAAAATCAACAACTTTTTGAGAGCGGACATTTGCTTCAGCTCTCCACGAAACCAAGCCTTGATGGCGGACGCTTCTTTTGACTGGCTGGCGGGTGATTCCAACTGAGCTAAGCACAACTGGATCATGGCCAACCGGAATTCCCGACTCATGTGGAAATCCTTGAACAGCGTGCCTTCCAACCATGAATTGATATCGCGCTGAATCGTGGCTTCGTCGCAACCATTGAGTGAGGCCAAACAGGACCAACTGCATTCCTCCCGTCGTTCAGGAATCCGGCGTTGATTATCTTTAAAAAGTTTTTTCACGTAATCAAACGCCAGGCTATCCCACTCAATTTGCTTCGCCATTTCCCGGAACAGCAGGTCAATGAGTTGGACCTTTGTACGACGAGCGTCAGCCTGAATCGTGACAAAGCCTTCCTCTCGGGACAGTTCCCCCACCCCATAGGTCACAGGCTTGGTATCCTGAGCCTCCTCCACGATTGCAAATTTGACAGCCGATCCTCCTCGACGAATAAATCCTTGCAGATAGGCTGTTTTGAGAACTTTCAACCATTCCTGTGGAGACATAATTTTTCCCTCAATATCCTTTTACTCTGGTTCGTCTTCTCGGTTCCCCCTAGGGAAACTTAAAGACAGTCCCTGATTTCGTTATCCTGCCTGAACAAAGGAAATTCCATAATACGTTTTCTCCCGTCCCCCTTGCGCGATTACGGTTAACGTTTTGGTAGCATCCCGAACTCCGGTGCTGGCATGAAAGTTCGCCCGATGATTGTTTTTAGTCGTAATGGTCCCACTTTTATCCAACAAATAGACATCCCGACCAAACTCCTGCCTGGTGTATTCACTGGCCTGCCACGGAAGAAGCGTGAGGAGTTGATACAGTTCCAAGAGAGGGATCACCGTCCCTTTTCCGATTAGATGCTTCCCTCGACCAGCCACCACAATCGAATAGGCGGTAAAGACCATCTCGAGAAACGTTTGTGGTTTAAATCGTAAGGGTCTGTTTTGAACTTCCTTTAACCGTTTGACTAAGACCGAGGGGCGTAACCGGTTCTCTCGCATTCGATCAATCGCTACCGCGCGTTCTTTGTGTAAGATTCGCAATAAAACCGGATAGGAAAACAAATAGCCATCATGTTCATAGAGGTTGACACCCATTTGTTGGGCGGTGGTGAGGAGTTCCTGACGAAAGGCTTTTCCGGCGAGATAGCCGGATTCATCAAAATTCAGACGTTCTTGGGTTTTCACAAAGTTACAGCCCAGACTCAACGTCACCTCCTTACCTTCTTCCAGTAATTTGCGAAGCTTGACCAAATCGCCCACCTTCGCTGCGTCTTTAATCTTTTTAAACGACGCCATCACCTGCTTCGTCGTTTTCACTAAATCGCCGGCTTGTTCTTCAATGTCAGCCAGCGCCTGCTCTAAATTGACATTTTTCGAGGCAGCCTTTGAAGAGGGGGCGGCATCCGAGACTTCAAGTACACCCGTTGCCGATGTCGAACCATAGGCTTCTGACGTATTGTCAAATCCTTCGGCACTCATGGTCTTTACTATGATCCTCTGGTTTGTGGTGATTCCAGGCAACCGTCTATAGGACCGGTTGATCGGCACATACGTTGTCCATTCGGCACCCGACGGATGATTCTTAATAATTCCTGGATTTTTCCAGGATGATTGGCCACCAAATACACACAACTTCCTAAATGACGAGGGACATTCGTTCGAACCTCAGTTGACCTTTGTTGACCTTTATTGATAAGGCCTTTTATGGTTACGCAATCATTTTGCAACGTACACATGGGCAACATACCGCCATTTGCTGTCATCACAGGGGCTTCACGGGGGATTGGAGCTGAATATGCGAGAGCCTTAGCCGCTCAGGGCTATGAACTGCTGTTAGTCGCCAGGGACCAAACCCGACTGGGTCAATTGGTCGAGGAGATCCACCACTCCTGTTCCACCCAAGTCTGGACGGAAACTCTGGATCTCGCCAAGCCCAATGCGGGCTCAACTCTCTATCGTCTGGCTCAATCGTATCGGCCTCACGTATCGTTGCTGGTCAATAATGCAGGCTTCGGCATGTATGGCCTCTTTAGGGACATGCCGCTCGAAACCATCCAAGACATGTTACAAGTCCATATTCATGTGACCACGGAAAGCACCAGACTGTTTCTGCCTGCTATGATGAATCAACGCCAGGGCGGAATAATCAATATCGCATCTGTGGCGGGCTTTATCCCAATTCCCTATATGGCCGAATACGCTGCCACCAAAGCATTTATTATTTCATTTTCTGAAGCCGTGGCGATGGAGGCCCGTGAAAGTGGGGTAACTATTCAAGTCTGTTGCCCCGGCTTCACCGAAACCGATTTCCATCAGACTGCAGACCATCGTCCACGCCATATCCTTCCACCCCATACTCCACAGAACGTCGTGCAAACCTCACTGACCGCCCTGAAGTCCAAGAAAACTCTCGTGACCATAGGCTGGCAAGGCGTCGCGACTCAATGGATGGCTCGATTCATGCCCAAACGATGGCTCATGCATCTGACCAGCCGATTTGTTCGGCCAAATGCCCCATCACATTGAACACACGATCCCCCATGTCAAAGGAGCACAGTATGTCTCATTCTCATTATTCTTCCTTCCTCCTCACTCTCAGTGCCTCTAGTCTGCTGCTCTTGTCCCTCGGCTGTTCGGGTCCTCGCCCTATTCTCTACCCCAACGACCATCTCAAACAGGTCGGTCCCGACCAGGCCGAGCAAGACATTGAGGAGTGCAAAAAACTGGCAGAGGACTATGTACCCGAACACGATGCGTCGACGGTGGCCGGGAGTACTGCCATCGGGGCTGGGTCAGGAGGGGCGATCGGGGCGGTCAGTGGCGCCATTCGAGGAGGAGCTGGCGTTGGAGCAGCCATAGGAGCCGCAACAGGAGCGACGGCGGGATTTATTCACGGCTTATTTCAAACTTCGCAACCGACACCAGCCTACAAATCCTTCGTCAATCGCTGCCTTTCAGAACGTGGCTACGATTCCATTGGTTGGGATTAGGAAGAGCTAGTAAACATTGATCATGTGAAGCGGCGTTATTTCGCGAAAAAGCTGTTCGATTTTTTGGGCTTGAGTTCGTCCAGGATCAGAGATTAGCTTCCCGGAAAATTAAAAAATCGTTAGGAGGAACTTTCTGCGCGACGAAGCGCTCGCATCAACACAGGATCTTGATAGGCCACTTCGCTTAAGGCGTCCAACATATGGAGTTCTTTTTCCTTGGCTAAGGCTTTGGCTTTGCTGTATTGGCGGGTATTAAAGCGGGCCACGGATGGCTGGCCATTGATAATCTGGCACGCTAAAGCTCCCCCATCTTTGAGTTCAATCGTTCCCCCATGATCTAACAACCTTCGCGTCTCGTCCACACTGATCCCATGCAACTCCGCAAAATCATGGAGGCCGCTGGTCTCGATTAACCGTCCATCAGGCATGACACATTTTCGTTTAAAGTGAGGAGACCAGTCCTTTCGAAAATCGATATAGGTAATATCTCCGCCAGACGCAATGGCTGGATCGACTTTCGTGCAATCAAGTCCCAAATTCTTTTGCCGTAACCGATCCTGTAATTCCTGGGGAAGTCCTCGATAAAAAACCCGCTCCATGGCTTCTTCCAAGGTTACGCCATAACTCTGACGCATGCGTTCGGCCGAGGCATATTGCTCGAGATCCATGACCCAGGTCTGCTTTGGAGTTTTGCCTGTTGGATCAACGCGGCACACGAAGGCGCCTTTTGTGACAAGTGGCCCCTCATGCGGGTAAAGATAGACGCCTCCCTTCTGAAGCAAATCCTTCATGACTTCCAAAGGAATATCATAACTTTCTGACAACACCTGGGCATGCATCGCCAGATTTTCCTGTTCTGTCATTCCACAGACCATGACATTCCCCGGGGGATCATGATCGGTATAATTCTCGAGGATGTTATAGAGAACCGGCGGCTTTTCTTTTTTCAATGGACGCTTTTTCACTTTGTACATTCGGCACTCTCCTTACCGTTGAGTTTCTTGTTGGTCTTTTTGCCTCGGCCACTAGGGAGAACAGCCGGCTATTGTGACAAACATCGGCCTTCCGATTACGCACTTCAATTTTTTCCTCTTGTCATAATCTTTTCGGTGCCCAGTTGCAGTGCAGGAAGTCGTAATGGTAGAAGGAATTCCCTGAAAGCTCAAAAATTTAATTCTGGAATTTTTCATGGCTAAACATGCACTCATTCAAGCTTTTCATCAATTAGAAGCCTTCAAATGGAATCCCCAAGAAGGCTTTCGTCTCGCCTCAGGGAAGACCAGTCCGTATTATGTGGACTGTCGTATTGTATTGGCTCACCCGCACTCACGTCACCTCGTGGCTCAATTAGCCTATAGCCTGCTCAAATCATTAGACTTCACGCTCATCGGCGGACTGGAGATCGGAGCGATTCCCCTGGCCACCTGCATTTCCGATTTTGGCTACACGGCCGATCCACAGCGGGAATGGCGGACATTTGTCGTGCGCAAACAACCTAAGGACCATGGATTGGGCAAATTGATTGAAGGCACCATCCATCCCGGGGAAAGGGCTTTAGTGGTAGACGACGTCTTGACAACCGGTGGCTCGTTATTGAAAGCCGCTGAATCAGCTCGTGCCCAGGGATTAATCGTAACTCATGGGTTAGTGGTTGTGGATCGATCTGAAGATGAGGGGAAAAGCCATCTGGCTCATATGGGCATTCATGTGCTCCCTCTTCTGACCTTGGAAGATTTAAAACAAGCTACGCCCCCTACCCGGTAGGCCTTCGGGAAATTTTCGCACCACACTCTCAATCCTTACCCAGCTCTTACCGCCTAAGCGGGGAGACATCTTATTTTCAAGAGCCATCCAATCCGGAATGATCGATAATGCCCAATCACATTCTCGACCTCAACTGTACTCACCTATCCCCGATGCCTCGCTTGACCGCATCTTCTGCCCAACCATACAATTTCAAAACAATCATCTACGGATGGTCCGGTCAATTGCAAATCCAAGATGGTAAAGCCATTTCCTCTCAACTTTCTCAACCCGGGAAGCCATTCCCAACCCCACGGAGGATAACCATGAAACGCTTCTCTCTATCCTTGGCAGTCGTCCTCCTTTTCTTGGGATGGGGAAACTCAACCATCGTTACCGCAGAACCCTATCTCTTAACTGTCCAACAACTCAAAGCAGGGCTCGATAAAGCTGGCAGGTCCAAACAGAAAGGATTTGTGCTCGTGGATGTTCGGAGCCCGGACGAACATATGGGTGGCTTCATTCCCGGAACGGATTTCAATATTGATTTCCGGGAAATGCAAGCACGGCACCGTGAACTTAAAGCGAATCCTGATCAGCACATCGTGGTGTACTGCCAATCCGGGCACCGCAGTAATATCGCTGCTGAAACATTAATGGAGCTGGGCTATCAGCATGTGTATAACGTGGAAGGGAGTATGAATGCATGGGAGGAGGCAGGGTATCCCATTGAACACCCCAAGTGACCACAACCGGATTTTTCAAGAAAAATTAAGATTCTGCTACCGTAGAATAAATGTCGTTAAAGTCCTGATGCATCTCCCGAAAAGCTTCCAAGAGGTTGGGGTCAAAATGCGTTGGTTTAGTCCGGTCATTACCGTTTAATATGATGAGGCATGCCTTCGCATGCGTGAACGCTGGTTTATAGGGTCGCCGACTTCGTAAAGCATCGTAAAGGTCACACAGCATCACAATCCGCCCCGTAATGGGTATCTGTGTTCCCTTCAGACCCCTGGGATATCCACTTCCATCCCAGCGTTCATGGTGAGTCAGCGCCACCTCTTTGGCCATTTCTAACAGTGGGGAAGTCGAGCCATCCAAGAGACTTGCTCCCAAAAGAGGATGCTGCTTGATTGATTCCCATTCTTCCTCCGTCAATGGCCCCTGCTTCCCGAGAACGGCATCGGGAACTCCGATTTTCCCCACGTCATGCATCGGCGCTACTGCAAATAAACATCGAGCGCGGGGCTGATCCCAACCGATGGCCAAGGCAAGCGCTTGCGAGTAATGGCTCAAGCGTTCAATATGCGCACCTGTTTCCTCATCCTTATAGCGTGACGCACGCGCTAAGCGAAGAATGGTGTCGGTGTATGCCTGTTCCAACTCACTGTTTTTTTGTTGCTCGGCATTCAATGCCAGTTTGAGATCTCGGGCATAAGCGAGCATTTGGGAATGGGCTTTTTTAAGCTGCTGCGTTTTCTGCCCTTCTTTCTCCAGCATCTGTTTGAGGTCTCGGGCATAGGCCATGAGCTGAGAGCGGGCAGCTTGAAGTTGTCCTTTAGCAGATTGACGAGAAGATGTCCGTTCAGAATTCTTTTTTGTTCCCGGAGGGATGATCCCATCCTGGTTTGGTGACTCCAAACTCATTGAGTCAATACCTCCCGAACCTTTTGAATCAGTTCGAGAGGGCTAAATGGCTTTACCAGATACCCCGCAAGATCAAGAGACGCCATCTGCTTACGTGATTCAATCCCGTCTTTCGCCGTTAGCATGACTATAGGGATTCGGGCAGTATGCGGATTTTGGCGAAGTAGCTTCACCACCTGACACCCATTAAGACCGGGCATCATCCAATCCAGAATCAATAAATCGGGAATACGTGCATGGATAGCTTCCAGCGCCCTGCAACCATCCACCGCGGTGAGGATATGATAAGAGGGGTTTTCGAGAGTAACTTGGACCAGCAGCCTGAGATCTTCCTCATCATCGGCGATGAGGATCGTTTTTGCGGAATCAACCTGCATGACAATCTCCTGCTGATTGGCCAACAAGGGCTCAGGGGGCATCTAATTCATTGCCGTTATCATCCTCCTTGATGACATGATCATCCTGTTGAGCAGCGGTTTCCACAGAATCCAATTGCTCAGCGTTCCATATGTTTTTTTCAACTTTTCTAGCGACGGTAATGAACCCGGAATGAGCTACCATTCGGTGATCCGGTCGGACACTTCGGCCTTTGATATTCCAAGTCCGCAACAACGTTTCAAAATTTTGAACCATGGTAAAGACCCTGCTCTGTTCTAAGGCTTGCACAGTTTGCATGACCTGCGGCACCGTCGGCACATAACTCAGGTACAAGCCCCCAGACCTTAATGCCCGTGCGGCATGGGGAACTACCCGCCAGGGCTCTGGAAGATCCAAAACCACTCGATCAAACATCCAGGAAGAAGTACCTTCTCCAATCTCTATGCCTTCGTACGCATCGCGAATCTGGAGGAAATGATTGGGCACCTTTCCCATAAACCGTTCAATATTTTTTGTGGCCGTAGCCGCAAAATCCTCTCGCACCTCATAGCTCACCACGCATCCCCTATCTCCTACAGCCCGAAGCAGAGCCATGGTTAACGCTCCGGAGCCCACTCCCGCCTCAAACACTCTGGCGCCGGGATAAATATCCGCCCACATGGGAATGACAGCCAAATCTTTGGGGTAAATTACCTGAGCCCCTCTGGGCATTTTCAGCGTATACTCAGCTAACGTGGGATGAACGGCCACCATTAATTTTCCATTGGAAAATTGGACCACCGTCCCATCCGGTTTTCCAATGATGTCATCATGAGGAATCCGGTCTCCACTATGTTGAAAAATTTCTCCGGCTTTAAGTGTGACTGCATAAGGCCTTTCCTTCTTATCAATCAAATGAACTCGCTCTCCGGACTGAAATATTTTCATAAGGGGCCCATTCTATCAAGGAGATTATCCTCTTTGATACCCATCCAAATGATGGAGACGATAAAAGGAAAAATGAGTGGCAAGCAGGTATAATATTTCGAACAAGGCTTTCTTGACACCCCCTCCATTCAGACGTATGATGATGCGACTTCATAATCCATATCTACGCTGCGAATTCTTCCAATTGTCTCGACCTTTCAACTTGGTTGCTTCATCTCTGGTCAGCATTTCTTCTCTATTCAGAAATTGTGGACCGTTCGATCATGGATTATATGGTTTTCTTGACCACAAAACCCTTTCCAGGTCCATAACACTATCATGGCTCAGGGAATAAGGGTGTTTATCTTTGAATAATCTATTATGAAACGACTTTTCACAGTCATCGGTCTTGGCCGCTTCGGATATAGCGTGGCTCAAACATTGGTCACCAAGGGATGCGAAGTGCTCGCCATCGATAAAGACGAGGAAAAGGTTCAGGCAATAAGTGACATTGCAACCTTTGCCGTACAATGCGATGCCACAGATGAACGAGCGTTGAAAGCGGTCAGCGCTCAAAATGTCGACGTGGCGGTGGTCAGTATCGGAGAAAACATTGAGGCCAGCATTCTCATTGTTCAGACCCTCAAGGAAATGGGGGTGAAATCGATTGTGGCTAAAGCTGTGGCCCCAATCCAGGGGAAAATTTTAAAAAATCTTGGGGTCGATGAGGTCATCTACCCTGAACGAGATGCGGCCATCCGCCTCGCACATCGGCTGGTCTCCCCAAGTGTGCTCGAATACCTGGAACTGGCCCCAGGATATAGCGTTGAAGAAGTGTCCGTTTCGGAGAAATTGTCTGGATTAAGCCTTGAGGATGTCAAATTGCGTGGCCAACATAACTTGAACGTGATTGGTATAAAAAAACAGGTTACCCGAATGGTCAAAGGGCGGATGATGAAAGAAGAAACCTTTAACTTCACCCCAAAACCCAATGACGTCATTGAAAAAGGTGATGTCCTGGTAATGATTGGCCGAGAAGAAGATCTCGACCGTTTTTGTGATAACGTGTAAGAAATATAACAGTTCCGTCAATTATCTCTGCACTTTCCCCACTTTGCCCTCAAGCTCTCTCCTGAATTTTAGATTTTTTCCCCTTTCGAACTATCCAGAGAATGCGATTTTCTACCGACTCTTCAATAGCAAGCCTGCCTTTCTTCAAGCTCAAGGCATTTCAAATATTGTAATTTTATTATTATCATTCAATAGCTTATAAATTTCAGCAGACAACAGGCTCATAGGAAAAAGCTTAAAAGCATGAGACCTTAAGGGAAGATAAAGGTTCTTGTTGTAATTTCCTTAGCAGGGTAAAACCCTTTATTGGCTTAGTTTTTGCTTTTGAATCTTAACTAGGATTCATCTCGTTATTAAAGAAATGTGACACCAAAGAAAAGGAACCGCCGGGGGGAAACCGTCATGAAATACCAAACAGTTTTGGATGAACCCACAGAAACAGAGGTCGAACCTGCCAAAATTGAGGGCACAAAGTCTTCGGTTAAGGGATTCGGTCCGGCTCTTGAATCATTGTATTTTCGATCATTTGGTAGCCGCCCACTTCTCAATAAAGATTCAGAGATCGAACTCGCAAAAGAAATAGACCAGGCTTCCAGGGCCATCCGCCTCATTATCAAACAGGGCCTGCATCTGGCACAAACTCTGAAGAAAGGACCAGAGAGGGAAGAAACCATTGCGCTTCTCAAAGAAACTTTTGCCTTGAGCGGACTTTCAGCACCGTCAATTGAAAAACTGAAATCAGGTCTTTTGTTATTAGGCCAATGTTATCCCTCAGCGAATCCAAGGATCCAATCTCTCTGCCAACAACTCCAAAAAGCCAAATTTCAATTAGAAAAAGCCAAATCCGAACTGGTACAGCGGAATCTTCGCCTGGTCGTGGACATTGCGAAACGATATGCCGGCCATGGACTGGCATTTTTGGACCTGGTGCAGGAGGGCAATATCGGGCTCATGAAGGCAGCTGAACGATTTCAATATCGCAAGGGATTTAAATTCAGCACCTATGCGACTTGGTGGATTAGACAAGGCATCACGCGATCACTGGCTGACCAGTCCAGAACCATTCGGGTTCCCGTCCATTTAAACGAAATCTCCAACAAAATTGCTCGCACCTCCAAGCGACTGACCCAACAATATGCCCGCACAGCTCAAATAGAAGACATCGGGGAAGCCCTGAAACTTAGCACTGAAAAAGTTCACGAAACCATGCAGGCGTTTCAAGATCCGATATCCTTAGAAACTCCGGTTGGAGAAGGGGATACCTTTCTCACGGATTTTATTCCAGACCCGGGAACCTTGACTCCTGATGGACCTGTCTCCCGACAGGAAACGAATCAACAAGTCGAACGGATTTTAGATTCTCTCACTCCCAGAGAACAGATGGTGATCCGCCTCCGCTTTGGAATCGGGCAGGATGAGCCCTGGACCCTGGAAGAAGTCGGGCAAAGCATGTCAGTTACCCGCGAACGTGTCCGCCAGATTGAAGCAAAAGCCCTTCAAAAATTGAAGGAGCCCGCTATGAAGGATATGCTGGCGGCTATTAAGTAGATGGAGGAATTTTCCTCCCCCGTTCCTCCTCTCACCAAAACAGTTCCTAATTGGATACGTACTTTTGCCTGGCCATGAACTTGTCAAGCAACCCGCAACCCTATAGCATAAGAACGTATGTTTCCCGTTTCATCCATCCGTGAATAAAATCGCCCTTGTTGTCCTCAGCAGACCCTATCCACATTCTTCGGAAAGAGTTCAGAGGCCATCTGGAACAATTCTACGCCTATCTGAATTTGGCCCCTCCCTACCATAGTATTGAAAAAGCTGTACAAAATTTATCCAATACACTCAGAACCAAACCCGAAGAGTTCCGCGAAGGACTTCTTCAAGATGCCACAAAAAAATGGATATTATTTCAGGAAATTTTTTCCACCTCGGGCTTACCCAAAAAGCACCGGGGGATCATTCAGCATTTAGCCCTCTCTTCTTCTTATTCGGTTGCCTCCTCTGAATCTCTTCGTTTCCTAAGAAATTTTGTGGATGCTCCCCAACAAACCGCTCCCGAACGGCCGGCTAGCTCAACTCAAAAGGAACGGGCTCAAACCCACATAGAATCCCCAAAGAAATTCTTCTTGTGAGAAAAGAATACATTTGTTGCATTCCTGCAACACTCAAAAACAGAAACATTTTTCTTTTCTCCAAAAATACAATTATTTTTTGTCATCCAAAATAGTACAACTCTTGCAATCAAGTTAAGGAACTACAGATTTTTTATGCGTCATCAACGAACCCTCGCAAAATCGTCATTTTTATCTGGCATTGGTCTTCATTCCGGCAATCCGGTCTCCCTCGCCATTCATCCAGCTCCACCAAATACCGGAGTGATCTTTGTGAGGCATATGGCTGATCATCTTCAATCATGTCCAGCGACCATTTCATATTTGGGGCAAACAGACCATTGCACCACACTGCAAGCCATCGATTTTCAAATACAAACGGTTGAACATGTTTTGGGCGCATTGGCCGGACTCGAAATCGATAATGCCTATGTGGAATTGCAGGGCACAGAAATCCCTGCAGCCGATGGAAGTGCCGCCCCATTTGTAGACCTCCTCCTAGAATGTGGCATCGTACCCCAGGAAGAGCCACGAACGTACTTAAAAATCGTGCAGCCAATCAGCATAGAGGACGAACAACGATCCATCACCGTCCTTCCCTCGGCCCTCCCCCAAATAACCTATTTCATTGATTTCCCGCACCCGCTTATTCAGCAACAGGAATTTCGGCATTCCTGTACGCCTCATGATTTTCAAAAAAACATCGCCGGAGCTCGCACCTTTGCCTTCAGAAAAGAAGTGGAATTTTTATGGTCACGCGGACTAGGGCTAGGGGGATCACTCTACAACACGGTTGTCTTTTCTGATACCGGCCTGGTCAATGAGGATGAATTACGTTTTCCGAACGAATGTGTTCGACATAAGGTTCTCGATCTCATTGGAGACCTGTCATTATTAGGCATTCCCGTTATCGGCCATTTCATCGCAAAATGCGCCGGGCACGCCCTCCATGCCCGACTAGTCCAAGCCATTCTCAAGAACCCTGCCAAGTGGATTCTGTTGAATGCTGGGAAAAGCGGGAAAGAGCGCATCCTCAACGGGAATACATTCCCCACTTCAACGGTACATCTTCCTGAACTCCAACCCGCCTTTCATTCCCTCTAATTTCTTCACTTTATTTTTCCCAATCGTCTTCTCCCCTAGCATCCACAAAATCGCCTGTGGTTCTCCCAACCAGCAAGAATATGGATTTTTGCATTGTCTTCATGCCATGACCATGGTAGCGTTTGAGTCCATCATGCTCTACCAATCCTTTTACACCAAATTCCAAACCGCTAACCGAAGAATATTTCTCACAGTCTGTGTCTGCCTTATTCTGTTTACACCTGCTTTGAGCGCCACACTCATAGAACAAGATCCCAAAGGATTCTTTGGCAGCCTCTGGGGAAAATCACTCGAAAACCGCTCAGACCTGAAGGAAATTGACTCCGTTAATACCTTGCATATCTACACGAACAAAATTGGAATTCCTGAGGTCGAAGGCATTACGATGGAATCAGTGAAACTGTATAGCTTAGACGGGAAATACGCTCGAGCCCTCTTCTACTACGAAGGAGAAGCTATCCACAAATCCCTGCTGAACTATCTGGAAACCCGGTTTGGAAAAATCGACAACCCGTATGGGTCTATGATGCGGGGACTTAGTCAACAATACACCTGGCGTGGCCCTGAAACCGAAATAACCCTCACCTATCACGGCTTTCGAGAGCGAGGATTTTTAGCTGCGGAGAGCCGAATCTACGCACCGCTCTTTCTTGACGCAATTTCGGACAATTCCTTTTAATCACCAAGCCCCATCACAACACCCCCCTCGACCGGCCATGCCTTCCTGGGGCACAAAATCAAAAATGTTCCGGTTGTACTCATTATTTTGAAAAGAATCTCACGAAATGAAGAATCATGCACCCGATTGGAAACCGGTTGAGGAAATACAGTTTGAATATGTTCTAAAACTTTTCTATAGATGACTTCCATGGGTTCGACTCCTCACAGAACTCTGATGCCAGAGCATAGCTCTCTATCTCAATCAAACATGATCCATTTAAGGGGGGGCACTTGACTCCTATCATGCCAAGGGGCACCATGAGACCGTTTGCTTGCTTGATTCATCCTGACCGAGCATAAACGGTGTCTGAATGTCCAAGAATATTCGCCCGGATCTATTAGCCATTAATCCGCACCACACGGTTTCGATTCAGCAGGTTGGCCTGGGACAGCACCAGATCGTGGTGGTCGATAATTTTTATCAGCACCCCGATGATGTCCTTCAAGTAGCATTGACCCTTCCATATACCGACCGTTTTGAAATCGTGGGGAATTTCCCGGGGGTTCGAGCCAGCCTCAACCTTGAGACCCGGGAACTTGTGGAAACCTTAAGCTCTCTTTGGGGATGTCCTCTGTTCACATTTTTTTCTCCCCAACCGGTCGTCTTTCAGGGCATCAAGACTCAGAACTACCGGTTAAACGTAGGACAACGGCAACCTCACATCGATCAAGACATCACCGCCATGGTCTACCTGAATCCTGCAGATTCATGCACGGGCGGGACCGGCGTCTATCGCCATCGGCCCACGGGGCTCGAACGCGTCCCCATCATGCCCGACGCCACCATCCGACAACTTGCCGATCAACTGGAATTGAGCGACGAATTTTTCACCAGTCCGGAAGGATATGAAAATTTCCAAAATAGCATGATTTTCAATCCACTCTTTTCCTGTCGAAGTAATACCTATATCAACGACGGAAATGAATATTGGGAATTACTCAAGCTGATCGAAATGCGGCCCAACCGGCTCATGATATTCGATGGACGATGCTTTCATTCTCAGTATATCCAAGCCGGCGACTACGACCAGGCCTTCCGGGTGAATCAAATCTTTTATCTCAGTCGAGAGAAAAAATCCTAATCCCTTCAAGCAACATAACCCTCCCTCCGTATCTTTTTTTGAATTTTGGGGAAATTTCACCTTCAACCAGTAATCAGTCTCGAGCCTTTGCAACCCTCAAAAGAATTCTCCGCCTTTACAGGTTAATCTTTCTCAGAAGAACCTGAGCATTTCCCTCCTCTGTATAAATACCCACATTTCTGCCACATTATTCACGCACCCCTTGCATCCCCTGCAGATGCGTTTCTTCCCGGTACCGCTTCACCACAAAAAGAAAAATGCAGGCGACCAGGAACATCACCCCGGCAAAAAACCAATAGTAATCAGGGCCTGTCAGGACGACAGTCCCATCCGGGTTCTGAATCCAATAATTCACAAAGGCCGTAAAACCATTGCCTAAGGACACCGAGAGCAAAAACAAGCCCATCATCAGCGACTTGAGTTTGAGCGGAGCCTGGGTATAAGAAAATTCAAGACAGGTAATGGACACCATCACCTCTGCAGCCGTGATCACCACGAAGGCCAGCAACTGCCAGGCAATTGCCGGCTCCATGCCTAAACCAATCCGTTGCTCAATAAAAGCTGAGATTAGAAATGCTCCGACCGCCATAAAAAAGCCCATGGCCATTTTCCGTAATGGTGTCATTGGAACAATCCGGTTCAAGAGGGGATACACCCAATACGTAAACAACGGAATAAACACCATAATCAAGACCGGATTGACGGCTTGAATTTGCGAAGGGAGCCATTCAACACCCATCCAGACGCGGTTCATGTGCCGGGCTTGGAGAACCCAAGCGGAAGAGGTTTGATCATAGAGGGACCAAAAAAATGCGACAAACACATAAATACCGGCCAGCTTCCCAATCGCACGCCATGCCTGCGGATTTGTGAGTTCCTGAAGCACACCTGACCGGTCAGGAGGAATGTGAACATAGTGCTTCCGCCCTGCCCGGAAAATGATCGTCGCCAGAAACATCAAGATCCCGGGCACGCCAAAGGCCAGACTCGGGCCATAATGCTCCAACAACCAGGGTGTCAGCATCATGGATCCAAAGGCCCCGACATTGATGGCAAAATAGAACCAGGCAAACGCCTTGGTTAAGAGATGTCCGTTGGCAGGACCAAACTGATCTCCCAAATTGGCTGACACACAGGGCTTAATGCCCCCGGATCCGATCGCAATCAAGGTTAATCCAACCAATAAACCCCAACGGGTATGATCCATGGCTAAAACGACATGGCCCCCACAATACACAAGTGAAAGAAGAATGATGGTTTTATATTTTCCCCAAAAGGCATCAGCCAATGCCGCCCCTAAGAAGGGAAAGAAGTACACCGCCGAGGCAAACAGGTGGTAATAGCTTTTTGCTTCCGCCTCTCCCATGGGATCCAGATCCCCCTGGGCATTTAGCAACATACCCGTCATAAACACCACTAAAATAGCCCGCATACCGTAGTAACTAAATCGTTCCGCTCCTTCATTGGCCACCAAATGAATCACTCCCGGTGGCATCAAAGTGGTCGGCAAGGGTTCGGTTCGAAATTCGTGTTTGTTCATCAACGGGCTTCTATAGGAAAGAGGTGGACAAGCATTGAAAATTCGTATAGACCCTACCCGGTGAAAACAACGGCTTTCTCTAAACACGGGAATGTCATTGTATAATGATGAAGATTTTCACGCCATTCCCGCTGGTCATTCTCTTCGCTGGCATTGCGATGCCTGGGATATTTCCCATGCCTCCGGTCCAGGCGCAAGAATCACCGGTGACGACCCTTGACCCTATCGTAGTCACAGGCTCGGCCCATTCCACCCAACTCCGCCAATCGACTCAGAGCGTCACAATCCTCAGAGCTGAACAGTTTGCCCCCGACCAACCCAATCGGGTTGCCACCATACTTCAACAACTCCCGGGTCTCCATACCAATGAAATGGGTGGAAGAAGTGGAATCAGCTCTCTTTATCTCAGAGGAGCCGATCCCAACTTCACCTTAATTATGCTGGATGGCATTCCCATGAATGACTCCACAAACCAACAAGGAGGATCCGTTGATCTTTCCACCATTCCTCTTGACCGGATCGATCGAGTCGAAATTGTTCGGGGACCTCTTTCCGCATTTTATGGCTCAGAGGCCATGGCCGGAGCAATCAATTTCATCACCAAATCGGATTCAACCGCTCCCTCCCTTCGCCTGTTAGGTGAAGGCGGTCGGTTCGATTATGTCAAAGGGCTGCTTCAAGCCGGAGGCGCCGTTGGGCCGTTGTCCACCAATATATCCTTTTCGCATACCCAAACCGGAGCACAAGTCGAGAAAGATAGATTTTCGATGGACTCCGCTGGATGGAATCTAGCCATTCCAACAGACCCCAATTATGACGTTCGACTAACCGGGCAATATACGGATTCAACGGTCCGGAGCTTTCCGGAAGGTAGCGGCGGGCCAGAACTCGCCTTGCTCCGGGAAACCGAAAAACGAAAAACGCAAGAATTTTTGGCTGGATTTTCCGCCTCCCTATTCGGCCCTCCTGGATGGCACCACCACCTCTTCCTGAGTATATCCCGGAGGAATCAAGATGTTGCGAATCCAGGAATTCTTTCGAGTCCAAGCCAATTCGTCATTCCACCGGCAAATTTTGAAACCCTGTACCACCGATTTCAAGCGCGTATGACGGAAACATGGACCATCAGTCCTGAATGGAAATTTTCACTAGGTGGCCAGCTGACGCACGAACGAGGCAGACGAAACGGGTCACAAGACCTGAGTTCCTTCGGAGGCTCTTCTCACCAATCGGTAGACTTTAACTCTCGACGAACACTCGGGGGAACCTTTGCGGAACTCACATCGGTCTGGTGGCAAGACCTTACGGTGAATTCAGGCCTTCGCGCAGACATCTCAGAAGGATTTCAGCCCACGCTAAGCCCACGGGTTGGGGCGAGGTATCAACTGTTAGCCGTATTACAGATTCGAGGAGGGTATGGAAAAGGATTCAAACTGCCCAGCTTGTCCAGTCTAGGCGATCCATTAATTGGAAACCCCGCCTTGCAACCCGAAACCAGTTTGGGGTGGGATCTGGGCCTGGACTATCACACACCCGGCGAGGAATTTACAGCAACCATAGAGTACTTTCACAACCGCTTTCGGAAACTCATTGATCTCGATCCCGGACTACTCAACCAAGGAATCATTCAGCTCGCCAACATTGAAAAGGCGATGACTAAAGGGTGGAATGTATTCCTGACACTCTCTTCAATCCCTAAAGTTTCTCTCCACGCAAGTCTCACCCACCTCACCACTCGAGTGGCAGAAACGGGTGCTCCACTCAGAAACCGGCCAAAATGGCGCGGAGGCTTTGGAGTCGCACTGAACATTTCTTCGACCGTCAATCTCAGAACCCAAGTCACATGGGTCGGTTCTTCACTGGATTTTCAAGTCCCAACCCAGACCACGCGTGTCGAAGGATTTGCCAAGGCCGATATCACACTGAATTACCATCCCTTTCCCGCATGGCGTAGCTATGCCGCCCTGGAGAATGTGACGAACGCCTCCTATGAAGAGTTTCGCGGATTCCCATCTCCCCCCCTCACCTTTCGATTGGGCTTGGAGTATCGCCCATAACCCTCCGCCGAGAAAGTATGACTCAAAAGGAGAACCGGTTGCCTAAACATCCCCTTTCTCTCAATATCAATAAATAAACGCATGATCCTCCTTAAGCCTTGACCCCTTTTGACCGAAAACAGGAAAAGACACAGGGAAGAAGCAAGAGAGGCGTTACTCATCATTCTTCCAAACATTCAATTCCCGAGGATGCGTTCATGCAATTATCCCTTCCATTAGACATCGCTCAAGACGAAGAGGTTTCGACGATTTTCGAAAGGATTAAACGCTGTAAATCCTTGCCCATTCTGTCTCCACTGGCCTCAAAAATTCTCAAAATGTGCCGGAACGAGGAGACCGAAACCTCAGAATTGGCAGATATCATCAGCCAGGATCCAGGGATGGCGGCGCAAATCCTCTTTATGGCCAATTCGGGATATTACGGCGGGTCACGACACAAAGTCACCAGTATTGGGCAAGCCGTGACCTTACTTGGATTTTCAACGATCGCCAATCTGGCACTTTCCTTTTGCTTTTATCGTTTAATTAAAGACATGAAAGAGACATCGACATCCGGAATTGATCATGTAAAATTTTGGCGGCGATCAATCCTGGCCAGCGTCGCCGGTCGTGCCATCGGAAAACACTTCGCCTGCCCCGATGCAGAACTCATGTTTCTCGGTGCCCTTCTTCAGGATATCGGCATCCTCGCATTGAATGAGGTGGCCTCACAAGAGATCACCCTATTCCAGGGTCTTGATCAGGACAACCATAGCGACTTGCAACCGCTTGAACTCGAACACTTGGGGGTCGACCACCAACAGGTTGGGGCCTGGCTTGCCCAGCATTGGCAGCTTCCTGAGGAATTTCAAGTTGCCATCCTGTATAGCCATACTCCAGAATTATTTGAAACACCGCCGGACTTTCAAGCACTGGTCGATACCGTGGCGCTTTCCGGCATCATCGCGGACATCTGGATCAATCCCAACACCGAAGCCGCAATCGACTTGGCCCTTCTAAAAAGCCAAGGGCGGTTAACGGTACAACCCGAAGATTGGGAACCGATCCTCGGTTACATCATGGCCGGAATCCCACAAATCGCGAGTTTCTTTCACACCCGACTCGGAAATTTCCAGGAAATGACCCACGTCCATCGATTAGCCTTAAAACACCTGAGCGCCTCAAAGCCAATGCAATCCGCCTAGCCCTCACACGCAGCTTCCTTAGGATTCCTGCGCCACTCCGGTCATCTCATTAGCCAGACACAATCGATCCCGACCACCATCCTTTGCCCGATATAAAGCACGATCCGCACGTTCAATCCACGAGTGAACGGTTTCACCAGGCAGTAACTCCGCCACACCGACCGACACCGTAGCCGGGATTCCGATATCTTGATAGTGAAATTCCTCCCGTCGAACAGCATTCAACAACCGCTCTCCTAAACGTTGGCTCAATTCGTACCCGGCTCCTTGAAGCAACACACAAAACTCTTCACCGCCATATCTGGCGATAAAATCGGCCTTTCGCGGGAATGTCGACACCAGGCGATTCGCCAACTGCTGCAACACCGCATCCCCGGCCGGATGACCAAGGGTATCATTAATGCGCTTAAAGTGATCAACATCCACCATCAAAATACAGGCCGGTGTCCCTGAGAAAAAGCTCACGCTGGCCGTTCGTTCTAACTGAAGATCCAACGCCCCACGATTATAGAGTTGCGTCAGAGCATCCAGGGTCATCTGCTTGCGCGCACTGCCGAGTTCCTCTTCCACGGCCCGCAACTTTTCTCCCAGCTTGGTCAGCCGTTGTTGTTGACGTTGCTTTCGTTCATCAATCAGCGTATGGATACCTTGGACCACCGCAAACAAGGCATGCTTGACATCCTGAAAGGAACCTCCTTCCGTCGCAGTGCGTAATTGAGTCAAATGGTTCGTTACTTTCTGGTCGGTTTCCTGATCCTCGACAATCGCGCGTCCCACAATATTCGTAAATTCCCAAAGAACATTTCGCACATCTTGCAGATTTCGCGTGACATAGGTTTTTTCCTGTTGACGATGCCCATTCACAAATCGGGTCAAGGCGCCCCAATCACGCCGGGTCGTCGGCTCATGCCCGGGTAGTTCCGCATCCTCAGCAGAAATCTGCGCACCTACCAACACATGCATAGCCCACCGTTCAAACTCCTTTTCGATGGCCTCTTCGGAACGTTGCTCCAGTTCAAAGGCATGACGGCCCAGACTTCTCAAAATCCTGGCCAACGATTCTAACGCCTTATCGTCCTCATCCGATGCTCCGGCGGCAGATAATCCGTTTGCATCAGGAGTTTTTCGTGACTCGTCATCATGTTTTTCCGGCTTTTGATCTTTTTTCCCGATGGACCAAGATCCCAACATACCTTCCTCCTCTTCAACTCGCCGGTGCCCTACAGCTGATTATTTCGAATGACCACTCAATCCATGTTTGGGGGCGGGACAACTCGTTTGATTCAGTTATCGGCATTTCTTGTAGGTCTCTTGAGCCGCTTTTTGCTATGATCCCACGAACAGCGTCCAAGATCATTTTTTGGCAAGACTTTCCTTGTTGCTCTGTAGGGCTTTTTAAGACGATTTCCCCTTTAGGTCCTCGTGAACCAGCCACGCCCTATCTCCAGCCGGCAGAATCCCCATTTTAGACGATGGCGGTCATTACTCGACTCGCAAGGGATTAAACGCCATGACCAATGCCTGGTTTCCGGCAACAAACTCCGAAAGGAAATCAGCAAAAATCCGGCGGTAGCCATCCAGGAAATACTGTTTCCACCCTCTTGGAACTTACAGGAAGATCTTCCCTCTCAATCCAAACCCTATGAACTTTCCAATTCTCTGTTTCAGGAATTGGACATGTTCGGAACCAAAGAACCTCTGTTGGTCTGCGGGGTCCCGGCAATTTCACGTATTGATCTGACCCGGGCACCCAAAGGATTGGAAGTCGTTTGCCCAATCGGAGACCCTGGAAACCTTGGCGCCTTACTGCGGTCCTGCCGGGCCTTTGACGTGCGAACGGTCATTCTGCTTCGGGAAGCGGTTCATCCTTTTCACCCGAAGGTCATTCGAGCCAGTAGCGGGGCGGTCTTTGTCCAGTCGTTACAGTGGGGAGATTCCATGGCCAACCTGGATATGGCCGAAGCATTGCGATGGATTACGGCGTTGGATTTGGCGGGGACGAATATGTCTACGGTGAAATGGCCCAAAAACCTACGTCTACTGATTGGAGAGGAAGGCGTGGGAGTGCCCCCATTTCATTTTGCGGAACGACTGTGTATTCACCAAAACGATGCATCTATTCCGTTAAATGCCACAGTGGCGGGAAGTCTCGCCCTCTATGCGTATCGCCAAAATCTTTCACACCAATAAAAGCTGCCAGTCCGGTCTCTTCGCAGGTTATCGTGAGCCGGTTGCGGCACAACGCGACAAGAACAACAATCTCCCGAGGCCATGGACACAGCACAGACACATCGAGAAAAGAGCATCCCAATGATTAAACCCGGCAGATATCGTCATTATAAAGGGAAAGACTACCAAGTCATTGGCGTCGCCAAACATTCCGAAACAGAAGAAGACCTGGTCGTCTACCGCGCCCTCTATGGAGCGTGTGGCCTTTGGGTAAGACCGGTAAAGATGTTTGACGAGAAGATTACATCTGGGGGAAAGCTGATCCCCCGATTTGAATGGATCGACGAGGGCAATCCTGAACCAGAAGAACCAGCAAAGAAATCCGCAGGGAATTGACGGGAATTCTTCTTGTCAGAAAGGATGACGAGCGAATCGCCTAGCCATCCCGCAAAAACGAGCGATGCCGGTAGCGCCCAAACTTGTGAAGTTGTAATCTTGCATGTCTTGTTGGCAATTCAGACAGCACTCCCATGCCACTCTGCCGGGAAGGGTACATCAATTTCGTCCCATCAATGACAGAGCCGGTCATCTCCCCCTAGCCGCCAAATCATCCTGGGCTTTCTCCGTCGACACTCACAGCTGCTCGGCCAACACGGCACGCGTTTGTTCCTCTCGATAGGCCTGCAACCGTTTGGCTAGAGACGAATCGGCCAAGGCTAAGATCGCGGCAGCCAATAACGCCGCATTCACCGCGCCGGCGCTTCCAATCGCCAGAGTCCCTACGGGGATGCCCTTGGGCATTTGCACAATCGATAAGAGGGAGTCGAGACCTTGCAAAGCTTTCGATTGCATGGGTACACCCAACACCGGCAATTGGGTCTTCGCCGCAATCACTCCGGCTAAATGCGCCGCCCCTCCAGCCCCGGCGATAAACACCTGCACCCCACGACCTTCCACTTGGCCAATATACTCCACCAAGGCATCAGGAGCCCTATGCGCAGACAGGACCCGGCTTTCATGGGTAATCTGAAGTTTGCTGAGAGTCTCGCTGGCTAACCGCATCGTATCCCAATCGGATTTACTTCCCATGATGATCGCTACTCGCAATGATGACTCAGCCATAATCAATCTTGCTCCTTCCCCTTTTTTCTTTAAATTGGCAGTAAACGCAGAATTCCCAGAATAAACCACCTTACGATAGCGCATTCTCACCCAAGTTGACCATCGAAAGAGAACTGTCCTAAACTAAATTTCGATTGAAATTTTCAGGAAATTCTCAGTAGAGTTCACCAACATTTTTCAGGTGGTTTCTACGTGAGAGAGGTATTATTCACTTTTTTCATAACGGGAGAGAAGTCCTATGGCAATACGGCTTGGAGATGTAGCACCGAATTTTACAGCAGAAACGACCCAAGGCACCGTGAACTTTCATGAATGGCTGGGTGAGGGCTGGGGAATTCTCTTTTCTCACCCCAAGGATTACACCCCTGTGTGCACCACAGAATTGGGAACCATGGCCAACATGATGGAGGAATTCAAAAAACGAAACGTCAAAGTGTTGGCCGTCAGTGTGGATCCACTCGACTCCCATAAAGGGTGGATCAAGGATATCAATGAGACTCAACACTGTACTGTAAGCTATCCCATTATTGCCGACCCCGAACGAAAAGTCGCCAACCTCTATGACATGATTCATCCCAATGCGCTGGATAATATGACCGTGCGCTCCGTATTCGTGATCGGACCAGATAAAAAAGTCAAATTAACCCTGACCTATCCCGCATCGACCGGTAGGAATTTCAACGAAATTCTCCGCGTGATCGACTCACTTCAATTAACGGCCAAATATAAGGTCGCCACACCGGCGAATTGGAAAGACGGAGAGGATTGCATCATTACGCCTGCTGTGACAGATGCAGAAGTACCTGCTCTCTTTCCAAAAGGGCATCGGGTGGTGAAGCCCTATCTTCGCTACACCCCTCAACCCAACCGCTAAGAGAATTCCTGCAATCATATTGAGGCAGCGCCATACGAGTGTGGCGCTGCCTTCGAATCAAATACCCGGTCCGTTCCCCCTCCCCGTCCGTTCAAGAACCGCTACACATTTCAAATTTCTTAGCCTATTGTCCCTCCGCTCAACATGCCCGTTCAGCACTCCCATCCTTTCCAACCCGTGTAAAGCCGTCGCCGAATAGCGACAAAGAGGTGGAGCTCTCAAGCAAACGATGTCATGGTGGCAAGGAAAAACCGAAGGAGGCGATCCATCAGAATTGACGGGTCTCAAAAAGGGCAACATCCAACACAGAGGTACGACGGCAGGGCCGGCATCTGAATTCTACGGCATGCCGGTCAATATGGACCGAACTGAGCCGGACATCCTCTGGATGGCCGTGGAAACATTGCTGAAGGAGGACCAGATCATTGCTCCCGCTTTTCGTCTTGTCCGTGGGTGACGCGATCACCTGATGAAGGGTCAACCGGTGACGCATCCGGCAATTCGTACAAACCACCCCAACAATGTCCGGTAGGGCGACGAGTTTTAAATCCAGGGACAGGGGGTGCACGGAGAAACATTGCTGCAGAAAGGCTCCACTGTTATACACGCTCATACGACGTATCTCCTGAACGCCCTTGCCGACGGCTTCCCATCGCCGCTGGACCATTTCTGTCAACGTTTTGTACGGAAGAACCCGGTTAGCCCGAGAGGCCCTGCTTAAAAGGATCCGGGGGTTTGGGAATTGGACAGATCTCCCGCTCCCAACGGCGCAAGACGCCCTCTTTATCAAAAGTCAGGACATACATATAACAATACACTTTTTCGCGTGGCCCACCCTTGGCTCCACCCATCAAGTCTCCTGCCTGCTTCCCAAAGGTCTTCACGCCAGACGGGTCCAACTCACTTTCGGACATGGCATACCTATAGGTCCAGGTGGTCTCATCGGAAAGCAAAGGATCTTTGACCATATGCGGTCTTCCCAGCTTCCCTTTGACATCAGCCTGAGTCAACATGCCCACCCCATCGTCGAAATAGCTATCCCTCCAAGGAGAACAGGCAACCAGTCCGAGACAGAGCATGAGGACCACGCATGGAATGAGCTGATTCACCACCACAAAACGAAGCGTCGCACCACGGGATCGTCCAGCCATCACTCCTTGCCTTGGGAACCCGCATAACAGGCTTTCACGAGCGCGAACACCTGCGCCACTAAGCCCGTGACAATCATCCCTAACGCCGTCGGGAGCATGGGAGAGCCCGGATGATCCAACCCATGAATCCCCAGCATAAAGCCTCCCGCCACACACAAAATCCCCACAACCCTCGCAATGATGACGGAACCGCGTTTCCCGGTCGGTCCTGAATCAGGAGGAGCTTTTTCTGAGGAAGCTGGCATATTAGTGGATTCCTTCGGCCTCATCATCTCGTTAGGATTTGGTCAGTTTTCTGTATCGGATTTGATGTGGATGTTCTGCGGCCTTCCCCAATCGTTTTTTGCGATTGGCCTCATATTCACTGTAATTGCCTTCAAACCAACTCACCTGGCTGTTCCCTTCAAAGGCTAAGATATGGGTGGCGACCCGATCAAGAAACCATCGATCATGACTGCTGATCACCGCACATCCACCAAAATGATTCAATCCCTCTTCTAACGCTCGGAGGGTGTTCACATCCAGATCGTTCGTGGGCTCATCCAGCAATAAGAGATTCGCACCCTCTTTTAACGTCCGGGCTAAATGAACCCGGTTGCGTTCCCCACCGGATAAATCCTTGACCATCTTTTGCTGATCAGACCCGGAAAAATTAAACCGTGACACATAGCCACGCGAATTCACTTCCATCTTCCCTAAGGACACGATTTCCTTGCCATCTGAAATAGCCTCCCAGACGTTCAGATTACCGTCGATCTCGCGATTTTGATCCACGTACCCCAGCTTGACCGTTTCACCCAAAATGAGCGTGCCCGTATCCGGCTTGACCAAGCCGGCAATAATTTTAAACAGGGTGGACTTTCCTGCCCCATTCGGCCCAATGACGCCAACAATACCGCCTTTTGGCAAGGAAAAGGACAGATTATCAAACAGCAGACAATCCCCATAGGTTTTCGAGAGATTGGTGGCTTCCACCACCACATCGCCAAGGCGGGGTCCGGAAGGGATATAAATTTCCAAGTCGTCGGCTTGCCGGTCCTGCTCTTCACTCACCAATTGTTCATACTTTGTCACACGGGCTTTCCCCTTGGCCTGCCGGCCTTTGGGCGACATGCGAATCCATTCCAGCTCCCGCTCCAGTGTTTTCTGTCGTTTCGACTCGGACTTTTCTTCCTGCGCCAACCTCGCCTGCTTCTGCTCCAACCAGGACGTATAGTTGCCCTGGAACGGAATGCCCTGTCCTCGGTCCAACTCCAGAATCCAACCAGCGACGTTGTCTAAAAAATACCGGTCATGCGTCACCGCAATCACGGTGCCCTTATAGGCCTGAAGATGCTGCTCCAACCAGCCTACCGTCTCGGCATCTAAGTGGTTGGTGGGCTCGTCGAGCAGCAAGATATCGGGCTCCTGGATCAACAACCGGCACAACGCCACCCGCCGGCGTTCGCCGCCGGACAAGACGTCGACCGTGGTGTCCGGTGGAGGACAGCGAAGGGCATCCATGGCAATCTCCAACTGATGTTCCAATTCCCACCCGTTCACCGCCTCGATTTGCTCTTGTAGTTTGCCCTGCCGTTCGATCAACTTTTCCATCTCTTCGGGACTCACATCTCCCGAAAAGGCCTGACTGATCTCCTCGTAATCCCTGAGCAGTTTGACGACGTCTGCCCGTCCTTCCTCAACCACTTCTTTCACCGTTTTGCCTGGCTCCAAATACGGCTCCTGTTCAAACAGGCCAATGGAGTATCCCTTCGAAAAGGTAATCTTCCCGATATAATTCGTATCTACGCCCGCAATAATCCTGAGAAGCGTGCTCTTTCCCGATCCATTCAAGCCCAAAACCCCGATTTTGGCCCCGTAGAAAAAGGAGAGATAGATATCCTTCAAGACCTGTTTTTTCGGGGGATGAATGCGACCCACACCTACCAAGGAAAAAATAATTTGTCGATCATTCGTACTCATGCCGTTCGCTCCAATCAGTTATCAGGCTAGCCAAGA
>Ga0209536_100001730_pt1 | contig 35783 bp, 36 predicted proteins | sample DeeMarSeWOR28_12_FD_187461 | JGI IMG/M metagenome (GOLD analysis project Ga0209536, IMG submission 187461) | Marine sediment microbial communities from White Oak River estuary, North Carolina - WOR-2-8_12 (SPAdes) (version 2) | ecosystem: Environmental > Aquatic > Marine > Intertidal zone >...
CTTTGGGTCATTAGCGGTCATGACGGCCAATTCTAGCTGAATGACTTATCTTGGAGGTAAAGCTGCCATTCGTCCCGGCTGAACGCCAGCTGTCACCGATACCGGAGACTCCGGACCACCAAGATGCCTTCAATTGACTGTCTGCTGCCAGCCAGAAGCGGACCGGAGCTTAATCCGTCATCGCTGATGGGGCAGCGCTTTTTGGATCAGAAACTCGCGACCGTATCAGTGGCCACAGTAGTTGCTCGCCGGCAGTCATAGGATCCAGGTTTTCGACACCCATATTCACCGGGTAGCGCCGCGTGATACGCGCCGTTCCGAACAGTACGTCCCAGAAAAATAACAGATTTCCGTAATTGCCCTTGTAGTGCGTCACACCATCATCCGCGTACTTGCCATGATGGGCGCTGTGCGTTGCCGGGGTCGAGATAACGCGCTCGACCAACCACATCAACGGCGACAGCCATTTGATCTTGTACAACGGTTCATCCCAACGGACGTCAGAGTGTGCGCCATAGATCACAGCCATTTTCACGACGATGTAGAACGCATACACCCACCCTAATCCGAGGTAGATCAGCGCTCCCGAAAACCAGAGTCCGGGCATCAGCATGTAGTAGAAGACGTTGTTCCGGTAAACGACCCGGATGGAGAGATACTCGGCGTTGTGGTGTGCCCGGTGCAGGTTGTAGAGCCACTTCACGTTGTGCGTCGTCCGGTGCCACCAGTACTGAGTCATGTCGTCGAACAGGAGAAACAGGCCTACCTGGGCAACGATCGGCAGTGTTCCCAGAGATCCCGCCGCATCAGGCGCGAGGACGCTCGTCACGAAACCGCCGGCTGCGAGTACAAACGGCTGCGTCAGCAGTACGAGAGTGCCCGTGCTGAAAACCTCGACGACGGCGTCACCCTTCGTCTGCCCCGGTTTCTTGAAGAAACGCGTGAACAGAATCTCCAAAACAACGAAAGTCGCGAAGATTGACAGAATGACGATGACTTCTGGTTTCAATGCTGCAAGTCCAATGGCCAGACCCACTAGCCCGCGCTCGATGACCGCTTCGGGTCATTAACGGTCATCAACTTCGATTCTAGCCGAACGGCGGTTCTGAGGTAATCAGTCTCTCGCGCGATTAGGACGCAGCTTTCAGCAATACCGGATGTTCCCAATATTGGTTTTCAGGGCATCTATCGTTTCCTCGTAGTCAAGCGGACTCTCATGCACAACCAGCATCATCGATGGCAGTAGAAACCAGATGGCGGCTCCCATAACGATCATCCCGCTTAGCATCCACAGGATTGCCCGAGTTGCTCGCCTGAGCATTCCTCCACCTCCTTGTCGGGGCGCCCTGTAAACAAGGCGCCCCTGTCTAACTCGCATGATCAATAGGACCAGTACAACATGTAGATATTGCCGTGGTTCGAAGCATCTATGGCATCTTCCAGGATGTTTGAAGCCTCGGAGATGTATGTGACCGGCCATACGCCATACGGATGGTGCGATGTTCGGGGCGCGTAGCTATCGCCATCTGTTTGTGCGCCTCCCGCGCCCACAGAAACGCGTCGCGTGAATTCCGACCAAACGTAGACGTCAGCCATGCCATTTGTATCTCCTGGCACAACCCCGTCGGCCGCAGTGACAAACGGTACTGTCCCACCATCCCAACTCAGGAAGTCAGGGCTCCAGGAATCACCTTGGATCTGTTCCCCTGAACTGGTCAACGAGATGAGACGCGTCGACGGGCTGCAACCTTCGAATCCGCTACAAAGATCACGCAGGAAAACGTCCGAGGCAACATTGGTGTCGGTGGCGACAAGATTGGTCGCGGAAGACACGAACGCCACGAAACGCCCGTGGTATTCCGCAAGCGGGAGACCTACCTGCGGATCCGAACTTGCTCCGTCTGCCGGGTCATCGCGGAAGCCTATTGATACGAGCCGGGTAGACGGCACGCACTGTGATTCGCCCAGACAGGTGTCACGGAGGAAAACGTCCTGCACGCCATTTGAATCTGCTGCAACGAGATTGCTCGCGAGCGAACTGAATGCTACATAGCGTCCGGTGAAAGAAGGCTCGCCACTGGCTCCGTTCGCTTCAGCGCCATCGTTGGCGACAGAGATCCGCTTCGTGCTTGGCGTGCACCCGCTTATAGCCCCAAGGCAGGTATCGCGAAGAAACACATCTGCCACGCCATTGGTGTCGCCCGCAACAAGGTTCGGGTCACTGCTAACGAAGACAACATATCGGCCATCCATCCCGAGCGCCGGGTAGCTGGCTGGCATCGTTGATTGTGAACCGTTATTGGCCAATGAGACCCGAATGAGCTTCGGTGTACAACTCCCAGGATCGGGCATCCAGTGCACGGCCAGGCAGGTGTCCACCACGAACACATCATCAACCCCATTGGTGTCGTCCGGGACCAGGTTGCTGGCCGATGACACGAATGCTGCATATCGGGCAGTAAAGTTGACTCCCAGTGAGTTGGACGGGCTGGTTTCGGTCCATCCGATATCACCGTTCGGCTCTGCTCCTCCGACACCCATCACTGCGCGTGTAGTTGTCGGCGTGCACTCGTCGGCGTAAGACTGACACGTGTCTCGAACAAACAGGTCGTAGGCGTCATTATTGTCATCAGTGATCAGGTTCGACGCTTTCGAAGCGAAGACTGCGTACGTGCCCCACGGATCCAAGCCGCCATTAACGCTCGGTCCATTCGGTACCGAACCATCGATCGTTTCCGTAATGAGGATCGGTAAATCGCTCGGCTCGCTGCCGCCGGAGCCACCGCCGTCCGACTCGGAAACGACGAAGGATAGCTCGTTACTGGCGCCAGCCGTCGGCTCGGGATTCCGGACTCGCACGCCGACAGAGCGCGGCGTTTCGAGGTCTGACGCTTGAATGGTGGCGACCACCTGCGTGTTGTCCAGGTACCTGGTCGTGCGACTAGCGCCATCCCAGGTCACCGTGGCGCCATCCAGGAATCCGGTGCCCGTCACGCTGAGGTCAAAACCGCTTTCGCCGCTCTCGATCTCGTTCGGGGCGAGGCCGGAAATTACCGGAACCGGGTTCTGCACCAGGATTTCGTCACTCAGCCGATTCGATGCATTGCCAACGGCGTCGACCAGCCAGACCTCGACAGTCAGCGCGCCGGCCGCCTCGGTCGATACCGCGAATTCCTCGCTGAGTGTTCCGGACGCAGTGTCAATCGTGTCGAGCGGAATCGACTGATTGTTACCGTCGGACATCTCCACCTGCATCGTTGCGATATCGAGGTCCGCGTCCGCATACGAGAACTCCGCCGTAGCGGTTACGTTGCCGTCGCCTTGCATGAAAAGAACGATGTCGGGTGACACCGTCAGGTTCGATATTTCAGGACTCGCACCTTCGGCCGGCAGCGGCTCCGGTTCGATGGTGCTGAAACCGTCTCCGTTACCACCGCAGCCGACCAACAAGAGTGCAAGATAGAACAGATACTTACGCATCGCAGCCACCTCCTTGATCAACTTAATAATCGGGTTGGGCAGCCCGGCGATCTTGGGGTCCTTCGTGGCGTCGCAGGAGGCGTCGCGGAGGAAGCGAGGACCCGTGGCTTTGCGTCTCCAGCTTTGGCTGGGTTTGCCTTTATCGCAGGATGCAGTCTGCTCCTGCTAAAAAAATTGTCAATTCGGGAAAATACTCAATGCCGCGGCAGCACAATTGAGCTGGCCGCGCTGACGCGGACAAACGCAATTAGCGCCCACAGGAAGATGATGGGGAGTACTATCCAGTACGGCGTCTCGTCCACTGCCCAACCTGCCGCATCGCGCGCATCGAAGGCTGCTGCCAGTACCACAACCGGCCAGTAAATCGTTATCCCCAATGCTGCGCCGAGCAGCACTCGTCCCCACCGGGCGCTACGCCGGAAGCCCACCAGCCCGGCAGCAAGCAGCGGGATATAGACGACCAGATCGGCAAATGCGAATCCGTACCAGAACGCAGCGCCTACCTCGGTTATCGACGCTGCAGGCTCCTGCGTCCCCATGCGAACGCCAATGTCGTAGTCAATTGCAGCCGGCACTTGTGCATAGACCAGGTACAGCAGGAGCAGCCATCCTGGAACCTGCACAAGGAAAAGGTCGCGCCGATCGGACATCTTCTTCTCCCCTATTGGCGTAGCAGGAGGCACCACCCTACCCGGTACATGGCGGCGGCAACTATAGGCGAATACCGAAAATCACGGTGCCTAACGCATACCCAGCTTCTTGCTGTTGGCTAACAAGTCCAGGGCCTCTTGCATACGCCGTTGCCTGGTTGCTTCCCGTTTTGCCGACGCAACCCAATCGACGTACTCCCGCCGATATGAAGGCGCGAGGGACTCGAAGAAAGACCGCGCCTTCTTGTTACGCTTCAGTCGCTGATCGAACTCAGGGGGCATCGGCAGTGGCCCGGGAGAGGTTACCGGGTGTTCCCAGCTGCCGCTCTCCTTCGCCTGCGCGATCGCCTTTTCTCCGGCCGCCGTCATCAACCCGGCATCGAGCATGCGCCGGACACGCTCGATGTTCGACGGCGACCACTTGCTGCCGGGTTTGCGGGGCGAGAAGCGATGCATATAGCGGTCTTCGTCTATCGAGCGCTTCACGCCATCGATCCAGCCGAAGCACAAGGCTTCCTCAACCGCATCGTTGTACGACAGGTTCGTCTTCGGCGACGTCATCTTGAAAAACACAACCCAGACATCTGGCTTCGAGTCGTGGTTCTTACGCAGCCAGTCGCGCCAGTCCTTGCGATTCTTCGGCGTGAACTGCATTCGAGGAACGAAACGTGCAATGCCTCAGACGTCGAGCAGGCTACCGTCGAACCACACCTTCTGTTTGCCGCGCAGATCGGTCTGGAATCGGAAACCGGGCGGCAGGTCCAAAAAAGGTTGAATGTTGGGTATGTAATCACCGATGTCGCGGATCTTGATCGCGGTAAAAAAATCCGCCGACTGCGAGGTCTGCTCGCCACCCCAGATATACCAGCCGGATCCGCCCTCCTGCGGTGGATAACGCATTCCCTGAATCGGCATCGTGCGCAGGGTTTCCATGGCGAGCCCGAGGCCTTCATCGGGATGCGGCGGCCGGGGGTCCGCATTGGCAATCTCGAAAGTACCGGTCAGCGTGGATATGTACATGGGGACGGTCCCGTTGCAAATCGTGTACGGACGGAGCATAGCAGTTTCGCCCTGTGCGGCCGAACCGGACATATCTTCAGGCTTCGAACGCCACTGCGCCGCAATCACCGGTAGCCACCGACCACCTCCCCTTGCTGGATCCAGCGACGCCGTGTTTCCCTCGGCCGGTTTCTGATTGTAGGCTACGTTCCCAGATGATCTACCTGTACGCAACACTCGTCACGCTGCTCAATATCGCGTTCTGGGCAGCCATCCTGTTCGGCATGCCCGGCATCTGGCTCATGGTGCTGGTGGCGGCTGTCATCGAGTGGCTGCAGCCGGGCGAATACATGTTCAGCCAGGCAACGCTCTATGTATCGGCGGGCCTCGCCCTGCTCGCTGAGATACTCGAATTCCTGATGGGCGCGGCGGGCGCGCGCCAGGCGGGCGGTTCCAAGCGCGGTGCGGCGCTGGCGATCATCGGCGGGATAGTCGGCGCCATTCTCGGCACAGCGCTCCCCATCCCGGTGCTCGGCACGCTGATTGGCGCCTGCGCGGGCGCGTTTGCGGGCTCGCTGGTCGGGGACCGCATGGCCGGACGCCCGATGGACCAGAGCGTGGAGGCGGGGCGCGGCGCCGCAATCGGTCGCTTCTGGGGGACGACGGCGAAGATGATCATCGGCGCCGTGGTGCTGGTGCTGTTGGGAGTCGCGGCGTATTTCCCGGACTAGCCGCCGCTATTTCTAGTAAGCGGTAAGCACCTTACCGGTCGCCGGCGCTACCGATGCGGAATTTGTCCCGGCGAACGTCACGGGTAGCGATTGCATGTTCATGCCCACATTCCGCACCACCGCGAAATGCAGGTGCGGGCCGCTCGAGTAGCCCGTATTGCCGGAATCCGCGATGTACTCGCCGCGCTCGACCACGTCACCGACACGCACGCGGATCGAGTTCCAGTTGAGGTGCGCATAGATCGCGTAAGTGCCGTCGTCGTGCAGTATGCGCACGACGTTGGCCAGCGCCATGTTCGATGCGTCCGCTCCGCCCTTGAAGTTCTGTGCGGCAACGTCGAACACGACGCCGCCTCGAGCGGCAAATACGTCCGTACCCACCGGCATTGCGATATCGACCGCGTGCTGCGAGTCCGGCGTGTTGTGCGTCACCATGTCGGGGAACGCCTGGCTGATGGGGTGCTCGCTCGAAATCGCGAATGGCACGCGATAGGGCTCTGCCGGCCGGTGCTGCGCCTGTGGATCGCCGATCATGTATTCGTAGCGGTACTCAAGCGATGGTTGCACGGCGTCCTGGAGACGCGCCAGCCGCACCAGGGGCATCGCGCTGCGCGGTGGCAGCAACCAGCGCAGCGGGTCGTCCGGGTGCGGAAATTCGAGCCCGCTGATGGTCTCGAACTTCAGCGCCAGTTCGACGGGCGCGAAATACTCGTTGGTGGCCACCAGTCGAACCGTATCGCCCTCGATGTCGTAGTCGATCTTGACGCCGGACTTCGGCGAGGTCGGCGTCAGGCTGCGCACTTCCGCGATCGCCTTGCCGTCGTCCGGCGGACGGTCCGAATAGATCCACTCGCCGTCATCGCCGCGATACTTGTAGAGCGCCTGCGCCGAGGCCGCACCAGCCATTACGCAGCCGAGCAGCGCAAACAGTTTCAGGCCGTAGCGCGCTCTAGCCGATATCGGAACGCACCCAGCCGTTTTCAGTACGCCGTATTTCATAGGCAGGCCAGTACTGGTTATCAAGCTTTAGGGTAATCACTTCCACGGCGCCGTTCCAGGTTACCGTCTTGACGCGGATCGACTCGTGGTCTTTCTTGTCGGCGATGACCTCGACGAAGGTCTCGAGGTCGGGCGTCGGCGTCTCATCGATCTCGACAACCCGGCGCCCCGCCCACAGTCCGTAACGCGTTGCCGGCGAGCCGTAGCTGAAGAACGCCACGTAGACGCCGTAAGGATCGATACCGCGCTGCGCCGCCATCGGCCGGTGCGGGTCCTGCAGCAGCGCGCCGGCCCAGGAGACGGCATGGTCGATGCCGCGGCCATCCAGCGCCGACGTGTCGACATCGACGTCGATCGCCTTGCCGTTCCGCCACACCGTCACCGTGACCTCGGGTTTTTGCACGGCCTTCTCGAGCGCGCGGAACGAGGTGACGACGTCGCCGTCGACGGCCAGGATCATGTCGCCATTCTGCAGCTTCTTTTCCGCCGGCGTGCCCGCAACCAGGCGCGTCACCGACAGCGCACGGCGGTGCAGCGGGTTGTTCGCTTCCAGCCGCTGCAGCCACTTCTCTTCGACACCCATGTTGCGTGCCGCGAACAGCGGCGCGTAGACGAATTCGGCCTCGAGCGAGTAGAACGGCCGACCTTCGCGAACGGTATCGACGAACTCGGCGACGAGATCCGCACCGATGCCGCGATTGAACTGCGCGGCGTCGCCGCCCGCGGGCATCGGGAACGTGGACCACATCGCCGCGACGCGGCCGCGCTTGTCGACCAGCACGCCGTCGAGTTCCCGCGGCGCATTGACCAGATCGATGCCTTCGATGTTCGCGTCCCGGAACTGCAGCGTGCGCGACAGCGGCAGCACCAGCGGATCGACGGAAGCGACTGCGCTTTCCTGGTGAACCAGCTGGTGGTCCGCTTTCATGCCGACGACCCACACCGGGTCGCCCGGCCGCAGCGGTTTCGTGTTGAACGTCGCCGCCTTCACGGGCGTGTCGCCGACCGTTGCGGGATCGTAAGCGACGATGGCGAGGTTGTGCAGCGGATGCAGCTGCACGACTTTCGCTTCGACTTCAAGCGACCCGGCAAACGTTACCGAGACGTCCCCGACCGCCACGGGCACGGTGTTGCGATCGACGACGACGTAGCCACGTTCCGCGTCGACGACGAGACCGGTGCCGTAATAATGACGGTCCGAGACCCCCGACAGCGTGTACGGCAGGTCGAATGTCACGACCACCAGCGAAGGCGCCAGCGCCCGTGCGCGGGGATCGTCATAGCGATTGAAGCGGGTACTGCCGACGGCCGGCGCCTTGGGCGCGGGTCCCTCGGATAGCTCGCGGCACGGCCAGACGCCGGTGGCGTCGTCCCGGGCACAACGCCTGACCGGGAACCACACCCGATCCATGTCGAATGTCCGCACCACGGTGTTCTGCGGGTTGTCGATGGTCACGTAGCGCAGCGGCTCACTGTCGCCCGTTGCGAGCTTGTCGAGCGCCTTCTCGAAATCGTCCAGATCGGTAATGTCGTCTTTTCCGAGCTGCGTGATCACGGCGCCCCGCGGCACCGCGGCCTTCGACAGCAGGTAACCCGGATTCGCGACGTAAACGCCCCGGACAGGCAGGTTGTAGTGCCGCGATTGCTGGTACGACAGATTGTTGACGATGGCATCGCCGAACTCGATGAACTCGGCCGGCGTGATGGCGTGCAGGTCGGTCACGGCCAGCGTATGGCTGACGGCCCTGCCACCGCGCTCCAGCTCGACCTCGATCTCCTTGCCCACGTTGTCGTCCAGCATCGCCGCGAGCGGTACGAACTCGGTCACGAGTTCACCGTTGATGCGCAGCAGGATGTCACCCGGCTGCAGTTTGCCGTCCGCCGGCGAGTCGGGAATCACTTGCTCGACGACGAGCATGCCGGTCTGGTCGGGAAAACTGGAGCGCACGAGCCGCTCCGAGCTTTCGGTCAGCCCGAGGCGGACCAGCTCGTCGTAGGCCTTGCTATGAAAGATCGTCTGCAGCGTGCCGCGCGTCACCGGTTCGCCTTTGCGGATCAGGTCGAGCGCGCGCTCGATGCGGTCGAGCGGCAGGAAGAAACTGCTGGCGGCCGAGTTGTTTGCACCGGCGTTCAGGGCGACTACCTCACCGTCGATATTGACGACGGGGGAGCCTGACGAGCCGCCGGAAGTACCGGATGCCGCCTGCAGGTAGAAGGTATTGAAGTCGTTGTACTTGCCGCGGCCGTAGTCGGGCGCCTGGCGGTCCAGGCGCGCAATCGTTCCCGCCAGGATCGACAGCTGTTCGCCGGCGTCGTTACCGATCACGCGAATCTCGCGGCCGATGCCGGCCCCGTCGGAGCGCAGCGGCAATTCCGCCGGCTCGATGTAGCGCAGCGCGTCGGGGTCATAGCGGAAGAAGCCGAAGTCGTGCACCGGGTCCCGGTACACGGGCGTCAGCCGCACCTCTTCGTTGTTGCGGAACACCGCTTCCGCGACGACCGGCCCGGGCGTCACGACGTGGCGGTTCGTGAGGATCAGGCCGCGCTCAGCGTCGACGACGAATCCCGTGGCCTGCGTCGAGGAATTCCACTCGGTATCGAAAGCCCGTGTGCTGTCCACCCGGATCGACACGACGCCGGACGAAATGCGCTCGAGGGTATTCGACCATGCGGTGTCTTCGGCTGCGAATGCTGGCAGTGAGCATGCGACTGCCAGCAGCGCCGCCATTGATCTGAACTTGTTCATAGGGCTCCTGATGCGAGCACGAATTGTAGAGTATAAGAGACCCGGTCGGCGCGGACCGGTTCCACAGTCTCGAGCGTGAAACACAGCCGCCGGGCAGGTCGCCCTGCGAAATTTCTACTGCTGCAGGAGCGGGCCTCGGCCCGCGATCGATGGTTCGGGCTGGTCCGCGCTTCGAGAAGCGCTCCTACGGTACCATTCGGCCTGCGATTACGCGTCCGGATCGTAGCGCACGTCCAGCTGCCGTGCCGCCTTGACGTCGTCCAGGCGCCGCACCGGCGTATTGAACGGCGCTTCCTTGAACGATTCCCCGTCCTGCGCCCGTTTGGCGATGTCGATCATGGCATCCACGAAGCTGTCCAGCGTTTCCTTGCTCTCGGTTTCGGTCGGCTCGATCAGCAGGCACTCGGGCACGAGCAGCGGGAAGTAGGTCGTCGGAGCGTGAAAATTGTAATCGAGCAGCGCCTTCGCGATATCCATGGCGGTCAGCTGGTACTCCTTGGCTTCCCGCCGCAAGGTAACGATGAACTCGTGGCTAGCCCTCCGGTCCGGGTAGGCGAGCTCGAATCCTGCGTCGCGCAGCCGCGCCTGCAGGTAGTTCGCGTTCAGCGTGGCGTATTCGGCGATACGCCGCATGCCGTCGCGGCCGACCATGCGCATGTAGACGTATGCCCGCAGCAACACGCCGGCATTGCCCATGAAGCCCGACAGCCGGCCGATGGTCTGCGGCAGGTCCTTCTCGGTGAGCCAGTCGTAGAAGGGCTGCCCGTCGACCTCTTTCTTGCCGACGATGGGCACCGGCATGAACGGCAGCAGGCGCTCGGCGACGCCGACGGCGCCGGAGCCGGGTCCGCCGCCGCCATGCGGCGTCGAGAAGGTCTTGTGCAGGTTCATGTGGATGACATCGAAGCCCATGTCGCCGGGCCGCACCTTGCCGAGAATCGCGTTGAGGTTCGCACCGTCGTAGTAAAGCAGGCCGCCGGCATCGCGCACGACGTCGTCGACCTCGATGATGTCCCGCTCGAACACACCGAGCGTCGACGGGTTTGTCAGCATGATGCCGGCCGTCTTCTCGCTGACTGCCGCCTTGAGCGCCTCGATATCGACGTCGCCGTCCGGGCCGGTGGGGATCTCCTTGGCCACGCAGCCCAGCATGGTTGCCGTCGCCGGATTGGTGCCGTGCGCCGCGTCCGGGACGAGGATCTCGTTGCGCTCGTGATCGCCGCGCGCCTTGTGATAGGCCATGATCATCGCGACGCCCGTCAGTTCGCCCTGCGCGCCCGCCATCGGCGTCAGTGACACGCCCTGCATGCCGGTGACTTCCTTGAGCATCTCCTGCAGCTCGTACATGCAGGTCATGAAGCCCTGTCCGTGGCTTGCGGGCCCGAGCGGGTGGCGGCCGGCAAAGCCCGGCAGCAGCGCCAGCGAATTGCAGACGCGCGGGTTGTATTTCATCGTGCACGAGCCGAGCGGATAGAACTGCGTGTCGATGGAGAAGTTCTTTTGTGACAGGCGCGTGAAATGCCGCACGACCTGCAGTTCGGAGGCTTCCGGGAGCCGCGGCCGGTCCGACCGCAGGAAGTTCCCGGGGATGTCCAGCTCCGCGGTCGTATCGGGGGCCTGCGCGAAAGCGCGGCGCCCATCGCGGGATTTCTCGAAGATCAGCTTGTCCAGGTAGTTTTCCATGTGTCTCGTCTTCCTCAGTCTGCGGACACTTTGATGCCGAGCGCGCGGAACGCGGCTTCGTAATCCGGTTCGGTCGCGATGTCCTTGAGCTGCTGGGTGTGCACAACCGTGTTGTTCTCGTCGATAACGACGATGGCCCGGCAGAACATGCCTGCCAGCGGTCCGTCGACGATTTCGACGCCGTAGTTCTCGCCGAAGCCCGCGTGACGGATCGCCGAAAGCCCGGCAATGTGCTTCAGCTTGTGTTCTTTCTGGAAACGCGCGTGGGCAAACGGCAGGTCGTAGGAAATCATCAGCGCGGCCACGTCCTCGTGCTCTGCAACCAGGCGGTCGAATTCAATGACCGACTTCGCGCACACAGGCGTATCGATGCTGACGAAGATATTCATGATCTTGCGCTTGCCGATCCAGTCGGACAGCGTCGTGTTCTTCAGCCGCGTGTCGACCAGGCGGATTTCGGGAGCATAGCTGCCGACCACCGGCAGCTCGCCGGACGTGCGGTAGTTCGCGTTCTCGTAAGTGATCGTCGCCACGGAGCGTTCCCGGCCGGTCAGGCCGCCGATCCCGAGAAGATCTCGCGCATTGCCCCGACGTAGGCGTCGATATCCGCCTCCGTCTTGGTCTCCGTCGCACACACGAGCAGCGCACCGCCGAAGTCGGGGAAGTCGGCGCCGAGATCGTATCCGCCGAGAACACCCCTCACCGCGAGCGCTTCGAGCACCGGCCCGACCGGCCGGTCGAGCTTCAGAGCGACTTCGTGGAATGCCGGCCCGCTGAACAGCCGCTCGATCCCGTCGATGGACGTCAGCCCTGCAACGAGCTTCGCCGTGTTGCTCGCCGACTGCCTGGCGACAGCGGCCAGGCCGTCGCTGCCTAGCAGCGACATGTAGATCGTCGCGGCGGTCACCATCAACCCCTGATTGGTACAGATGTTGGACGTGGCCTTGGAGCGCCGGATGTGCTGCTCGCGCGCCTGCAGGGTGAGTGCGAAACCGGGCTTGCCCTCGAGGTCGGTGGTGCGGCCGATGATGCGGCCCGGCATCTGGCGGACGTGTTGCTGCTTGCAGGTCATGTAACCGAAATAAGGGCCTCCCGATGACAGCGGCACGCCGAGCGGCTGCCCGTCGCCGCAGGCGATGTCGGCGCCCTGCTCGCCCCAGTGACCGGGCGCCTTCAGAACCGCAAGCGAGGTCGGGTTCGCAACGGCGATAACGAACGCGCCGCGCGCATGGGCCCAGTCGGTGAGCCGGTCGACGTCTTCCAGCGTTCCCAGGAACGTCGGCTGCTGGATGACCACGGCGACCGGTTCGGCGCTGTCGTCGAGCGCGCCGAAATCCAGGTTGCCCGTGGCGGCGTCCATTGGCAGGTAGTCGAAGGTGAGCCCCTGGCTACCGGCTATCGCCATCGCCACTTTGCAGTAGGTCGGGTTGACGCCGGGCGCAAGCAACACCCGCCTTGATTTGGCCTTGCGGTTGCTGCGCACCGCCATCAGCGCCGCCTCCGCCAGGCCCGATGCGCCGTCGTAAAGCGAGGCGTTGCTCACGTCGAGTCCGGTCAGCTCGGTGATCATCGTCTGGTACTCGTAGATCGTCTGCAGCGTGCCCTGGCTGGCCTCCGCCTGGTAGGGCGTGTAGGCGCTGTAGTACTCGCCGCGCGTCGCGATGTCCCATACCGCCTGCGGAATGTGATGCTCGTAGGCACCCGCGCCGATGAAGCACAGGGCGGCACCGTCCCTGGCCGCCCGGTCGCGCATCATGCGCGTGATCTCCATCTCGCTCATGGCCTCGGGTATGCCATCGAGCGAATCGATCTTCAGTTCCGACGGAATCTCGTCGAACAGCTCATCGATGCTCTTCGCGCCGATGGCTTCGAGCATCTCCCGGGTGTCGTCGTCGGTGTGGGGTATGAAAGGCATGTCGTTACCTTGTTAGCTATCGATGTCGTCGAGCAGCGCCTGGTAGGCGTCCGGTGCCAGCAAATCGCCTTCGTCGCCGCTCGGCTCCAGCCTGACGATCCAGCCGTCGCCGTAGGGATCGTTGTTGATGGCCTCCGGATCGTCCGAGAGGGCGTCGTTGACGGCCACCACCGTGCCGCTAATCGGTGCGTACACGTCAGACGCCGCCTTGACGGATTCAACGACGGCCATGTCGCTGCCGGCTTCCACCTCCTGGTGCACCTCCGGCAACTCGACGTACACGAGATCGCCGAGCGCGGACTGCGCATGGTCCGTGATGCCGATCGTCACGGTGCCGTCGTCTTCGCGCCGCAGCCATTCATGGTCGCTGGTGTATTGCAGATCTCCGGGCAATTCGCTCATCAGTCACTCTCCCCTGTTGTCTGTCTTATCGTCAGGCGCACCGACGTCAGACGTCGATGCGGATTTCTCCATTGCGCACGAACGGCGTCTTGACGATGCGCACGTTCAGCAGTTTTCCGCGGACCTCCACTTGCGCCCGGTCGTAGTCGCCCGCCGGCAAACGGGCCAGCGCGATGGAGCGGCCGATCGTGGGCGAGAAGCCGCCCGACGTGATTTCGCCTTCGCCGACACCGTCGACGACGACGCGCTGGTGATCGCGCAACACGCCTTTGTCCTCCAGCAACAGCCCGGCGAAGCGGCGCGTGCCGCCCCCCTGACGCTGCTTCTCGAGCGCTGCGCGCCCGATGAAGTCGCGGTCTGCCGGCTCCCAGGCAACAGTCCAGCCGAGCCCTGACTCGAGCGGGGACACGGTCTCGTCCATGTCGTTGCCGTAGAGATTCATGGCCGCCTCCAGACGCAGGGTGTCGCGCGCTCCCAGTCCGCAAGGCTGCACGCCCGCAGCGAGCAGCCGGTCCCAGAGCGCGGGCGCATCCGCGGCGGGTACCACGATTTCCCAGCCGTCTTCCCCGGTGTATCCCGTGCGCGCAACGAACCACTCGCCGGCGTCCATGCCGAAGAACGGCTTCAACTCGAGCGCCGCGGCGCGAGACTCCGCATCGACGCATGGCGCCGCCAGCTCGCGCGCTCTCGGCCCCTGCACGGCGAGCATCGCGAGTTCTGCGCGCTCACTGACCTTCACGCCGAATTCTTCCGCCTGCTTGCGCAGCCAGGCGAGGTCTTTTTCGCGGGTGGCGGCATTGACCACCAGCCGGTAGTGCGTGTCGTCGATGTAGTAGACGATCAGGTCGTCGATCACTCCGCCCTGCTCGTTCAGCATGCAGGTGTACAGCGCCTTGCCGCTCACGGTCAGCCTGGCGACGTCGTTCGCCAGCAGGTAGCGCAGGTAGTCGCGCACCCGCTCGCCGGACAGGTCCACGATGGTCATGTGGGAGACGTCGAACACGCCGGCATGCTGGCGCACCGCGTGGTGCTCTTCTTTTTGTGAACCGTAGTGCAGCGGCATGTCCCAGCCGCCGAAATCGACGATGCGCGCGCCGGCGGCGACGTGCTGGTCAAAAAGTGGCGTCTTGTTGGTCATTTCGGCTCCAGAACAAAAAAAACGGGGCGGCAAGCCTAACGGCCTGCCGCCCCTCTGTCCTCGATAACCTGAGAGATCAATGACGTTTGCGATGCAAAACAGTCACTTACCCCTTCGGTGGGCTTTTCTAGCCGCTCTCCAGAGCTAATCAGCGGGCACAGTCCTTCTGCCTGAGCGTTTCCGGGCGAGTTGCGCCTTCGGCGCCCCATTCGTGACGGGGTCTCTTCTGTGAACGCTATCGATTAGTGCCCGCATCATAGCCAATGGCGGTGCCGGTTGCCAGCGGCGCTGGCGCCGGTAACATGGGCCTCCGTTTTTGACGGAGTCGAACATGAGAACACGATTGCTTCTGACGCTCGCGGCAGGCCTGCTTGCCTCGCAGGCCGCGCCGGCCGATGCCAGCGCGGATTTTCAAACACTGCTCGACGAGGCCTGGGAGTGGCACCTGGCCGAGAACCCGATGGAGGCTTCTCGCGCGGGCGATCGCCGCTATAACAAGGATTGGAGCGACGACAGCCTCGCCGCGATCGAGCGGCGGCACCTCGAGCGGCGCGACTTCCTGCGCCGCGTCTATGCGATCGACAGGGCTGCGTTGCCGGAAGCGGACAAGCTCAATTACGAGCTGTTCCGCCGCGACCTGCAGCGCCGCGTGGACGAGCACCAGTTCAAGGGCTACCTGATGCCCTTCAGCCAGCGCGGTGGCGTGCAGAACCTGGACAGCCAGGCGAGTTACCTGCGCTTCGAGACGGTTGGCGACTACGAGGACTGGCTTGCGCGCATGGACAAGATCGACACGGTCGTCGACCAGACCATCGAGGTCGCGAATCGCGGGATCGAGCAGGGGCTGGTGCTGCCACGTGTCCTGATGGAGCGCATCCCGGACCAGATCGCCGTCCAACTGGTCGACAAAAGCGAAGACAGTCCCTTCTACCGTACCTTCGAGACGATGCCCGACGCGATCGGCCAGAAAGACCAGCAGCGCCTGCGCACGGCTGCTGTGAAGACCATCGAGGACACGGTCGTTCCCGCCTATCGCAAGCTCGCACGGTATTTCGACAAAACCTACCTGCCCGCAACGCGAGACACCGTCGGGTTGTCGAACCTGCCGAACGGCAGCGCCTGGTACGAGTTTCTTGCGCGCCGCTACACGACGACGCTCATGACACCCGACGAGATCCACCGGACCGGGCTCGAAGAGGTGAAGCGCATCCGCGGGGAGATGCAGGCAATCATCGACGAACTGGGCTTCGAAGGCGACTTCAGTGACTTCCTGACCTTCCTGCGCACCGACCCGCGGTTCTACTACGACAACCCTGACGATCTTTACGAGGCGTACCTCGCGACCAGCAAGCGTATCGATCCGGAGCTCGTGAAGCTGTTTGGTACGCTGCCGCGCATGCCGTATGGCGTAAAGCCCATCCCCGACGCCATTGCGCCGGATACCACGACGGCCTATTACTCGAGGCCGGCCGCCGACGGCAGCCGCGCCGGCATTTACTGGGTCAACCTCTACAAGCCCGAGGTACGCCCGAAATACGAGATCGAGGTCCTGTCGGTCCACGAGGCCATGCCGGGCCACCACCTGCAGCTCGCCATCCAGCAGGAACTCGGCAACATGCCCGATTTCCGCCGCTACTCCGGTTTCACGGCCTTTGTCGAGGGCTGGGGACTCTACAGTGAAAGCCTCGGCTACGACCTCGGTCTCTACGAGGATCCTTACTCCCGCTTCGGCGCCCTCACCTACGACATGTGGCGGGCCGTGCGACTCGTCGTCGACACGGGCATCCACTACAAGGGATGGACACGGCAGCAGGCGATTGACTTCTTCAAGGACAACGCCGCGAAGACCGAACACGACATCGTCAACGAGATCGACCGCTACATCGTCATGCCCGGGCAGGCCCTGGCCTACAAAATCGGCCAGCTGAAGATCCTGTCGCTGCGTGCGCATGCGGAAGCAACCCTCGGCGAGGACTTCGACGTGCGTGCGTTCCATGACGAATTGCTCGGCGCCGGCGCCTTGCCGCTCGACATACTGCAACAGCGCATGGACGCCTGGCTTTCGCAGCAGCTCGCAGACCGCTCCTGACTAGTCTGCGCGGGGCGCCGTGACGACCGCGGCGCGGAGCAGCGCTGCGAGTTCACGCTGCTGCTCCGCGTCGAGCGCCTTGAGGCTGTCCCGGGCCGAATCGAGGCGGTGCTGTATCGCCTTGTCGATGAGTTTCCTGCCCGTCGCGGTCAACGAGACATTGACGCCGCGACGATCGTTGCGGTCCGGTTTGCGCCGGACCAGGCCGCGCGTTTCCAGCCGGTCGATCCGGTTGGTCATCGCCCCGCTCGACAGACCCGTCTCGCGCGCAAGCCGCGTAGCCGGCAGGGTATACGGCTCGCCCTGACGCCGCAGGGCGGACAGCACATCGTATTCCCACAGCTCCAGCTCCAGTGGCTCCAGCGCCCGCGTCGCCTGCCTCGAGAACGAGCGGTACAGGGTCATCACGCGGATCACCACGCCGAGGCTGGCGGTGTCCAGGTCCGGCCGTTCCTCCGACCACTGGTCCAGGATCTCGTCGATCGCGTCCTTTTGCATGCCACCTTCCGGGTAGAAAATTTGATATCAAGATACTTGACATCGAAGTAAAATTACAGATACTTGAAATCGAAATACACAGTCGGGTTATCGACTGCCATGACCATACCCAATTCAGCGTCGGCGCGCTTCGTGCTGCCGACACGGATTCGCAGCAAGCTCGGTCCCGACGCCGGCTACGCGGCACAGCAGCGGCTTGCCGACCGGATTGCGGAGCTTCCCGGCATGCACATGTTCGAGGACCCGCTCGAGCCATCGCCCTGTACCGTCGGCGTATACCTGCAGGCTGCGTCGGGCAAGCGGCGCACACCCCCGACCGCTTTCCTGTTCTGCAAGATCCGCGGGACGGGCATCAGTGTCGAGGGACTCGACGATTCGGAGCGCCACCAGGTGCTGTCGCGCGGCTGGGGCAAGCTCGAGAACCGCAGCATCCAGCTGTTCCTGCCGAGAGACGACGACGAATTCGACGTCTGCTGGGACATCGTGTATCGCGCTTACCGCAATATTTCCAACCCTCCGGCAAGGACCCTGTTGGCGGCCAGACCGCCGCTGGCAGAACTGCCGGAGTTCTCACGCACGATCCTTTGCTAGGAGGAATTTCCCATGCGTCCGTTATTCGATGACTTCGACGAGTTCGACTTCGATGACTATCCGGCTGTCGCTCGCCTGATGCGCGAACAACGCCTGGAGGAGTCGGTTTTTGCGAGCCGCAGGTCCCAGGGACCGAAACACAAGCGGCAGTTCGACGAAGATGACGACTATGACGATTTCGACGACGACTTCGACGACTTAGATGACTTCGAGGATTACGACGACTACGACGAACGGGAGTCCGGTTCCTATACCGGCGTAGGCAGGGACCACTAGTCGGCCACGAAAGGCCCGGGGGCACCTCCACGGTGCCCCTTTTCTTAGCCCTGGCCGCGAGTTCGGGTCTTGCCGTGGCGCGCGTTCTTTTCGATGAACTCGATGATCATGCCGGCCACATCCTTCTTGGTCGCCGACTCGATGCCCTCGAGGCCCGGGCTGGAGTTGACCTCCATAACCACGGGACCGTGATTCGATCGCAGAAGATCGACACCAGCGACATTGAGCCCCATCGCCTTCGCCGAGCGCACTGCCGTCGAGCGCTCTTCGGGGGTGATCTTGACGAGCTTTGCCGAACCGCCGCGATGCAGGTTGGAGCGAAATTCACCCTCCTTGCCCTGCCGCATCATTGATGCAACCACCTTGTCGCCGATTACGAAACAGCGTAAGTCGGCGCCCCCCGCCTCCTTGATGAATTCCTGCACCATGAAGTTGGCCTTCAGGCCGCGGAACGCCTCGATCACGCTTTCCGCCGCTTTTTGTGTTTCCGCCAGGACCACGCCGACGCCCTGCGTTCCCTCGAGCAGCTTGATGACCACCGGCGCGCCGCCGACCAGTTCCAGCAGGTCCTGGGTATCCCCGGGCGCGTTCGCAAACCCCGTTACCGGAAGGCCGATGCCTTTGCGTGACAGAAGCTGCGATGCGCGCAGCTTGTCGCGCGACCGGGTGATCGCGACTGACTCGTTCACCGAGTACACGCCCATCATCTCGAACTGGCGCACGACGGCGGTTCCGTAGAACGACACCGACGCGCCGATCCTCGGGATGATGGCGTCGATTCCCTTGATCGGATCGCCGTTGTAGTGAATCTGCGGATTGTGGCTCACGATGTTCATGTAGCAGCGCTTGTGATTGATCACCCGCACGTCGTGGCCGCGTTCCTCGCCAGCCTCGACCAGGCGGCGCGTGGAATACAGGTTGCGGTTTGTCGAGAGAATTCCCAGTTTCATCAGTAGTACCCGATTCGTTTCAGTTTCATGAGGCCCCGTGCACGGCGGCGAACTCCTCCACCCTGTGCTCGGCGCGAAGCACGCTCTTGAAAGCGGCGACATGAAACAGCGCGTCACCTTCGTGCGCCAGCGGAAGCTTGCTGTGGCCGATTATGATGCCGTCGAACGGTGCTATCACCAGCTCTTCTTCTTCGCTGACAGGATCACCGATCACGGCGAGCGTCTGGCCCGCCGCAACGCGTGAACCAAGCTCGACCTTTGGAATTACGATGCCGCTCTCCGGTGCCCTGACCCAGCTGGTCGAGTCTGCGAGCACCGGCGAAACCGGCCTGGACTGCTTGCTCAACGGTAGCATACCGATGTGCCGCATTGCATTGATCGTACCGCGCAGGCCGGCGCGGATGGACAACTCGTCGAAACGCAGCGCTTCCCCCGCCTCGTAAATAAGCATCGGCATGCCCTGGTCTGCCGCGCACTGGCGGAGAGAACCGTCACGCGCATTCGAGTTTATGATCACCGGCGCGCCGAACGCTTTAGCGAGTTGTAACGTCGCTTCGTCTTCCAGGTTGCCGCGGACCTGCGGCAAATTGCTGCGGTTTATGGCGCCGGTGTGCAGGTCGATGCCGAAATTCGCCTTGTCGACGATTTCGTGCATGAACGTATACGCCATGCGCGCAGCGACAGAGCCTTTGCGGGTGCCGGGAAACGAACGGTTGAGATCGCGGCGATCCGGCAGGTAACGGGACTGGTCCAGGAAACCGTGCACGTTGACGATCGGAACCGCGAGCAGGGTGCCACGTATCGAGCCCAGCGCCCTGCGCTTGAGCAGGCGGCGAATGACCTCGACGCCATTGAGCTCGTCGCCGTGTATTGCCGCCGAAACGAACAGTACCGGGCCGTCGCGGCGCCCGCAAACCACGTGCACGGGCATGGCCAGCGAGGTGCCGGTGTAGAGATCGGCGACAGGCAGGCGCACCGTCGCCCGCTCGCCCGGCTTCACGAGCGTGTCGCCAACCTTGATTGGGGAATTTTTCGCCATGGTTTCAGTTTCCGTCGGGCTTTTTGCCGACAAGGTAAGAACGGCCCGGATCGACGACAGCGCGTTTACGTATCGCAGTGCGGCCCAGCAACATGCGAAACAGCATATCGTCGCGCGCCGTCAGGGTCATTTCAATCGGCCATGTGGCGCCGCCAATAGTCACCGGGGTCTCGATCACCCAGCGTTTCTCGGTGTGTCCACCCGAGTCCCGCACCACACGTTCATCGATCACGTCTGCCTCGCACACGACAACGGTATCAGTATCACGCTGGCGAGGATGCATCTTGAATCGCACCCGACGCCTGCCATCGACGTCGATTTGGCGTACCTCGAATGCATGCAACGCCGAGGTACGCGCGCCGGTGTCGACCTTGGCCTTGATATGCATGAGGCCGAGATCGGGCAGATCGACCCACTCGCGCCAGCCGAGCACGACCCGATCTTTGTCCCTGGAGGTCTTTTTCATCGGTGAATCGTATATCGGATTCGGCCAGGTGTAACCGAAAAACACCCGGTAGCGGACCCGCGGAGCGTAGAATGGGCGCACCGCGACCGATTTCGCGGCCTTGCACCGTCTAACTCTCTGCGAATGGGAGTGGGGCGCGATGGCGATCTACCTCGATGACAAAAAGTTCGTTAGGCAGCTGCTCGAAGGCAACGAGCGGGCCTTCGACCGTTTTTTCGAGGATAATTTCGCGCGCCTGTACCGATTCGCGCTGGCGCGCCTTTCGGACGACCCCGAGGCGGCACGCGAAATTGCACAGATCACCCTCACCCGTGCGCTTCAAAACTTGCATACGTACCGTGCCGAATCCGCACTTTTCACCTGGCTCTGTGCGATCTGCCGTAACGAGACCAGCGATTGGCTCCGCAAACAGGCGCGTTACCGGCAACACGTGGTGCTCACTGAAGACTTTCCTGAAGTCCAGGCGGCTGTCGATTCATACCGGGCGCCGCAGGACGACGGACCCGAAGCGAGCTACCGCCGTACAGAGAGCATACGCCTGATTCAGGTTGCCATGGACCGACTGCCGGCGCGGTACGGCGATGTTCTCGAGTGGAAGTACGTGGAAGGATGTTCGGTCAGGGAAATCGCCTGCCGCCTGGAGCTCGGCCAGGAAGCAACGCAATCGCTGCTGGCCCGGGCGAGACGGGCTTTCGGCGAGGTATACGAAACGCTTGTCGATGGCATGAACGAGCGCGCGCTGCGCGTGAAGGTGTAACGATGACGAACCGGGAAGACCTGTTGAAAAGCGACGAAGTGATCGAGTCGATCCTGCGAAGCGCACCACCCAGGCCCGTGCCGTCGGCGGCGGACGTCGCGGATGTCCGCAGCGCGGTTCGGGAGGAGTGGCTGACACTGTGCGGACGCCGCCGCATGCGGCGGCGCCTGGTGTCGCTGGCTGCTGCGGCGTCAATTGTCGGCGCGATTGCAGTGAGCCTGTTCGTGCTGCGCGTGCCGAGTGCGCTGCCGGAGCAGGTTGCAGCGATCGACAGGTCGGCAGGTCCCGTCTACCTGCTGGATGAACAGGCGGTACTGCACGAACTGCATGACATGCCCGAGCTTTCGACCGGCCAGACGCTTGTAACGGGAGGCGGCGCCGCCGCTGCGCTCACCTGGTTCGGTGGCGGCTCGTTGAGAGTGGACGAAAACACGAGAATCGAATTCGTCTCCCCCAGCGAGATCTTCCTGCGTGGCGGACGGGTGTACTTCGATTCACAACCGTCGCCACTGCAGGCGCGTGTCGCACCGCGAGCGACCGCGGCGTTTGCGGTCCGATCACTCGAAGGGCTGATTCATCACGCAGGCACGCAGTACATGGCCGGGATTTCGGCGGATGGCCTGACCGTGAGTGTTCGCGAGGGGCAGGTGAAGGTCGTAGGCAACGCGGCGGATGCCACGGCTACGGCGGGCCAGCAAGTCCGCTTGCAGGGCAGCGCACGCCCGACCTACGCCAATATCGGCACCCACGGCGACGCATGGCGCTGGGCCGAGAAAATCGGCCCCGAGGTCATCGTCGATCAGCGCAGCGCCCATGAGTTCATCGCCTGGGTAGCGAGGGAATCCGGTCTGGACGTCCGCTTCGAGAGCGAAGCGGTCGAACAGCTGGCACGTACTACGCGCATGAACGGAGGCAGCGGGGGCCTGGAACCCCGGGCGGCGTTGGCCGTATTGCTGCAGACCACAACCCTTGATGCCACCATCGAGAACGGCTCGATCCTCGTCATGGAGAGGTAACGATATCGCGCAGACGTTAGGCAGCTTGATGCTCGTCGTCATCTTCGCGGTGGCCGCCATGTCGACCGCTACAGGCGGCCCTGCGCCCATGGCGGGGCGCCCTGTTGCCGATGTCATCGACGGGTTTCGTGCCGCCGGATACCCGTTTGCATACAGCGATGCTCTCGTGACCGGCGACATGGTGGTCATGGCGGAGCCGGACCCCGGCGAGCCGGACGAGGTCGTGCGGCAGATCCTGGAGCCGCACCGCCTGACAGTCCGGTACGAGGCCGGCATCTACCTGGTCGTACCGGCCGCTCCGAGCGACGCAGCGCCAGAGCCGCAAGCCGTCGAAACGGCCACGGTGGAACCCGCCATCGAGACGATCACGGTCTCCGCCAGCCGTTACGAAATCGGCCGGGACATCTCGTCGTCGCGGTTCCGGTTGGACCGGCGCACGATCCAGAACATGCCGGACGTCGGCGAGGACCCCCTGCGGGTAACACATCGGCTGCCAGGCGCGGCAGCAAGCGGTGCGTCGGCAAAGGCCCATTTCCGCGGCGGCGAGGAGACCGAGGTCGGCATCGTCCTCAACGGGCAAAACCTGTTCGACCCATTCCACGTGCGCGATTACCAGAATGTCTTCAGCGCGATCGATTCCCGCGCGATCGAGGGTGTCGAGGTCTTTACGGGTGGCTTCCCGGTTCGCTTCGGCGACCGGATGAGCGGCTTCGTGCTGATGGACTCAATGGAAGCCGACAAGCCGCGACATACGGAACTGGGCATCAGCGTATACAACACGTCGGTGCTGACGACCGGGTCGCTGTCGGACAGTCGCTGGCTGTTTTCCGCGCGACGCGGCAACCTCGACCTGGTAATCGACCCCGAGTTCGGCCAACCGAAATACTTCGATGTCTTTGGCCAGTTCGCGCTCGGCCTGAGCGACAGGACGACGTTTTCCGTCAATGCGCTGTATTCAGACGACAGCGTCACGGTCGTACTGGAAACGGATCCTGCCGAGCGCGAGCAAATGGACAGCGACACCCGAAACGCACAGCTGTGGCTGAAGCTTTCGAACGACTGGTCCGAGGAACTCTCTACCAGCACCGTGCTCTCACTCGTGGCGTTCGACAACCTGCGGGAGGGGTTCCTGCACGACCCCGAGAAGCTCATCGCCGACGTGCGGGACGAACGCGATGTGCGGCAGCTGAGTATCCGCCAGGACTGGACCTGGCACGCAGCGGACCGCCATGCTGTCCAGTGGGGTATCCAGGTACAGTCTGCAGAGGCGAACTACGACTATGCTGCCTCGGCGCAGTATTTCGGGCTTCCTGCGTTGTACCCGCAGCTTCCCGCCAGCGTCAATCGGGCAACGCTGGCGTCGCGCGAGGGCGGCAGCTACGGCGCGTACTTCGCAGATCGCTGGAAGCTTGCCGATGGCACGATCCTGGAATGGGGGCTGCGCTGGGATGATCAGACCTATACGGGACTGACCTCGGACTCGCAACTCAGCCCGCGCCTCAGCGTGCTGCACCGTATCGGTGAACGGACAGACCTGCGGCTCAGCTGGGGCCGCTACCACCAGTCCCAGGGCATCCAGGAACTGCAGGTCGAGGACGACATTACAGATTACTGGCCGGCGCAAAGTGCCGACCATTGGATCGCCGGGCTCCAGCATCGCTACAACAATGGCACCTCGCTGCGCGTCGAGGTCTTTCGCAAGGACCTGCGCAAGGTGCGCCCCCGTTTCGAGAACCTCTATGATCCACTGGGACTGATCCCCGAACTGCAACCGGACCGGGTGCGACTCGACCCGTCCCGCGCGCATGCCGTCGGCGCCGAGCTATCGTTGAGCCGAAGCGAGGGTCCCTGGCATTGGTGGGCGTCCTATACCCTCTCCCGGTCGACCGACCGGATCGAGGGACGGGACGAATACCGCAGCTGGGACCAGCGTCATTCAGTTCAGGGCGGTTTTGGCTGGTCAAGCGAGTCCTGGGATGTTTCATTTGCCGGCAATATCCACAGCGGCTGGCCGACGACGGATTTATCGCTGGTCACGAACGGGCTCGACCCGGATGGCGAGCCTGCCTACATTGTCGTGCCCGGGCAACGCAACGCGTTGCGTTTCGATGGCTTCGCGAGCGTTGATTTCCGCGTCAGCCGCAGATTCAACGTAAAGCGAGGAACTCTGAACGTCTTTTTCGAAGTCTCGAATCTCCTGGACCGGAAAAATGTCTGCTGTCGTGACTGGGACATCATGGACGGTCCTGGCGGGACCTCGGAACTCGAACTCAGCCTTGATTACTGGCTGCCCCGCCTGCCTGCGGTCGGCGTCCTCTGGGAGTTCTGACGATCTCCGCGAGCGTCAGAGCAGTAGCGCAGGGATACGCCGCGAATCGGCCGCACGTCGGTAAATGCGCAAATGCGCTGCCGCGGTTTTCCGGGCCATGCGATCCGGGTTTTCGACTTCTTTGCAGCAAATCGCGGGGATCACGTCGACGGGCACTCCCAGTCCTTGCCCGGTCAGCGCGGCGGCTGCCGTCTTCGTCGGGCAGATGATGCTCACGGCACGTCTGTAGACGGACCGGATAATCGGGTTGTCGCCGAGAGGATGCTCGCTGCGCCGGGTGGCCACATAGGGAATCGAGCGCGTCAGCGTGAGCAACAACCCCGCGTGGCCGGCCGCCTCGTCGTGCGTATGCACGAGCGCCACCGGCGGCATCAGGCAGTACGCGGTGACAGCCGTGTTAACTGTCTGGCCGACGGTCACGCCGTTACAGATTTCGAGACGGCGTGCCAGGGACTTGTTCCGGACGATAACGTGCTGCTTGACCCCGAGATTGCTCAGGCCCTCGACCAGCTTGACGAAATGTTCGCCGGTCCCGTTCATCGACGCCGCCAGGTTGATGTGGCCGATCTCCACGTTTGAACGATGCTCCCTGAGGCCCCGTCATTCCGATAGACGGTCGGCGCGCAGGTAATCGGTCGCGCCGCGATCATCCAAAGTGGCGTCTGCTGCGCCCGGCTCACCGGTTTTTTCGCCAAGCCCTGGAATCAAGAGCCTGGCCGCGACCGATTTTGCAGCCGCTGCCGGTCTTAAAGAGTGGGTTCAACCAACTCGGGAGACCGACAATGTCAAACACAACAAAGGTCGCGTTGCTTCTTCTGTCGACGGCGCTGTGCTCAATGGCAGCGCATGCATCAAACGGCAAGAAAGACGATGACAGCGCGTGTGAGGTCTCTGCGGAAATCATGTACAAGGCATGTCGCCTTGACGTGCGCGATGACTACCTGACGACCGCAGCGAATTGCGTCAACATTTCAAGCCGCCCGGAGCGCAGGGCCTGCTTCAGGGAAGCCAGAGCGTTGCGTGCGGAAGAAAAGGAATTTTGCGAGGAAGTCGAGGAAGCACGCGAAGAGGCTTGCGAAATCCTCGGTGAAGACCGATACGATCCGGACCCCCTGCTGGATCCAGCCATCGAGTTCATTGATCCCGACCAGGTCCCGGATGTCTATGCTCCGAATCCTTTCGTGTCAGTCGTTGCCGGCCATACGTATGTGCTGAAGGCAGGAGAAGAGGGTGAGGAAACAGTCGTCGTCCACGTCACCGAAGATACCCGCGAGATACTCGGTGTCGAGTGCCGGGTCGTCGTCGACATCGCTGTGGAAGAATCCGACGAAGGTGGCGGCGTGTACGAGTACGAAGCCATCGAGGCGACGGATGACTGGTTTGCCCAGGACTCGATGAGCAACGTCTATTACTGTGGCGAGATTGCCAGGAATTTCGAGGATGGCGTCCTGCGCGATCTGGACGGCTCTTTCGAGGCAGGGCTCGATTTCGCCAAGTCAGGCGTCCTCTTGCGAAACGCTTTCCCGGGACTCGGCGTAGCCCACCGGCAAGAGTTCGCGCTTGGCGAGGCTGAAGACATCATCCAGTACATGGGCGACGCAGCTGTCCCGTCGAATGACGAGGGTGGCGAGAACGAGCTGTTCCCTTGCGCCCCTGACGGTTGCCTGAAGACCTTCGATTTTGCGCCGCTTGATCCCGAGGCGACCGAGCTCAAGTACTACAGGCCCGGCATAGGCTTCGTACTTGCGGTCGCGATGGACGATGGCGAAATTACCGGCGAGCGTGAGGAATTGGTCTGCGTCGGCGATTCGCTTGACATCCTGTCTGACGATCCCGACTGCGGCATTGGCGACCCCGACGCACTGCTCGAGGAACTGTGCAAACTGTCGCCAGACGCATTCTGCGACTAGGAACATTCGATCTTCGATCGATCCAGGGGTCGGCGCAGTCAGTCTGTGTCGGCCCCGCCGGCTAACCGCTGCAAGGAACAGCAGGTTGCGCGTTTGCGACAGCAGTTGCGGGCGCGGCCCCGGGCACAAGCGACGATCGAGGATGGCGCCTACTGGAAAATCGAGATTTGCCGGTCAGCCGAGAACTCGCGGCGCGCGATCGCAGCGCGTTCGGCCGGCGTCGCCGCGTCGTCGTAAATTTCGTCAATACGCCTGATGCGGCCGGCCAGGCCGATGCCGTTCGCGATCTGGATATTGAGCCCCGGGCGCGCATTCATCTCGAGCATCAGCGGGCCGCGATCCGCGTCAATGACCATATCGACCCCGAGATAGCCGAGCCCGGACACCTCGTAGCCGCGCGCGGCCGACTCGAGAATGAAGTCCCAATGCGGGATCTTGAGTCCGGCGATCAGTGCGCCGGTATCGGGATGATCGTCGACGACCTCGTTATTCAGTACACCGTTGAGGGTCTCGCCAAGCGCGATATCGACGCCCGCCCCGACCGCGCCCTGGTGCAGGTTCGCCTTGCCGTCCGACGCGCGGGTGGGCAACCGCACCATCGACATCGCCGGATACCCCCGGTACACGATGACGCGAATGTCCGGCACACCCTGGTAGCTGACTTCGGCAAAGATCGGGTCGAAATGCACGCAGTACTCGATCAGCGCCTTGTCCTTGCCGCCGCTCAGGCTGTACTGGCCGCTCACGATGTTTGACAGGTGATGCGAGATCTCCGCTTCGGTGATGAGAAGCCCGCTGGAGCGCCGGAAGCAGTCGCGTTTGCGCTTGCTGCGGCCGGTGATAACAAGGATGCCGTCGCCGCCGCTGCCCTGCGCCGGCTTGACCACGAAACTGTCGTGATCGGCGACTATCTCGGCAAAGCGCCGCACATCGCCCTGGTTGTCGATGATGCCGTAGAGATCCGGCACGGCCATGCCGGCCTCCAGCGCGAGCTGCTTGGTGAGCGCCTTGTCGTCGACGCGCGGATAAAGGCGCCGAGGGTTGAGGAGCATGATGAATTCTGCATTGCGCTCGTTGAGGCCGAGCACACCGGCCTCACGCAGTTTTCGGGCGGTAGCAAACATCAGTTTCTTGCCAGGGCCTTGAAGCGGCCGATCTCGGTCAGCCGGTATCCCGTGTAACGTCCGGCCAGCAGAACCAGCGCCAGCACGACGAGCAGGAGCTCGGGAAACGTGAATATCAGGTGTTCCAGCCAGCCCAGGCCCATGAAAATATAGGCGATCGTCGCCACTAAAAGGCTGCCGCCGCCCGCCCGCATCGCGTCGCCGGGGCCGCGCTCCTCCCACACGACCGACATGCGTTCGATGGTCATCGCGATGATAACCATCGGGAACAGCGCCACCGACAGCCCGGTTTCCATGCCCAGCTTGTGGGACACAAGGCTGATCATCAGCATGAGCAGCACCACGACGATGAGCACAGCACTCAACCGCGGCACGAGCAACAGCCGCAAGCGCTCCAGCAGGAAGCGAATACTGAGACCCAGCGCGACCAGGACCGAGAACAACACGATGCCCCACAGCAGCTTGGTTTCGCGAAACGCGAGCGCGATCAGGACCGGCATGAAAGTGCCGAAGGCGTCGATCCCGACGATGTTGCGCATCACGACCATCACCAGCGCACCGATGGGTATCATCAGCAACACGGCATACACCGCCTGCGTCTGGATAGGCAGGCTGTAGAGCGAGAAATCGAACATGGTGGCACCGGTCTTCGCCGCCTGCGACTTCGCGATGGTTATCGCATCCAGGTGGGCTTCCTGGACCGCGAAATCGACCTCGACATTGCTGCCGCCTTCGACGTTGACGAGTTGCTCGTTGCCTCGCCACCAGATGAAGAAGTGCTCGGGGAGGTTCTCCTCACCGGTATTCGGGTTGAAGAAGCGCCAGCGGTCGCCGTCGTGAATTTCCAGCCACGGTTCGAGGCTCGCGCTCCGCTGCCGCCCGCTGAGTTCGAATCCCCGGACCATGCGCGCCGGTATACGGGCCTCGGCCAGCATCATCGTAACGACGTCGACAAAGTCACTTTCGTTCTGCACGTCCGCCATCAGGAGCTCGACGTTGGGGTCCGGCGACGGATCGTTCAGGCGCCGCAGCAGCTCCGTCGCGAACGACGCAGTATCCGCCGAGTGCTCGCGAACTTCGGCAACGATCACGTCGACGGCCGTGCGGAACGGCTCGTTGATCGCCGGCGGCGGCGGGAATGGCGGCGTCGTATCGGCCTGCTCGCTGCCGGGATCCTCGAATACGGAGATGCGGTAGTAAATGGTCTGGCGGCCGTCGGCGCGGCGTATCGCCCACTGTGCCTCGCGCCCGCCGCTGCCGTAGTTGAGACTGAAACCGTAGCCGCGCGACACGGAGTTTTCGTTGAGCGTGCGGAAGCCGGGCGTCAGCGTAGGTATGTGCAGGTTGACCTTGATGGAGCCGGGACCCGAGTCGAAACTTATCGAGGATTCGATCGTCCAGACGGAGGCTTCCTGGTTCTGGGCCAGCGGAAACCCCAACACCTGCCACTTGTAGACGAACGCGGACAGTCCGACCAGCGTCAGCAGCATGGCAAGTATCAACACATATCGCTGCGTCATAAGATCCCCAAACCGGCGTGGCCGCTCAGTGTCGGCCGGCACCCAGTGCGACGCGGACCGCGCGCTCGCGCAGCGGTCCGCTAACGTTGAACAGGCGCATGCCGGCACGGCGCAACTCACCGAGCGTCGGCGAGGCCGCCGCAAACAACTGGTTCAGCCCTGTCATCAAGTGCAGCATCGTCGCATTGGCGCCCTTTCGGGCTCGTTCGTATCGCCTGAGTACAGGCCTGTCCCCCGGGTGCTCGCCTTTTCTGATTGCTTCTTCTATCACAGTGGACAACGCGCTCGCGTCGGCGAGGCCCAGGTTGGCGCCCTGCCCGGCCAGCGGATGTACAGCATGCGCTGCATCGCCGATCAGGGCAAGACGTGGCAAAACATAATTTCTGGCGTGCTGCGCGCACAGCGGAAACGTCCCGCGCGGCCCCGCCGCCGTGAGCTCACCGAGCACCTCATCGGAGGCCTCCGTCAACAAGGCGCCCAGCTCGGCTTCGTCGGCGTTCATCGCCTGACGGGCAATCCCGGGTGTCGTCGACCACACCACCGAGATACGGCCGTCAGAGAGCGGCAACATCCCCAGCGGCCCGTCTTCCAGGAAACGCTGCCTTGCGGTCGCGCCGTGCGGCTGTTGCGGCTGCAGATGCGTGACGAATGCAGTTTGCGCGTACGGCCGCCGCATCACCGCGATGCCGGCAGACTCGCGCACGAATGAGCGTGCCCCGTCAGCACCGACGAGCAGGTCCGCTTCCAGTTCACGGCCATCCTCGAGCCGCAGCCGGTACGAATGTCCATTGCTGTCGATGGCCTGGATGGGCGCGTCGAATCGCAGGCTGACATCCGTCCTGTCTAGCACGCGGAGGATCGAATCCTGGATCAGCAGGTTCTCGACGATAAAACCGAGTTGCCGGATCGCGAACTCATCGGCGTCAAAGCGCAGCGTAGAAGGTGCATCGGGATCGTCAGCACCGTCCCAGACCCGCATATGCTCGTACGGGCATGCGCGCGTGTCGAGAACCCTGTCCCATGCGCCAATCGAATCGAACAGGTCGGCGGATCCCGCCGCGATTGCCGACACCCGCAGCGCGACGTCCGCGGCGGGATCGAAGCGGGGTCGCGCTGCCGCATCCACCACGGTGATCCGCAGCGCATCGGCGCAACTGCCGTGCGACAGCAACGCCGCGGCGGTGAGGCCCGTCATGCCGCCGCCGACAATAACCACGTCGTAGCGCTGCTTCATCTGAGCGGCACGCCTCGGGACAGCCGCGGCAGGCGGCCGGCGAGCCCCATCATGTGCTTCGCAAACAGGGAACGGACGCCCGGAACGACATCGAAGCCGAGCATTCCGATATTGCGGGCCGCCCTGAGCGGCGGATTCGAACTGCCAAACAGCCGCACGATGCCGTCCGTGAGACGCACCAGCTTGCCCTGGTCATCCCGGCGCCACTGCGCATATCGCGCAAGCAGGTCCGGGTCGCCGAGATCCGCGGACGGATACGCGCTGCGCGCATCCGCGATGCAGTCGCACAGAGCTGCAACATCGCGCATACCGAGATTGAAACCCTGTGCCGCAACCGGATGCAGGCCGTGCGCGGAATTGCCGACGAGGACGGACCGCTCGGCCGTCAATCGCAGTGCCTTCGTCAACGACAGCGGGTAAGCCGCTCGTTTTCCGACCCGCGACAGCCTGCCGAGCCGATAACCGAATGCGGTTTGTAATTCGTCGAGAAACGCCTCGTCGTCGAGCCCGAATACTCGATCCACGTCGTGGCTCGATACGGTCCAGACGAACGCCGCGCGATCGTCCGCAACCGGCAGCAGCGCGAGCGGTCCCTGGTCCGTGAAACGCTCGTAAGCACAATTGTCGAGCGGTTTCTCGGGCAGCACGTTGCCGATGACGGCGTGCTGGCCGTAGTCGGTCTTTGTCGCGCAGATACCCAGCATCGGCCGCAAAGCCGAATTCGATCCGTCGGCCGCCACCAGGAGCTGGCAACCCAGATCCTGATAGCCACCGTCCGTCTCCTCGATCCTCACGTTCGCAAACCCGCCGCCGGTGTCGACGTCCACGACCCGCGCGGGACAGCGGACGTCGACGCTCCCGGCGTTCGCCAGGGCAGACTGCAGCACGTCACCGAGCACGCGGTTGATGACGACGAAACCGAGCGCGTCGACCCCCTGTTGCGATGCATCGATGTGCGAGAAGCCGAAACGGCCGCGGTCCGACACATGAATGCGGCGAATCGGCGTGGCGGCGGAGATCACTTCGTCCCACAGCCCCATCGCCTCGAACATGCGCTGTGTGCTTCGCGACAGGGCCGTCGAACGGTCGTCGAAGCTCGGCTGCCGGGATTCGCCACGGGCGACAGCCTCGACGACGGCAATGCGCAATCCCAGCGGCTCGAGAGCCAGCGCGAGGCTTGCACCGATCATGCCGCCGCCGGCGATAACAATGTCGTATTGCGTGTCTCTCGAATCGCTCATATCAGCCCTGCATCAGCGCCTCGATGGCATCGGGCTCTTTTGCGAGACCTTTGCTGAGTACGTCGGCGCCATTCGTCGTGACCACAACGTCATCTTCGATGCGGATGCCTATGTTACGAAAACGCGCCGGGACCTTGCGGCTGTCAGGCAGGTAGATGCCGGGTTCGACTGTCAATGCCATCCCGGGTTCCAGCAGGCGCCACTCGTCTCCGACCTTGTAATCGCCCACGTCATGAACATCCATGCCGAGCCAGTGCCCGGTTCGATGCATGTAATAGTCGCGATAGGCGCCGTCCCTGACAAGCTTCGGCAACGTCCCGTCCAGCAGACCCAGCTTCTTCAGCCCACGGGTGATCACTTTCACCGCCTCGTCGTGCGGCTCGTTCCAGTGGTTGCCGCGGCGGGTCTTTTCGATTGCGGCAAGCTGGGCTTCCAGCACGACTTCGTAAACGGCACGTTGTTCCGGTGTGAACCGCCCGTTGACCGGCATCGTCCTCGTCACGTCGGAGGCATAGTAGTCGACCTCGCAGCCGGCATCGATGAGCAGCAGATCGCCATCCTCGAGTTGGGCCCTGTTGTCGACGTAGTGCAGCGTGCAGGCATTGCGGCCCGAGCCGATGATGGGGTTGTACGACACCCATGCATCATTGCGGCGGAACTCGTGAATGAACTCGGCCTCGACTTCGTATTCGAACATCCCCGGCCGCACCGCGCGCATCGCCCGCGTATGTGCCTTTACCGCGATCTTGGCCGCCCTGCGCATCGCAGAGATCTCAGCGCGGCTCTTGTAGAGACGCATGTCGTGCAACAGATGGTCGAGCGCAACGAACTCCTGCGGCGTGTGCACACCCCTGGATGCCCGCGAGCGCAGCGAGTTTACCCACCCGGTTATGCGCGCATCGAAATCCGCGTACAGGCCCATCGTGTAGTAGACCCGCGTGCACGACTCGATGACGCCCGGCAGGATGTCGTCGATATCGTCGATTGGAAACGCGTCGTCGGCACCGAAATTCTCGACGGCGCGCTCGGGACCCGTTCTCAAACCGTCCCAGCGCTCTTTTTCCCGATCCCGTTCCCTGCAGAACAGCAGGAACTCGCCCGCGTCGCGCCCCGGCACCAGCACGGCGACCGCCTCCGGTTCCGGGAACCCGGTGAGGTAATAGAAATCGCTATCCTGACGATAGCGGTGTTCGACGTCGCGCGAGCGGGTGCGAATGGGCGCCGCCGGGAGTATGGCGATACCCCCGGCACCGACCATGCTCATCAGCTGCTTGCGCCGACGAAGAAATTCTTTGCTATTCATTTAAAAGGTACGGAATGCGACACGGGCAGGACTATTCTAACCGGCGCCGCGGCTCAGTGCAGTGTCTCACCGGTGTCGGCCCGCGGGCCTCCGCCGGGGGCACCTCGGAACTCTGCAAGCTCCTCGTAGGTAAGCTGCGCCGCAACGCGGACATATTCGACGATCTCGGCGTACGCGGTTTCGTTCGTTTCGTCGTCGCTTGCGTCATCGACGGCCGCTCGCGTCAGTTGCAGCATGTCCTTGATGATATCGGCAAGCGGCTCCTTCGCCAGCCGTTCCTTGAGCGCTGCGCCATGGTCGACAGACACGAGACCGTGCAGGAAACCCTCGCACCAGTGAGCCAGTGCTGCCGCTCTCATCGAGGCACTGTCGCTGTCGTCGGGCAGCAGTGGTTTGAACTCTGACAGCCGCTCCGACAGCTGCCGCAGCGTATCCTGGAACAGCGCGTTCAGCAGGCCCGCACACTCGGCACGCAGGGCGTCGGATTCGTTCGTCCCCTCGAGGACCTGTTGCAGCCAGTCCAATCCCGCATCGACACCGTTGACCGCGAGCCGGCTGGACAACAAGCCGTGCGCCTGGGCGGCATCCCAGGAAGCCCCGCAACGCCGCAGAGCGTCATTAAGATTGTCGTAGTCCACTTCCGATCTCATGGTTTCCCCGCCCGGGCGGCGCCGTTGTCGCGCAATGATCCCATGGATGCCGCGGCCGGGCCATGCCCACCCCGATTACGTCGCATTGCCGATTGATTCTGCCCCCCGGCGTGTCTATATTGACCGGCATGGCTGACAATAAAAATACGACGTTCGAACACGAACTCAGGCGCCTCGAAAAGCGCGTTGACGCGCTGGTGCGCGTTTGCGATCAGCTTCAGGACGAAAACAAGTCGCTGAAGCAGCGGCAGGATATGTTGACGGCGGAACGCGCCAACCTGCTGCAGAAGAACGAGCAGGTGCGGGCGCGCGTCGAAGCGATGATCGGCAGGCTCAAGGCTATGGAACAAGGTACCTGACGATGAGTGAACCCTACGCACAGGTAAGCGTTCGAATTCTGGACAAGGAATACCAGGTCGCCTGCCCGGCCAGCGAGCGGACCGACCTGCTGGATTCGGCGGAAATACTGAATCAGAAGATGCGCGAGATTCGCGACAGTGGCCGCGTCGTGGGGCTCGATCGCATCGCCGTCATGGCTGCACTGAATATGGCCAACGACCTGTTGCGAGCGCAGGCGCGCGACAAGTTGCTCGAAGGCGATGTAAGCGATCGCCTGAAACACATATCGGATCGAGTCGAGAGCGTCCTGGGGGAATCCCAGCAGCTGGATTTCTGACGCGACCGCCACCGATCAAAAATGGCGCCCCCTGCAGTGTTCGATAGCGACCTGGAAACCTTTCGACCCTAAATCATAACCTCGGGGTCGTGCACTGTCGGCAGCATTTGAGCAGGGCCGGAATCTCGTTAATCGAGACATCGGAAAGCCTGTTGTTGCGACGGCTGACCCCACCTGTTGCTCTGGTTCGAGAGCGACGGCTCGTAACGGCACAGGCGGGGGGCGCTTTCCCTCCTGACGCGGCGATTAACCATGATCGACCCATCGACCACGACGAAGAACCTGCGGATCGATGCTCTAAAAGCACGCCGCTCGATGACGTCTTCGGAACGTTCCTGCGCATCGCGGCGCATTGTCGATGAGTTCCTCAACAGCCGCTACTTTCTCGGCAGTAAGACGATAGGTTGCTATGTTTCGATGTGGGACGAAGTAGACACCGGCGCGATCATCGAGCGCGCATGGCGCGCAAAAAAGCGCATTTTCCTCCCCACAACCACTACACAAGGCCGTATGTACTTTCGCGAGACACTGCCCGAATCGGTACTTGCGCAGAACGATTTCGGCCTTTGGGAACCGGTATCCGGCACTCGCATTGAACCAAGTAAACTCGATGTCGTCGTGACACCGCTGGTTGCATTTGACGATCACAGGAACCGCGTTGGTATGGGTGGTGGGTATTTCGATCGCACCTTTGCGTTCCTCGCCGACCGAAATCTCTGGCTGCGCCCAAAACTCGTCGGCGTTGCCTTTGAATGCCAGAGAGTGCCGAAAATCGCGCCAAACCCTTGGGATATACGGGTTTTTCGTATCTTCACGGAAACCCGTCCTGGCGGGTAACGACAGCTTTTCAAGCCTGTCGGCATTTATTTGCGCCGCATCAAACGAACGGCAGCAAACACCCTTTCATTTGCATGCACTGCGAAGAAAGCACGCAAGTCGCGTGATGCGAAATTACCATCGTTGGTAGCGACTGCTGCCATGCCTCGCAACCGCACTCCCGATTCGAGGTTTCACCCGCAAAAAAAACGGTCTTAACGGGCGCTTTCAAAGTGTCGACTACGTCACCTAACTTGCTGGATTTTTTGAATGTGTTGTATATACTCAACGCCGGGTACCCGACACGGAGAAAATCATGGCTACCAAAAAGAAGTCACGTAAGAAGGCTTCGAAGCGCAAAGTCGCTAAGAAGCGTAAAGTAACAGCGCGGAAGAAACCCGCGACGAAGAAGAAGGCAACGAAGCGTAAGACGAAGAAGAAAGCAGCAAAGAAGAAAGCTACAAAGAAGAAGGCTAAGAAAAAAGTAGCTAAGAAGAAGGCCAAGAAAAAGGCCAAAAAGAAAGTTGCTAAAAAGAAGGCCAAGAAAAAGGCCAA
>Ga0209536_100001731_pt1 | contig 35781 bp, 32 predicted proteins | sample DeeMarSeWOR28_12_FD_187461 | JGI IMG/M metagenome (GOLD analysis project Ga0209536, IMG submission 187461) | Marine sediment microbial communities from White Oak River estuary, North Carolina - WOR-2-8_12 (SPAdes) (version 2) | ecosystem: Environmental > Aquatic > Marine > Intertidal zone >...
AATCGCTCGCCTCATCTCAGTTCAGCGTCAATTTGCGATAATTGAGATTATGCAAAATCACAAAATTTCATGTAGGTAAATAGTATCCCAACAAAATTGGGGTGAGCTCAACCTGATGATTGTTGGAAAAATTTGCTCCAAATGAGAACCTGAGATACTTGGTTTTCAGAGCAGATAAATGCGACTTGGAGTAAACTTATTTATTGCAGATATCCAGGCGGCCTATCAGGTATTGTGGGCTCGGCGAAGCCACCCCCAGGCTGCCTCTACTGTCACACAAGCACAAATCACGATAATTGCCAAAACCTGCCAGGTAGTTAAACCTTGGTTCAAAAACACTACCGCCAAGCAGGCTGCGATTACCGGTTTAAGGAAAAAAAGATAACTGCCACGGGTAATGTCTGGTACAGCCGCCAGTCCGCCTATCCACAGAAACTGGGTGATTGTAGTGTTCCAAAACGCCAGAGTCAGCAAAGAAGCGATCTGACCAGGCGTCCGACTCAAAAGCGACGCGGGATTGACCCAAATTTTCCAGAATAATCCAACAACAATCCATAAGCCGACAGCACCCATCAGCATGGTGATAGCTGTGATTCGCAGGGCACCATATCGGCCAATAATGGGTCTGACCACCACCGTATAGGTCGCGACGACCGCGGCACAGCCCATAGCCATGATAATGCCTATAAAACTTTCTCCCGAGCCAGCCAGTTTGGCAAGATATCCGTCCGTTAGCAGTAAAGCGACTCCAATCATGGCGCAGACCCCGCTAACAATCTTGGGCCAACTAAAGGGTTGTTTGTTCAACCAGAGATTTGCCAGACCCACGAAAATAGGAATAGTAGTTACCATCGTTGCCACCTGTGGAACCGTGGCAAAGTCCAACGACCAATGAAATAATAAATAACCTAAAGACACACCCAATACGGATAACCAGATTAGCCGCAGACCGTATTCGCGAAATGGTTCTAACAAATTTCGCGAATTTGGGAAAATGAGTGCCAGTATAATCAACCCGAAGCCGCCCAGCAGAAAGCGCCAGACAGAAAGCTCCGGTCCTTTCAATCCGGAGAGAACCGAGAAAAATTCACTGGAAGCATGCCCGCATACACCCAAAAATACTGCCAAATAAGCGATCCAAGAGTATTTATGCCAGATCCCCATTTATGAAATCTCCTTTGCAAACGAAATTAATACTTCGGCAAGAGCCTCGGGCTGCTCGGATGGTATCAGGTGGCCAGCATTGGGCATGTCAACCCGTCGACCATCTGGAATCCTGGTAAAAATCGTTTCAACAACATCTCTTTCGAGAAACACGTGATCCTGTAATCCAGTTATAACCAAGGTCGGCAAATTGAGATCTTCATAAGGTATGTTCCAATCAGCGTGTCGACCGACCTCTGACAATAATTTATAATGGCCACTGTCGGGTTCCAGAGCAGTGTATTCGGAATCGCTTTGCAGAAAATTAGGTCTATTTTTCTGCAGCCAGTCTTCACTCATCAACAGGGGTAAAAATAAATCACGAAATAGCGGCAAACCGCCAATTTCCACAGCTCGTACCAACGAGTCGCCAATCCATTTTAGACGGGGGCTATCTCGGCGTAGAGTATTGATCAACACCAGGCCAATTGCTTCGATTCCCGATAAACAGACACGACTGGCGAACAGGCCGCCGATAGATAGGCCCACGAAGATCGGTCTGACCGGTGAAACTTCCTTGAGCAGTTTGACGGCATCAGCAACAATAAGTTTTTCGCTAAGCTCGACGCCGTGCGAAAACGGACTGTCAGTCTGGCCTCGTATGTTGTACGCCAGTGTGCCGAGGTCGGCATTGCGCAGAATCGGGCATAAAACGCTCTCCCAGGCTGAAGTGTCGCCGGTCAAAGCGTTGAAGAAAACAAAGGTGGCATTGGCATCACTTGCGGGTAGATGGTGTTCATAATACAGGCCATCCTGTGGGCCTAAACGAATATAGGACATGTCGGCCTCCTTGGTCTCAGAATTAACTCCCTTTGGCGGCTTATACCTTTGGAGCTTCTGCAACTTTTAATGATCTTGAATGTCTTTTTCAGTGGTGTCCATTCTGCAAATGCCTTCGATGATCGACACCACCTCAGCATAAATATCAGAATCTTTCACTGATTTCTGGCCTGTAAAATACACACTTTCAATTTCATTTCGTATCATCCAAGCACGGATAGTGGTAGCAGCAATATTGTGAGGAGATTCGTTGAGATCAATGTGAAGAGAAGGGCGACTGTATTTAGTGGCAAACTCTTTAACTACTTTCAGTCCGATGGAAAGTTTGCCATGGGTAAATATCACTGTACCAGCTGCTTCTAATACGTTCTTTTCAATTCGATTAGAAAAATCTCTATCAAATATTTCCCTCACTTTGTATTTTTCTGGTAAAGGCCCTTCTTCTGTTTTGCGTCCTTTGTAAGCCCAGCCACTGTGAGGTATATCAAGTTTTAGGGCAGCATCTAAGGCAGCTTTCTCCGCTCCCGGATGCCCACCGGATATGATTTTCTTTAGTGAAAAATTCATTTTGCGTAAAGAATCCTTTCTCGATCATCAATTGTACAGCAGCATCTACTTGAATCGAGTTTGTCGTGGGTAAAGACCGCCGAAACTTAATTCCGGTTAGCTGATCGAATTAACAATATTTGAAATGGGCAGGCGTGTCAAAAGGAAAGGTGCATGAATGAAAATAGTGCATTGAATAGGCCAATAATAGAAGATATTCGGCCACCCCGGCCTCCGTTCAAATCTTCTGTACTATATTGATATACTCTCAGAAGCCTTTTCACTTATCAGAAAATGATTCTAAAAAATGGCATGCTTAATTGTGAATGGAGGTGGAATTTTTTCCGGGTAAACCTCGGAAAGGCAAACATTGGGCAATAGATGATGGCTTAAATTGAATGTAGTGATATGTTTACATAATCAGTATATTTGAGGGTCTCAATTTTTTGCAGATACTATGTACATATCGGTAATTGAGTCTCATCTGCCATTAGTTGGAAAAATCAAAGGTTTTAGCAATGCAAAAACGGTTGTGATATTTAAGGATACATGCAGTCTGAACTAATTTTGCCATACCCCCAAGATATTGTGGTTTGCTAACCCTTAATCCATCCAGCAAAATATGTTTGACCCCACATAATTTAATGATATATATGATTTAATTGATCTGAAGCTCCCGCTGCTCTTGAACGACTTTATCTTATATCTTGTTGAGTTGAGTCTGCTTACATATCGCATTTCAGTTGACTTTCGATTTAATTAGCTTCTACATTTTTCATCTGGTTTGGAACCTTTAAACGATAAGGGGTCACCTGATGTCAGAAAAAGGTTTTAAACGCAAACTCACTGCGATTATCAGCGCTGATGTTGTCGGATACAGCCGTCTTATGGACGATAATGAGGAGGAAACCATCCGAACCCTAAACGAATACCGTGCTTCGATGTCTAAGTTAATTCAGCATTATAGAGGCCGCGTGGTGGATACGACCGGAGATAATCTTTTGGCTGAATTTGCCAGTGCGGTGGATGCCATAAACTGTGCTGTAGAGCTTCAGCGGGAACTTGCCGAGCGTAATACCGAATTATCATATGAGCGTAAAATGGAGTTTCGCATTGGTATCAATGTTGGAGATGTTATTGAGGAGGAAGACCGCATCTATGGTGATGGGGTCAACATTGCAGCCCGGGTGGAAGGTTTGGCTGAGCCGGGAGGTATTTGCATATCTGGAAGAGTCTATGATCAGGTCGAAAACAAGTTAGATTTTAACTACGAATATATGGGGGAGCAGGAAGTTAAGAATATCGCCAAGCCTGTGAGGATATACCGAGTTCTCTCTCATCCGGGAGCTGCTGCTCACCGGGTGATCGAAGCGAAAGGCGCTATGGAGAAAAAATGGCGGAAAGCGGTTTTGGTCGCAGCGGCTATTGTGATCGCAGCAGCCGGGGGCTTTGTGATATGGAACTTCTTTTTACGTCATCCATCGATCGAACCCGCCTCTGTGGAAAAGATGGCATTTCCATTACCGGGTAAACCCTCCATTGCCGTGCTGCCCTTTGTAAACCTGAGTGATGACCCGAAGCAAGAATATTTCGCCGACGGCATGACCGATGACTTAATTACCGATCTATCCAAAATCTCCGGCCTCTTTGTCATCGCCCGCAACTCGACATTTACGTATAAAGGTAAGCCTGTAAAGATAAGGCAAGTTGCTGAGGAACTCGGTGTGCGATATGTGCTTGAGGGCAGCATTCGCAGAGCCGCTGACCGCGTGCGAATCAATACGCAGCTCATCGATGCCACATCGGGCGGACACCTCTGGGCCGAGCGCTATGACGGCCGCATTGGTGACATTTTTGGCTTGCAGGACAAAATCACCCAGAAGATCGTCGCGGCACTGGCATTAAAATTGACGGCAGGCGAGCAGGAATACGTGGTCCGGAAAGAGACTGAAAACATCGCGGCGTACGATGCCTTCTTGAAAGGCTGGGAGCACTATCGCCGCTTTACTCCCGACGATTTCGCAAAAGCATGTTCCTATTTCGAGAAGGTCCTCGAATTTGATCCCGATTATGGGCGGGCTCATGCCGCGCTGGCACAGACCTACTGGAGAGGCCTGGAACTCGGGTGGAGGTGGCAAATGGGACTCGGTGTTGGATGGTCTGAAGGACGTGTACTGGCGCGCAAGTACCTGCAGACGGCTATGAAGCACCCGACATCCCTTGCTCACCAGGTTGCCTCCGAGATGTGTATATTCAGGCGGGAGTATGATGAGGCCATCTATGAGGCCAATCGAGCCATCGCCCTCGACCCCAATGACCACAGAGCCCACTGGATCATGGCCTGGGCCAGGATCTATGCCGGTAGCCCTGAGGATGCCGTTGACTTTGCCAAAACTGCAATGCGGCTTGATCCCCATTACGCAGCCCCTAATTTATTTCTTCTCGGACTCGCCCACTTTAGCATGGGCAAGCTTGAAGAGGCCGTCACTCTATTTGAAAGAGCCCACACCCATAACCCGGATCTCCGCGGGCTTTCAGCGCCTCTATCCGCCGCCTACGCGCATCTTGGCCGCGACAGGGAAGCCCAGCTCGCGCTCGTCAACTACAGGAATGAGTGGTCATGGTGGGGCTGGTCGCCAGACTTGCTGCGGGTCATGCAATTTTTTCCCTTCAGGGACCCGGAAGTTGCCGATCGTCTTGCTGACGGCCTCCTGAAGGCAGGGCTTCCCGGACAACCCTCCGGGTATTGTAAAGTATCCACCGAATACAAATTGACCGGAGGGGAGATCAAATCCCTGGTCTTCGGTCGGACGGTGACCGGACTTTCCCCATTGACAAGAATGGAATGGCGGATCCATCGCACAAAGGATGGGAAGATCAGCTATCAGGGCAACTGGCCTTTTAGCATAATAACTCCCGGGGAAGGTGGGAAAGGAACGAGCTGGATTGAGGGCGATATACTCTACGACCAGTGGAAGAATATTTTCCGAGGCCTCAAGTATCACATGGCAGTCTATCATAATCCCGATGGTACGCCCGAAATGAAGAACGAATATTTTTTTGTAACCGATTTCGGAATCTTCTCATGGTCGCCAGTGGACTAAATGTACTGTCATACAAGGCAACGATTTTATTAAGGCCCAAACTCTTGAGTTTATCACTGCCCGAATGCCTCACGCCATTTAACCGTAGACTTGACGGCAGTATCGTTTATTCTTCGATAAAAAGGAGGAAAAAATGGGGAAAGTCACCAGAAGACAGTTTCTTAAGGGAGCAGTTGCCGGTGGAACTGCAATGGCTGCTTCCATCACGGCACCCGGCCTTTTGCAAAAGACATATGCCCAAAAAGTAAAGCTTAATATTTTATTTGTTAACCACTGGATCCCCGGGGCAGCCGATATTCATAGAGAGATTATCAATGAGTGGGCAAAAAAGAACAATGTCGAAATAAACATCGACCTTGTTGCCCAGGTTAGAGATATTCGATCCGTAGCCTCTGCCGAAAACAAGGCTGGTTCGGGACACGATATCATGTTGCTCCCCACTTTTGATGGCGCATCCTTTAAACAGAAATTAGAACCTCTGAATGATGTGGCTAACTACATCCAGAAGAAATACGGGAAATTTGATGACCTTGCAACCTATCTGTCTTATCAGGACGGAATCTGGGTCACTGTTCCTACTCCTGTAAATTCTCACAGCTATCCCATGGTCAGCCGTGTTGATCTCTTCAGAGAGCATGCTGGCATCAATCTGTTGGATCTCTTTCCGACGGACTTTACCAAGCGCGACAAAGCGAAGGTGGATGCCTGGACATATGATGCTTTTCTAGATGCAGCTAAAAAATTCCACAGTGCCGGATATCCATTCGGAAATCCCATCAGTAAAGTTACCGACGCCAATGACTGGCTCTGTCCGCTATTTCTTTCCTTCGGGTCTGTGCCAGTGGATAAGGATATGAGCGTTACTATCGAATCTGAAGGAACCCTCCAAGCGATAGAGTTTATAAAGGAGTTGGCCCAGTATATGCCAGAACATATTTACGGCTGGGACGCCCGCTCTAACAATCGTTGGATCATCTCGGGAAAGGGCGCCTGTATCCAGAATCCACCCAGTGCCTGGGCAGTTTGCAAGCGAACACGGCCAGATATCGCTGCCCAAATTTGGCACCATGACACCCCCGTTGGGCCCAAAGGACGATACCGTGGCGCACTCTTTGTCAACTTCGGCGTTTGGAGGTGGTGCAAGGAGAAAAAGGCAGCTAAAGAACTCATCATGTATCTGCTTGACAGACCGCAGCAGTGGAAGATGCTGCAGGCCGCGCAGGGATACGATATGCCGCAGCTAAAACCCATGTACGCCCATCCTGTCTGGGAGGAAGAGGGACCACCAAAGGGAAGCCTCTACAATTATATCCCGAGAGGAGATGAACAGTTGATCGTGGGCGGATGGCCTGCACCTCCTGAGATCGGCGCTGAAATATACAACCAGTATATCATTCCAACAATGGTGGCCAAAGCGACTACCGGAGAAATGTCTCCGAAAGAGGCCATGAAATGGGCCACCGGCGAGCTCGAGATGATCGTAGGATAGTACAGAATCCTACCTGTCGAAAAAGTCCAAAACTGGCGATTATAATAATTTCGTATGTAATAAAATCAACAACTTACGAGCATCAAATTCACAGATTTAGGGTTTTCGACAGTCTCTGAGATAATCCAAACTCTGCACAAATTACAGGTTTCAAACTGATATCGCAAGGTTTTTTAGAGGATGATTTTGCGTGGGCCCGATAAAGATGTCCTGAATTATGCAATCATTAGATGACATTACCTTGATTTTTCTTTTTGTGCCTCCTTCTGTGATCGTCAAATAATCATCAGAATCGAAGTTTTCAAAAGGCATAGTCAGCAAATGCTGTAACTGTAATTTTGATGGAAACGAATAGCTTGGCTTTTCAATCTCGTATATCTGGATGCGCTCAAGGTATTGGGAGATATTCATGAATAGGTTTATCATTTGTCAGGTTGAAATAGCCTGCTTGCTTTTTTCAAAGACACGCTTGGCAATATCCAGTCCTTCAATACATACCGGCATCCCGCCATAAGTTGACATTTGAAGAATTACCTCTGCTATCTCCATCTTAGTTGCTCCGGCGCGAATGGCAGCAATAATATGGCTTTTCAATTCATTGGTGCGGTTTAGAACGCACAAAGCCGCTACGGCACACAGTTCGCGCTCTCGCTGAGTCAGGATATCACGTGCGTAAAGGTTGCCAAATACATGCTCGATAAATTCGATCGGAATTTCAAAGAAGTTAAATAACTCTCTTAATAATTTCGTACGGGTTCGGCCCACCAATTTCTCAGATATTTCAAACGGATCATCTCCCGGGTGAATATCAGACGCAATACCCATATATCCCTCCTTTATGTTGTGTCGTAATTTCAATAAGACATCGTTGCGTATCAACTATAAGGAACAACTTTTGTGCTTGTCAAGGAGCAATAAGGAACAAACACGAGAATCATTAATAGTCCCAACAATTGGATTATTTGAACTTCGTACACGATCTGGTAGACAAAATGCCGTGCACTCAAACTTTTAGCGCTTTTCTATAGTGATTAATTGCTTCGCTTTATTCATATAATCGAAAGCATTGGGTTGACTTTCATCGCATGATTCGAGATATTCAATATGGATCAAACGAGACCTCCCAATTACTTTACCAAATGTCACATCAATACCTTGTTTCAATTCAGATGCGGGTTTATAACCTTTACCAGCGGCCATTTTTAGAACTTTTGGATTTATCCCTTTTGTTATATAAACAACATATGCAACAGAAGTGTCATTAAGTTTGGTCATGCCTTTATGCAGCACCTGAATATTTTCATTTGATTTGTAGTGGTCAAAATTAGCTTCACCTCTCCAATATGTTGTATCTCTTAAGGTATAGACCCTGACACCAATAGCTCTTCTGATGTTTTTCTTGCCTTGGCTGACATCAGCAAACACATATGTATCTGTTTTAAGTCGGCCTTGAATAACACCTTCAACGGTATCGACTGTACCTTTAGCGTCAATATCACCAATAAACTCAAAGCTCTTGTCAATTCCTAGCTGGTAAGAACCAAAATCAAGGTAATTGTAATTAGTGCTTTGACGGTATGTTACCTTATCAGCAGCGCAACCGAAAACTAGGGCCAGAGTTAAAATGATCTTTATTAGTTTTTTCATAGTTTGTATCTCACTGAAGAGTTCGAAAAGAACATTTTGCTAAAATCATTCCAGATACAAAACCGATACATGCAACCTATCTTATATTGAAAGTTGGTGTCAAATCGTAGGACCGAAAAATGCGGATTTTGGCAAATAAAAAGGACAAATCCATAGGTTCTTATTCACCCCTCTAAGTTGTGATTAAAGATGAAATATGAAATTTTGAATCTGTTTTGAACCGGAGATAATAAATCGCAAGTTTGTCCAGAGAATATGACAATTTGACACCATTGATTCAGGTGTTTACTATACCTCTGCGAAGCTATCCTCGGTGTCAGGCACGGATATAAAGAAATATTAAAATTGGTGCACATTTTAAGCGACTACACAGGAAAGTTGCCGAGCTTTGCGCTGAAAGGAAACACCATGGCAAAGAAAAAAAAACGATCACAAAAGAAGAAAGCGGAAAAGACTGCTAAGCAGGCAGACGACAAGAACACCAATCTTTCGAGAAAAGAATACGATACTGAACTCTACAAGCTACATGCGGAGCTGGTGAAGCTCCAATATTGGGTCATTGAGAAAAGGTTACGCATCATCGTCGTCTTCGAGGGACGGGATGCTGCCGGCAAAGGTGGTGTCATCAAGCGGATCACCGAACGGGTCAATCCTCGCGTATTCAGGGTGGCTGCTCTTCCGGCGCCATCTGAACGTGAAAAGACCCAGGTCTATATACAACGCTACCTTGCCCATTTCCCCGCGGCAGGCGAAGTTGTTCTCTTCGATCGCAGTTGGTATAACCGGGCGGGTGTCGAACGGGTCATGGGGTTTTGCACCAAGTCGGAGTACGAACGTTTTCTTCACTATGTGCCCATGTTCGAGAAGATGATTGTCGACGCAGGCATTTTGCTCATCAAATACTGGTTCAATGTGAGCATGGAAGAGCAGGAGCAGCGCTTCCGCGAGCGCATGGGCGATCCTCGTAAGACCTGGAAGTTTAGCCCCATGGATATAGAGTCCTACAACCGCTGGTACGATTATTCACGGGCCCGGGATGACATGTTTGCGGCGACTGATCTCGACTACGCGCCGTGGTACATTGTGCAGGCCGACGACAAGCGTCTGGCCCGCCTCAACTGCATATCCCATTTCTTGCATCAAATTCCTTACAAGAAACTTTCTCAAAAGAGCCTACATCTCGGCAAACGCAACATGAAAGGCAAGTACGATGACCAAGCCTCCTTGAAAGGGAAGCGATTCGTGCCGGAGAGGTTTTAATGCCTTTAAGCCTCTCATATCCAATTGTAAACACAACATATTAAGACTATATGCAGAATCGTAAAAAATCCAGGTTGAACACTCCCCGATTCCATTTAAATCAATAGATCTGTTACATTTCGAAAAACCATTATAATGAATGCCCTTCAAAATGTGCACATGGAAAAAGAAAATAAAAAATTATTGACAAAATTAAAGATTGAAAAGTAATACTTACTTACCTTTTATCTCCCATAACAAATTCTCTATCTAGAGCGGATAACTCAAGTTTTGTATCTGAGTTGTGCTAAAATTCTTTTGCTGGAGGTTCGAAATTTCCCAAGATATTTTGAGAGTCCCACCTACCATCTTGCACGTTCCTATGCCCATTTGCTTTTAAAGATTATTGAGGAAGGCATCGAGGCCGGTGAATTCCGTGATGATATTCCCCCGCGGGATATCATGCAAATTATTTTAGGTGGGATGGAGCATCTTTTACTGCCTGGGATAATTTTCGGCAAAAAAGTAAACACAGATTCCCGCACCGAATCTCTGTATGACATCATACTAAACGGTATTGCAAAACCAAAAGGATAGAGAGAGCTATCATGCAACACGCTGGTGCTACAAAATGCACAGAATTTCTAACGAACTAACTGCTTTGAGGTATTCATGGAATTGGTAAATGAGATCTTGCAAACCGTTCTTTCCGGAATCTCCATCGGGTGCGTTTATGGACTGGTGGCGTTGGGCTTTGTACTAATCTTTAAAGCCACGGAAGTGATCAATTTCGCCCAGGGCGAGCTATTGATGCTCGGGGCGTTTATCAGCTACAGCCTGATTACCATGCTGAATTTTCCTTACTGGGCGGCACTGCTGGTGACTGTAATATTTATGGGTCTTTTCGGGACGTTGCTGGAACGGACGGTCTTGCGATCCCTGGTGGGGGAGCCGGTTTACGCCATCGTAATCGTTACTATTGGTATCTCCTTTTTCCTTCGAAGCGCGGTCAGCATGATACCGGGCTGGGGGACGGACACTTACGGGTTTCAAACGCCGTTCACGGAAAAGTTCGTCCGAACTGGTGAGCTGGTTGTCTCCTGGGAATATTTAGCCATCGTTTTGATTACCACCGCCCTTATTTTAGTTCTTTTTGCTTTCTTTCGATTTACACGGGTCGGCACTGCCATGCGGGCAACATCACAAAATCAATTGGCCGCCGTATATATGGGTATCAGTGTTACACGCGTTTTTTCACTTACCTGGACGATTGCCGCAGCATTAGGGGGAATCGGCGGCATCCTGCTTTCTCCGATTACATTTGTGCATATGAACATGGGATTTATTGGGCTCAAAGCTTTCCCTGCAGCTGTATTAGGCGGATTCGGGAGCCTTCCGGGGGCAATCGTCGGCGGATTGATTATCGGCATCACAGAGAGCCTGGCCGGCTTTTATTTGCCGGAAGGCTGGAAAGACATTGCCGCGTGGATTATCCTCATCGGCGTTCTTGTAATTCGACCCCAGGGTTTGTTTGGCATTCAGGAAAAGAAAAAAGTGTAGGTATCATGCGCTTTATAATGAAAACAAACTATAATGAGGACATCCGGCTTTTCAAGTACCGCAGCACCTTTTTCTGGTACCTGGCTTTAGTCATCGGATGTCTCATCCTCCCTCTGCTGTTGGATGAATATTTGATTTCCCAGCTGACGTTTATCTGCATGTACGCTGTTGCCGCCGTGGGGCTGATGCTGTTGACCGGCTATACCGGCCAGATATCCATAGGGCATGCCGCCTTTTTTGCCATCGGCTCTTATGCATCCGCCATACTGACCACCAAAGGGGTGCCGTTCATTCTGGCATTGCCGGCTGCGGGTATTTTGGCCGGAATCGTCGGGGTCATTATCGGACGGCCCATACTTCATCTGACCGGGCTTTATCTGGCCATTGCCACTATGGGGTTTGCTTTCATAGTTGATGAAATCCTGGTACGCTGGGAGAGCCTGACCCGGGGAAACATGGGATTTTATGTGGACCCTCCTTCTATCGGACCATTTATAATCGACACGGAGTTGCGCTATTATTATCTGACGCTGGTTGTGCTAATCCTTACCCTTTTTGCTGCCAGAAACATCTTACGCTCACCCACCGGACGGGCCATGATTGCCATTCGCGACAGTGAGGTTGCGGCCGAGGCCATGGGAATCAATCTGGCGAAGTTTAAAACCATCGCCTTTGCTGTCAGCGCTTTTTTTGCAGGGATTGCGGGCAGCTTATATGCTCACAAATTGTTTTTTATCAATCCGGAAAGCTATACTATCCTTCTCTCCATAGAACTTCTGGCCATGATCATCATCGGTGGTCTGGGCAGTCTGCATGGTGCTGTATTCGGAGCGGCCTTTTTCATATTTCTTCCTCAAGTAATTATTATGACCAAGGACTATATGCCGCTGTACCTTCAGAATCAAACGGGTCTTGAACCGGCATTATTCGGATTGCTGATTGTTTTGGTGATGCTCTTTGAACCCATGGGGATTTATGGAAGATGGCTGAAGACCAAGTTTTATTTTGAAATGTTTCCGCTTTATAAAAAAGATTCGTTCAAGCGGGAAAAGAAATACCAAAAAGCAGAAAGGCATTAAATGGCGTTTTTTAGAACTGAAAACATCTCTATCAGTTTTGGCGGGCTAAAGGCATTAAATGGCGTCAGTTTTAATGTCCGTAAGGGAGAAATCTTTTCCGTTATCGGTCCCAACGGGGCGGGTAAAACTACGATTTTTAATTGCATCAATCGATTTTATGATCTGGATGAGGGAGCCTTTGTTTTAGAGGATCGCGTTATTTCAAAGATCAAACCCCATGAAGTGGCTGAAATGGGTATCGCCCGCACGTTTCAGAACATCGAGCTTTTTAAGAACACAACCGTTCTTGATAATCTCATCCTGGGACGGCATCGACGCCGCCGGTCAAATGTGTTCACCGAAATCTTTTTTAGTCCTTCCGTTCAGAAACAGGAGCTTGAAAGCCGCGAAAAGGCGGAAGAGATCATTGACTTTCTGGACCTTGAAGCCTACCGTGAGCAACGGGTCATCAATCTTCCCTATGGGGTGCAAAAAACCGTGGAATTGGGTAGAGCCCTGGCCATGGACCCGAAACTGCTGCTGCTCGATGAGCCCTCATCCGGTTTGAATGTGGAAGAGACTGAGGACCTATCGTTTTGGATGAGCGACATCAAGGAGGAATTGGACATCACCATACTTTTGGTGGAGCACAATATGCGATTTGTGCAAGCGGTTTCGGATCGGGTCCTGGCATTGGATTTCGGGCAGACGATCATCCAGGGAAGCCCCGCAGATGTCTTGAGCCATCCGGAAGTCATGAAGGCCTATTTGGGAGAAGAAGATGTCGTTGCTTAAAGTCAGGAATATCGAAACCTATTACGGCCCCATCATGGCCATCAAGGGCGTATCTTTCGATGTGCAGGAAGGAGCCATCGTAACCATATTAGGCGCCAACGGCGCCGGTAAAACCACCATTTTAAAGACCATATCGGGTGTGATGGATCCGGAAAAAGGCACCATCGAATTCATGGACCAGCGAATCGAAGGGATGCCTCCCGACAGGGTCGTCCGCATGGGAATATCTCAGGTGCCCGAAGGAAGGGAAGTGTTTCACGATCTGACAGTAAAGGAAAACCTGATGATGGGGGCCTATGTCAGAAAAGACCGGGCCGGTATTCAAAAAGATCTTCAAATGGTTTATGATTATTTCCCCATTCTCGGGGAACGAACCGCCCAGTATGCCGGAGATATGAGTGGGGGCGAGCAGCAAATGATCGTCATTGCTCGGGCCTTGATGGCGAAACCCAAACTCATGCTCCTGGATGAACCATCACTGGGGCTTTCGCCACGGCTGGTGAAAGAGATTTATGAGATCATCGTCCGAATTAACAAAGAACAAAAAACAACCCTCCTGCTGGTCGAACAAAACGCTCCCATGGCGCTGTCCGTGGCCAGCCACGGATTTGTGCTTGAGCTGGGGCGAATCGTCATGGACGACACCTGTGAGGAGTTGTTGGCCAACGAAGATGTTAAAGAATTTTATTTGGGTATCAAACAAGAAAGTGTCCGGGGCACCCGACGGTGGAAGAGGAAGAAAAAATGGAGATAGCTAAAGGTCCACAGTTGCAAATAAGCCTTTTAGAGTCAGAAACAAACACCGTTTCCCGTTTATTTTGGCGCAGGGTTAAAGAGTGGCATGATCAAACAGCCATGCGCAAAAAAGAATATGGTCTCTGGAAAAATATTTCGTGGCGGACATATGGTGAAAAAGCCAAATATGCGGGGTTGGGATTGATCGAGCTGGGTCTGGAAAAAGGAGATCGGGTGGCTATTACCAGCGAGAACAACCCTGAATGGCTTTACAGCGACATGGGTATATTGGCCGTGGGAGGTGTCACCGTTGGTATCTATCCAACAGATTCCCCAAATCAGGTGGAATATGTCGTTAAGCACAGTGGAGCCAAATTTTATATCGCCGAAGACGAGGAACAACTCGACAAAATATTGGAGGTCAGAGATAATCTTCCCCTTCTTAAAAAGATCATCATCATAGACATGGAGGGCCTTCGGCATTTTTCGGATCCCATGTGCACAAGCTTCGACGATTTGTTGGCGTTGGGTAAGCAACTCGACGAACGGGACCCCGCTCTGTTTAAAAAGCGGCTCCAGGAACCTCAGCCCGATGATCTCGCTGTTCTTATTTATACCTCCGGGACGACCGGTCCACCCAAAGGAGCCATGATTTCCCATCGCAACATTCTCAGCGTCATGGAAATGCAAAATGCGGTTTACCAGGGATATCAAACTGATGAAATCCTATCCTTCCTACCCCTTTGCCACATTGCCCAGCGCACTGTCTCTGCGTTCAACCCTCTAATAGCAGGATATAGGGTCAATTTTGTTGAAGAATTGGACACCATTCCTGAGAATATGCGCGAGGTTTCGCCGACTGTTTTTTTTGCAGTACCGCGTATATGGGAGAAGTTTTATTCTGCGCTGGTGCTCACGATGATAGACTCCACCCGTCTGGAAAAGCTGGCCTATAAGTGGGCTACAGGCATCGGTCAGAAATGTTCCGACTACAGATTAAACGGATCCGAGCCACCTTTCCATTTAAGGATTTTATTTAAACTGGCGGATTGGACCGTTTTGCGAAACCTAAAAAAAGTCATCGGACTCGATCGGGTACGATACTGTCTTTCCGGAGCTGCTCCGATTTCCCCCGAGCTTTTGAAGTTCTACCATGGACTGGGCATAGACATCGGAGAAGTCTACGGACAAACCGAGAACTGCGGACCCACTTCGATTCATTATGAAAACGATGTGAAATTCGGCACGGTTGGTACACCTTTGCCGGCAGCGCAAATACGAATTGCCGAAGACGGCGAAATCCTTCTCAAAGGCCCCCATGTTTTTATGGGTTATTTTAATGATCCGGAAAAGACGCGGGAGACCATTGTTGACGGCTGGCTGCATAGCGGTGATGTGGGCCGCATTGATGAAAACGGTCATCTTATTATCACCGACCGAAAAAAAGACATTATCATCACTGCCGGCGGCAAGAATATCACCCCCTCGGAAATCGAAAACCAGCTCAAATTTAGTCCATACATCAACGATGCGGTGGTCATTGGAGACGGCCGAAAATACCTGACAGCCCTCATTATGATCGATGATGAAAATGTAATGAAGTATGCGCAGGATAATCGGATTCCATTCACCACGTATGCCAGTTTGACGAAAGCGCCGGAAGTCATTAAACTGATTGAAAAGGAAGTGGACAAAGTCAACAAAAAATTTGCCAGAGTGGAAACGATAAAAAAGTTTCGTTTAATTGACATTCAACTGACGACGGATGATGACGAGATCACACCCACTATGAAACTTAAACGGAAGTTTGTTAATGAGAAGTTTAAGGAGGTGATAGAATCCATGTACTGAAGTGGTTTCAAAACCTCATCTAATGTCCGTTAGCTGCGTTGCAATCCGGCTCAAAATGCTCATGTACTAGCGTATATGCTCCGCTTTTTCGCCGGGTTGCGCCTTGCTAACAAACATGATCTAAGCTTTTGAAACCACTTCCATTGAGTAACACTAGCGAAAGTGCCTTTATGTGGTTAGTATTAGGGCATATGGTGGGAGCGGCTTCCAGCCGCGATTATAAACCTAAGAGGCTTGGCTATCGTGGCTGGAAGCCACTGCCACAGAGAGCTAGATGTAAAATTACTGATATTTAGTTCAAATTTTTCACCCAAAGTCAATTCAGTGTGAAGTTCTAAATTAGAACCCTATTAAAAGAAAGGAGGTACATCATGAAAAAGACACTATTGGCAGGATTTTTTATCTTTTTGTTGGGGCTGGGTTTTTCGGGACCTGTGAATGCCGAAGTGGGCGTTTCGGATACCGAAATTGTCATCGGCTCCCATCAAGATTTAAGCGGGCCCATCGCCGGTTGGGGCACCCAGGTCAAAATGGGGTTGGAAATGAGAGCTGGGGAAATCAACGAAGCCGGAGGAATTCATGGTAGAAAAATCCGGATGATCGTTGAGGACAGTGCCTATGATCCCAAAAAAGCCATCATGGTCACCAACAAGATGATCAGCCGGGATAAGGTCTTTTGCTTTATCGGAAACATGGGATCTCCGACTGCCGGGGCGACCAAACCCATCATTTCAAAAAAGAAGATCCCGCAAATGTTTCCTCTGACGGCGGCCTCACTTTTTTTCGAACCTTACGATCGATACAGCTTTGGGGGATTTACACCCTATTACGATCAGGCACGTTCTCTTGTGAAGTATTTCAAAGAAACGAGGGGATATTCAAAGTTCGGTCTCATGTACCAGGACGACGAGATGGGCGCCATCATGAAGAAAGGGGTAGAGGACCAATTGGCCGTTTATAAAATGAAACTGATAGCTGCGGAATCTTACAAGCGTGGTGCGACGGAGTTCAGCACTCAGATTTCAAAATTGAAAAAGGCCGATGTCCAACTCGTGGTGCTGGCCACTGTTATCCGGGAGACGGTCGGCGCCTTGAAGGAAGCCAATAAGCTTGGCTGGAAAGTGGACATGGTCGGCATGACACCAGCTCAAACAAAAGTTGTTATTGGATTAAGTATGAAAGCGGGTTTCTCGCCCGATGGTTTTTACTGCGCCTCCCAGACGCCTTACCCTTATCCTGACAGTCCCCGACCATCAGTTCGAGAGTGGTGGAAGAGACATGTCAAGATGTTTGGCAAAGACCCCGACTTTCCTACCGTAGCAGGATATGCCGGGATCGAGTTTTTCAGGATAGCCGCTGAAAAGGTGGGTCGCGATTTGACACGCGAGAAACTGATCGATGCCCTGGAAACCTTTCGGAACGTTCCGGATGAAACCTTCGGGGGAGCGCCGATTACATTTACGTCCACCTCCCATCAGGGTGCTTATGATGTCTTTATGACCCAGGTCAAAGCAGGGAAATTCGTCAAGATATCTGATTTTATTGATTTCAGGAAATAGCTTGTATTTGCATTTTCCTGATAGATCTATTTTTTTTTGATATCAACACAAAAATAAACCCCATATGAAAGGGTTTCCGCTGTGACACCCGCGGAGGCCCTTTCTAATAGGAGCAATATTTATATGAGCAAACTGGTATTGCGGGAAGATAAAGACGGTATCAGCATCCTTACCCTTAATCGTCCGGAATCTTTGAACGCTTTAAGCCCCTCCTTGTTTGTCGAGTTGCGGGAGCACGTTGACGCCATCGCGCAGTCCTGCGATCATGTCGGGTGTGTGATCCTGCAGGGTGCCGGCCGATCTTTCAGTGCCGGCAATGACTTAAAAGCCATTCAAAAAGGAGAGACAGCGCCCAGTGAACATTTTCAGGCCGAAACCATCGATGCATTGGAAGCCATGCCCCAGCCGGTGATCGCTGCTGTTCAGGGTCACTGTTATACCGGTGCACTGGAACTGGTGCTGGGCTGTGATCTTTTGATTTGCTCTGAAAATGCAAAATTTTTTGATACACATGCTAAATGGGGATTGTCCTCCACATGGGGCATGAGCCAGCGGCTGCCGCGGCGAATAGGATATTTAAGAGCCAAGGAAGTCATGTATACGAGTCGCGAGATTTCCGGCAAAGAAGCGGAAGCTATCGGGCTTGCCAACCGATGCGTACCGGATAATGAATTAACCGAGGCCGTGATGAAACTCGCGCGAGCCATTGTTGAAAATTCCTGGTTTACTTTGCGCACTTACAAAATGCTGATGCGAGAGGGGAGCAGACGAATCCTTTCTGAGGCATTGGCATTTGAGCGCGAAAACAGTCCCGGTATCGGACCGGATACGTTACAAAGGCTCGAAAAATTTTTTAAATCCAGAATGAATGAAAAATGATCAAACTTGACAAAAGCAAACACGAAAAAATTCATACCCGCCGGATTGATGTCGCAACATATGAAGGCCACTCAGATACTATCATTGTAGAAGGAAGACTAAAGGATGAGCGGTTCAAGCAAATATACCGTCCGACCGGTGAGAACGTGCCGCCCGGAACTGTTCACCATATGATTATCCGGATGAAGGTCCGGAGGTCGGAATTGATCATAGAAGATATTGATGTGGACATGCCCACGGTACCCCATGAGGGATGCCCGGAAACCCGCACATCCCTTGAACCGGTAAAAGGAATGCGAATCACCTCGGGTTTTACCACAAAGGTAAAAGATTTGGTCGGTGGTTCCAAAGGATGTGCGCATCTGGTTGCGCTTTTGGTGAGCATGGCGTCGGCGGCGGTCCAAGGGGCTTGGACGGCTTTGTCTCGAAATCCGGTGGAAAACTCCGGTTATTTAGAAAGAGCGATGCAAACAATTGTCGACACTTGCAGGGTCTGGCGGACCGACGGTCCGATGCTTAAGAAATACAGGAAAAAATTTAAGCGTAAATCATGAACTATATAAGCATGGAAAATTATGACTCGAGCCATGGCACTAACCCAAACAGACTTTCAAAAATTCTTCAATCCGCGACATATTGCCATTGTCGGTGTGTCAACTGGAAACTACAAATTCGGGGGTACGAGCTTTTTGATGAAACTCCAGGATGGCGGCTATCCGGGAAAATTATATCCAATTAATCCGAATGCTAAAGAGATCAGGGGGCTGAAAATTTTTCCGGATGTGTTGTCCCTGCCTGAGGTGCCTGATTTGGCCATGGTGTGTGTTGCCGCAAAGTTTGTTCCCTCAGTTCTTGAACAGTGCGCCCAAATCGGGCTTAGGCACATCCACATCCTAACCTCCGGTTTCAATGAAACAGGACGGGAAGAAGGCCGAAGGTTGGAGGAGCAGTTAGTCGCCATTTCCAAGGCTAACCGATTGCTGATCATCGGACCAAATTGTATGGGCCCGTATTGCCCTTCGGCGCGCCTGACCGCATGGGGGGCAATACCGGGGCTGAGTGGGACGCTGGGAATCATTTCTCAAAGTGGAGGACTTACCCAGCGCCTCACCGAATATACCTATTCCCTTGGTATCGGTGTTGGCAAGGCGGTTAGTTTCGGAAACGGAACGGTTTTGAACGCGACAGATTTTCTCGAAGCCATGGCTGAGGATGAGAGCATCAGCATCATCGCCATGTACCTGGAGAGTGTCCGGGATGGTCGCAGGTTCTTGCAAATTGCCAGGGATGTCGGAAAAAAGAAACCGATTATCCTGTGGAAAGGCGGAGAGAGCAGAGCGGGGGCCGCAACTGCGGCCTCACATACAGGCGCCATGTCCGGCGAGCAGAGGCTGTGGGAAGCCTTCTTTCGCCAAACAGGAACAATTCATGTGCGCTCGATGAATGAATGTGTGGATATCATCATGGCATTGAGCATGCTTTCTGCGCCCGCAGGAAAAGGTGTATTTATCATTGGCGGTGGGGGAGGAAACAGTGTGGCTTGTGGTGATCTCTGCGTTCGAGAGGGGCTTGATGTGCCCCAGCTGTCTGCCTCTAGCATGGAAAGCCTTCGCCGCGTTGTACCGGTGGCAGGTTCAATTGCCGGAAACCCCCTTGATATGTGGCTGACATTTACTGATGCCGGCTATCTGGCAGATGTGTTGGACCTGGCCTACAAGGATCCTTCTGTTTCAATGGTCATTGTGGATCGGCTCATTCCAAGAAAAGCCTTTCATATGCCCGATATGATCGATCCGACTCCCGAAATAATTGAATTTCTTCAAAGTCGGCATAATAAAAAACCGACTGTGTTTGCGATTGATTCTGAAGGTGGAGACCCGGATCTGGTCCGGAAGGGATCGAATTTGAAGACCCAATTTTGCAACTCCGGCATACCTGCCTATCCGTCTGTCAGGAGGGCGGCAAGAGCCCTTTTCCACCTTTACAGCTATCATAACTTCAGAAAAAAAAGCGAGTCATCACGAAAATGAACTTTGCGTTGACTTTGTATATGAAGATACCTTAACGTTAAAGTGACCGTTCAGGGTTCAGCCCAGCCGCTGGCCTGAAAAGCGGCCAGTTTGATCAAAGAAAAAACTCAAATACAGGAAAACAAGAAAAAAACACGATATTCTGTCTCCTGTCCTCTGATTTCTGTCTTCTGCGAGGTTATATGATCAAAGCTACCTTCTGGGACTTCGGCGGGGTACTTACTACAGGGCCGTTTGACGCTTTCAAGAAATTTGAACAGGATCATAATCTACCGGAGAATTTTATCCGTATGATTAATGCCACCAATTCGGACACAAATGCCTGGGCCAGATTGGAAAGAAATGAAATCAACCTCAAGGAGTTTGACCGCGCATTTGAGCAGGAGACCCGACTAGCCGGTCATCCGATTCGGGGACTTCAGGTTCTGGAACTTATAGCGGGCGATCTGCGTTCGGATATGGTTGAAGTGCTTCGCCGATGCAAGCAACATTTTCGGACTGCCTGTCTGACCAATAATATAGACTTCGGCAATAAGCCGGATAACCGATTGACCGGCGAACGCTCGGTTGAATTTCGGAAAGTAATGAAATTGTTTGACTACGTCATCGAATCAAGTAAAGTCGGGGTGCGCAAACCGGATCCCCGCTTTTACGAGATGGCCTGTGAAATTGTAAAGGTGGCTCCCCATCAGGTGGTCTTTCTCGACGATCTCGGAATCAACTTAAAGCCGGCACGAGCGATGGGAATGACCACCATAAAGGTAACCGACCCGCGAAGGGCGATAAATGAACTGGAAGATGTTCTGGGAATAGAATTTACTTAGTGTGATTTCTTTTTTTATTTGACAGGATGTACTGGATTTACATGATATAATATTCTTGGCTTTCCGGATGAACCCCAAAAAAATCCTGATCATCCTGTTGATCCTGTCTAATGTAAAATAAATTTTAAAAAGAAAGGAGGACCTATGGTCGGAATATGTTCGTATGGCGGTTACGTACCGCGCTTTCGTTTAAACCGGATGCTGGTTTATCAAGCCATGGGCTGGATGAACCCGGCCAACATTGCCAATTCAGGCGGAGAAAAATCGGTTGCCAATTTTGATGAGGACAGCATCACCATGGCCGTGGCCGCCGGCCTGAATGCCATCAAAAAAAGGGATCGTTCAGAAGTACAAGGTGTTTATTTTGCTTCGACCACCATGCCTTACAAAGAAAGGCTGAATGCAGGAATTGTATCGGCTGCCCTTGGCCTCAATGATCACATTCGCACGGCGGATTTCTCCGGCGGCCTCAAAGCCGGCACCACGGCACTTTTGTCTGCCCTGGACGGGGTTGAGGCTAAAAGATTGAATAACGTTGTTGTTACGACCGCCGATTGCAGGCTGGGAAAGCCGGCCTCTCCCCAGGAGCTTATTTTCGGTGATGCGGCGGCAGCCCTTGTGATCGGGGATAAAGATGTAATTGCCGAATTCAAGGGATCCTATTCCGTGACCTATGATTTTGCGGATCACTACCGGGGACAGTCCGCAAAATACGACCGCCAGTGGGAAGATCGCTGGATCCGGGATTTGGGCTTTGATCAGTTCATTCCCGAGACAATTAACGGCCTTCTGAATAAGTATAGCCTAAAAATCGATGATTTTGCCGGAGTTATTTACGACTGTCACTATGCGGCCGCCCGCAAGAAACTCAGCAAGGTATTGGGTATTTCCCCGCAGAAAGATCACACTAATTTACAGGCGGAAGTTGGACAAAGCGGGACCGCCCATTCGCTGGTGATGTTGGTCAATGCGTTGGAAGCGGCCAAACCGGGAGACAAGCTTCTGGTAGTCAGTTTTGGCAGCGGTTGCGATGCCCTCTATTTCGAGGTGACGGATAATATCAAGAAGCAAAAGAACAGAAACGGGATCTCCGCCTGTCTGTCCAATAAGGCGGAACTGGATAACTACACCAAATATCTCGTCTGGCGCAATATATTACCCGGTGACGCCGGCCTGCGCTCTGAAGAAGATGTTTGGACGCGCTGGTCGGCGCTGTGGCGTTCGCGTAAAACGGTTCTGGGTCTTTGGGGCACAAAATGCAAAAAATGCGGTACGGCTCAGATTCCGCCTCAGAAGATATGCGTCAACGCCGAATGCGGGGCCATTGACAGGATGGAAGATTATCTTTTCTCAGATAAAATCGGGCATATTGCCAGCTTTACCGGTGATATGCTGGCTGCATCGTTAAATCCGCCGGCTGTTTACGGCCAGATCGAGTTTGAAGGCGGCGGCAAGATGATGTTTGACTTTACCGATTGTAATCTTGATGATCTGGCGACCGGGATGCCGGTTTCCATGAGTTTTCGCAGAAAATACTATGATGAAAAACGGGACATTTCCGGCTATTTCTGGAAAGCGGTTCCCCTCAAGGAGGTGAAATAAATGGCAGACGGAATTAAAGATAAGGTAGCCATATTGGGTATGGGATGCACCCGCTTTGGTGAACGCTGGGAAGCATATGCGGAAGATCTGGCGACCGAAGCCTTTGTCGAATGTTTGGAAGATGCCGGAATTGAGAAAAAAGAGATTCAGGCGGCATATATCGGAACCCATATTGATGAAATCAATGTGGGCAAGGCAGGCGTTCCTTTAGGCGTGGCATTAAAATTACCCTATATTCCGGTCACCCGAACCGAAAACTATTGCGCCACCGCCACGGAAGCTTTTAGAGCGGCCTGTTATTCGGTGGCTGCCGGCGTTTATGACATCGTCCTGGCGCTTGGGGTAGAAAAACTAAAAGACACCGGTTATGGTGGTTTGCCGTCAGGCGGATCAATGGGCGTTAAGCCCTTTATGATGGGTGCCAACATGACCGCGCCGGGCATGTTTGCCCAACTGGCCACTGCTTACAGCGCCAAATGGGGTGTCCCAATGGAAAAGATCAAAGATGCCATGGCCCATGTATCGGCCAAAAGCCATGCCAATGGTGCGCTCAACCCCAAGGCGCATCTGCGAAAGGTGGTGACCGAAGAACAGATCAAAGCCGCCCCGATGATTGCCTATCCACTGGGACTTTTTGACTGCTGTGGGGTAAGCGACGGTTCTGCTTGTGCCATCGTAACCACGCCGGAAATTGCCAAAAACTTGAAAAAGAATCAGGACGTTGTCAAGGTAAAGGCTCTATCGGTCTCCGTCAGTTCAGGTGAGGAGTCCATCGGCAATACCTGGGACGGCGCCCATTTTGTTACTACCCGAATTGCGGCTACCAACGCATACGAAGAAGCCGGCATTAAAAATCCCAGAGAAGAGATAAGTATGATGGAAGTGCATGATTGCTTTTCCATTACCGAGATGGTGACCATGGAAGATCTGCACATTTCTGAAAAAGGCGGTGCCTATAAGGACGTTATGGACGGTTTTTACGATCTCAACGGGCAGGTGCCCTGCCAGGTGGACGGTGGCTTGAAATGTTTCGGCCATCCCATCGGCGCTTCGGGATTGCGCATGCTTTATGCCATGTATGAACAATTGTTGGACAGAGTGCCTGAGGAAAGAAAAGTCAAGAATGCCCGTATGGGGTTGACCCATAATTTGGGCGGTATGCCCCATCAAAACGTGGCCGCGATTTCCATTATCGGAATAGACTGAAAAGGAGATAGAAATCATGATTGAAGACATTTTAAAGAAAATCGTTTGGCTCGGACATGATGGATTCCGAATTGATGCCAGCAAGACGGTTTATATCGATCCGTATCAAATTTCAGACGGCCCTGAGGCGGATTTGATATTAATTACCCATGACCATTTTGATCACTGTTCGCCCGATGATGTGGCCAAGGTGCAGCATTCCGGCTCGGTGATCGTCACCGAGAAAGATTCCGCGGCAAAGCTTTCAGGAGATGTGCGGGTCGTCAAGGTGGGAGAGACGCGATCCATTGATAACGTCCAAATTGAAGCCGTTGCAGCCTATAACACGAACAAAGATTTTCATCCCAAAAGCAAAGGCTGGCTGGGCTTTATCGTCGAAATCGACGGCGTGAAGGTCTATCATGCCGGGGATACCGATTTTATTCCTGAGATGAAAGATTTCGATGTAGACATCGCCCTGCTTCCGGTTTCCGGAACCTATGTCATGACCGCCGATGAAGCCGTGGAGGCCGCTCTGGCGATCAATCCGAAAATCGCCATTCCCATGCATTATGGTGCCATCGTCGGCGGAGAAAACGACGCCACGAAGTTTAAACAAGCTCTGGAAGGGAAGGTAGAGGTTCATATATTAGGTTGAACCAGTTGAGCCCGTTTGCCTGTTCGCCGGCAATATTAGAAAGATCTCAGCACTAACTGGCCAAACCGGCACTCGTAAGCTTATACCTGATGACAAAAATTTAAAACTTAAAAGTATTTCTGTCATTTCTAAGTTAGGCCAATTGTTTGGTTCATTGTTTTGAACATTTGAAAATTCGAGTTTCGTATTTTTTTCGAATTTCGTGCTTTAGATTTCCGGTTTATCCGGGTCAGGAGTATACCTATGGGACCACTTCAGGGTGTGAAAATCATCGAGGTCGGGGGTATCGGGCCGGGTCCGTTTTGCGGAATGATGCTGTCGGATATGGGAGCTGAAATCATTCGAATCGAACGAAAGGGACAGGTTGGATTAACCCAGCCTAAATTCGATGTGATGATGCGGAACAGACGCTCGATAGGAATCGATCTCAGAAAACCGGAAGGCGTTGCCGCCGTTCTCAAAATGGTTGAGAAAGTGGATGCCCTGCAGGAGGGATTTCGGCCGGGCGTGATGGAGAAATTGGGTTTGGGGCCGGATGTGTGTCTAGTGCGAAATCCCCGTCTGGTTTATGGCAGAATGACCGGTTGGGGGCAGGAGGGCCCGCTTGCCAAAGTAGCCGGTCATGATATCAACTACATTTCATTATCGGGAGCGTTGCACACCTTTGGTCGAAAGGGGCAAAAGCCGGTGGCTCCATTGAACATGGTGGGGGATTTTGGAGGCGGTGGCATGCTGCTCGCATTCGGCATCGTTTGTGCCCTTTTTGAAGCCCGGAAATCCGGTCAGGGCCAGGTGGTGGATGCAGCCATGGTGGACGGTTCTGCGGCCTTGATGACCATGATATACGGTCTGCGAGCCTCAGGTTTTTGGGCGGATGAACGTGGCGTTAATCTTTTGGACAGCGGTGCGCACTTTTACGATGTCTATGAAACTGCAGACGGCAAATACATCTCGGTAGGATCCCTTGAGCCTCAATTTTATGAGCTTTTGTTAAAACATACAGGAGTCGATGATCCTGATGTTAAAAGCCAGTTGGATCCCAAAAAATGGCCGGAGTTCAAAGAAAAGCTGACCGAAATTTTTAAGACAAAAACCCGGGATCAATGGTGCGAAGTCATGGAAGGCACCGATGTGTGCTTTGCGCCGGTTTTATCTCTTGATGAGGCCCCTGAACATCCGCAAAATAAGGTGAGAAATACATTTGTTGAAGTCGATGGAGTTCGGCAGCCGGCACCTGCCCCGCGCTTTTCACGAACCGCTCCCGAAATAAAAACTCCGCCGCCAACACCCGGAGAAAATACGGAACACGTTTTGGGAGATTTTGGATTTCACACGGAGGATATAGAAGCATTGAAGAAGGCGGAGGTGATATAAGCAAAGCGATTTTTTAAAAAATACGTTTTAACTTTCTAGCCTGGCAATATTCGACAAAGTGTTTGATGGTCGCCTTGATGAGCCGGATGCCGCCATAATAACCATGCAACTGCACGTCTCGCGTCAGATCATAAACAGAACGAAAGCGGACTCGATCATTTTCCGCCAATACGATATCTACCGAATCCCACTCGTACAGGACAACTTCGGCACAGAAGTTGCGCACGGTAACAGAGATGGTTTTGCCATTATAATGCAGTGAACTATTTTGGAACAGTAGCGCCCAGACAAGAGGTTGAGTATTGTCCACTGTCATCGGTAAATTTAATGAACAGCTAAGTAGCTGAAAATTAAAATTTATAATGGTGAAAAAACCTTGACTTATAAAAAAAATTCTTCAATTATAAGTACGTTATAAAGATTCACAACCCACTCGTTTCCAAATTGGATATAAATTATTTCCGTCCCTTTGGTTAATTTCATTACCGGATGGGCACTAACTAAAGGAGGTCATATGTTAAAAAAAGCCAAAAAATTTGAAAAGGACAAGACCCCTGTTTCAAGTGAGATCACAGAGGAGGAAAAATCTTTATTGATCTCAGGTGCTGTTTCCAAGGATGAAAAAACAATCATTGGTGAACGTATTACAATTGAAGGACGCATTCATGGCCAGGAACACCTGATCATTCATGGATCAATGAAGGGTGCCATAGAACTGGAAAAACATAATTCTGATATAGGCTCCGAAGGACGGTTTGAGGGCGAAATCCATGCCCAAAATGTCAGCATTAGTGGACAGATGAATGGAAACATTAAAACTCAAGGCAAAGTAAAAATTACAAAAGAGGCTGATTTTATCGGCGAGATTAAGGCCAAAAGCATTTCGATAGAGGATGGCGCTTATTTCAAGGGGGCAATCGAGCTGGAGCGAGAACCCAACCGGAAGTCAACGCAGACAGAAAAAGCAAAAGCGACAAGTTCCCCTCAACCGGATAAAGAACCAAAGAACCAGTCGGAAAATAACGCCAAAAAAGGGAATTGATTCTTGGAAAATTCCTCCGCCCCACTTCCGAACACCCCAAACGATTTATTTTACCCTGCTGAATACTCCAGCATGATGCTCCAAATGTATGTCGAGAATCTCAAGCAGCGCCGGGAAATACAGGTGCTCGATATGGGACCGGTTTGTGAAGAAAACATCATGTTCTTCGGGCAACAGGTAAAAAGGCATTATGTTTGTGACATGTTTATTCGACTGGACCGGAATCGACGCAAGAAATTAAAATTGGCCAATTTGTGGAACCATTTAGACTATCCGCAGCAGAGTTTCGATGGGATCCATCTCTGGGATTTGGTTGATCATTTGAAGGACGCTGAGGTCACTAAATTGATGGAATTGTGTCATTTCATGTTGAGGCCCATGGGCATGATAATGGCATATACTTTTGATGAACATTCGATCCCATCGTTTATATACTCTTTTGTAATCCGGGATAACGATCGTATAACCTTCCGGCCTCAACACCACTTAGATCTTCCCTGGTATTACCGCACCAACAGAGAATTGACATTACTGCTGGCAACATTTCGACTCATCAAGTCTTTCCTCTACCGAAATGGTATCAGGGAATTCCTTTTTCAGCGGGTCTGAATTTTCCTGGCTTCACAGCCGACGCCGATTCAAATACCGTAAATTTATTATTCCTCTGCTCTGATTGCCATTGGCTGCCGCCAGTATCGTATATGTAACACCGGAAAATGTCCGATGGGTATAACGACTCAAGAGCCCTCTTTAAAATCACGCTTTGATATAGAAAAATATGCAAAAATAAAATTACATAGAGTATTATTTATTCTTCTTCAGGGTGCTACAACGTTTTAAGGTGTCGGGTTTTTCGCCGGCGGATTCAGGTTTCAGGGACAGCATTTGCCGTGTCTGATTCTTTTGTAATTCGGGTCCAAAAGGTTTAAAAACGACTAACAATTGCGGCAGCACCGTCAGTGCGGCAATGAGTGCAATGAACATGGCTAAAGCGGTCAGCAAACCGAAATAGATGCTGGGGATGAAATTGGACAGGGCCAAGATTGAGAAACCGATGATGATCGTCAATGACGTATAATACAAGGCATAGCCGATGCTTGCGTGACACTGATGAACGGTTTGAATATAATTCCCGGCAGCATTAAACTCATGTTTGAATCGATAAATATAGTGAATGGTGTTGTCGACACCAATTCCGATACTGATCGCCGCGATGGTGATGGTCATCATGTCAAGTGGAATACTCAGCCAGCCCATTGCGCCAAGGACAAATCCAATGGCAAGCAGATTGGGGGTTATCGCGATCAATGCGAGTTTCAAAGACCGAAACAGAATCATAAACATGCACATAAGGGCCAGAATGACGACTCCGAGCGTCAGGATTTGCGAATTGAAAAGACTCTGCAGCATATTGTTATACAGCACAAGCAAACCGGCTAAATGCACATGCTCTAACTTTAGGCCGAATTGGCTGGTCAGATCATGGCGTATTTGTTTCAGCAGCGCATTGCGTTTCAATGTTTTTTCGGAATCCCTGACACGGATTGAAAAACGGAGCTGATTATATTTCGGCGATACATAAGGTTTTATCAACAGACGCTTAAATCTATCAGGCAGTTCGCTGTAAAGCATGGCCAGTTGAAAATTGTCTAAAGATTTGCCGTTGTTCAACTTTGCGGCAATTTTCATCATCGTTCCCAGTGAAAGCACTTTTCCGGTTTGCGGTAAGCTGTCAAGATAATCCTGGATCTTCGTCACCAATTCCATCTTGTCAGCGGTAAACCAGTATTTTTCATCATCTTCCGGCTCATCAAATTCATCAAACTCTTCAAAGGCATCGTTTAAAACCACATCTGCGTTAGTGCTGCTTATAGGCGCTGATACTTCATGCGGTTTGATCTCGATGATGACATCCAGCGGCGTGGTGCCCCCCAGATTTTGATCGATGACTTTCATGCCTTGGTGGATTTCGGTTGTATCTTTGAAGTAGTTAATAAAGCTGTTTTCAACGGTCAGTCTGGAAATTCCGATGGCACTGATGATAAATACGATAAGGCTGATTATCAGTATCATGCTGCCATGGGCTTCAGTGAACTTGGCCAAAAACGCTGTCAACGAGAAATGCGAGTTACGCCTAATCTGCGGAGTTTCTTTGTTCATCAGCATGAGACCGGTAGGTAAGATGAGAAATGTCAATAGCAGCGAGACAATGATACCGGCACTCATCATCCACCCAAAAGTTATGACAGGCAGGATGTCACAAAAAAGCAGCGAGCCAAATCCGGCAATAGTAGTTAGTGCGGCATATAGGCATGGCGTGAGTTTCAAACGGATGGTATCGAGGATAAGCTCTCGTTGTTCAGTTTCAGGATTTTGGGACAGAAGTTCTCTGTACCGCACAATCAAATGAATCGTGATGGCCATGGTGATGATAAGTTGCAGTGATATGAAGTTGGAAGATATGACCGTTACCTGCCAGCCGAACATACCCAAAAGTCCCATCATGGAAATTGCGGAAAAGGCACAGCAGAGCATCGGCAGTAAAATCCAGCGTTTCCTTTTAAAAATAATGCCTAAAATAATTACCAGAAGAAATGGGACCCCGAAGCCAAATGTCTTTAAATCGTTTTTTATAAATTTGATCAGATCGTCTGCGATCATGCTGACCCCGCCCAAAAAAAGTTCGGTGTCCTGACGGTGTTTTTCCATAATTGCACGGATCTCAGCAATTTCCTCATGCCGGATCTTCTTGCGCTTTTGCCGGTGCTGTTGTAATTCTTGGGCGATTTTAATGAATTCCGCATGCTCTGATTCAGTAAGCAGCGCATGGGTCTTTTTTTCTCTAAAATGTTCGCTGCGGGCCAATAATTCCTGATACGCGTTATCAGTCCGGAATCTGATCTGAAGGGCAGTCGTTTTAAGATCCGGGCTGACCAGCAGATTTTTGTAAAGGGGGCTGGTGCCGAACTCAATCCTGGCCAGTTTTCGATCAACTGTTGGCGACTCGATCGTGTTGATATTGGACACCATCTCCGTAAGCGGCAAAGGTGGGCTTTCCAGCAAAGGGGCGTCAAGTATTGAAGTTACCGATGATACCCTTTCCAACTGCTTTAATTCATCCCGCAGCCGGGCCAGCTTTTCCAGGCTCTTGTCTGAGAACAAATCGTTTTCCGGCGTATAGGTTATTAATAAATAATCATGCCCCCCATAGCGAGTATTAATAAGCCGCGAGTATTGTAGGTCTTCGTCGGTTTGGAGAATTAACGTTTCAGCTGATGCATCAAGCTTAAAGTCCATTGCCTGAAAGCCAAGGAAAGAAACCACTGCCAACAAACAGAGTACTGTGATTCCCGGCCGCTTCAGGATAACCTTGTCGTAAAAACGGATTATCAAATCGTGCAGTGTTGTCATATTGTGGCTTTATGCAGGGGATAGATCCTTTTATTGGGGAACAGATTTTTCCAGTTCTAACAGAAGATCCTCAATCGTCCCACTTTGCAGTATTTGGATAAATTGAGACCGGTAGCTTCTGATAATGCTGACGCCCTGAATCTCCATATCATAGATTTTCCAGTCGTTTTGTGATTTATAAAGCTTGTATAAAATGGATGTCTTTTTGTCCATTGAGATCAGATAAGTTGGGATTTGAATTTTTTTCTTACTCAGGATAGACGGTTCGTACATGATTTTTTCGTTTTTATAGAGCGTCAATTTTTGGAGATATGACCGCTTCATTTGTTTTGTAAAAAGTTCCGTAAATATTTCCTTGTTTTCCCTGGCCAGCTTGGGCCAGTGTTTTCTTCCTAAAGTTAGCTTGGCCATCAGCGCAAAATCGAATATTGGCGACATGATTTTGTCTACTTCATCGATCTTGACCTGAAGTGAAGCATCTTTTTTTTGTAAAACGGTGATCGCCGCGTTAAGTTTGCTTTTTAATAATTTTTCAGCAGCAATTTTATCATCGGCGATGACTGTCTGGCATAAAATGAGCACGCTTAAAAAAGCATAGGATAATCTTTTCATATCGATTCCTTTTGTTGAGTAAATATACATTAGAGAGCCACAGGGGTCAAATTCATCTTAAATAGTTTTAGATGGTTGGCGGTTATCAATTGTCGCACGCAAACTAAATTACATTCCCTAAAATAAGACGATACCTTATCTGGTGTTGTCGAGATTTAGCGTTTTGTGAAGTTGCCAGTTATGATATGATATTCATTCAGAAATAAAAAACCTGGTTCTTTGGGCCCTGATTCTTTGCATTATTCTTTGGGGTAAGCGATTTTTGTTGATTGAAAACCGTGGGTTGAAGAAAGGAGGACCGTTTTGAGGCAAAGACGAAGATTATTTGTCTATGGTTTACTTTTATCAGCAGCATTAATTCCATTGAGTTGTGCAGCGCCCGAACCTAAACCGATACCCGCTTTGGCTAAATACATTGAGGTAGATTTTAGCAAGTTTACAAAAGGGCTTTTTTTCGATGAGTATAATGCGCAATATGTAAAACTCGCTTGTATCTACAAGGGCACTGGAATAAAGCCGGTGGGTGGATTGTCGGCTGACGAACATTTAAATTTATCGGTCGGTTCTCCAACCGAGGAATATGCGGACCGAATTACGGTAGTAGTTCCTAAGAATATCGCTGGAATTGTTCCATCGCTGGAATATTCAGATAAAATTAGAGTATATGGTCAAGCACGTCCAATGACTGTGATCTACTCGAATACGGGTGTAAAAAAGGAAAAGCTATTTATTGTGGCAGATCATATCGAAAAATTATACCCTAATTGAGTTTTGACTCAATTAGGTCTCTGCGTTGTCAGGTTTGCAAAGGTTCATTCCCTCTCATAATCAAGATCAAGTTCGATTAAAACCGTATCGAATTTTTCAATCGCTCGCAGGTAATCGACTTTTTCAAAAGACATTTCTGACACGACCGTGCCTCGGTCATGGACGATGTACGCCCATTTTTGGCTGTCGTTGACAATAAGGTGAGAGTAGGAGAAAGCCGAATAGCGGATATGTCTTAGACTAAAGCCATTAATACAGCTCATCAGATAATCAAGTTTTTCCCATACGGTGCTTCGAATATGTTTCATCGGCTTCAATCGATCTAGCTGGTGGAAATTTTGTTTCCCTCTTTTATGACCACTAAGCCCTTAAGAAAAAATAACAATTTTTTATCCTAAGACAAACAAAGCGCATGCAATTGGGAAGAAAGCTGTTTTTTCAAGAAAAGTCAAGATAGAAAGGATTTAAATCATATTGACCGTAGGATATCAAACCGAATTTTTGATTTTTTGATAATTCTTCTTTCGCCGGATAAAAACATTCTTTCAGACTTGAAAAAGCGAAAATCCATTGATAAAAAAAATTGATTTCCATAATAAAATAATTATTTTTTCGAAATGAATATTTTGAACACTGTATGAAGGAGGCGGACCATGAAATTAACCCTATATTTTTTTTCTGTATTGGTTCTTTCAGCGTTTTTTGCAGGCTCAGTGAATGCCGGAGACTTTATGGTATATCCTGCTCAAGGACAGAGTGAAGATCAGACGGAAAAGGACAAATTCGAGTGCTATACCTGGGCAAAAAACCAAACCGGCTTCGATCCCATGAAAACACCCACGACATCAAAGGCCCCCCCTCCTAAAGAGAAAGAAACCTGGGGCGCTGGTAAAGGAGCCGTTGGCGGAGGCTTGCTCGGTGCCGGCACAGGTGCGCTTATTGGCGGCAGGAAAGGCGCCGGAAGAGGAGCTCTGATTGGTGCCGGCGGTGGTGCCGTGGTCGGTGGTATACGAAGATCGGATCAGAAGAGGCGCGAACAACAGAGACGCCAGCAATGGGAACAAGAAGAGACCCAAAAGTATATGCGCTCACGCAGCGATTACAACCGCGCGTACAGTGCCTGCCTTGAAGGTCGCGGATATAGCGTGAAATGATTCAGAGGACAGATAACAGAAGATAGCGGTCAGAGGACAGTCAACAGAGGACGGAGATTCGAGTACAAATTAGCTTCCAAATTAAAAAGGAGATAGCCGTGAAGAGTTTAAAAATACTTGGTTTGATTGCATTTATCATCCATCTTTTTTCCCTAACCGTTTTAGCCGAAGATTTCGACGGCTCGCGGTCCCTGCTATGTGCAACGATGGATGTGGTCGAATGCCTTCCCGGAGGAAACTGCCAAAGGGTAACCCACGACAGCATCGATGTCCCAAAATTTGTAATAATCAACTTTAAGGATAATAACCTGAGCATTCCGGGGGCCCCTAAAAACAGACCGCCCAGCAAGATCGAGCGAACGGAGAGCGTTGACGGCAAGCTTATTTTGCAGGGTGCTGAAGACGGCATCGAGGGTGTAAGAGACGGCTTGGGTTGGACCATTGCCATCTCAGAGCAGACAGGTGATATGGTATTTTCCGCTTCAGGTGAGCAAGTGGCATTTGTCGTTTTTGGCGCTTGCACGCCTCAATAATGAACACTTACCATCAACCTACCAGAATTCGACAATAAAATATCCTAAACTTCGAATTTAGCAATGGCCTATTTTTGCCTAAACTAACCAAAAACCAATGAAAGCTAGAAAGCAAAAAAAGTGGAAAAATATAATCAGCTGTTGCGAATCGAAGAGGATCTGGGCAGCGAAGCCCGATATGCCGGCAAAAATGGTTTTGTGCGGCCGGTGCGGTTTTAAGCCCTGAGGGTTTTTTAACTTGCAACAGAAATTATTGTCCGCAGGGGTCGGATATGAAACCTTTAAAAAAGGCAAAAAATTTCAGAGGGCCTGAGGGTCCGGTTGTTCTGGCCATTTTAGATGGTATTGGCATCGGCAAATATGAGGAAGGCGATATTGTTCGTAAGGCGAATACGCCCACATTAGATTGGCTTTCTCAAAACAGCATTTTTTCTCAGCTGAAAGCACATGGAACGGCAGTGGGCATGCCCTCTGATGCGGATATGGGCAACAGCGAGATCGGTCACAATGCCATCGGCTGCGGACGCGTTTTTGCTCAGGGTGCTAGCCTTGTCAACAAATCAATAGAAACCAGGGCTCTTTTTGAAGGAGACGTTTGGAAGGAATTGATCGAAAACGTGCTCGGCCATAATTCCAAGCTTCACTTCATCGGTCTTTTATCAAACGGTAATGTTCACAGCCACATCGACCATCTGGAAGCCCTGCTGACGGAGGCAAAAAACGAAGGCGTTAAAAAAGCCTGCGTACATATTCTTTTGGATGGCAGGGATGTTCCACCGACATCTGCATTGGAATACGTTAATCGGCTTGAAAATTTCCTTGCTGAGCTGAATAAGGACAGTGACATCAGATTTGCAATCGCTTCCGGCGGCGGTCGGATGAAGATAACGATGGACCGGTATCAAGCGAACTGGGGCATGGTTGAACTGGGATGGAAAACACACGTTCTAGGAGAAGGTCGAAAGTTTGAATCGGCTAATGCGGCGATAAAAACGCTGCGTGATGAAGATCCGGGAGTTATCGATCAGGACCTTCCTGCTTTTGTCATTGGCCGAAACAATGAGCCGCTTGGTCCAATTGATGAAAATGATAGCGTTATATTTTTTAATTTCCGCGGCGATAGAGCGATTGAGATAAGTCAGGCCTTTGAAGCTGATGAATTTGACAAATTCACCCGTGGACCGAAGTTAAAGGTTAAATATGCCGGTATGATGCAATACGACGGTGATGCTCTCATACCGAAGAAGTATTTGGTTAGTCCGCCGGGAATAGATCGAACCATGGGTGAATATCTCGTCAAGGCTGGTGTTAAGCAGCTTGCCATAAGTGAAACCCAAAAATTCGGCCATGTTACCTATTTTTTTAATGGCAACCGTTCCGGTAAGTTTGACGATTCTTTAGAAGATTACATCGAGATACCTTCTGACATCGTCCCCTTTGAACAACGGCCCTGGATGAAAGCCGCCGAGATAACCGACAAGGTAGTTGAAGCAATTCAAGGCGGAGAATACAAATTTATCCGGCTCAATTACGCAAACGGTGATATGGTCGGACATACCGGAGTAACAGCGGCAGTTGAAATTGCTGTCGAAACGGTAGATATGTGTGTCGCCCGACTGCTAAAGATCATATCAAAAACTAAAGGAATTCTTGTGGTCACGGCAGATCATGGAAATTCCGATGACATGTATCAAAGAGATCAAAAGACCGGGGAAATTGCTATCGATCAGCAAACCGGAAAACCGAAGCTGAAAACTGCGCATTCGTTAAATCCGGTCCCGGTCTACATTTATGAGCCAACCGGCACGGCTAAATTGCGGCATTCGGGGCATACTGATCTTGGAATCAGTAATCTGGCTGCTACGTGCCTGAAACTTCTTGGTTTTGAACCACCGGAAGATTATACGCCGAGTATCGTTGAAATCGATTAGATTCCCCAGTTTTCATAATCGATCTTCCGGAAGCAATACCGGAAACAATAATTGATAAACCATCACAAACAACACCCAATTGAATTCTAACTCAATTGGGGCATTAAGGAGGTAAACCATGGCCACCACAAGAGTCGGTTTGATGGGCTTTGGGAGAATCGGCCGAAACTTGTTTCGCATTCTCTACAGAGGCGAAGATATTCAAATCGGAG